>Ga0194063_10000125_pt1 | contig 51819 bp, 46 predicted proteins | sample SepL3720m_MetaG_FD_155459 | JGI IMG/M metagenome (GOLD analysis project Ga0194063, IMG submission 155459) | Anoxic zone freshwater microbial communities from boreal shield lake in IISD Experimental Lakes Area, Ontario, Canada - Sep2016-L373-20m | ecosystem: Environmental > Aquatic > Freshwater... | reverse complement strand
AGACAATTTACTTCCTCTAACTTCATTACTCCTAAATATTTCCCAACCCTCGATGTCTTGAAATATACCATAGATATAGCTAATCCTTCATGATCAAGTTATCTCAACGCCAAAACCATCAAGGCTCGATGGTGACGTATCGCAATCGATGGTACACGACAAACATCCCCTTACACCGCTCCAAATGGGAAAGTATTCTATTTCTTTAAAACCATGGAAGGTCAATTCTCCTGCTATACTTTTACCGTAGAAAAATATTTTGATTCCTTAGATGCTACTAAAGTACATATTTATACTAATAACCATAAATAACTCGTTTATAAAAAAACACTCTGTTAACGAAATGGAGTGTTTTTTTAACGATATTGTTTGATCAACTCTTTGACGGTTGTGTTTCGAGAAAATTCTTTGTGAGGAATCATATACTCAGGATTTTGTATCCATTGATCACGTTCGAGAATAGCCTGAATTATTTCTCTTTTGGATCCTGGGGAAATAAATTTTACATTGCCTCGAACTACCTCTGGAATAGAAGCTGCATATGTTGTAAGTAGTGGTTTATTCATTGCTACACTTTCCGTGTGGACCGAACCAAATCACTCAGAGAGCGATGGCGCAACGATCATATCTGAACTTGCAATCAAGGTACGGAGTTCGTTTTTTTCGAACCCATCAAAAACCTGAATGGAAGATCCTAGATGATATTTTCTAATCTGTTCTGTAATATATGCAGTTCTTTTGGAATCGATGAGATTGAATACAAAGAGCAATTGAGAATCCACTGTTACGAGTTCAGGTAACGCATTCACTAAATAATCTAGTCCTTTGGATTTCCCTGCATGTCCGTAATAAGTAATCACAAAACGATTACTTCGTCCGTATTTATTTTTCCGAGTTTTGCTATCAAAGGGAGATACTTCATCAGGGTTTCGGAAATTTGTATCAACCCCATTGTGTATCATGGTGATTTTTTTGTCTGGAATCGTGTATACCAACCTAAGGGAATTCATCGTATAATAAGATACACAGTGATAGAGATCATAGGGGAACCAGAAAATAATCTTCTCAAAAAATCTATATAATCCTCCTTTCCATCGTCATTTGTAGGCTATCCAGAGTTTTCAAAATATTTCATGCACCGTCAAAACCACTCTTTTGTGAAACAGTTTGCCGAGTAATGATGCGGGAATAGCTCATCCATACGTACTTGTATGAATCACAGAGATATCTTTATTGTTTTTTAGAATGGTAATTCCTTTGAAAAAAGCCCAAAACATAAAACCGATTCTTCATTTTCCGATCCTATACACATGAAATCATTCCTTATCTTCTTGTGCGGGAATTTTGCTATCAAAATGACTTGTCAACACAGACACCGTGTATCCTTTTGTCAGTAAACGAGAAATTATAGCTTCAAATACCGTTTCCGATCAGCCCTTATGAGGTAAATAATAATCTAAAACAAATAAGATATGTTTGTTCATACGTTGCTCTATTACGTAAATATCTCTATGGGTACAGAGTAGTTTTTTACCGTTTTAATGCAAACAAAAAAGTCCGTGGAAATTTGACAAAATTCGCTTCTTCGGGTATAATTGAATGTAAACTTTTATTTGCTAGAACTCGATGAGAAAGAAAAAGAAGATATTGCTTCATCAGAGAATTCATCATCATCTGGTAAAACACTTTCATAGACACATACATAAGGTGTTACATTTTGCTAATTGTCTTCATCACAATACTCTTCATGGGCTAGAACTTGTCGTTGTATGTGTTGTTACTCTTGGTATGATTCATTCCTTATGATTTGCAAACCTTACTGGACTCAATCAAGAACTCTATACCAACAACACTACGGAAACTGCAGACCATCTTCTCAATGCTATGCAAAATCCAGCTGCCTCACTCAAACAATGAAACATTATCTCTATCTGGAGTATGGATATGGATGTAGAAAATACCTTTACTAAAGGATATTGTACCTATGGAGCAGCAAGGGTTTCTCCTGAATTTTTCCCTTATACTGATACCAAAACCCAACAAAGAACATGGTGAGGTAACGCAGTCGATCGATGTAAAAACGCCTCAGATACCTGATATAAAATTTGATCAGTACCTAGTCAATGAGCATTGATTATTTACAATGCAGGAGGGAGATTTTGAAGCTATGGCCATGTAGGCAAAGTACTCCACTATGATAAAAAAATAAATAAAATTATCGTGAGAGATATGGCTCGAGTGGCGAAGTGAACAATGTCTGACCGTTGGGAAGACCTCACGACAGCAAATGTAAAATGTTATATTTATAATAGCAAAACAAATATTCCTGACATCGTCCCGGTAGAACCCATTATCCCCGTAGCAAATACATGAACTACTCCAATCGTCCCAACAGTAATACAACCCACTATACCAACAATAACCACTCCTGAAGTGCCGGCTCATCCAAGTGCTCCCGTAGTAGTTATCCCCCCCCAAGAACCTGTAGTAGTACTACCACCAGTTATCTCACAAGATTCAATTAATGAAAAAATAGTGCTCACATTTGACAACTTAAGTGATATAGCCAAACACTTTATCAGCCAACACGATCTCGTCATCACCCTTGTTTCGAAGTCACCACTTAAACTTGGCGAAGTAGCGACATTAACCCTTGAGATCAAAAACAAAAATACGGGAGAATTGTTTGATGGATTCCTTCCTTTTTCCTTTGCTATATTATCAACCAACGATAATGTTCAATCAAGTATTTCTAATATCCAAATGATAACTAACGGCGTAGTAGATATTACCGTCCTCGGTCAAAAAATCGGCACAGCGAGTGTTGTCATACATATGGATGATACGAAAATCGGTGAATTTAGTATGGAAGTAAAATAAATATTTATTGTTATATAAAAAAAACCTCTAGAATTATCTGAGGTTTTTTTATGTATGCTGGCTATGCGACCTAATCCTCGCCAAAAATGAATCTGCAAAGCTGGATTATTTGAGAACGGGACGGACAGCAAAAGCGCTGTCTCTACTATCCCGACGGAGTTCACCTACATCCCCACCGAATGCGAAGCTCCGAGCACTATTGGAATGATCCTCTGAAGACGACCAAACATAACCAGATTCACCTTCATTGATAAGCTTACCCTCGCTAGTGCAGCAACCAGACATTGACATATCCAATATATTTCATAAGATATTTGCTCCTGCATATCCTGCAAACGCATTATTTTCTGAAAAATCTCATGGCAATGCTTTCAAAGTTTTAACAAAACTGTCTTTTCATGGAATCTCCATTTCATTCTTAGCAAGCAGTGTATTTTGTTCTTTCAATGCATCAAATTTGAAATATACCTCGTCACCATGTTTGAATATATCTTTATTGTTTGGTTCTGCTTTGAGGTTCTCTCTTGCTCGCTTTACTCATCCAATCTCTATATAATTTGATCCGTAATTGATTGCTTCAAGTTTATTCAAATTTTCTGAAGTATCCATTTTTTTGTCTACGAGAAATTTTATGGATTTTTCCATATTTGCTTTGTCTTTTGCTGTCATATTCGGTTTATTGAGCAACTGTTCGAAGTTAAGTTCTTTCTTCTCAGATTTCCCATAAAAAGAATCTATAGCTTCCTGAATATCTGCTTTTGTGACTTTCTTTGGATCGCCCACTCTTTCGATAACCAATTCTCTGATTTTTTTGTAGTCAGTTTTTCTAACTTCTGCATGTTTCTTATATTCTTCTGTTTCTTGGCTTTTTCTTACATCATCAATACGATAGTTTTTTACTACTTCTTTTCTTATATCTTCTTTTATGTCCATTAATTTGATTTCATGTATATCTTTTTTTATTCCTTCTTTATGTTCTTCAAAATATTTCTTTGAAGTCAAAGAGGATTCTTTTGTTGGTGTTGTCATGATAGTATGATTATAAATAAATGTATCTATTATAATTATAATCAGAATTAAAAATAATGCAAACTTTTTGATTGAGTGTATGTTTTGTTATAAATGATACTTAGGCGAAATACTAGTCCTCGCAAGAGGCTACTCTGCCTAAGTGGATTTGAGACAACGAACGGACGAACCACAATTTCTCAGTGAGCTATCATATCCCCTATGGCTTGAGTTAGTTTTGTCGCCGTAGAAGTGTGAACCATCGGCGCAACGCAAAGAGAACGTTTCATAGATACTACCGAAGTGCTCACTATAGTTATTTCGAAATCCAACAAAGAGAATCTTTTCTTGTGTCAAAAAATCCTGATAATTTCATGCGTATTTTTTATTGACCATATCTCTATACGTTGTCCATGATGCTGGCAATGTTTTACCTGCTTTTTTTGTCTCTCTCGTTGCCGATCATTCTTTTATTACCTTTCAATCATCATCGAGTTCATCATCAGTAAATAATTGTTCACCATAAAAATTTCCATCCCAATATTCTCGAACATCTCCTTCTGGATTTTCTAGGAACTTAAATCATTTTTTATCTGTTTTTTCTTTTCGATTTGTACTATCTATCCTAAAATTAGTATTTTCCAATTCTGGAATCTTTTCTATAGACTCTAAAACTTGAGCAATAAATTTCGCCGCTTCCTTACTAATTTTTCATGTTTGAATAGCTTCTTGAATTGCCTTTTTAGCATCTTCGACAGAAGTAATTTTTGTAACATCAATTGGTGTGTCCATGATAACAACATTATAGAGTAAAATTGTATTTTCTATATTATATACATTTTATTATAAAAGTCAAATAAATTAAAGAAAAAACCTCTTATCGTGTGAGAGGTCTTTTTATATAAGAAAGTTGCTATATTGATTGTTTTTTAACCTGCCTGTAATAGGCAACCCCCTTTGCAGGCAGATCAAAAATCATCAACATAACTCCACCCGTAGTCTTATGATATAGGGACCACGGGGTAATTTTTTATAATAAGTGAAAGTTGCTAACAAAAACTTATTATTCTACTGATTCAATTGCTGCATCAACTATTGCCTGAGCAGCATCTTCTTCGATCTCATTTTCTACCGCGATGAGTGCTTCATCATCAAGAACCTTTTTCCCCATCCTCATTTCTTTGATTTTATTTTGGATATCTTTTTCTATACTTTTTCTTGTCTTTTCATCACTATCCAATGCAGCAATAAATTTTTCTTTACCTTGGAACTTTTGTTTACCAAACGTATAGAATGCTCATGCTCTATCTACTAGTTTGAGGACCGTTGCCGCCTCTACGATGTCTGCTGTCTTATCGTATCAAACTCCCCGTTTAACTGGCAATTCTGCTGTCTTGAATGGTGCAGAGATCTTGTTTTTTGAGATTTTAATTTTTGCTAAATAGCCAATCTGCTCTTTGTCTACAAGCAATTTGTCCCCTCTGCGAATCTCTACTCTCTGAGATGCGAAGAATTTGAGGGCATTACCCCCTGGTGTAGTTTCTGGATTACCGAACATTACTCAAATTTTCATACGGATTTGATTGATAAATACACAAGTCGTGCCTGTTTTTGCGAGAACTCCTGATAATTTTCTAAGTCCTTGAGACATCATCCTTGCTTGTAATCCCATATAAGAATCTCCCATATCTCCTTCTACTTCAGCTCTAGGTACTAATGCTGCTACAGAATCGATAACAATCAATCTCACAGCTCATGACTTTGCCAATTCTTCAGCAATCTGCAAGGCTTGTTCTCCAAAATCTGGTTGTGAAAGCAACAGGTTATCTACATCTACCCCAAGTTTCTTGGCATACTGAGGGTCAAGTGCATGCTCTGCATCTATGAATGCCGCTATCTCCCCTCTTTTCTGAATCTCTGCAATTGCATGAAGCGCAATCGTTGTCTTTCCACTCGATTCTGGCCCATAAATCTCTACGACCCTCCCTTCTGGATATCCTCATCCTAAGATAAGATCAAGTACATAGGATCAACTGTGAAATGTACTTACAAGACCTACATTTGCATTATCCCCCATTCTCATAATGGCCCCCTTTCCAAATTGTTTTTCAATACTTTTGAACGCTTCTTGCAATTCTTGCTTTTTTGTTGTCATCCGCTATCTGTTATAAGAGTATAAAACTAATTTTTAATTTCTAATTTTCAATTTTCAATTCTTAACGGTGATAGAAATGTCGATATAGCTCTACTTTGTTTGCGATAAAGATCGGATAACTAAAGTATGTGATATTTCGAACATGTTTTTTATCAACGAAATGAAGTTTACAGAATTTTTTTTAAAAATCAAGAGATTTTTATCGTATGCTAAACTATATTTTATTGGTCTGTCAAAAATAGTATTGATTCTGTCAAAATTTACTTGACAGTGTCAAGGAGAAAATTATACTCACATTGAATTTGAAATTTTAACGTTGATAGATGACTGAATTGTTCGACAATATATATAGAATAAAATCTCTCAGACTACCTGAACGAGATTATTCACAAGCTGGGTCATATTTTATTACGCTATGTACGCAGTGACATACATCATATTTCGGAGAAGTAATCGATGGTGAGGTAAAATTGAATGCTATAGGAAAGATTGTACAAGATATTTGGTCAGATATACCGTATCGTTTTGAAAATATAGAATTGGATGTGTGTGTAATTATGCCAAACCACATACATTGAATTATTACGATTAATGAAAATAATTCCGTAGAGACGTCCATTCATGGCGTCTCACTCAAACATACGAAATGACACGCGATAAATCAAAATAAATGACACGCGATAAATCGCGTCTCTACGAATAGATGATGATTTGCCTGAAATAAAAATCCAATGAATAATAAAAGTTCCTTATCGTACATTATTCGCTGGTTGAAATGAAAAACATCGTTCTTGATCAAAAAACACGATCATACATTCAAATGGCAAGCGAATTACTATGAACACGTCATACGCAACGAAAAAGACTTAGAAAGAATTCGTACCTATATTATGAACAATCCCTGAAAATGGAGAAACGATGAATATTACAGATAATCTTTTAATTTTTTAATTACCATCATGACTACAAAAGACTTGGATACCATCCAGAAATCACTGATAGCTTTCTTCAAAAAAAATACCAACCAAGAAGGCATCACCCTAAGAGAAATCGCAAACAACATTGGAGCTAGTCATCCTCAAACCGTTTTGAACAAATTGAATCAACTCGTATTGAAGTGATATTTTGCGAAAGATGATCAAGGATACAGACTTATCAGGGAGAATATCACGGATAGTGTGAATGATATTGTTCAGCTTCCTATTTATTGATTCGCTCAATGTGGGAACAAATGAAAATCTGTCGTGAATGAGTATTCCCAAGAAAAGATACCCGTCACTATGGCCATGCTTGGCGTCAAAGATGTCAGTACTTGTTTCTTTGTGAGAGCAAAAGGAAACAGCATGGAACCCAAGATTCAAAATGGTGATCTTGTACTTATAAAACAACAAGCAAGTTATGATATCAATGATTATGTTTTCGTCATCCATAATGATCTCCCAAAATTGAAAAAAATCATCAAAAAAGAGGAAAAACTCTATCTTGAATCAGTAAATAGATTTTTTGATAATGTAGAAATAAGCAAATATGATGAAACGAAAGTTATCGGAGTTGTGAAAAAAATTATAAAAGATATTTAGGCGACTGTAGCTGCTCATGGCAGTGTTTCTAATTGTGCTAATTTTGCTTGACTCATTGTGGATAGTTTTTCATAATCTACCTGTGCTACATAGAGTTCGTTCTGATGACTAGCCACATCTGATACATTTATGGTTGCTTCATTCACTCAACCACCACTAGACTGTACCACATCAACGGTGCCCTTTTCCTTATTGATATTTTTTATAAAAGCTACATGATGGATGCAATATAATTTTCCGTCTTTTTCTACTGGTGGAGGTGTTCCATGTGTTGGCCAGGTAAATCAAGGTTTCACACTATTCCAGAATATAACATCACCTTCTTTTATGTTTGAGACATCATTGGAAATGCTTTTATTATCAGTAAGTTCCAATTTGGTCGTAGGGAACTGTTGGAATAACGTTCTAGAATCTCACCCTATATCTAATCATGCATGAATAATTACATAATTAATGAGCCCTGAACAATCGAGTCCATCAGACGTTTTCGTCTTCCCTCACCATTGATAATCAATATTTTTCTTTTGGTCTTGAGCAATAATTGCATGAATATTATTTATGACCGCCTTTCTTCTGTCTGACATTTTTTCTGCAGACTCAACAGCAGTTGCTCAAGCAACAACAGCTCATGTAGCAACAACCTCAGTTGTTGTTTTGCTTTTGGTTGGTGTAATTATTTCTGTTACCGTAGGATCAGTACCTGCTTGGATTTGAGCCATAAGTTCTTGAAGTTTTGTTTGATCATTTTTGTACTGCGTAATCAATGCCTTCATCTTTGCTAAACTGGCTTTATCATATTCCATAACGGTTCATCAGCTTATCTTTTCTATAGACCTATTGGTAACATTTTTTAGGAAAGTTCACAAGATATCTTTTTTGTCTTTGCCTGTTGTTTCAGTGGTTAAATATTCTAGAGCATCCTTCCCATTATGATAATAAAGGACACCTCATTTTTGTTTATCGAGAAAATCGAGATACGCTTCGGCTAATTGCTGTTTGGTATCTTCTATAGTTGTTTCTCATGATTCTTCTCCTGTGTTTTCATCTGGTGTTTTTGGAGTGTTTGGATCTTTATCTGGAGGTGTCATATATACTAATAATAAATAAAACTAAGTCACGGTATTTAAATATTGTATAAATTCTTTTTTAACATCATTATTCTGATCCAAAAGACTAGGGAACTTTGCTTTGATGGTATCTAAATCAATTATCTGAGTATCTACTCAGCTTTCTGATCTATATATTCCATACCCTAACCCTGATCGCATTCTAGAACCAAAGTAAAAATCTTTTACTCATGGATATTTGTACGTAAACCAGTTGGTGAGATTGGCCACCATAACTAATTCCTTGAGTGTAGAAAAAATGATATTGAGCCCAGTGATATTTAATTTTTCTGCATCCATCTTGATCTTTTTTCCTCGGCTCGTAAGTATATTGGTTTCTGGATCAAAAGTAACTAATCCCCTCCCTGGATACACAAGATCTGGTTCAGTTGACTGTATTATCTTCTCCACATCATTGACTTCAGTCACTGTCTTTTCTTGTTTTTGAGTTATTTCTTTTATCTGAATTGTTGATGCGTCTATGGGTTCCTGTTGTATCTCATATTGTGATGTATCGAAATACGTACTCTTACCAACATTACTTTCTAATCTTTTATTTAATTGTATTGTACGATTCATAGCACTTTCACCATGTCAAATGTTCTGTATATTTCACTCAATATCAAACAGTAACATCTCCGCCTCAAGTATCGACTTTACGATTTGCTTAGTTGCTCGTATCGCCTGTGCATTCTCGACATTATTTGTAGATTTTGCTAATTCTGTAATGGATTTGCCCGCTATCTTTTGATTCAAAAAAACTTTATCATATTCTTTTTTTTGACTATCGGTCATTAACTTATCTGGGAGTATAATAACTCCCTTCTCATTGATAGATATGCTTGATACCTGATTTGCTATATATTCCACCTGTTGATAATATTGGGCAGAATCCATATCATTACTACTGAATGCTGTACTTCCAAATTTTGAAATAAGACTCAATATTGCTATATAAGTATTTTCAAAATAATCATGATATTGCTCATATTTGGATTGTAGTTCTGATTTTGCCATCTCAACATCTAAGGTAAGCATTGATTCTTTTACTTTTTCCCATTCTGTGATTTTGGTCTGATAGATTTCCAGATACTCTTTTGGAATATCAAGTTCGTTGACATCATAGGTTATCAAAGTTTCGAATTTCTTTTTTGCTGCATCCACATAATCGACATATTTCTGAGCATTCTCTCATACATTTTCAGTCGTTCAGGAAATGTATTCTTTGGTGATGGCAGTATTTGTCTGAGTAAAATCGAGATTATCATGTAGATATAATTTGCTTGTGCATGCCGTTACTTTGTTGTTTTTGTACCCGAAAAGATATTTTTGCAGATCCCCAATTTTTGCTTTCTTTGCTGCAATGATGAGATAATATGGCAACTCTATATATCCTCAATCTTGAGCATTTTTGATGATATATTCAACCACCTTCTGCTCTATGAGTTTTTTTGCTTCTGGCTTGGTATATGTTTTTTCTTCGTAGATAATCCTACTCACTCTTTTCCGATACTCTCCGTTGAGCTTATCGTCCATTCCTTCTGTTGGTGTATCTATAATTGATGCTTGATCCGTAAATCCAAACACACTTACTCATGATAATCATGGTGTCAAAAGTGCGACAGGATCCATCACATTGAATAATGCATTCCAATTATTGGAACGAGTCCGTTCCTTAATAATATCTTCTGCAGTCATAGTTTCAAATGAGGTAATATCTATCCCCTTGTCTATTGCCCAATCATTATTTACAATCCATTTATTGTCATAATAGAGCCCTGTCGCATTTTCCTTGCCTACAGAAAAAAACTCAATCAGTTCTTTCATATCATTGGATCAGGTATATCCATGAATTTCTGTAGCTATCCTATAAATAATATTTTGTCCTACCGTATCTGATACTTCCACCCTCGTCTCCATCCTGTCCAGGATTCCATGATTAGTAAAATATCGTTTCGTACTTTCCTCTGTATATATATTCACTACATCAAATTTTCCTGTGGTAATCATGGTTTCGATATTTTTATTGTCTATCATTCTTAGTGATATAGCTAATTTCTTTTGATCTTCGATAGGTAATCCCATCATTTTGTAACTATAAAACCTTTTAACGAAATCAATATTTTTCTGAATCTTCTCAATTTTGCCTTGATCTGTTTCCTCTTTTTTCTGATTTTCAAAGATTGATTCAAAACTTTCTACACCATAATATATTTCCAAGAATCCATATGGTTGGTCGTTTCGCATGGTTTCAAATATATCAAACATAGTACCATCTTCTCATTTCAATTTAGCTCAATATTTTGTTTTATACTCGTCTATAGTAGCACAACCAGCCATATATTGATCCGTTCCTATTTGATTCATATCATAATACGTTTGGGAATCAGCGAGAATCTTTTCTATTTTTTTTATTCCCATACCACTCTTCATAGCAGCGACAAACTCTTTATAGTCTTTGCTTGTTCTATTCTCATACATAGACCATTTGATGTATTCTAATCTTTTGTTTATCACCAGATTGATAGCTTTTTTTTGTACCTCATATTGTTTGCTATCTTCTTCTCATAATGTATTTTTATATTCTTCTTCTGTTGCACCAGTCGCGTATCAAGACTGAATCAAATTATATGAGGTCTTCTTATATTCTTCTTGTCGTAGCAATGCCTTCCACGCATCCTCCGTAGTAGTAAGTTTTTCTTTTTCTGATAGTAGCAGACCAAAAGGAATGAGATTACGTTGTGCTCGATTTGATCATCATTCGATACTAGAAGCATCCAACCTTTCTGTTATATTGAGATTCCATTCTTCAGCTCATGCAGATTGTATTATAGCTTGTTTGATCTCTGTCCTATATTGTTTTTTGAAATCTGCTTCCTTTTGTAGGTAAAATTCTACTTTATCATAATAAATATCTATAGCCACTGATGATGCATATCATAATCCACCTATAACAATACCTATAGCTGTTCCTAATCACGGAACAATACTACCTGCAGCAGCACATGTTCCTATAATACCTATTGCAGTCATTGCTATAGAAACACCAAACTGTACCCACTGATGCTCTCTCTTGGTATCAGACCTCACGGCATTGAGTTTTTTATATGCCTCAGCTTCGTCCAATCACTCACACAACACCCATACATCAAATCCCGTAGAGATAAGATCTAAGAATGCTATTCATCTAATTCATTTAAGAAATCCACTTACTCATTTACTCTTGGTAAGGACATATATCATAGATTTTGCCTCATCTAGATTGTCTGCGTTTTTCAATACAGTCAGAACTTCTTTACTCAGTCACTCGACTGCAGCAGGAGTTTTTCCCAACTTAATCTCTGCAAGAACATCTTCTGTAAGGGTGATTCATAGCAGTTTTTTAGCTTGACTAGGATTTATGTTTTTTAGCATTGAAGCGGGAAGTTTTGTGTTAAGCCCTCACAATATTTTTACAGCATCTAATGTTTCCCCATCTACGCTTGTTGCTACCTTTTCGAACTCTTTGGCTGATTTGGATAATGCTTTAGATTGAAACTTGGTAAGTTTGGGATTTTTGATAGCCTCTTCTTCCAATTGTCTACTCAAACTCATAAATTGATCCTTCATTTTATTGGCAAACTGCTCTGGCGTTTTGAGATCAATATTGTTTGCTATCTTCTTGGCTTCCTGGAGTTTGTAGATCTTGTCTGTAGCCAATACAGATAATCACAATCATCATCATACGCCTACAGCTATCTCTATGTTGTTTGATTTATCTGTTTGTTTTGTGACAGTTTCTTTTTCTTTTTCTGTGTTTTTTTCTGTAATAGCTTCTGTAGTAGCACCTGACGGTGTTGTTTGTTCAGTGCCCTGTATTGCTATTGGTGCGCTATGATTGTCGGATGAACTTATCGACGTGACCGTACCACCTACTATTCATGATCTCAACGCATCCAACTCGCCTTCGGTCTTGGCTAATTGTATTTTTTCCTGTTTATCCTTTATAAAATCGAATACTTTTTCTGCGGTAGATGGAGATAAACTAATGAGAATCTTCTCCCAAAAATTCAACTTGGATACATCAAACGTATCACCAAGTGATTCTCACGAGATCATCATCTCTTTTAGTTTATCACCAAACATCCCTATGATGCTTCCCTTGAGAAATCACAGTTCTTTCTTGAGATTTTCTAGATATTCTGTCGCCACCTCTTGTTTTTTCTGTTCTATCACGTTTATAGCCATTATGTTATCTTGGATAAGAACTTAAAGATATTTTTAATGAATGCACCTACTTCATCAGATGATTTCAGAAGGTTTTTAACATGGATAGTATCTATTGTTTTGATTAATGATTCAGAAATATCTGCTCATGCCGTTTGTGAGTACTTGAGTTGCCTCAATAGTCCACTCAGATCAGCAGCGCCATTTTTTAATTTGTTGAGCTCTCCGCCTATAGCCGCTATTTTCTTGAGTTCAAATATCTCAATAATATGATATGATTTGAATTCTAATTTACGCAAAGCATTGAATGCATCTATCTCATCATCGGTAAAGCTCGCCATTTTCTTCTGAAATTGTTCAAGTCCGTCGACTTGTTTCATATAATATTTACCCGTATAGGTAGCTGGATTTATGTTGAGATTTTTTATGGTTGTCTTGATTTCCTTGGCATCATCACCAATAACACTATATACGGCCTTCTGTTTTGAGGTCAGTGATTTAAGTATATCGACACCACCTGAAACCATCTTTTTGACTTCCTCAATCTTGGCACTCACTTTGACTGCATCAGAAAGAACAGAAACATCTTTACCAAGCTCTTTAGCCAATATTTTTATTTGCTTAGTCGATAATCATGTTATATCTATAGCATCTATATTGTTTGTTATCTTAGTAATATCATCAATTGATGATAAATTAGCATTATGAAATAATTCGGAACAGAAAACTTTTCTTTCGTCAATCAACGTATTTACCTTTGTATCATATGATTTTAATTTACTTACTAGATCCGCTGCTTTGAAATTAGGATTTTTGGACATTTTCCTTATGTTTCATTCGAAATAATCTCTAAATATCTGTACATCTTCTCATTCTTTTATGTTGAAAGTATCTGAAATGAGTTGATTAAGACTTTTTCATTGTGTATTCCAATCACTAGCTCTATTAGCATATACATATTCAATTTGAGACATATCTAATCATCATTTTTTCATATCACTTATGAACTTTCAGAAATCTCATTTACCATATAATTTATATTTTATGTAATTTCCTAGTCTACTACCCGACAAAACATTTACCCTTCTTAGGGCTGTTTCTGCAGTAAATCAAAGAGTTTTCCAAGCAACACTACCTATTTTTTTAATTGGCCATCATATTATTTGTCATGCTGCTTTAAATAAGAATCATTTTGTAACATAATTAACTCATAATATTGCTACCGATATACCTATTCCTTGTGGTGTCATAACCCAAGTAGCTACAGACGTAAATCTACCATATCATCGAGAAAATGTTTTATCCCAAAATCATTTCTTAGCATCATCTCTATTGCGTTGTTCTCAACGAACCATAATATTTTGCTCCATTTCAAAATATTCGTCTATACTTCTCTTACACTCTTCTATATCAGATTTGGTAACTTCTCACGCAGCAAGCTTATTCATAAACACGGCATTTTTATTTCTTATTTCCTGCATCCTAGGAGAAAATCCTAACTCTTCAAGGATAATCAATCTATCATTAGATTTGGAATTCCATATTTCATCGATACGTAATCATGACCAAGCGCAAAAAGATTCTATAAAATTACCTTCCAGAAATCAGTCATCAAGTTTTTTTGAAAAATTAATGGATACTTCTTGTAAATTTTTCTTTAATGTAGGATCTTTATTGACATCAGGAGAAGCAATCGCTTGAGTAAATATTGTTTCATCAGGCAGCACTTCTTTTTTTCTTGACTGAACCCTCTCTGCTTGTTCTTTTATGAGAGGATCAGTAGTTTCATCGAATACATCATCTTTTTTCATTGCAACCATAGCAGACTCTGCATCATTTGCTCAGACAATTTTTTTATCCAAAAAAGCTACCTTCACCCTTTCATCAACAATCTTTTTATTATCTGCATCATCTAAATAGTCTTTTATTTGTTCTTCTGTTGGGTTTCATCAAATTTGTTGAGCTGCGTATTTCTCTTCAAGTTGTTGTCTTTTTGCTTGTAAAAAAGATCTTACATCTCAATATTTTTCCATCATTCTTCCTATTTGTACGTCTCTATCCTCATCTTTTGCATTTGCCCAAGTAGTAAATTTTTCATTAGGTTTCCCATCTGATCAGAACATATCTGCGGTAAGTCATTTAATGATTCATACCATAGGAGAAAAAATATATGTAACAGCGCTTTCTCATATAGATGTTACAAAATCTCAGAGCTTATGAGATACTTCTGTCCATTTATCGGAAATATAACTATCAGTGCTAATAATATCTCAAACATTTTCATATATTGTATCCATAATAGCAGGAACTGCTCATCCAGGTATTGTAATTGGTTTTCAATTATTATCTATCATACTTCACAATGTTGTGGAAGAATTAAGATTTATATTGTATTTGTCTACCATACTGGCAAACTCATTGTATTTCAATCTTTCTGATTCAGGAATTTTATCAAACCATTCCTGTAAACTTTTAGGATTGTCTTCAATTTTTTTCTTATCCCAATTTAAAAAATCAGCCAATCACCATCTACCCGTGCTTATTCCGTGTATAACGTAATATGCTGCAGTTCCTATACCGGTATATTTAAGAATTTTACCTACTCAATGATTCCAAAACCCTTCTTTTTTATTTTTACCTCGCCCGAAAAGTGATCTTAATCACTGATATGCCAAAACAGCGACCCCTATTCCTCAAGCGATACGCGCAGCGTTTTTTAGTGTGTGATTTTCTTCTGAAGAATCCGAAAATCCATCTCGTTGCTTTTTGAACCAGTTTTTTTTCTCTTTTGGTGTATTATCTATTTTTTCATCTTGCTTTTGATCGGTAGCAATAGTCACAACTCCAGCCTTGAGCGTAGCAAGTTCTGTCTTTGACAAATCCAAAGTTGTTAACATCGATTCATAGGTATCTATTTCTGTTTGAAGCTTGATTACCTCAGCCTTCGATAGTGCATCCGTCTTACCTTCAAGCGCTTTCAATTTTTTGTTCGCATCTTCTTTTGCTGTCTTGACCTTATCTAGTGTCGTTTCTGCCTTGAGCGCTGCGGCCTCCGCTTTAGTTTTTTTGATGGCTTCATCCGTCTGTTTTTTTGCTTCAACCAAATCTGCAGCAACTTGATTTACTTCTGTTTGCAAGGTTTCAACATGTTTGTCTTGATCTACCATGATATTCATTCTAAAATTTAAAGGGCACAATATATACTACTATTATACCTGAAAATAGTTTCTTTTACAAAAAAAAGCCTCCCTACACCCCAGGAAGACTTGACATATTTTATGAATTATATGAACTAAATCAGTTGGGCTAAAACCTCAAAGAATTTCGCAATATCTGTTTCATCATTATAGATATATCCACTCATTCTACAGGTACCAGATTTTTTGAAACGTTTATGGAGTGGATATGCACAGTGACCACCACAGCGAATTGCAATATTTGCCTCTGAAAAGGTTTCGCCGATATTGTTGAAATTGGTATTGTTGGTAAGGAGGAAAGAGAATACCGCGACTCTGTCCGTCGTTGTAGGTCAGAGAATCTCTACTTTATCTTTTAATTTTGAAAATCCATCCAGACACAATTTCACGAGTTTTTGTTCGTGTTCTCGAATTTTTTTCATACCACCAATAGATTTGATATATTCGAGCGCTTTGGAAAGACTCACGGCTCCGATAATATTTGGCGTCCCGGCTTCGAATTTGTCGGAATTATTTGCTAATGTATGTCCATCAATACTTACATCTTCAATAGTTCATCCTCCACGAATAATAGGGTCAAGCCTTTTAATCCATTCTTTTTTCAAATAGACAATACCAATACCCGTATATGCCATCATTTTATGTCCAGTAAATACCAAGCAGTCACAATCGATATCTTGCATATCAACAGGAAAATTTGGCACAGATTGTGATCCATCTACAAGGAAAAAGGTTTCATCACGAAGTTTGGCATGTATTTTTTTGACGTCATAAATTTTTCCCGTGACATTGGACACTTGGGCCACAGAAACCACTTTCACTTTATCACTATATTTCTGATCAAAATCATTCCGATCGATTTCGTATTCATCGGTAATATTGAAAAACTCTATCGTAAATCCTTTTCTTTGTGCTAATATTTGCCATGGAAGAATATTGGCGTGATGCTCTCGAATTCACAAAAGTACCGTGTCTCACTTCTGTAAAACATCACTCACGACTAATGATTGCGCGATGAGATTTATACCGTAGGTAGCATTGTATGTATATATTATTTCACTTGCTTTGCAGTTGAGCAGTTCACTCACAAGCTCTTTGGAATGATGATATGCTTCTTCAGATTTTTCAGATAATGCATAGAGTCCTCTATGGATATTTGCATATGATGAAGCGACAAATTCAGAAACACCATCAATGACATATTGGGGTTTTTGTGTCGATGCTGCATTATCTAGGAAAACTAATCCTGGATTGTTGGCGAAGATGGGGAAATCCTTTTTACACATAGTCAAAAGTCTTAAAGTCTAAAATGATTTTTTTTAATTTTTTTTAACAACCCCCTACCCAGACCGCTGGGTCCCTTCCTCCTATCAGAGGACAACTTTAGCTAGAGGCTCCCCTGATAGGGGGAGGAAACGAAGAGGGGGTTGACTACAATACTAATAATTAATCTTGTCTTGCTTATCCGTCCATGCCTTGAATACCGCTAATGCCTCATCATGCAATATCTGCTCAACAGGAATATTTCTCTGGGTAAATTCTTTTTTGATATCTTCCTGAAACGCACTATCGTCGAATCCTATATCTGCCGCATCACGTTCAGTATTTGCATAATATATTTTTTGTATTCTCGCTCGCGAAATCGCTCCATAACACATAGGACAAGGTTCACACGAGGTATAGATTTCACAGTCATGTAAATCAAACGTTCATAATTTTTTACACGCATCACGTATAGCTACCACCTCTCCATGAGCCGTAGGATCGTTACTAGAGGTCACCTGATTTCGTCCTCTACCTACTATGTTTCCATTTTTAACGATAATTGCACCAAATGGTCATCCTGCGTTTTTTTGCATATTTTCTAGCGAAAGTTTAATAGCTTCTCTCATAAATTCTTCCTGCATAACCCGTAATAAAATAATAAAATATATATTGTTTACTTTTTATATTTTAGAATCAAATATATCATAGATATACCCAACAATACATTTATTGTATTAATAATAATCATAGGACTATTTATAAGTAAGATACCATAAACAAGCCACAAAACCACTCAAACAATGTAAATCACATATCTTGTCAGTGAAAGATCCTTTGTTGATTTGGTCTTCCAACTCTTCCTAATCTGCGGGATAATTGATAGTAAGATAAGTATCCCTGCCACATATCCGATTATATCTATATACATCCATATGATTATATAATAAATATTTATCCCTTCCTCACAATCACCTTATCTTTTTCCAAACTTCCGAGATCAATATCTTTGAGTTTCGCATATTCTTTATAATATTTTTTGAGTAATTGATAATTTCTAATCTGATTGGGAATATCTCATCAATTGTTGATATAAAACTTCTTGCCCTCTGAATATACAATAGATCTCTCTCATCACGGCAAATATTCTATATGATCAAGTCATGAAAATCACTGGTAGAGAAGTGCCACTTGTTGTACCAATCATGTTGCTGACTGCCTATAAAACAGTCCAGAAAGCGCATTCATCCCACTAAGGTAAGGAGGCAAATCAAGTATTTGAATTCCTTGAGCGATTTTATTTCATGAATATAGTGGCAATAGCGTACTACCAACCAATGCGGATCTCACTGTCTGGTTTCTGATTACCATATCTATCGGTGTAAATGTTAATTTGATACCAACAGTATTGGATGAACGATAGTCTATCATGATAGCTGACACCATAGGATAGGTGCTTTGAATATCAGTCAATACCCTAGATTTGTAGAAGTTTGCCACATAATAATTTTCTCATTTGATCCAGGTACTTATGCGTTTGTAGAGATAAGGGTCGTCGTACCATGCAATATCTCATGAATCATACAGTACTCTTTTGATGGTATATTGATGATCAAATAATGAATTTTTGAGCAAAAAGAATCATCCATATATAAGTGCAAATGCAATAAATACAATTCGGATAATTTTTATAGAAAAAAAACGAAATCAGACCTTAGTTTTCCTTTTGTCTGAATCGATAGGAGTATAATTTCTATGTATTTTTTTGACTGGTCTAGGTATTACAAACTTTATCATACTGACTATAATTACGATAAACTGATTGAATTATGATAGACTACATTTGTCTGCATTAGCTCCATATCACAGATTTTTCTCATCTCACCTGCTTACATACTAATTTTGAGGACTAATCATTTATTTCATTGTGGTTGCGAAGCGTTGGTTTGTTCGCTCATGAATTTGTCTTTTTCATACACGAGGAACCATCTATTGAATGAAATAGATATAGTAAAACATGTACGTCAAAATCGATCCAAAAATAATTCATCATGCCACTTCTATGGGGGTATGTCAGATTCTTTCTTTGAGTATTCCTTTTTCTTTTTTTTGTAAAATAGTCTGGAGCTCTAATCTCAAATCATTGATATAATGTGCATGCTGTCCTGTTTCGTATCTGAGATTCATTGCATCATATGCAAACAATACGCTGAAAGCACATGCAGTTGCAAATAATACACTACTAAACCCATATTGGAGTCGTACCAGCATGGTAACACTACTCGCCAATCCACTATGAAATGACGGAAAGCCACCAGAAGCAAAAATGTGTCCCACGAAAAAACGTTTATATCTAATCAGATCTATGATTACTTTTACTATTTGAATAATACATCCTACGATGACAACGATAAAAATAGGATACATATGGAACCCTTGTGCAAAAAAGTTTTTGAAAGCATCGATTGCGTATTGTATCATCAAAAATATTGGCTTTGACTAAAGTACGCTATATGTAGTGAAAAATCAATAAAATTCAAATACAAAATGGTCTTTTTAGAGTATGGGGAGCTTAGGTTTTCAAATATACATCTCAATACCTCTAAATATCTAAATATCTCAGCTTCTCTTGCAATAGTGTGTCAAGATTACTATATTTTAGACACTATTTTAGACATTTAATTTGACTTATATCCCATGAACCGTGCTATGAAAAAGATTTGACTCTTTTTTGGAGGGATGAGCAATGAGGCATTAGTTTCTCTTGCTTCTGCCAAAAATATTATCAAACATTTTGATTATAAAAAACACAAACTTGTGCTTATCTATCGGGATAAAGATGGTACCTTTTATACCATAAAAGACATTAGTACTTTAAGCCAAAAAAAAATACTACCTATCCATGATTTCAAAAAAACATTTGATATCGCCTTTCCCATAACTCATGGTAAATATGGTGAAGATTGATCTCTTCAAGGTGTTTTTTCTATACAAAAAATAAAATATTGTTGATGTCATGTTTTGAGTTCCGCGTTATGTATGGATAAATCTCTTTTTAAACATTTTCTCTCATGACATAATATTCCTCAAACGAGTTTTATGGACATAGATTTCCAACTTATGAACGATATAGGAATTACCTTCAAAATACAAGAAATTAAAAAAAAATTTACTTTACCGTTGTATGTAAAACCCGCTAATTCGTGATCTTCCATAGGAATAACTAGGATTACTAACCATAAACAACTTAATGCTGCCATCAAAAAAGCGAGTAGATATGACAATAAAATCCTTATAGAAGAGGGATTTGTTTCACCAAGAGAAATAGAAGTTGCAATAATGGGAAATAAAAATCTTACCGTTTCAGAACCTGGAGAACTGATTTTAACAAAAGACTTTTATGATTATGATGATAAATATACTACTAGTAAAGTTGTCGTAAGTATCCCTACCAATCTCTCAACTAAGGATAAAAAAGACATCATAGAGCTCGCCCAAAAGACGTATACACTTTGTGATTGTAGTGGTTTTGCAAGAATTGACTTTTTTATAGCAAACAAAAAAATATATGTAAATGAAATCAATACATTACCTGGTTTTACTGACACTTCTATGTTTCCTCTATTGATGACTAATGATGGAATGTCTTATACACACCTTATCAATGAAATCATATCACTTGCTTATTAACTAAACACCATATTCATATTATTTCATTGTGTACGTATTTATTTATGTAATCATTTAGTCTATGCAACTTTTTGTCACTGAATATAAAAAAAACGATACAACTATTATAATCACTGATAGCAATCTTTTGTCGCAACTTAGAAAAGTTCTCAGAGCAAGCATAGGCGATATTATCTGGGTTCAAAGTCCAGAACCCGCAGTCCAAAAAACGAGATATGAAATTCGTATAGAGGTTTGGGACAACAAAATGGTTGAAGGAACCATTGTTTCTACATACCATCATACTACAACCAATGCAATAAAAACTATGATTGTTGCCATGCCAAATAAATGGGATAAAGTAGAATTGATCGTTCAAAAACTGACCGAATGTGGTCTAGATCAGATAGTGTTTTGGCCATCAGAAAGATCTATTATTAGAGAATGGAACACAAAAAAAGAGGAAAGACTTCATAAAATCATCAAGGAGGCTGTAGAACAGTCACGATGACGAACTATGCCGGAACTTCATTTTACTCGTGACATAACGCAATATATACAAGACACAGAAGTTATTGTGTTCGATAAATCTGGAACGATGACTCAGAAACAAGAAGTCAAAGCACACAAGCCAGTTCCAAATTCCGAGTCCCACATCACGGGTATTGTTTGACCAGAAGGATGATTTACCCCTAGAGATTATCAGATTTTTGAATGAATGAAATACGAAATATATGGACTTGGAACAACAGTACTCAGAACAGAAACTGCAGCGATTATCTGATGACGAATCATTAAAAATAATGAAAAAGCGATACCACATACACAATAATGATGGAAAAAAACTATTAAATATATATACTATTTTTATTTTTCATTTTTAGTTATAATCTACTCTATGAAAGCTCTCATCAAAAAAATAATCATGTATGATAAATTATATTTTCTCTTGAAGGATAGTATCATTTATCAGTATCGAAAAAAACTTGCTGGGCAAATGGCAGATGCGTTGTATGGATATCCATCAAGAACATTTTTTGTTATCGGTGTAACCGGAACCAATGGGAAAACCACTACGGTAGAACTTATCCATAGCATATTGAATGAACATGTCGCCAAAACTGTCATGGTAAGTACAGCAAATATCAAAATAGGAAATCAGAAGCTTGCTAATACCAAAAAAATGACCTCACTTGATGTTTTTGATTTGCAGTCTATCCTTGCAACGGCCAAAGATTCATGATGTAAGATTGCTGTACTCGAAGCATCATCACATGGATTGAATCAATATAGATTTGAGGGAGTGGAATTTGATTTCGCTGTGCTGACGAATATCACGCATGATCATTTGGATTTTCATGGAACTTTCGAGCGTTATACAAAAGCAAAAGAAAGATTATTTACGTATGTATTAACAAATAAAAAACAAAATAAATATGCATCATTTCCTGCAGACGATAAGGTAGGAAGACAACGATTTGAAGCGATGCCATTTGACAAAAAACTGAGTTATAGTATCATTGGCTCATCCAGTTTGAAAGCAGATAATATCCAAATATCACCTACATGAAGTACGTTTTCATTTACCTATCTCGGCAAATCGTATGAGGTAAAAACAAAGCTAGTCGGTGAATTTAATGTCTATAATATTCTTGCCGCGCTCAGTGTAGTCCTACAAATTTGAGTCACTACCGATCAAGCAATCCAAACCATAGCTTCCTTTGCAACTGTTACGGGAAGAATGGAACAGATAGAAAACAACTGAGTACATTATTTTGTAGATTTTGCACATTGTCCAGATGCATTGGAAAAAGCATTGGACTATTTGAATAAAATTAAATGAACAGGAAGGCTCATTACCCTCTTCTGAGCGACAGGAAATAGAGACAAAACCAAGAGACCTATTATGGGAGAAATAGCTGACCAATACAGTGATATTCTGATCGCAACGGACGATGATCCTGACATCGAAAATAGACTCGAAATTATCGATCAATTGACGATAAACATAAAAAATAAGACACTAGGAAAAAATCTCTTTATCATCCCCGAAAGAACATTGGCTATCCAGTTTGCTTGTGAAATAGCTAAACCAGGCGATGTGGTGATGTTCGCTGGCAAGGGACATGAGACGGTCCAATATACGAATTTTGGAAAAAGAAAATGGAGTGATAAAGAAGAGATACTTAAAAACTTAAACATATAAAAGAATCCTCCTTCGTTTCCTCCTTTGGCAAAGGAGGCTTCTAATCTAAATAGCCCCCCTCTTTGCTAAAGAGGGGTTAGGGGTGATTCTGGAAATGAAAACAAATTTAATTTAATTTAATTTAATTCTTCATGCAAAAAAAGTTTAGCATCAAACTCACAAAACCCATCGTCGGGAAGCGATTTGGTGTTTTTCAATATATTATGAAATGATCAGGAAGTGAAAAAGTAGATATGAGAAAATATTCATCTGGCGATAGTGCTTCACAAATCAACCGAAAACTTTCTGCCAAATATCAAGAACTCTATACAAACATTTTCCAGCAAGAAAAATCACTCAGTTTGGATATGTTTTTTGATATCAATTATAATCGGAGAGGGGGTAAAATAGCAAATGAAAAACAGGTTCTCGCATATGCAGAAGATATTGTTTCTTATTGTCAGCATGAACAAATCAATATCAGATTTTTTTATACTAAACGGAAGTTATTTTGAACAACAAAGTTACTAGAAAAACCTACTAGAAAAAATACGGATGAAATCAGAGATATTTTACACGAAATTTTATCAAACGTAAAAAAAACAAAAAAATTCTACGAATCAGCATTGAATATATTTTTGAACAAAACCGTAAAAGAAAAGCAAAGGCCCTCCACGGCGGGCAGGCATGCAATCGTGATTTTTTCTGATTTTCTCGCTATGGATGAAGAGACTAAAAAACTTCTTCACTACTTGAGAAGCCAACACATCCTCTTTTTGTTTCAACTTCCCATTGATCGTGATCAGTGACAAAATTATAGTAAATTTTTTCTCCAAAAAAACAATATCTCAAATAAAAAATCCAGTGAAATAGAGTTACTCCAGATAGATTAGAACACATACCATGTCGCTTAATTTATCTATATTGACTTTTACTCTAAAATATCTATAAACATATAAAATAAATAAAAAGTAAAAAGCATGAAAAACATTTCTTTTATTTTAATTATGTCTCTTTTGAGCATTATGTTAATGTCTTGTGGTGGACACAATAGTGCTTCCAAAAATGAGATATCCCAACTAACTACTCTTTTGGGTAACGTATCTGTGAATAATGCAGTATATGAAATCACTATTGGGAAAACATGCGGTGATAACACATACGTGTTGGAATTTCGAAGCGATAAAGATGGGGAGTATTTTTCCAAGACCAGCGTTTACCTTCTCTCAAACGGGATGAATGATGGAAAAGACTACAAACTTTGGAGTGATAAGGAGGAGTATCTTGGAAAGAGTTATTCCAAAGATGAGATACTTCAATCATTAAGGCGTTTACATGTTTTGGAGTAATGCTAATCTCCACAAAACACACAACTGATCCCGGATTTTTTCGGGATTTTTTTCAAAAAAAACAACTCCCGTCACGGCAGACAAACCAGACAAGTGAAGTAATGAAATTGAATTATTGCAAGTAGACTAAAACCGTTTCAGAAACTCTCTTACATTAGGCTGAAGATTTAACTTTTCAGCCTCTTCTTTAGTAAAAAATCTAATTTCCTGACATTCATCAGACGGAGTAAAATTGAGATCTTTGAGTTTGGTTTCATATATAATATTTGCTATCCGAAATTTTTTATTTTCTCTATAAGCAGTTACAAAATAGCATGGTTTCTTGTCAATCCATATAACTTCTAATCATGTCTCTTCTTTGAATTCTCTGATAATTCCTTCTTGTAGATTTTCTCAGAAATCTAATCCTCAACCGGGAAAATCCCAAATACCGACAGTCTCTCTTATTAGAAGAAATTTAGTCCTGGTTTCATCCAAAACTAGTGCCTTAGCACTCAACCTATAAAAACAATTTGGAATATGCGTGTCCATTTATCTTTGCAAAAGATAAAATTATTCTGTTGTCACTTCTAGTTTTTCTTCTTTGTTTCACTTATTATCTTTCAACCCTCTCTCGAGAATTAGCATCGCACTGACCGTATCTTCAGCGGCATTTTTTTTGAAATTTGAGGTAATTTCTCCAGATTGTACGCTTGTATAATCTTCCTCAACCAGCTGGATTTCTATCTCCCTATGTTCTATAATATACCCAAGTGTTTTCATAAATCCTTGTATTTTATCTTGGATATCTTTTTGTTTGCTCGGTCGTCCAAGCATGATTTTTCCTACATTGTGCTTTTCTATTATACCTGCGACATTGAAATACATCATTTTATCGTTGAGAATATATCCTACCGGAAAAATAACATCACTTCATTGAAGTGCATATGCTAAACCGATATATTTTGTTCCTCGATCGATACCAAGGATGGTTTTCTGTTTGCGATAGTTTGTCTGCATGATAATAAAATGAATGAATAAAGTTTCTTTTGTCTCCCTTTATAAAAGGGAGAGGCTTATTCTTTGCGAAGTCAAAGGGTATTCGCTCTTCGCGGATGAGAGATTTCGTGTCGCACGACTTAAATCCTCCCCCACTTCGTGGTTCTCCTCCTTTGACAAAGGAGGTCAAATATGGATTTTTTTATTTTATTTCTAAACCAATGACTTCTGTGAGTGCGGTAAATTTATGATAGGTATTGGCTGGTATAACTATTTTTTTGGGTGAAATGATTGTTTGTATTTTGTTTCCAATAATCATCTCTGCCGTACCTGCCATGAGGAATACTGTCTCTTGGTGGGTGTGCGTATGGTCTGATACAACTGCTCATTTTTGTAAATGCACATAGAGCATTGCATCACAATCGTAAGCAATATACTCCTTATTCTGTTCTATAATTTTTATGTCTTCAATCATAGGAGATTATTATAATAAAATCACATGAATCCTCCTTCGTTTCCTCCCTGCCTACCACAGGCAGGCTTTAACAAAGGAAGCTCTTAGTAGATATTGCCCTCTTTGCTCAAGAGGGGGAGGGGTGATTCATTAGTTCATGGTTGGTTGGATAAAATATTCTGGCTGAACCGTCATAGTCAAGGGAACACGTAGGTTTCTAAGTTCTATAGCATGAGCATCGTTTTTGTGCTGGAGATGTAAAGTATTGTTTGTCATCGAAAAATAAATCATAGCTTCCGTAGTCGGCCAATAGGGATCACGAACAAAATCAAGGAAAAGATCGTCAGAATATTCTATTTCTTCTAAAGTTATTTGTTTATGTTTGTGCTCTTGGAAATCATATCGCCATACATTGTGTTTTTGTCCGATATAGAGAATTCCATATCTTGGCAATCGTCCCTGCGTGTACGCATAGCTATAGAAGTCGATTTTGGTGATTGAAGCGACGGGAATAAAGGTTCCGGTATCGTGTTCTAGCAAAGTGTTGAGCATATTGATAGTCAATGTCCCTACTCTGAGATTGGTGAATCCACCTGGACCATTGAGTAGCAACAACGTCTCTACAGGATGGTTTTGCGTATATTCTAACACTAGAGGTCACAGGGTGTTTTCTATCCCATTACGCTCCAAAAAATGCTCATCTTGATCATCAAGTATATGGACTTGGTCACTAGAAATATTTACAAAAAGCATACAGAAATCATTAAAAATAAATGCACACGACTGTTTTAGAAATCTTTAATTCCTTCCCCCGAGAAATCGGGGTCGAACGTAAAGTTTCTAGAAATCGTCGGTATCGTTCAATCATCCAAAAAATTGCGTTTTACTGATTTTTTGGCGTTTGAAGATATTTTTCCAGATTTGGACCCATTTTATACATAATTTTGATAAATTTGCAAGGTAAGTAAGGAAGAATGTGTCTATTTATTTGATGTTTATGGCTTAGAGGAATATAATTTTGGATAATGCATATATAGTACCACAGCACTTTATCATATTTATTCGTGTCTATGAAACGATTGAGATCCAAAATAACAAAAAGGATATTGGGAATAGCGCTCATCATATGATGTTCAGGTGTTTTTTTCAATGGATATGTTGGTATAGGTGAACAAGTTCATGCAGAACCAGCCATAACTACTGACTGAACAGCTACTGCTACTACCCCAGTTGCTGATACTATGAGCATACGACAAATCCTCAATATGGTGCTTAAGCTTATTTATCTTCTCCTGTGGCCACTTTTGGTCGTTGCGGGACTTGCATTGGACAATACGCTTGTCTATGCGTCTATTTTCCATCTCGATGCTCCTTTGTGGAAGTTTTGGAACATGATGAAAAACTTTGCCAACTTCACCCTGTGATTTATGGTTCTCTTTGCAATTATCAAAAGCATTGTCACCAACACCTGAGCATGATCAGCCAAAGACCAAAAGTCACCCCTAGGTATCATCAAAACCACCCTGATTGCAGGTATACTTATCCAAGCGAGTCGATTTATCGTAGCCGCACTCGTAGATGTCTCTACCATAGCAACCTATGCGATTGGAGGTTTGCCACTTAACGTATTGAAAAATACTGCCATCGGTAATCAAAAAATTCTCTCGGTAAACAGTCAGCTCGACCTCAATAAATTTAATCTCAGTTTTGGCGGAGGTAAGGAATTTCAGGTCTGGTATTCTACCAAACATCCATGAATAAAAGGTGATAAAGTTGTCACCATGTCTCCTTGTAGAGTAGAGCGCTCCTATGTGATTTGAAGAGAATATGGTGAAGCACAATATAAAAATACCGCAAAATTTGTATGAACAGAGTTTGAATGATATGAGGTATGCGTACTCTCTACTAATCAATTAGTAATGTGGAAAGAAGATGAGTTAATGTGAAATATAAAACTCGAACTGGATAAAATAACATGACCAGAACCAGGTTATCTTACGGATATATGATATAAATATTATATCAAAACCTTACTAAATATAACATGATGGAACACAAAGACAGAACGAACAAAAAGCCTAGTGTATCTTGGTTCGTGAAACATCGACCCCAAATGAGTTGCGTTTTTTAGTGGAACTGACTCTTTGACTATCGCTACGCTTATCCAAAAATCTAAAGGATTTGTCGGACCACTCGTCACGATATATTCTTCCTTACTCAATTTTGCTCAACTCACCGATGCTAGTGTCACGACAACATCATGAACATCGGGGGTATTTATCATCAAAGCACTGGTTGCTATCGCACTTTTTTTTCCACTTATAGCATTGGCTTTGGTGCTTATCCTGAGAGTGTGAATCCTTCGAATGTATATTGTGGCCTCGCCATTTATTATCCTCAAAGCAAGTTTCAAAGATTTTATTAAAATAAAGAGTCTAGACGAATATCTCAGCGTAACGGGTGTTATAGGCATTATCTTTGCTCCCGTCATAACGGTTGCTGCCCTGAGCATCTCACTTATTTTTATGACGGCTCTGGTCAACGGCTTTAGTGCCAACGACAGTAGATCTGCTATCAATGATGTACTTGGTATCCAGTCGACACAAGCTACATCTACCTGAAATGACGCAGTGAGCATTGGCTGATGAATAGCTTCTTTGGAATTTTCTAGACTACCTTGGTGAGACGCTATGGACTGGTTTTCTTGGCTTATGGTAAACTTTTTTGCTATAGGGCTCATGTGGATGATTGTCTTTGCAGCTATCAGAGCTAATGAACTCGGAAAATCAGTGGGTAGCACAGTGGAAGACTTTGGTTCAAAATTTTTCCAAACACTTCCTATCTTACCGATTGGCTGATGAGTTGGTATCGGCAGTGCTGCTACAGTTCTCAAGTGAGCTCCAGATACACGGATAAGACAGAGAGAAAGTGCACAAAGACAAATTGCTGATGAGTATGTCTTTGGAACCAACAAGGATGATACCAGTACGTGAACAACCGCGCCCACAACGATTAGCACAACACAAGCGACTAATTTTATTAAGGCAAACTCCACTTCTAATCAAATAAAAACTGCAGTACAAGACTTATGAGTAAAAGAAGCAAATATTGGTACTGTACTGAATAGTAGCTATGAAAATTTATATGCTGCAGTAAATACATTATCAGAAACAGATAGACCTACAGTAATAAGTGCAATTACTGGAGCATGAGCAACTTCAGGTTGGGAAAAACCATATAAAGCAAAAGCAGATTTCGATACATTTATTCGTAGAAAAAACCCTACCGATAAAGGTACTCTTTCAGATATATTTGAAACTACTGACACTGCTGAACAAGCGCTTATTACACAATATTTTACAGATGCAAATATAAATACTTACAAAACAACAGTTAATGGCACAGAATATACAGTTACTAAAACAACAAGTGTCTGACCACCACCAGTCGTTACCTATACCACTAACCCATAAGTCACAAATGCATTATTCTTTTACACATTACCCTTTACCTCTCACCAATCTATGAGCATAAAAAAAATCATTAGATACCTCTTTCACCCTATAGAGAGACACAATGAAAAGTCGAAAATCTCTGAGAGTTTTCATGATGTCGAAATTATACCAATGACTTTAGATACATGAACTCCAAACAAAGTGCAGGAGTTTATGATTTCTAAAGTCAATTGGTGAACGACGATCAAAATCGTTGGAGTGATCTGTATTGTTTGATTTTTCTTTATCCTTCCTACCTATGCAGAAGCAACAACAGCCGATCAGTCACTAAAAACTACCCAAGAACTCTTACAAAAATTTCTTTCTCTCTGTTCACGATGATGGATTGTTCTCGCTATCCTTGCAGGTAAACTTATGACCAATGATTTTGTCTATGGCGCTTTTATCCATATGGATATCTATCTCTGGAAAATATGGAATATCATCAAAAACTTTGCTAACTTTGCGTTGGCAGCACTCGTTTTGGTATCTATCGTCAAAGGCCTTATAGGCAAAGAAGCATTGGATGTCAAAAAGATCATCACCAATACTCTGATAGCAGGGATTCTCATCCAAGCCAGTTGGTTTTTGATGTGAGCAGTCATCGATATCTCTACCATAGCCACAGCAGCTATTGGCGCATTTCCTATGTCATTTCTCCAAAACGATTCCACATTACAAAACAATATCACTAATGTTGTAAGTGAATTTAAACAGAAAAGAATTGTTGTCGACCTCAGTTCTGAGGCTACAGGACTAGATAGTTGGTTTAAGAGCATTGAATACCCCTATCCCTCCTCAACCAACGCTTCCCGAAAAAACATATTACCCACCCAAAACTCCGTGAGTTGACCCTTTATCTATCTGGGTATGGGAGTATTTCGTTTCCAAAACTATCTCAACACCGATAACAACTCAGGCATCAATCTGACACTTGGATTTGCTCTAAGGTTTTTCTTGTTGTTTCTGTTTACGATAGCGCTCTTGTTGCTTTTGATAGCCAACATCATGAGAGTGTGACTTTTGTGGATATTTATCATATGATCGCCGTTTCTTGTTTTGATAAAAGTATTTGATCGCAAAGCTTGAGATTCGTGACTGGCAAAGATATTTAATGTAGGCAACCTCGTTGCTATAGTATTTAAACCAGTTATCTTTGTGGCTGGTATGTCATTGATGTTGATAGTGATTGTAAGCATGCAAAGTAGCATCACGTGATCATGAGCCACACGAGAAAACAACCTCAATGGTGTTTCTCTATGAAAAAGTGGAAATGATATTTCTACGCTCAATGTGGAATGAATCAGTTCTATATCCGTTAGTCAAAAAGATATTTTGGGAACAGGTGTTATAGATCAAACCCAGAATTTCTTTAGTTATCTTATCATGCTCTTGTTGACAACATTCCTGATGCGAGAATTTATCAAACTCTCTCTCACTATAGGATGATGATTTATCGAAGAAAAAATGAAAACACTTACTGGTCTGGCAGAAAGTATGGCCAAAACTATGCCCATCCTTCCATGATGAATATCTGCTTTTGGTGCACAAAAGATTACAGAGAAAAATAGGGACAAAATGCTTGGATGATTTGGTTTGGATAAAGAGTGAAATTTTGGTAAAATGGTGTGATGAAATTTTGAGAAGAACGAAGATAAATTTAGCGACTTTATAAATAATAAAATGGATCTACAACCCTGATGGACAGACAACGACTTTAAACTCCTAAAAAAAATAGCCGAGAAGAAGCCTACAGATTTTTTTACAGAATCACAAAAATTGGCGAAGGACAGGCAATGAGGATTATCTATGACAGAAAATAAGGCACGACTGACTGGCCTTAGAATAGCATTGTCTACACCTACTAACATAAGTGGCATCAATCTAACACTCAAAGACTTCACATTTTCTGGAACACTGGCAGTAAATGCATCGCCAGAAGAAATGCAACAGTATTTCAGCACTGGTGATAATGCTAGAGCGCTTTATCATGCTATGTGATGACACAGTGCAAATACCACAGCCGAGGAACCTCATAATTATGAAACACTTCAAAACATCAGTTTCTGGCCAAATAAAGAATAAGAACATTTTCACTTACTTTCTCCTTGCAAGCTTCTTATAAAATACTATATTGAAAAATGGAAACTTTCACAAGTTAGTTTTTTGAGTTCTCGTGTTTCTCTTTTGTATCTATAACAAAAACACATGAAAAACATCATCATTGCTTTCGTTTGCTGCTGTATGCTTTTGGGAAGTGCTTTTGCGTACACACCATCGAGCCAAGATGTCGCACAGGTCACCTTACTCAAGACACAACTTGATACCATCACTACTGGCAACATCAAAGGCAAGTGGGATTTTTATGCTCAACTCAAAACGCTACAAGAACAATATGCTACTCATGAACAGCTGAACTATTATCTCAACGAATTGGCATTGTACCTGATCACCCAAGTAAATACCGAAAAAACAAAAATTAAACTAACCTCTAAGACGACGAAACAAGACTTTGTAAACATCTATAGTGGGTGATTTAGTCAAGACATCACGACACCAGATAGTTGCACATGACGGTACAATACCATAGACACTATAAGTTTCGCAAACAACTTTCCGACTGCATTGACTATGGCGACCCGATATAGAGAGGTAAATTGTGGCTATTATATGCCAGCCAACGGCGATGGTCCCTTCCAGATTATTAGCAAAAATTATGGTACAGGGCAAATTACTGAAGCCACATTTCTCCAAACTATCCAAGACTTTATCGATTTCTCCAAAGCTAAACATCTCCAATATAAAACCAAACTCTGAATATCTCTCACGTATACCTGATTTACTTGGACTGGACTCGTCTACCACTCAGCCTTGTATAACGGAGGCACGATCACATGAAACACTATAAGTTGATATACAGCGATACCCAACAATCCTCATTATGTCTATGATGGATATGGGCAGGAGTATAGCTGAGCACTTAGATATGGACTAGTTCCTAAGTTTTTGAAGATTTTGGATTGGGAACTGAAAAATAGTTACTAAATATTCTTTGTCTCCCTTTGTAAAGAAAATTAACACACACTTGTCGTTGCGAGGAGTATGGCGACGAAGCAATCTAAATAAAAAGATAGATTGCTTCGCTATCGCTCGCAATGACCGATAAAAAATATTATTTTAATTTATATATCAATACCATGACATCTAATGATATACCACTCCACGTAGTTTTTGTTGAGGCTCGAATCAAACAATGAGATATGTACTTACTTGCAAAAAGATCTTCAAAAGATGATCAAGCCGCGGGAAAATGGGCTGTACCCTGAGGGAAAGTCGATATGGAATTGGAAAGTCATATCATAGAAAATGCACTCAGAAGAGAGGTCATGGAAGAAGTTTGAGTGGATATTGATAATTTTCAATTTCTAGGGAGTAGATCGTTTATTCGTTCAAGCGGGCATCATGTAGTTGGTCTATCTTTTGTTGCTGAGTACGTATCAGGTGAAGCCCTGCCCCTTGAAGATCAGGATGAAGTCAGATGGGTGAAGATAGAAGACATGGAAGAGTTATTTGATGATCATCGGACAGATACCTTACATGCACTCAAAAAACATCATCACAAATAATATTTTACTGAATATATACGCTCCATGAACCCCTGAAAGTATAGACACTATAAATGATCGCTCTGTGAAGTTATTGGCATCGCTAAACACACAGAAACAGGTGAAGATATGGTTATCTATGAACATCACGATGAACAGTGAAAGATTACCCTACGAGCTAGGCCCATGCATGTATTTACCGAGAAAATTATAGTGAATTGAAAAGAAATTGAGAGATTTAGTTATATAGGAGAATAATTTTATTTGTCTCCCTTTGCTTGTCCTTCGCGAAGTCGAAGGGTAAAGGGAGAAGCCGAAGGCAGAGGGATTTAAAAAGTTGAATACTCTAAATCCTCCCCCACTTCCGTGGTACTCCTCCTTTGATAAAGGAGGACAAAAAAATGTTTTATTAGTTGCTCGGACAGACACCTTACATTCATTTAAAAAACATCATCATAAATAAAACCCTAGAATTTTAGTTATGTAATTGTCATGAAAAATATCCAACTCACCCATTTATTTCCTGCTTTTGATACATTACAACATATTCATGGAGATAACAATCTTCTTTCTGTCTATGGTGCATGATGTATCAATAAGCCAAAAGTATTTCTTCTCTTTATGAATCCTACGGGAAGAAATATCTCATGCGTACCATGACGGACATGAATACATGCTCCGCGACTATGAACAAAGAACATATGGAAACTTCTGACTGCTATTTGAGCTATATCGCAAAAAACATTTGATCATATCCAAACGCTAAAACCAACTGAACGGACAGCATCATTTTCATTGGAAATCTATCAAGAGATAGCGAGTAATGGTGTATATATTAGCAACCTTGCAAAGTGTACACAGACTGATGCCAGGCCACTCAAAGACCATGTTTTCAAAGAATATCTTGATCTCATCTATGAAGAAATTGATCGTATCAAACCACAACACATTGTTTCATTTGGCAATCAAGTCAGTTCTATACTATTGAACAAAAAAATTACTGTCTCTACATACGTACAAAGTGACCATGAACTATTGCACATAAAAAAACATACATATACGGTGTATCCAACCTTTTATCCCGTTGGTCAGGGCATGAGAAATTTACCCAAAGCCATAGCAAGAATACAAGATATAATCAATTCTGTAGTATAAATTTTACACGCTTATTAAAATATATGCAATATTGTATAATGACGGTCGGAAAGACACATTCAGGAAAAACTACATTTGGGATGGAATTAGCAAAAAAGATAAAACAATCTTGCGTTTTAGATGCAGATATTTTATCAGAGTTTTTGAAAACAACATATCCTGTACTTTATCAGAGTGACTGGAAAGAAAACAGCCAAAAAAAGACACAATGATATTATTTAAAAGTATCTTTGATAATAGAAATTTTCAAAAGAGCTTTGAAAACTGATGCTACAATTATTTCCACCGCAGCTAACTCTAATAAAAAAATAAGAAGTAGGGGGCGTTTATTAACACATAGAGCTTGAAGGAAGCTCATTATTATTTATTTCAATCGACCAGAGAATACATTACTAGAAAGAATCAAGAAAAGTACACGTTCTAAGATTTGTCTCACTCAATCCCAAGACTTCAAGGACTTACTAACCAATAAGCAGAAAAAACTCTTCGAATACCCAAGTCCAAAGGAGGCAGACTTATTCTTTGAAATCAATGATGATACATCTCGAAATAAGGTACAAAAAGAAATCATTACATTACTTAAGAAATAAATAATTATGCATTTTACATTATAAATTCAACATCCGAAACATGGCAAAAAAATCTGTAGAAAAACATATCATACAACATCTGGGCAACCTGGAAAATAAAATCACTTTCCAATGAATCAAAACACATAACCTCAGAAATATCGACATCGAAATTCCCAAAAACAAATTGATTACGATCACCTGAGTTTCTGGTTCTGGTAAATCATCACTCGCATTTGATACTATTTACAAAGAAGGACAATATAGATATATTGAATCACTGAGTTCGTATCTGAGACAGTTTTTCAATTTGGGTGAAAGACCTGAAATCGACCATTGTAGTGGCCTCTCGCCAGCTATAGCGATTGAGCAAAATAAGAAAGCAGGAAACTCGAGAAGCTCAGTGGGAACGCTCACAGAGATTGATGATTATCTGAGATTGTTGTATGCAAAACTCTGAGATAGTTATTGTTACAGCTGTGGAAAAGAAATCAAACCACAGACGATTGAACAAATCATGAAAGAAATCCAGACTGAATATATGAGTCAAAAAATATATCTTTTGCAAGAATCTTGACGCTTCGAAAAGAAAGAAGACCTCACGGACTTCGTCAAAAAAAATAGAAATAAAGTAGAAAAATGAAAATGATTTACTCGTTATTTACTGGTGGCTGATTCAAATAGGAATGAGGAAGTAGGAGAAAGGAATCAGGAGAAAGGAACTAGAAAAAAATGAGATAAACCAGTCCTGAATTCCAATTCTCTCGATCCTATTGAATATTTTTATCTCGAAACTCCGAATGTGCCAGCCGAATATTTTCCACTCAATACCTATGGCATCTATGATCGTGTCACCGTGGAAAACGAAAAACTAGGAAGGCTCAAAGAAGATATTATCAAGATTCTATGAGAATTTAAAAAATTTGGTATCTATACTACAGAGTCTGTAAAATCCAAAACCAAGACACAAACACCAACGAGTGTAATTCACTGGTTTACGGATAAAATGTATTGTCCTGACTGCAATATCACCTATCCTGAATTTACTCCTCAGCACTTTTCTCCTAACAGGCAAGAATGAGCATGTAGTACCTGTCACGGTATCGGTGAAATCTTACAGATAGATTTTGATAAGATGTTGGATCCTACAAGTCCCTATATGAAAGCTATTTTGCCGTGGAGAGACTCCAACCTTGGACAATCCTTGCTTTTGAAATTGGCACAAAAATATAGTATCGATCCCGATAAACTGTGGAAAGATTTACCAGAATGGTTCCAACATGTGGTGCTTTTCTGAGATGAAGAGCTCCTGAGGGTGAGCTATGGAGGCAAATATATCAGCATGTATTATAAATGAATCGAAGAAATCATCAAAGACCAATATGCAAAATGACTCTTGACCGTAGATTTCCAGGCGATGCTCGATATGAAAGATTGTAGTGAATGTAATGGAACCAAGCTCAAAAAAGAAAGTCTAAACGTGTTTCTTAGCTTTAAGCTTAATGCTTGAAGCTTGAAGCTTAATGCTTGAAGCTTGAAGCATAATAAAGACCATATGGTGCATCCAGCATCCAGCATCCAGCATCCAGCTAAATATAATATCGCTGATCTACAAAGAATGCCGCTCAATGACCTGATTAGCTTTGTGGATTTATACAAAGAATATGCGAGTAAGGACCAGACCTTGATCCAAAGGATTATCAATCCGCTCAACGATAGAGCAAAAACAATTCAAGATCTTGGACTAGGATATTTGAGTCTCCATAGAGGAATAGATACACTTTCTGGTGGGGAAATTCAAAGATTGAGACTGGCCAAACAACTGGGAAACAAACTGACGGGAATCATTTATGTGCTCGATGAACCGACGATTGGACTCGATGACAAAGAAATTCATAGAGCCATCAAAGCTATAAAAAACCTCAGAGAAATGGGAAATACGATCATCGTTGTAGAGCATAATGAAGAATTTATCAAAGCTTCTGATCGAGTCGTAGAGATTTGACCTGGTGCTGGAGATTTCGGTGGTAACCTGATGTTTAATGGTACCTATGATGATTTTTTGAAATCTGATACCCTGACTGCTCAATACATTCTCGGTAAGAAAAAAGTATCCATAGATTTTGAACACACCCCAAGCAATCATATGATAAAGATAAAAAAAGCATCGAAATTCAATCTGCAAGGTGTTGATGTAAATATTAGATTATGAACTTTTACCATCATTACCTGACCTTCTGGAGCTGGAAAAACTACACTGATGTATACCACATTATTTAAATTTTTGAATGATAAACAAAAATTTATCCAGAGTTTTATCAGATTAACCCTTTTGAAACAATGATGGAACCGACAAGATATTCTTGCCGCACCCGTTATGAACAAAGAAAAATATGAGCATTATGAAAACCTCGCTATGCAGGAATTCCACAAAGACTTGGCTGTAGAAACCATTATCGGTCATGAAGAAATCAAAAACACTATCTATGTAGACCAAACGAGTATCGGCAAAACACCAAGGTCTTGCCCAGCCACGTTTATCGGTACCTTTGACCATATTAGACAACTCTATGCGGGTACTACCGATAGTAAATACCTTTGATTCAATGCGAGCTATTTTAGTTTCAATTCAAATAAATGAGCGTGTCCTGCTTGTGATGGCTATGGATACAAAAAGGTGGAATTACAATTCCTCCCTGATACGTATATCCCGTGTGAACTTTGTCAGGGTAAAAGATATAAGACGGAAATTTTGGCGATCAAACGAAGAGGCAAAACTATCTCTGAAGTCTTATGAATGTATATCAGTGATGCTTTAGATTTCTTTTCTGAAATCGATCATGTCCGTGAAGATTTACAACTTATGGTCGACATCGGATTGGGATATTTGAGAATGGGCCAACCAGCACATATGCTTTCTGGTGGTGAAAGTCAGAGACTTAAACTCGTAAAACATTTATTGAAATCATATAAAGGACATACGATGTACTTCTTGGACGAGCCAACGGTTGGACTTCATTCTGAAGATATTGTGAAGTTATTGAAAGTAATTAAAGAGTTTTTGAATAAGGGAGACACTATCCTTATGATTGAACACGATAAAAATATTCTAAAATTCGCTGATGATGTCATTACTTTGGATAGTGGTAAATTGGTGAAATAGTGTATATAAACAAATCCACCCCCACCCTCCTTTATCAAGGAGGGAGTGATTCTCCCTTGACTTGTCCACGAAGGTGGGTAAAGGGAGATGAAGAGGAACTTGAAAAAAAATTTACACAAAAAACTACGCATCTTTCAACGTAGTTTTTTTATATAAGAAATTTTACGTTATGTATTTCCTGTGGGGTTTTCTTGATCAAGCTGATTAGCGTCTTTGAGTTTTTGTACTATGTTTTGGAACGTGACTCCTGCTGATTTTTCTAGTCCACTAATCCTCTTTTTTATCTCAGCTAATGACTCCTCGGTGAATGGAAATGGTAGATCTGTTTCTTTGTCTGTTGTCATTGTTGATAATACTTCCAATATGTTCTCTGGAGTAACATTGCTCCTATTTGCCAGGTTTTTTATCGCGTCTAACATAAGCAGAATATATGCTTTAATAGACTCTTCTTGAATAGTATCATAGCTCAATGATACAGGAATCGCTTGTAGTCTATCCTCAGAAACTGTTTTCTCTCATATCTTATCGTTCCCTTCTCTATCCGCTAGGGTCACTTTTCATAATACTTCTACTAAAGACTCTATAATTACCTTTTGGCATTTTACCACATGCGCAACCTCATCTAAAAATCCCGCTCTCTGTGCTGGATCACTGAGTTTTATCCTTGTTGTATCAATCGACTCTCCGCTTAGGTCTTCCCGTCCGACAAGGAGATTTGTTTCATCAGACGTTAATGATGCGTGTTTATAATCTTTCTTCATGAGCATAAAAAAAAAGATAAAATATATAGGTCATTTTTTATATACTAGCAATCTTTGGCGACAAACAGAGAACCGTAAGCTCGTGGATCATCATCGTCGTAAATATTTGTACTATCTTTATGATTTAGAGATATTAACATAGTACGGCAATCCTTATTATCTTTTTCTAATGACAGTATTCAGTGACCAATAAATCCTGTTAAAAATTGCATGGCTTTTATCTTCTGTGCTTCTAATCATTTAAATCCATCAAGAATAGCCCAAATGCCATTTTCTACTGTGGCAATATATTTTCCTTCCTGTTCCAATTTTTTTTGAACTTTCTGGATATAATTATAATTTATATTGTCCCTATTAAATACCTTTTGTCTTACTACTTTTCTTAGCCTATCTTTACCATCAAAGTCCGTATAGTTATAAACAAATATATCTCTATCCCTCATAGTATTTAATTGTAATTCTTTTTTTTCTAACTCTTTTCCAGCATAATGAAATACTACTGAATCTTTTGTTATAGACACTTCTCATAGATGTATTTTCATAATTACTTGTTTATATGATGTTTCAAAATAATCACCATCCCCATCACGTAATACCTTACGCATGGTAGTGATTCTTGTACGTTCATCTTCTGGCAATCACGCTAAAACCTCTTGTTCTATTTTTAAGAACTCTTGATCCTCTTCTTGAGCATTTTGATCTATTTCGAGTTGCTTTTTTTGCTTAAAAAGATTCAGAATATCTCATGAGATTTTATTTGTTTGTTCGATAAATTCTCTTTCTAGTATCCAACCAAGCACTTCTCAAGCCTTTTTCATCTCATTTACTAGCAACTTTTTTTTATCCTCGATAGCACCATCTATTTCTTCGCACGTAAGTTTTTCTTGTGGCATGGAAATAATAGTAAAATAATATAAAAAAATCTATAATCCTTGGGTGACTTCATCCAGAAGTTTTGCTCGTTCTTCTTTAGGCATATTCTGGAATGGTGATTCTACTTTTTCTATTAAATCTGCATTATCTTTTCGTTTTTTTAATTCTTTCTTGAACATTTTTTTTATTTGTTCCAAATATTGCTCTCTCAGCCTTGGATCTTCAAGACATGCTTCCATTTCCTCTACTGACAATTTCTTGATCTTTGCTATTGCTTCTGCTAGTTTCTTATCGGCTTCTGATAAAATAATTTTTTCTTGTTCCATAGATATATGAAAACCATGTAAAATCTTTGTGTATTTTATATATATTTACTATATAAAGTCAATACAATAATCTTATAAAAAATAATTTCAATATCTAAGGTGAAGCCTATTATTTCCATAATTTGCAAAAAAACAAAAAAGCACATACAATTGATTAATGCTTAATGCTGGATGCTACATACTTAATGCACTATATAATTTGTATCGTGCTTCAAGCATCATACCTCAAACCGAATAATTTCACCTCACATTTTAACATTTCAACAGTATAGTATGATTAATTCTACGGACATCATCAACTATAAAAAACATGGATTTGATGGAACAAAATATATCAGACTCCAAAAAGAAAAAATTCTCGATAGGATTGCCAATTTTTCTGGTGGAAGACTCTATCTCGAAATAGGTGGAAAGTTTATGTATGATACGCATGCAGCAAGAGTTTTGCCAGGTTTTGATCCAGAATCAAAAAAGGAGATTTTTACCTCTCTCAAGGGTCAGGCAGAAATATTGTTTTGTGTAAATGCTACGGATATCTTGGCCAATAGACAACTCAGCAATCAGAATATCGACTACAAAGACTACGTCTATCAGCTTATTAGAAACATAGAAACAAATATCTGAATCAAACCACATATCGTGATAAATAATATCGATGTAGGAAATATGTTTGATGTGATTTTGGAATTTGAAAAAGATTTTCAAAGAAAACAATACAGAGTACGAGAAAGATATAAAATCATCTGATATCCTCACGACACAAAAACAATCCTCAGCGAAGATGGATTTGGTAACGACGATCACATTCCTTTGACGAAGAATTTAATATTGGTCACTGGAGCTGCTTCTAGTAGTGGAAAGATGTCGACTTGTCTTGGACAAATTTATCTCGACCATCAGATTGAAGTCAAATCTTGATATGCAAAATATGAAACATTTCCTATCTGGAATATGCTACTTGAACATCCAGTTAACCTAGCCTATGAAGCTGCTACTGTTGATATCGGTGATTATAATATGATGGATACCTATCACAAAAAGGCATATGGGCAAGATTCTGTAAATTATAATAGAGACGTAGAAGCGTTTGAGATCGTTATGTCTATCGTAAAAAAAGTGGTAAATCACAAAAACTATATGGTCAAATACCAGTCTCCTACTGACATGGGCATCAACTGTGCGGGTATGGCTATCACCAATGATGAAATAGTGAGCATCGCTTCACTTCATGAAATTGAAAGAAGGAAAATATGGTATCAAGAACAGATTGATAGAGGAGAAGGCAAGGAAGAACGAATAAACAAATGTGACGACATTTACACAAAAGCAAAAAAATATTGCGAAGAAAAAAAATATGATGTAGGAATGAAACTCTAAAAAACAACTAACAGTGAACAGTGAATAACTAACAATGAATGAATTTATCTTATTATGAACTATAGTAATAATTGATCACATAATAAATACCCTGCAATATATTGCAGGGGTGATTTTTTATTTTTTATTATTAGTTGTTCACTATTAGTTATTAGTTTATTTAAGTGGCGCTTGAGAGCTGTGGAGCAACGGATTGTAACAACGAAAAACAAGATTTATCACATCTGATGTGGTTATTTTTTCTGCACCGATTCCCATACCGCCAAGTCACTCTATGATAAGATTTATTCTTGTATCTAATGAAGTTCTTCCTTTGAGAAATCATCTATATCTCGCTACTATTTTTTCTACACTATCTTTGGCATTGAGTACATCAAGTAATTTACCCCGTCGTGATCTTTGGATTTGTTTCTTGTCCTGTTCGCTTTCATAGTAAGGCACAACGATGTAAAACTCTTTGTTGTAGATCAAACCTTGCTGCATATCTATATTTTGGAGAAATTTATAATATGCTTCACCTTGTCATTTGAGGACAGGATTTTCTATGTTTTGGATATTAGCATTGATGTAGTTGAGATAATTGGAAAGATCGAGGAATGTATTGCGAACTACTATCTGGATAGGATATTCCAATCAGTTTAAAAATTTTTTATATTGTTCCAATACTATCTGTTGTTCATCACCATTTTTTAGATCAAGATTTATCCCATTGATTCTAAGTATTGCTCTGAGTCATCCATCTTTCATGATAATAGTGTCGTTTCTAATTTCTGAGATTGGTAACATAGTCTCTGTATTGAAGAGATTTTCATGTTTTGGTTTCTTGATTTTATTTTGGTCTCATAAGTTTAGGAACATGGCTTATCACAAAGAAATAAAAATTATGTTACCGTTGTGTATATGTCAAAGAAGAAACTAGCAATAAACCAAGATAATCACATAATCGCAAGCGCTATACCCACCCCGACAAGAATCTTTTTTGCCTTTCCGACACCATCCTCACCCTTGGAGAAAAAAATCAGATAAAAGGCAAAGATAATCATCACTAATGAAAGGAAGCTCACAAGTCCCAGGAGGATATTAAGTATCCATTTGACGTAATCGGTGGCTTTGGATGTGGAATTTGGATTATCATATGCAGTTCAGCTCAGTCTAAAAAAATTGGTCAGTCTCTTGAGTATGCTTGTGGTCGGATTTACGGTATCTTGCTGTATTACATTTGCCAAATTGGTTGTTTCATCGGTGCCCTGAGGTTGAGTAGTAGAATTTATATCGTAAGGAAATTGTGTATCAGAAAATTGTTGTCCCACAGATACCACAGGAATACATGTTCATAATGCCAAAATCGCTCCTAGTATGTAGAAGATATTTTTTATAATTTTGTGTGATGCGGTGGTGATGTACTGTTTCATGAGACTATGTTCAAATCATTAAAGCAATCAGCCAAAATATTGCGCTGACAACAAACCAACTCGTTCCAATCCCTATCATCGCAATAGTAGCATATTTTATCCCTGCGATTCATTTTTTGTATTGTGTATCCTCACCTGCTGCTGTCACCATCAAGAATCCATGATATATCAAATATACCAGCGCAACTAACGCAATCATTGATAATGCATAATTGATTATGTTTTTGATAACATCCAGCGTTTTGTTTTGGGCGTTCTGATGGCTAGAAATCTTATCTCCTACACCCACTATTCATCATACAGTCCCTGTTCACGATACAGGACTTATTGTATTATATGCACCGTCTCTCAGTGGATCATTGATGTCTTGTGTATTGAGCACTTGTTGATCATTTTCATTGAGAATATAATTTTGTGCATCAGGAACAATCATCTGCGCATATCCAACGACAAGCAGACTTACATACATAATAATACTTCCCAACATAAACTTTTTCATACTGAACCAATAGACTGGATAAAGCACCAATTATTTCCCTATTCCTAATTTCTCCATCTCTACATTCTACGCCTCTACGTTCTATAGTCTATTTTATTCGGTTCTCTATATTTTGCAAATTTTAACCTTGAAAAGCCTCTCCTATTGTATATATATTGCGGTATATAGGTAAAATAAGTTGACATTTTTACTTAATATCATAAAGAACGATGAAAAAAAACCTTTTTCTTTTGTTTAGTCTCTATTTTTTTGTCTTACAACCATTGATTATAGGAGTATTGCGATGACAAGCAAACTTTTTCCGATTGTGAGCCATCAATCTTATAGCGATTATCTTGATTGGACTCTTGTATACTACCATAGAAGGTGAGAAAAAAGAAACGCATGAACATGAAAAAAAACCAGAAGTAGTCAAAGAAACTACCACATCTTTCCACGATCATTTTCGTGCAATAGTCAAAGAACGTAAAAAAAAGTCAGAATTAGTATTGCCTGCTCTTATTGGTTTTGCGGTGACTATTATTGCTTTCTTTTTGTTTCCTTATCGTGGTGCTGCTGTAGAAGTTATATTATTGTCAGCCGTTGTTCTTGGCTGTATTGTATTTGTTCTTTTGACACTTATTTTTAAACATCGTATCACCAAAGGGTTTTGGGCACTGTGGGGGACTAAAATATATATTATCCTCTTGGTGTGTGGTCTTGCATTGACTGCATATGATTATTATCAGGTACACCAAGACTTTAATGCTAGTTTCAAAGACTATATAGCACAAAACCTTCTCGGAAAAGCAACTATCCCTACCGATGGATACATTTTTACAGGTGAGGGAACAGTATTGGGAAGTGGCATATGAAGTACTACAGCGACAACAGATATCTCTTCAGATGTCTTTAGTGGGATGCTACCAGATTCAACTATCCAGGAAGCAACAGGAACACTATTGTGAACATCTACAGATATACCTAACGATACCTCCACGACCACTGCTACTGTAGGCAAGCAAAAGATTATGGATGCCGTTATCTATCTCTTGAAAACATATACTATTCCGCTGATTACCAAACAAGATATTTCATTTACCTATGTTAGCTTCCAAAATCCATATTACAATGAATGGAGGACCGCATACGCAAATAAACTTATCGGAAAAACAACCAACCCAAGTAAATATATTGTTTGTGATAGTTATATTGTAATGAAGTGATTATTAGAAAAACGAAATGTTCCTTATACCTCAAGCACTGTTTTGAGTAAATTTTGGGCTGAAGCTATCACAAGAGATGCATTGAATGGATGTGTAAAAGGAAAGATAGTTACCGATACAACATTGTAAATACAAAAACCATGTTTTTTATTTTCTATTATATTGTCTCTATGAACAAGTTTTTGTTCTTTGTGTCCATCGTTTTCATTTCTTTTGGATATACTTTCGCTAGTACTCAAACTTTTCAAACATATACCAATGGCGCTATACAATATATAAAGACTAAACCACGTATAGATTATACCCCATTAGTACTGCCCACCGTTTCTCCATGATATGTTTCATCATGAAATATCTTACCAAATTTGTGAGTCATGTACTATAACTGAATAGTAGACATCAAAGCCGATGTTAGTGATCCTATTTGAATTAATTGAACTACCTGTATGTATACCACAGATACACATCGATACCCAGCTAGCTATACCCCATTATCAAGCACATCATGATATTGTTACAAAAACAGTATAGTTTGATGATCAAATTTACAGATTAGATTTAGTGTTCGTAATACATCGAACGCGCTATTTACATGAGCTGCTGAAAATTATATCCTTGATACTACAGCGCCTACCTACTCACGAAATAATCCAATATCTTGAACTCGATATACTAGCTGATCTATCGTACCTATCAGCGTGAATATCACCGATACTTGAGTTTGAGTCCCTCAGTGAGCTTGGTGTAATGTTAAAATCGATGGAGCTACCTCTTCGTTTGTACAAGCTACCGTTATCTATGATATCATCACTAACAAATGTGCTTGATCTCTAAAATTGAAAAATACGCTTTCTGACTGACCACATTATCTTACCGTACAAGTCTCAGATTTACTTTCCAATACAGCGCTTTCCCCTACCCAAACTATAAACTTTGATGCTACAGCGCCCACCTACTCACGAAATAATCCAATATCTTGAACTCGATATACTAGCTGATCTATCGTACCTATCAGCGTGAATATCACCGATACTTGAGTTTGAGTCCCTCAGTGAGCTTGGTGTAATGTTAAAATCGATGGAGCTACCTCTTCGTTTGTACAATCTACGGTCATCTATAATATCATCACCAATACATGTGCTTGATCTCTAAAATTGAAAAATACGCTTGCTCCTTGACCACATTATCTTACCGTACAAGTCTCAGATTTACTTTCCAATACAGCGCTTTCCCCTACCCAAACTATAAACTTTGATGCCATATAAATCGTGCAATTTTTTATTATTATACAATCGCATGAAAAAACTTTTATTCTTGATATCCTTGATCTTTGTATTTTCTGGATATACTTTTGCTATTACGCAAACAGTAAATGAGACTAATGGAGTTAATTATGGGTATTTAAAAAATGTCTATATAAAATGAACTACGTATTATGTTTCTATTGATTATGTGCAACTCTATATGTGATATGAAGCTGCGCTTGCAAGAGCCGAGGATGGAGTAATATTTGGTGATCTCGCAATTAATTTCAATCAGAATTATCCTGCAAAGTATTATATACTACAAAGCAATGGAGAAAAATTAGCAAACAAAGTTATTAGGAAGAAAATAAATACATATCTTGTTAAAATTGGGAAAAAAGGACGAGAAAAACTTATAGCTAAGCTAAATAACTATGATTGATCAAATCCATCAGAACTATTTAATACTATGACAGAGATTGAACGCATGATAGCCTGACCATCTTTTGAACCTGCAACATGATGGAGTGCTAAATATATCAGGAATACGAATACTCAAATAAGGAATATCCCTTTTTCTCCAACAGCCGAAATCTCCGTAGAATGAAATAGTATGACACTTCCAGAACTTGTAACTCGATCACAAATGCCGTCACAAAATCTGGTAAAGGTTTTTCTTAAAAAAGGAAAAATCGAATGATTTAGGATTGATCAAATCACATGAACAATCAACAACATAACAAAAGAAATGGGATTGATTACAAATGTATATATAGATAAAAACTGAAACAAAAAATTAGACATAGACTATATAAAAATATGATGATCTAATGAATGTCACTGAGGAGTTACTTGTATTATAAATCAAGATCCACAGCTAAGAACATTTACCATTTCCAATAATGTGGAAATCATTATGCAGACACTAAGCCATATTACTGGTGGTAACTTTAATAACGATCAAAGCATATCTTTTGATTATTTTATACAAAAGTTTAACGATACCAATTCATACGATGAATATCCACACAATTATATGTATTTAAAGACAATACCTTATCGAATTACAATCAATAAGAATATAATTATAAAGATAGAAGAACAATATCTGTCGTAAAAAAATACCATTCCGACTTCAATATTTTCTAGAAAGCTGACCCTCTCAGGTTGGTTTTTTTAATGTAGATTACATCTCTTACACACAACTTTATAAATTTTTAAAAGTAAGGAGTTTAGTCTTGTCTTCATCTTTAATACTTTTTTCTATTATAGTATATATTTTATCTGCATTTTCTTTTGTTAAATCATTTAACAATAGGTATTTCCCTATAGTGTCTACAATGTTTCTATATTGTTCATTTGACATCTCTTGTGCAGCTTTTTTAGCTCCTTCGTTTCAAGCTGTTTTTATCATCACACCAGAATAACGCCAATTGCTTACCAGATTTTCTATTAAAAGCAAACTCAGATTTTGATTATTATCTATGATATCCTTATAACTTTTAGCAAGATTGGCTTTATTTTTTAAAAATCATCCTAGTCTAAACAAGTTTCCACCTGTTTCTATCAAACTACAGTTATTCTGTAATATCTTTTCCAATATATAGTCGTATCTTTGATCGTCATCAAATGTATGTGCAAACATTAGCACGGAAGCCTCTAAATCTATATATTTTTCGTATTTTATATTTTCTAACTTTGAAATAAATATCCTTGACCTATCATTTGTCTTATTTTCTATATAATCAAACATTTCCGTGTCCTTTGGAGTATCTTTATCTAAATCTACATAATCATAATCATTATAGTTAAATATATTATCTATATAATTTCTTGTCTCATCAAACACACCTCAGGAATAAGATTTTTTGTCGTTCAATATGTCCACGATAAGCATATCAGCAACATCCACATATTTACTTAAGTCTTTTATTTTATCTATAACTTCTGGATATATAAATGATTGGATTTTTTCAAAATCTTTTTGCATAGCTCACATTATTCATCTCTTTTCAACATCATACGAAAACGACTCATCATCAGATAATCTTTTTTCTAATTTTTTATCTAATTTTCAGAAAATTATTTCTAATTTTTTTATTTTTTTATTATATTCTTCTCAAAAATCCTGAATGATCTTATTAATATCCTTTTTATCAGGATGTATATTTTTATCAAGATTTTTGGGGGGGACGATTTTTTCGTCTTCATGATCTACCACTGCTATCTCTATCATTAAGAACATACAATTATCTAAAACGCATATAATACGATTATACTCAAAACATACATATTTTACAAATCTCATAAAGCTATCGTTTTGCGAAAAACTCAAAACCTCTATTTATTTAATATTTAAGATGATTTTTTATATCTAGCATTTACTGATTTAATGTTTATTTAAGGTATATCTGTATAATAATTTTCAATTTCTAATTTCTAATTTTAACAACATGCAAAAAAATATGCGCGCTTATTTTGAAGAGATACTACACCATCTGAAAAAGAGTTTCAATACTTTTACCTTCAGATTTTCTGATCTTAAAACATCGACACAAATAAGCCTAAAGTTCACGTTATTTACCATGCTACAGGTACTATTATTTAGCATCTTGGCTAATGGGATTTTTTTTGAAAATTGGTATAACAGGCAACAAGGACTACTTCCTCCTGCGCCTGGGCCGATAATGATACAGAAGATGGTACTCGGGAGAAATAGAGTTCCAGAAACAGAAATATTTGATATCGATAGTCCTGAATGAGCGACACTTGAATCATCTCATTGGATTAAATCTATCGCAAAGATCGATGATATGTATTTTATGTATAGAAAATCTGGGAATAAACTTATCGTAACAAACGTAACTGCTCACGTAGTAGTTCAAAGAAATCTTATTTGGATCAGCATATATTTAATGTTTCTCTTCTGAGCTCTCGCATATTTTCTTTCTCTTTTTTTTGTCAAAACATCACTCAAAAAACTCAATGAATTGCTCTGATTTCTTGATCATCTCCATATTGATAACTTGCACCAAAAGATAGCTATCTCCGGTCACCCTCATGATGAGATCAATAGGGTCAGTCATAAAATTAATGACGTGTTGGAAAAAATACATACACAGACACTGAGTCTCAAAGATTTTGTAACAAATGCATCTCATGAGCTGAAAACACCACTTATGAGTATGAGCACAGAAATCGATTATGCGAACAAAACTAAACGCTATGAAGAATGACTTAGCAATGTAAAACACCAATTGAAGGGCATGAACACGCTCTTGGAGACATTGGTCACTATCAGTAAACTTGAAGCATTAGCAACATTAAAAAAAGAACAAACAGATATGAGCATCCTCACCGAAATTTTGGTGAATGATGTACAAAAGATCTATCAACAAAAAAACATCAGTCTTACTTCACATATACAAAAGACTATTTCTAAAAACATCAATAAAGACAGTTGGAATATTATCGTAAAAAATATTTTGGAAAACGCATATAAATTTACCTCAGAATGATGAACGATAGATATTACATTGGATGCTGAAAAGCTCGTTATCAAAGATAATGGAAAATGAATCGCAGCCATCGATCTTGATCATATCCGAGAAAGGTTTTGGCAAGCTGACCGTTCCAAGACAGACACTAAAAGTTTTGGTTTGTGATTGTATTTAACGAAACTGCTTGTAGAGAAACATGGACGAAAGATAGCTATTAGTAGTAAAGTAAATAAAGGAACGGTGTGTACTATAGCATTTTAAAAATAATTTGTCTCCCTTTGTAAAAGGGAGAGGCTTGTCCTTTGCGAAGTCAAAGGGTATCCGCATTTTGCGGATGAGGGATTTCGTGTCCACGACTTAAATCCTCCGGTACTTCGTACCACCCCTCCTTTTCAAAAGGAGGACAGAAAAAAATAAAATAAATTTTAAAATTAAAACTATAACCCATGAAAATACTTCTCGTCGAAGACAATAAAATCATTGGAAACAATATCACCAAATACTTGGAACTTGAACGTAACGAAGTTATGCGAGCTGAAAACGGTTTATATGCGTTTGAACTCCTCAAGCACCATGAGTTTGATGTTATTATCTTAGATATCATGCTTCCAGGGATGGATGGCATAACCTTATGTAAAAATATTAGAAAAAACCATTCTACTACGCCTATTCTTATGACTACTGCAAAATGAGAACTCGACGATAAATTGGAATGATTTGCTTGTGGGGCTGACGATTATATTGTAAAACCATTTGATCTCAAAGAACTCGACGCAAGAATCAATGCTATTGTGAAGAGAGTTCCTACTAGAGATATTTTGGAATATAAAACTATCCGTCTCGATAGAAGTCAAAAAAAAGTCTTCAAGAATAATAAGGAAATCAAAACAACCCTGAAAGAGTTTCAGATATTGGGATATCTTTTGGAAAATAAAGGAAGAAGTATTTCTAGAACAGAAATCATAGAAGAGGTTCGAGGCAATGATCAGATTTTCGAAGAAGATTCAAAACTTGATGTATATATTTCTACACTAAGAAAAAAATTGGGCAAAACAATAATTGAGACTATCAAAGGCTTCGGCTACCAAATCCCACATTAAATTTCATTTAAGGTAATCTTTAGCTTCCTTTAAGGTCGATGTGTATACTGGTGGCGTCAAACAAAATTGACGCTTTTAGTTTTTAATACACAACAAGATGAAAACAAAATTTATCGTAGCGAGTAGTATTGGTTTGTTATGAATAACAAGTATGATACTCTGAGCAACAACATTTGCTAGCAACACAGGGACTAACAAAACAGGGGGATATGGTTCGTGAGCAAAAATGATGGGCAATCGCGGTAATATGATGAAAAACTTCACCAATACCGGCGAGGCACAAGCATTTAAAACAGCCCTAGAAAATGCCATAACCAATAAAGATTTTGCAGCTTTTCAAGCAGTCCATACAAAGTATGGTATTACAACGAATGTCACACAAGACCAGTTCAATGAAATGATTGCAATAAAAACTGAAATGGATGCTTTACACAAAAAAATCACTGAAGCACTAAAAAATGGTGATTATGCTGCTTGGAAACTACTCAATAAAGATACACCACTGCTAAGTAAAATCGACACTGAAGCTAAATTCCAAAAACTCGCAGAACTAGAAAGCTATAGAGAAAAAATGGATGCTATTCGTACAGAACTTGGATTAGAATGACCTGGCATGGGTCAAGGACCAAGAAACGAGTGACAAGGAGAAGGTATGGGAATGTGAATGAAAGAAGGAATAGGAATGGGAAGATGAATGGGACGTTGAATGCATACATGAAATGGTAGTTGAACTAACCAGTAAAATACTGGACATAAAGTACATAACATCTACCGACACCCGTCGGTAGAAAGAAAAACCTGGAATGCATGGCCAGGTTTTTTTAATTGAGACGCAGTAAAAAACTGAAAATAATGATGTTTTTTACGACGTCGAAATTACATAAACATTCTTTGTAAATCTTCATCTTTGATCATGGTTTGATTTCGTGTTGGCTCAAAGGTAATCTCTATCTGAACAGATGCACTAGGCACGACTTCAAGCACAGCATTTGTTACCATCTCCTGCAACATATCAGCCATAGGACAGAAAGGAGTAGTAAAAGTCATCAGAATATTTACGGTCTTTGTTTTGGGAGAAAATGTGACTTTATATATCAGTCATAAGGTATAAATATCGATCATAGGAAATTCGGGATCATAGACCGTCTTGAGTCTTTCCTCGATCTCGCGTACTTTTTTAGATATTTGGGAAGTCATTAGTTTTGTGCTTTTGCTCAGAAAATAAAACTACCTGAAGAATAATAAATCCTACGAGGAGAATAATTCAGAGGAATTTGTTTCGATATCATAAGAGCAAAAATAGTGCGTTGATAAGTACATAAATTCCAAATAAAAGCGAAAGCTTATAACTATCTTTGATTAAGCGATCTTGGGGAATATCACGAAAAAATTTTTGTAAAGCGAGAAATAGATAAAAACTCGCTCCTCGCGCAGCGATAAACAATCAAAGAATGCTCAGTGCTATGCCAATCACAGGATCTTCATATACATTGATAGATGTATAGG
>Ga0194063_10000124_pt1 | contig 52125 bp, 59 predicted proteins | sample SepL3720m_MetaG_FD_155459 | JGI IMG/M metagenome (GOLD analysis project Ga0194063, IMG submission 155459) | Anoxic zone freshwater microbial communities from boreal shield lake in IISD Experimental Lakes Area, Ontario, Canada - Sep2016-L373-20m | ecosystem: Environmental > Aquatic > Freshwater... | reverse complement strand
CGCGGATATCACTGGAGTTGTTGGAAACGAATGCGAATTTTCCAATAGTGATATTTTGTGAACCGGCAACAGTCGTTTGTGCAGTTGAATATCCAGAATTTTCGGAGATATTGAGATTTGATACAACGGTAGGGGTAGGGTTTAAAAATAATGAATTATCTTTCGCACTATAGGATCCTGTAAAGTTGTTAGCAGAGAGAGTAATGTTTTTTGTTTTTAGCCAAGTAACGAGGTTTGTAAACTGCGCATCACTTGATTGATAGGCATATTGAAATACCCCATTTCCGGAGAGTGAATTATTTTCAACGGGAGGGAGAACTAATCCATTACTGGAGGTTACGCGTTGAGCATAATATCCTATGGTAACAATTTTTGTAGGAGTGATGTTGCTTGGGTTTCGAAGGATCCAGTTTATGGGCTCATAAGCCGTAAGAACGAGGACTTTTCCTTGTGCAGAGGCAGGAATTGCTAAATACACGGTTTGTTCAGGATGATTCATATAACTACTTTTTTGTCCCAGACCTTCATATACACCAAATGCAATGGCTTCTTGTAGGGTAGTGGTAGTTTGAGGAGTAAACGAATAAATCTCCGTTTCGTTCCAAGTACACCGAATAGACTTTGTAGGATTGCTGTTATGATTTAACTGACAATTTGCGAGAGCATCTGATTGAGAAATACTTGCCGTGGTAATAAACGGAGAGGTGCTTCCGTTGAGGTACCCTTTGTAAATGCCTTTTGGAGCAGTTGCTTCGGTAATGGTAAAATTACCGTCACTGGTATCCATTGGCGTAAATGCACCGGTTGCGCTATTAAAAACTTCAAAAGAAAACTTATTGAGGGTGCCAACGGTGCCAGTTCCTCCAATCATATCGGGAATAATCCATGAAACAGTTCCGTCAGAATTATTTTCCACATTCATTTGTGCTCGTGATTCGTATGTTCCGTTTCCATCGCGGTCTTGAATAAGGACATACTTGAGCGTTTTCCCTGCTTCCAAACTTGGAGACTGAGTACGAATTACAACCCGATCTCCTACTTTATAAGTTTCCCCTCCGTTGGGAGAAAGAACGGTAAAAGGAGAAGTAGGAACTGCATTTACAGTAATAAGAGATTGTGCCACAACAGTAGGGCTTTGCGAGCAAACCCAAGAGGTGCTGGGCGAATAAGTACATCCAGAGTAACGCATAATTTTTGCAGTATATGTCCCGGGGGTCGTGTAGATATAGGATTGAACAACTCCACCATTTAAGCGAGAGAACATTCGTGCAGATCCATCTCCAAAGTCGGCCCAATAGTTTACTCCATTAGTACCAGTATTATCTTGTGCAAAAAGAGTAAAGGTAACATTTAGAGGGGCTGCTCCTGTAGATGGAGAAATGGTTGCTGTAGGAGATGAAGAAGGAGTAAACGAGTAAATTTCATTTCCATTCCAAGTACATTTAATTGATCTGGTGGGATTATTGTTATGTTTGTCGATACAAAAATTAAGAGCGTTTTCTTGAGAAATATTTTCTGTTGAAAAAGTGGGGGTCTGTTCTCCGTCGTAATAAAATTTAAGCGTAGAAACGGTCAAGGGAGCGTCAACGATTTGCATTCGCGCTCCTACAATAGGAAATGCCCCTGATATTGTGCCATCGGTTGTAATATGTACAGCAAAAGAAATTCCAAAGGCATTGGATCTTCCCGCATAACAACTTTCTGTTGCTTGTTTTATACCGTCGTTATTTACATCGTTAAACGCTTTTAATTTTGCTACTACAGAAATAGTTCGTGTTTGACCTTTTTTTATTATTAACGGCGTATTGAATTTAATGCCAACGCTACCATCAATCTCAACGGCTTGGGGGTTTGAAAGTCGGACTCCCGCTTCATCTTCAACCCACACTTGAGAAAAATCATCGTTTGATCCGAGTCCAGAACGCATAAAAAAGATAAGAGATACCATTGCATCTCTGCTTCCAGCGGTAAGGTTGTATTTTACAAAAGGGACAGACTGCGCATTACAAGGAACAGAAGTTGCAGAAGGGGAAGATGGGGAAAGAGAAACGGTAAGTGCAGAATCTTTTGGTGGTGCAATAATAGTAAACACGCTACTTTCGGCAGTTATTACCACATTAGAAACATATGGGGGAACATAGTAAATGTCTGCGACAATTTTATATTGTCCTGGAGCTGGGGTCATTTCGTCACAGTTAGCACATATGGTAAGTTTAGAACTTGCACTATTAATTGCTCCTCCTCCAAAGACTACAGATTTTCCAGTTTGTGTATTTACCAACGCAAATCCTACTCTCGCATTACTGGGTAAATTAGAAATAGTCCAAGAAAAATTAAGGTCTTCACCTTGAACAACAGTTTTTTGCGTGGTGGAAACAGAAAGAGTAGGACTTACTGTCGTTTGGAAATCACATTTTTGTACACTCAAGAGCTTTCCATTGGCATAATACCATCCTTCTTGTGCCGTTCCCTTTTTGCTACAAGTGGGTATTCCTTGAGAGGGCGAATAACAAAGGCTACTGGATCCTGTCATTCCTGGTTGTCCTAAATAAAACGAAGAAAGATTGGGGCAACAAGGAGTGGAATTGGGGATGGTGAGATTGGTTACTTGTCCTTCGGAGGCACAATTATTTGGAGTAGGACTTGGAGTCGGAGTAACGCTTGGCGTTGGTCGTGTCCATCCGCATCCTCCCGTTGTGTGGCATCTCCGTTGTGCTTTCCAATCTACTGCCGGAGGGTTATTACATTTTCTGGTCACTTCTCCCGTGGATACGCTAAATGCACAGTCTTCATCTTCGTTGTCGTTCCAAAAATCGTCCACTTTTATTATTTTTCTATCCTTAATGGTTACACTTCTTCCATTTTGGTTTTGGTAGAGTACTTTGGTGTACAGTGCAGAAACGGTTGAAGAGTAGCTTTCTGAAATGGTTGCGGTATAAGAAATGATGGCATTTTTTGGGAATGAATAACACGAAATACTTGGCTTGTAGGCGTTATTGTCAAAAAAACAGGTATTATTTTTTCGTGCCACAGCTGCTGTAGCCGCGAATGAAATGCCAGAATTGGACTGGATGTGAATATTACTGAAAAATGCAGGAATTTGGTGGAGAAGTTTTCCTTTATCGCTGGTCGTGTTGGCTTGCGTAAGCGTAACGGTCACTTCGTCTCCGGGGGAAACGGTAAATTTTCCTGGGTCCGTTTCTTGTGCGGAAATGGTAATGGATGGTTCCTGAAAAGGAACAGGGCTGAGTGCCTCAGCAGATTGTGGAACAGAAAAGGTCCCAATGCCTCCCAACAGGAGGAGAAAAGAAAAAAGCAAGCGCTTCATAAAGAATGGAAAAAGGAATACAAAACAAAAAATGGGGAGGGGCATAACGCTTTATGCCCAATAAACGAAGGAAAACAATAATTATGGGCTGTTCATAAAAAAGAAAAAAGCTGTACACCTGTATAGTCGTAACAGGGTTACACTTTTTTTAGTTTTTAGTTTTTTGAACGGATTGATTAATGTTTTGGAGCCTATTTTTGGCACTCGAGAGCTTTTTTTCGGCGTTTCCAAAATATTCCTGGAGAAAGTTTGTTTCCGCTTGATCGAGCAATAATGATATTCTCCCTAATTCTTCGGTATATGATTCATAAGTTCCTGCCCATACGGTAGCCAGTTCTGTATTTTGCTGGGCTTGGCGCAACAGGTTTACGCGATAAATGCCGATAACTTTGGTACGGAGAATTTTCCATTCTTGTTGCGCTTTTCTTTCGGAAATAGCCCCTGATGCGGCATCCGATTGGAGGGTTTGATATTCTCCTAAAAAGCTCTCTTTATAGCCAGAAGGTAAAAGATTGGTGATCTGTAAGAATACATTTTCTTCTTCCACCGAAGAAAAATCTGCAAAAACAGGAGAGAGGGTGCAAAAGAGGAGAATAAAACCGAGCGAGAAAAACAGTTGTTTCATGAATAAAAAGGGGAAAGATTACGAGGTGGGATTTTTGTAGAGTTCTGGGTAGTCTTTTTCTTCTTGGATGAGCGATTGCATAATTTTTTCTTGCTCCATAAGAGAATCAGAAGTGATGACATACGAATATGCGGTTCGACGAACTTTTTCTATGGGGATGTTGGATGGCGCGCGTTGGGGGAATACCAGTAAAAACGCTACGGCAGCAAAAGACATCGCTCCAAAAAACCTCCAAAAGAGAACACTGCCCCAAGTTTTTTTGATAATACGCCGCATGGGCGCCGGTTTCCCGTACTGTGCGTCGTATGATTTTAGCAGATTCTTTTTGAGATCTGCTACAAATTCTGGCCGGGGAGTGGAGAAATCTTTTTTCATGTGCATCTATATAGTCGTAAGAGGGTTACACTTTTTTAAAAAAAATTGGAAATCGGGGTTTTTATTCCGAATTTTTTGCAATGAACGGTGCTGAATGACCTTTACATTGGCAAGGCTTAATCCCAGTTCTTGTGCCACTGCTTCTTGAGTATACCCTTGAAGATATCGAAGCCGTAAAACATTTTGGTGTTGAACTGGCAAAATTTCTAAAAGCGTATTGAGGAGACTTTCTTTTTCAAAGTCGTCCGCATTATTTCGCTCTTCTTCCTCAGGAACGGTAAGGTTTTCGGCCTCTTCCCCCATTTCAGAAAACGAAATTTTTTGGTTTTTGTATTTTTCTCGTAAAAAATCGTATAACGAATATTTGGCAATGGTGTAGCCCCAGGCATAAAAATTTTCATCTCCAGACCATTTGTCTAGAGAATTAAGAATTTTCCAGAGGGTTTCACTGGTGAGGTCTTCACAGACTTCATGGTCATCTAGTCGACGAGAAAAATACAAAAATACGCGGGATATAGTTCGCTCGCTCAGGATTTCAAATGCTTCGGTGTTTCCTTTTTGTGATTCTCTAGCAAGGGTGTTCTCATCTGCATTTTGTAGATTTTCCAGAGATTGTTTGCCCGTAAAAAGGTTTTGGAAAAAATTCAGATGGCGAAAAGAAATACAAAAGGTGCCAGAATTTACTGCTTTTGTTTCCCATTCGTCAAGGTTGAAAATTTGTTTTTTTAAACCTCCATTTCTAATAGTATCGGGCAATGGTCAGATCCCATTTGGGGAGAGAGATATTCAATGCGTGTCACATCTTGGAACAGGAATTGGTCTACAAAAAAACTGTCAATGCGCCAGCCAATATTGCGCTCTCGTGCCTTGGTAATCACATGCCACCACGAATATGCTACTTTTTCAGGATACTTTTTTCGAAAAATATCGCTCCAACCTTCGGCAATAACTCGGCTTACCCATGCCCGTTCTTGCGGTAAAAATCCAATCGATTCCATGTTTTCTTTCGGACGCGCCAGGTCAATTTCTTCATGAGCGCAGTTTATATCACCTCCCCAAATTACTTTTCGCCCCTGTTTTCGTAAAGTATTCACATACTCCAAAAATTGGTCGTAAAACAAAATTTTCCCGTCCCATGCTTCAGATGATTTTCCGCCATTGGGGAAATATATTCCTAAAACCGTTATTCCTCCGATATCTACCCGGGCAATACGCCCTTCGGTATCTTCAAAATTTGGCATTCCACTATGAAAAATGGGGTCTTTTTGTTCTGTCGTGACAGAAAAAAGATCTGGTTCATTATGGAATGGAATAGCTTTTTGAATGCCGGAAACGGGAAAAACAGAAGAGTAAATTTCACTCTCCTCGCCGTTACTACCCAACTGATAAGCGGGTTGGGGGAGTTTTACCCAAATGGCCGTGCCCGCATATCCCGGTTTTTCAGCAGAGTGGTAAAACTGCGTATATTCTGGATATTTTTCATGGAGTTCTTTTAGCTGTTCTGGCTGAGATTTAATTTCTTGCAACAGGAGAATATCGGGATTATAGAGGGATAAAACTTTTTCTAGTTCGCCTTTTTTTTGTACGGCACGAATACCGTTTACATTCCAGGAGATGATGCGCATGGCTTTTAAAAAAATGTTGTTGGGGAGCAAAGGACTGCTCTCCTAAAAAATTCTATCGTTTTATGGTGAAAGAGAGAAGGAGGAATGCCCTTTTTTTGCATTCCCATTGCATCTGTACCGCGTTGTTATACACTAAAAATACCTTTTATTATTCTCTATGACTGATACCACTACTGGACAAGAATTGGACGAAGAGAAAGAAAAAAAAGATGGTGTAGAAAAACCAAAAGGGCTTCCAGTCGTAAAGCCGTTTGTTCCTCAGCAGAAATATAGTTTTGGCGGATCCAGTTCCTTTAAGGGCGCACCTGGAAAAACTATCAACAACCGACAACGCCCAGGACGAGCAGCCGGAAGAGGACGATAAGTATTGTTGAAAAAATTTTTTGAGAATATTGGGATTTTTAGCATTCGTTAAAAAGGCTCTGCTAAAGGTCTTTCCATTCTTCTCCCCGTCGGCATAAAAGCCTCTCATCTTCGGGGTTTTCGAGTAATAATTCCACGGCTCGCTCTAAAAATATTCCCCCTTGGGATCCTTTTATGAGGATAAAATCACCCTCTTGCAAAATGTCTGCCAGATGTTTTCCTGCGTCTTGAGCCGTGTGAAAGAGTGTAATATTTTTTCCTGATTTTTCTGCTCCTTTTCCAACGCTTAATCCGTGTGATCCCACAAAAAGAATAAGGTCTGCGGTCTCGCCTGCTTTCTCTCCTAATTCTTCGTGGAAGGCGCTCGATTCTTCGCCGAGTTCGTTCATGCTTCCCAGGAGTACAATTTTTCTGCTCGCGGGAACATTTTTTAAATCTTCTAACGCTGAAAAAACCGCTTTAGGATTGGAATTATACGATTGGTCCCAGAGAATTGATTCTTTTTTTCCCTTTAAAATGCGTCCGCGACCCGGAGAAGGGAGGAAACTTTTAAAAACGGTTTCTATTTTTTCGGGAGAAATACCATATTTGCGCGCTAAAAAAATAACGGGCGTTGCGAGTTCTGCAAAAAAAGAACCAATAACGGGAAGAAAAAATTCCAATCTCTCGCCGTTGGAGGCGTATACAAAGGAAATTCCGGTGGGTTCGTGTCGAACATCAATGCACTGCGCTTCGTATTCTGAGCTTTTTCCATACCATACGATTTTAGAAATATCCTGATCTTTAAGGGTTTGAAGGTTTTCGTCTTCTCCATTTATAAGGCACATCCCAGAAGAAGGAATGGCAAGGGGGAGTTTTGCTTTTTCGTGAAGGATTTCCCGGACATTTCTAAAATGCCCTTTTCCAAGGTGTACGGGCGCGATATTGGTAACGATTGCAATTTTTGGGTGCGCAATGGCGAGGAGTTCATCCATATCACCCCGTTGGTCTACTCCAAATTCCAAAACGATTTTTTGGGGTTTTGGGAGTGTTTTAGTATAGGTTTTCCACAAAATTTTCATCCATTTTGAAGGAGAGGAAAATCCAGAACTCCCTTCTTGCACTAGGCTGAGTGCAATACCTATGGGAGTATTAAAGCCTTCACGGGAAGAGAGGACTTCATATTTTTCTGCCAATAGCGCAGAGAGGAGATTTTTGGTGGTGGTTTTCCCCATGGAACCGGTAATGGCAATGATTTCTGCTCCATGGTCCAGCACTTTTTGTGCCCGGAAAAGGAGGAGTGAGAGTATAATATTTTTCAAGAGTGATTTTATCATACAGAACGGAAAAAGTTATCTTTTTCACTCCTTGGAGAAGGAGAGTGTTGAAGAAGATGCCTGCATGGTACCGAAATGCTACCAGAAAGGGAAGCAGCAAAAATTGACATTCCCCCCTTTTTTTCAGTAGTATAATAGGGTTCTTTTTTCTTTTTTTATGAAGAAGTCTCTTTTGCTCGCTGGACTCTTGTCCATTGTTCTTTTGTCCGGATGTACTCGCGATGGCGATGATGTTGCCGCCCCTACTGCCACACCAAAGGTTGCAGTTATGCCCACCTCTATCCCTGGATTTATAGATGCTGCGGTTATGCCTACTGTTCCCTCTATGCCACCGGTTGCTATGCCGACGACAATGGTGAATGATGGATTAATGATGCCTCCTGCGGCGGTAATGCCAGGAAGTGTAAAGGTTGAAAATGGAAATGTAATGATGAATGGACCAGAAGGGATGGTAAAGGTTGAAGATGGGAATGTAGAAATGAAAGGTCCTAATGGGAATATAAAAGTTCAGGACGGAAATGTAGAGATGAACGCTAAACCTACTGTGACTCCTGTAAAAAGATAAACACATTTGTTTTATTTTAAAAAAGAGCAGAAAGAATTTTCTTTCTGCTCTTTTTGTTTTTATTCTCACTTTTAATGCTTTTCGGTATGGAATATTTGCGATTGTATGATGATTTTTGCGAGGTAGTCATATTCAATATTCACCAGATCTCCCTCGTTCATTTTTCCGAAGGTTGTTTCTTCCATGGTTATTGGAATCAGAAATACTGAAAATGTACTATCGGTGATTTTTCCAATGGTCAACGAAGTTCCATTCATCGTTATACTTCCTTTCTCAATAAGAAAATGAATATGGTTCTGAAATTTCGCATTTTCATTCTTTTTTTGCGCGTTTGGGAGTTCAAAAATATACTCGACGCCAGATTCTTCCTGTTTTTTTTCGACGAGGATGGTGCTTTCGTCCACATGGCCCAAAACAATATGTCCTTCAAATCGACCATTGGCGGGCATCGCTCTCTCTACATTTACCTCCTGAACAGATCCTAAATTTGTTTTCCGAAAAGTTTCAGAAAGGACATCAAATTGTATTTTTTCTGCATCAAAATGGGCTACAGAAAGACAAGCACCATTAATTGCAATGGACATTCCTTTTCTCAGATCATCAAAAACTTTTGGTCTTACAATCGTTAACGAATCATGGCTTCGTTCTAAAACCGGAGTGCTGGTTTCAATAATTCCGGTAAACATATTTTTAAAACAAAAAGTACGCGAAGAAATTTTCTCCTTCTCAAATATGTTCGATAAAGGGACGAATGAAAAAAACGAAGGATTATTCTCCTTCCACTTCAGGCGTTGTTGTTTCTTCTGATTCAGGAGTAGAAGCATTCTTTTTTTCTTCGCTTGCTCTGAGAGCCTCTTCTTCTGCTAATTGGAGTGCTGCTGCTTCTTGTTTTTCCGTATTTTCCATGCTGTTTCTGGTTGCGTCGCCATAAAATTGTTCTTTTAATCGTGCAGATTTTCCTTGTCGTTCTCTCATGTAATAGATTTTTGATCGTCTAACCTTTCCTTCCTTGATGAGCTCAATTTTTACAATGGATGGAGAATTTACCAGAAATCCTTGTTCTACACCAATATTCCCACTCATTTTTCGAACGGTAATAGTGCAAGCAAGGCTTGTTCCACCGTTTACGGCGATAATGAGTCCTTCAAATATTTGCACTCGCTCTTTTTCTCCTTCTTTTACACGATAGTGCACTTTTACGGTTTGCCCCGAGCTAAAAGAGGGGAGGGAAGTTCGAATCCCTTCGTGTCGGAGCTGTTCAATGGTAACGGTCATACGGAAGAAATAAGAGAATCATGGTCGAACACATTGGTCATTTTATTAATGGGGACAACATTCTGCTCTTGTGCCAGAAGTTCGGTAAGAACTTTGTCTTTGCACTTGAGACGGTAGAGAAAGTCTGACTTGGAAATGAGCGCAAACCGAATTTCCTCATCACTTTTGAGTTCCTGTGCAATGTACTCACTGAGTTTTTCTTTGTCAACATTTCCCACAATAAAAAGGTCCACGGGGGAGTTTGGAGCCCCTACAAAAATCCCCGAAACAATGAGAACATCAATTTTTCCTATTTTTTTGAGATACTTTGCGATATTGAGTGCTGGGGAATCTGCTTTTTCAAACATCCTTTTGAGTTCGGGGTATAAAAGGAAACTCTGGTCGAGTGCAAAATATTTTTTTCCATCTTTGGTTCGGGATGTAAAGAGTCCCCATTTTTGCATACTTTCGAGTTCTCTTCTCACTGAATTAATCTGTTCTCCTAAAAGCCTGGTGAGTTCTCGCACAAAAATTTCTCGTTTCGGCTCTGCAAAAAAAAGATTTAATAATTTTATTCGCGTTTTTGATGATATGAGGGGTTTCAGGAACATTCGTTCAAAAAAAATATTCGACCAGTGCAAAAATTGTATTCAATTTTTAAAGAGATGCAAGGCTTTTTTGCTTTTTATAGGCTTATTCCTTCGTATTTCAGGCCTCTTTTCTCTGGTAATGTGTTAATTTTTTATGTTCTCTGTCTCTTACGAATGGCTCATTGGGGATGAAGGAGTCTGAGGCACCTATTTTTTTTGATGTCCAAAAATGTCATGCAGAAGTGTTTCAATGGTGAGAAAAAATGGGTCAGTATTGCCCGTTAATGCGAGCCTCCCATCTTTTGTCATACAGTCTATTTCTAAGAGTTTTTTATAGGCAACCAGAAGTTTTTCCTCTGAAACACTATTAGCAATATTGCGCATATTGGAAACCACAAACGGATGGAGTCCTAAACTTTTCGGATCATCTTTTGTAAGAGATAATGTTTTTACCTTAAGAAGTGTCCGAAAAACCGAAAGAATGTCCCTGTTCCAAATCATTCCTGCTTCAAAGTTTTCAGTAAGATCTTGAAATGCTTCACTGACCTGAGAAAACCGCCCACTGGCAACGGCATTAGAAAAAGCAAAATCGGCTATTTCGTTTGCTGGAACGGAGAGGGATTCAATATCTTTTTGGGTGATGGTTTTTCCCGCGCAAAAAAGAGCGAGTTTCTGCAGTTCTAAATCCAGTACATTGAGAGAATGTCCGGCATAATTTTTTAAAAACTCGGCTTCTTTTTGACCTAAAACTCCTCCATATCGTTTTGCCCGTTCAATAATCCATTCTGAAAAGCGATGGGGATCCTTTTTCTCATCAAAAGATTCAAATTTCCATGTTAATTTGGCGATTTTTTCCATTTCTTTAAAAATTTTTGTCCTCCGATCTGGTGTAGCACTCGAAAAAATTAATACTACTCCCTCTGGGATATCTGAGAGGGACTCGACAAATGACAGATAGGATTCTCGTTTTTCTTCGGATAATGCAGGAGAGGCGGCAGGAGGAAAATGCGAAAGAAACAGCACTCGCTTCCCCCCAAAAAATGGAGGAGAAAAGACTTCGTTTTGTAGTTCAGACAGGGGAATGTCCAGGAATGAAACGGTGGAAACGGAAAAATCACCATACTTTTTTGTGGCTCCTGTTTTATAGTTGTCGAGATGTTCCCGGAGGAGAAATTCATCGGGACCCAATGCGAGAAAAATTTCAGGAGCAGACGACATGGAAAAATAAAATTTGCTTTCATACTACCATCTCCTCTCGGGTAAAAGTATATCTTTTCCATATTTTTTATTTTTTTGCAAAGGAAGTGGATTGAAATACTGGCAAAAATTTGGTAGTATATCCAGATAACATTTCACATACACACCACATGATTGCTACCGCCACCAGAGACACTCCTACGGCGCTTTCGTTTTCTTCATCAGAAACTCCTGAAAGTATGCATTTTCGAGAAAATCCTCCTGAAAAATCTGCAGCAGAGATAAAAGAAGATTTTCAAAAAAAATATGGAATAGAACGAGATAAAAAGCGATTTTTAGTGGGCATCGTTACTCCTCTTTTTGAGGAACATAATGCTGAAGTTTTGGTGGATATGCTTCCTGGACTTTCGGAACTTGGTGCACAAATTGCATTTCGGGCAAATGCTTCAGAGCACTATAGAGATATTCTTATTGCTTTCCAAAAAGACCATAAAGATCGGTGCGTAATAGTAGCAGACCATGAGTATGACGAGATTCTTCGGGCAGCAGATACCGTCATTTTTTTCTCTGAAAAACCGGAAATAATGGCCGAAGATTTAAAAAATGCCCTCCAAAATGGTGTAGTCCCTATTGCTCCCGCTCCATTTGTTCCGCGATTTGTAGAAGATTATAATCCCAATTTAGAAACAGGAAATTCATTTCTTTACCCATTTTTATCCCCTTGGTCCCTGTTTGGTGCTCTGGTTCGCACCCACGAAAATTTTCGATTCCCCTACGACTGGAAAAATATTAAGAAATCAGCAGAAAAAACAGCATTTAGCGAAGCGTTATAAAATGTGATCTTTTCTCCATCCAGTAGCGTGTAAGAGACCAAAAATTCCAAAGAAGAACACGAGAAAGAGTGGAAAAAAGAGGGTATTTACAAAAAAAGAGTGTACTAAAATACCCATACTGCCGATTGAAAAACCCAGAGAAATCCCGCGATGCAAAGCGGTATTTTGAGTATTTTTGAAAGTTTTCATTCCTTCCCACGCCATTCCTCCCCAAAAGAAGAGGAAGAACCCGAGTCCCAAAATTCCCGTGGTGGTGAGGACGGTTAAAAGCGATGCGTCAAACCCCCCAGAAGAATGGAGTTCTTGATTTCGAAAAAATCGGAGAGTATTAAAGCCCACCCCAATCCATGGGTTTTTTTGGCTCATGACTATTCCTTCTTGCATATTCTCTACTCGCAGTCGGGCCGTAGCATCTGGCAAAAACAGACTTTCTTCTTGCTGCGCAACAGAAAAAACAGAAGAAACTCCCTCTGAAATGCGTGTAAAACTGTGAGGAAAAAGTGGGAGTAAAACCAAAATCGCCAGAAACCCTATGGCGAGCAGTTTGCGAAAAAAGAAAATGCCAAAGAGAAATCCCACCACTAAAAATGAGAGAAATCCTGATCGAGAAAGGGTAAGGAGGAGTGCGAGGAAAAAAATTACTGCCAGCGCTCCCAAAAAAGTATCTCTCTTGTTTTTTAAAAAGTCGGGAATGTGCGGAACCCCTTTGGTAAGGGGCGAAAAAAGCAAAACACCGAAAAACAAAGAGAGGAAAAATGCGAGAAATCCTCCAAAAAAATTGGGATCAAACCAAGTGGAAAGCAGCCGGTTAATATGGGGATCCCAGCCTTGCGCCTGCATTACCGTAAAATTGGGGAAAAATACCAGCTGCAAAAATCCGAGCAACACCAAGCCCCCAGCAGAGAAAACGAGTGTTTTTAAAAATATTTGTATTCGCGCTGGAGTATTCATTTCGTCCATCACTACCACCGCAAAAAGTACTAAAAAACTGTATCGAAAGAGATAAAACCCGCTTTCCAGGAGTGTAAAAAAATCAAAATACTGGGCATTCCATAGTAAAGATCCCAAAGCGATTCCAAAAAATCCTATTGCTCCCCAAAAAAAAGGCTTTAAAACGATTTCTTTCGGAAATGAGAAGCTTTTTCTTTGTCCCCATCTCCAAAATTTTTGAAATCCCCAAGCGCACACTAAAAGCGGAATCCAGGCATCTAAAAGTAATACTCCTGCTCCTCCTCCCACGGGAAGACGCAACAGTTGACCAAAAACAGTTAAGAGAACGGTAACGAGAATTCCTTTAAAAATCATAGAAAAAAATAAGACAAAAATATCATACGCGTCTCTTTTAAAATTTCTTATTGATTTTTTTGCGGGTCTTTGAAAGAATTTTATGGCGCTTGTTTTATAAATACTGCCCGGTCGCCAAGCGGTAAGGCAACGGACTTTGACTCCGTCATTCGTTGGTTCGATCCCAACCCGGGCAGCCAGATTGGACAAACGGCAACTCAAACACGCTTTGGGTTGCTTTTTTAGGCTTTAAACCTAGCTTCCCAGAGTTTGTAGAATGTTCGACCGAGCTGAGAATGGCGGTAATAAACTGGGATTTGAGATGCTTTGGGAGTGTTTCGTAGCTTCGTGATGCGATTTGTATGCGTTCGATGACAGTGTGAAGTATCTTTGTTTTCTCATCTTCTGATTTTGTGTTTTTCTGGGGAATGGCTTCCAGAATAGATGCTTGCTCTTTTTTTAGGCGTTCGACCATTTCTTGGTATTTCTCGTATGGGATTTTGCCATCAAGGAGGAGATCTTCTGCATTTTTCATTCTGTTCTGGATTGCGGAGACCTTTGCCATTTCAATGCCGATGGTATTGGAAATTTGTTCGTTTCGGATTCCTAGCATATTTTTTGCCCGTTCTCGCATCTCTTCGATATACGAGGCTTTCATATTTGTTTCCTGGAGCATCTCGATAAATGATTTTTCTATTTCTTCCTCTCGGAGATGGAGACCTGTTTTTTTGCTTCGGTAATAATAATTTTCTCGGTTTTTGGAGCAGGAAAGTTTTTCTCCATCCGAAAATACCATCCCTAAAAAAAGGAAAATGTGTTTTTGTACTTTTGGGATTCTATTCCCCTCAAGAATTTCTTGGACGGTTGTAAAAAGTTCTTTGCTGATAATTGGCTCATGGGTTCCCTCGTAAATTTTCCCATTCCACAAGAATTTTCCGCAATAAAACGGATCGTGGAAAAGGTTGTACAGGGTATTTCTGCACGCTACCCGTCCTCCGTATGTTTTGAGGTATACTGATTTTTGGAGCCATTCCACCACTTCTTTCATTTTTTCCCCGTGAGAAATTCTCTCGAATGCCTCTCTTATTTTCCATGCCTCGTCAGGATTGATTGTGCGGGGTTTTGTAGGGTCTGGGCGTGTGAGATACCCGAGCTTGGAACTCCCGGGGAATAACCCCTTGGAAATGGATGTTTCTTGCCCATCCTTTACATTTTCCGAAAGGTCTTCGGAATAGTATATGGCATCGGAGAGTTTGTCCCTGAGAATTTTTCTGCCGGTGGCGTTGTCGGGGAAATCACCCTCCGTAAAATGGAAGTGTACACCTGCCTCCATGGCGTCGAGTGCGAGGTCTGCATCTTTCCGGTTCCTTCCTATACGGGAGACCTTCCAAAAGATGATATGCGCTTCTTCCCCTTTCTTGGCAGTTTTTGTGCAATCCCTCATCATAGCGTTGAATTTTTTCCGCACTCCGGCTTTGAATCCGGTCTTTTCTTCTTCGATATACTCGTCGATTTGGAGTCCTTTTTTGTTCGCAAAATCTTCCACTATACGGCGTTGAGTCGTGAGTGAGTGGATTTGGTTCTCATCCCCTTCCGTTGATTTTCTGAGGTATGCGTATACTTTCATGTTATTTTATTTCTATTCTGAAAAAGTTTTTTTGACTTTATCGTTTTTGTTCGGTACCATTGTCTCTGCATTATTGCCGAAAGGCGACCGAGGCTCTAGGAATCCTAGAGCCGTTTTTTTTATATTCTCGAAATCTTTATTGGGGAGCCTCCCCATCTTTCTAATAAGCCGTTTTGAGTCTATAGTTCGTCCTTGAGTCAAAGATACCATGCTCTTCATCAAAAAAGGGATGTGAGAAAGATCTAAATGATATTTGTCATTTTTATATTGTGAAGTGAGGGGGAAAATAAAACACTGCTCTTTATTGTATTTTCTATAAATAAGTACAGGACGGGAAAAGTTTGAGTTTTTTCCATTCATTTCCACTCCAATATTTTCTCCGAGAGATGCCATCCACACCTCTCTTTCTGCAAAAATAACAAACTCTCGTTCTTTTGTTGCAATCGTTATTTTTTGAGTACTCCATTCTTCTAAAAGCTCGGTTGTAGTAAATTTTGGGGGCATATTTTAGACTAAAAATACAGAAAGAATACCGGTGAGAAGAATGGTGGGGGTTTTCATAGGAAATGGTTATTTAAAAAGTTTTTTCAGTAATCCAAAAAAACCAACACCAAAGGTAGTTTTGCTATAAACCCTATTGTATAGAGCTTTTTTCTGGTTTGTAAAGACGCCAAAACCTCTCGGTGCCCTAATTCCAAGAGCATTTTTGATCGCCCTCTTTGCTGAAAATTTAGCAGCAAAAGACTTTCGTATTGATGGGACCCTAAATCCAAAGCGCATAAAAAGCAGGGTTATTGAGATTGGTAATATTCGGCAATTTTTATAATTTCTTCCGCATATTTATAAATATCGTTTAAACCATCTATTTGCTTTTTTACCTCGTTTCTTTCTGCATCAATAAGAGAAATATATTTTTTAGCCCCATCAAGATACATCCGACAAATTGGTTTGCGATTATTGTTATCAAAAAGTATCCCGAAATATGATTCTACATCTCGATAGTAAACCCTACTTATATCAACCTTATCTCTCAAAATTGATTTAACGACGAAAAATGATTCAATCTCCTCTTCTGTAGTGACGATTTTACTTTCTTTTTGGTTTTTCATTTCTTCATCACTATCTTTTTTATTCTCTTTTGTAAGGGCTAATTTCAGACGATCATTTACTTGGTCTTTTATGAATTCAGAAAATGACTTCTTTACAACTTCTGAAAGCATTTTTATTGCTTTCTCTGTCAATTTTTTTGCATATATCTTTTTGGCGAAAAAGTGGACAAATTCATCAGATACGCTTTCCAATTCTTTTTCAAGAATTATCTTTATCTCTCTCCCATATTTTAATTCACTGGCATTATTGGAAATTGCATCTATGTCAAAATATGATTTATGAAATTTTTTCAGTTCTTCAATAGTTCTTTCATTTAAAGCCGTTATCTCAAAAGAAAGGAATGGCTTATCGTCCATTTTATTTGGTTCGTTTAAGTCTGTGTAAAAACGGTACTCCACTCCATTGGTCAAAATAGCAAATTTCGCGTTTGTGGTATGAAAGTATCGGAATAATTGGGATCCATGGAGGTCTAGCTTTTCTAAAATATTTTTGCACTCGATAAGGATCATCGGCTTGCCATCTTTTGCAATCGCATAATCTACTTTTTCTCCTTTTTTAATTCCTATATCCGCAATAAACTCAGGGATTACTTCCAGTGGGTCGAATACATCATATCCCAATATTTGTATAAAAGGCATAACAAGAGCATTTTTGGTAGCTTCTTCTGTTTTTATTGTATCCCGTATTTTCTGCAATCGATCTGATAAAGCCTTCAAAGAGTCATTTATCTCCATAAGAAAAAGTAAAATTACAAAAGGCGTTTAATTGCTTCTTTCTTTTCTTCAGACAACCCTATTATCTGTTCTATAAGGTCTTTATCGTGGGATGTAACAGTTACGACACCCCCATGTCCGTTTTGAATCATTATTCCGTTATTGTCTCTACCTGCTACTTGACGAGCATCTGAATCTTCGTAGAGGAAATACTCCAGAGGTTTATTAAAAAACTCTGCAACCTTTTCTATTTCAGTCATGTTTAATTCTCTTTTTCCACTGAAGAAACTCCTAGCCCTTGCCTGCTTGGCTCGATACTCATTTGATCCTTCTAAAAAATCCCCCATCTTAATCTTAGGAGTTCCGAATGTATCAAATAAATTTAATACCTTTTGCCGTATCCTGTTGCTGTATTTTGATGTTATTTGAAATATGAAAAATATCACATTAGACAATACTTTAAAATAAAATGAGTAACAAGTCAAATATAAACATCTTTTTGTATAAAAATGTATTCATTTTTGATACTTATTTCTTGACATTTTGATATTTATTATTTACCATATCTTCAGACGGTATAGGAAGTGTTTCCAAAATAATATTATGTGGAACTTCCCTATACTATAAAAATTTTACCCGTGAATGATGTTTTTTATTTATCATTCATACATATTTTCACAACATTCTATTTTATGCCACTTTCTCAAGAATCATTATCGATTATGGCTCTCTGGGTAGCAGAGACAGAACACAGTATCCAAAGGAAGGCAATTGCCCACCCTATGGGAGCAGTTTTCCAAAAGAAAAACAAGATTACCCGTGAGCAGGTGGAACGATTTGTGAACGAAATACGAGAAAAAATCCTTTTTCCTACGCGATGAAGCGAACCATCCCACTTACGGCAAAAAATGAAGTGACGCGTATGGAGTGGTATTGGATACCACCGGATGACACATCTCCTGTAACACCAGCAGAACGGAAGCAATTTTTGCAAGACCTCTTCTCTATCTTTTTACCTCCTCCTTATGAAACCTCTCTTTTTCCTCGTCGGCATCACGGCAGTGCTTCACAACATAAACGACGGTCTCGCGTTTGCGTTTGCGACGACGGCATGGGCGTTTTGCATGGCGTGGATGGTAGCGAATTGGGGGAGTGTTGTGGGGAAAAGTAGGAGACGGGTTCGATAAATTGTTTTTTTAACCTCCTTTTTTATGTCTTACGAAGAACTTTTTGCACGGGCAGATGAAGCAATTAAGTGGGCAGAGACGGCGATTTTTAACGCCAAGGTGATGAGCCGGATACAGAAAATGGGGGCAGAAAGAGTGGTGGATGTGACGGATATTTTATTTCCTGTCGCACAATAATTGTTTTTTTCTTTAACCTCCTTTTTTTATGGCAACCTCAGTAATTCAAGACAAGGAAGCAAATATCATCGGCGCACCATTTGCAGTAGAACAACAAATTGATCCATTTCGTAAAGCAAGGCTTACTCAAGTTTTTATTTCTCGGGATCCGAAAGATAAAGAGGTCTACGAACAGAGTAAAGCACTGGCTTTGACCAAAGTAGGGCTGGAAAAACTTGCTATTGGTGCCAGCATGACTTTTAGGACGGAAAAAATAATTTCTAGTCAACATTATGCGCAAGTAATTGTTGAAGGGTTTTGGACGAATGCGAGCGGAGAAACGGTGAGCGATAAAAAGACTGCTGAACTTGATTTGGAGGTTACTAAGTCAGAAATCTTCTCCAAACCAATAAAAGTATGGGACAGTGCACAAAGAAAAATGGTTACTATCAGTTCTCCTACAGAATTTCAAAAAAAAGAAGATGAAGAGAAAAAAATGGCAGAATACAATCAAATTCGAAAATTCAAGATCCCTTTATGCGAAAGTAAGGCGAAAAATCGTGTTATTCGGTCTCTTTTGGGAATTAAAAATGTGTATACCGCGGAGGAACTTGCAAAACCATTTGTTTTTCCCGTGGTCTCTTTTTCTCCTGATTTTACAGACCCAGAAATAAAACATGCGGTGATCCAGAAGTTTTTAGGAAATAACGATGCTCTTTTTGGGGCAAGGGTTCCGAATGTTGGAGTTATTGAAACTCCTGCTCCTGAAATATCCTCTTTGTCAGAAGGTTTAGAAAAAGAGTATTCCGAGATTGTGGAGGATTTTGGAGATGAGGCTCAATACGAAACACCTGAAATTGTTGAAGAAGAAACCCCTGCACCCGTGCAACCCGTGAAAGAGGAAGTACGAAATACTTCTCCTTACGGAACAGAGAATCCCGTTTGTGCGACTTGTGGAAGTAGTACCACTTTCAGATCTGGAACAAATCCTGAAACAAAGAAATATTGGGAAGCATATTTTTGCGATGCGAAGTGTGGGGCAAAACCGAACTTTCAAATTGTAAAGACTCCTCCGCAAGAGGAAGTGCTTTTTGATAATCCTGATTTTTAATTTTTTGCCATGTGGGAAGCCTGCAAATTTGTGGCGGTTTCTACTTGGTACTGGCTTGTAGTGAGCAAATTTTTCGACCTGGTCATGTCGCAAAACTGAATGCATCCCAATCTCACGACCCGAGCAAGTCGCTAAAAGGCTCTGCTTTCAGGAATTATTGACCTTCGGTTGTCCTCGATAGTTCCTGATTTTTTACACTTTTACCCCTTTTTTTATGTCCGAAGTACAGCAGACAGAACAGTTAAACCCGCATTCCGTTGAAATCGGAAGAAGTGCAACGGGAAAGGTAACCATTGCTGTGAAGTCGTATGGTGCGACCGTTTCCGATGCCTACGCACAAGCAAAGGCGATTTACGACCAAGCAAACGCAGAGAATCCTGCGGCGTAAAACGGTTCATATTCTGCCTCTTTTTGGGGGCAGTAATGAGTTTTTTTACTTCTTTTTTTATGGATTTGAAATCAACAGAACGGCTTTTTGTAGGACTTCAGACGACCGACATGGTGAAGATTTTTTCTAAAATATCAAAAGAAGAGTGGTATCAAAATGGTATAATGGAAGGAATGCCATCTCCAGAAGTGGAAAATTATAATTTTTTGGAATGGATGTCATGCCAGAATTACCATGTCCAGAATGCAATATTTAAGGGGGCTGGATATAAGGGGTTTGAGCTTGAAAAAATTATCATGGATAAGGAGTTCGAGTGGGAATTACAAGTTACCATTCGATACCCTTTTCGTGATGTAAACAGAGCGTACAGAATATATCTGAATTATGATCCATCTAACCTATGGGACAGTATTGAACGAGCAGAGCGGGAGATTGAGGCAATAAAAACAAGTCCATCTCTTTTGGAAACTGAGGACGAGTTAAAAATAAAAGCACAGCAAGAAAAAATAAAATACTACATGGAAGAAATAGAAAAAAAGACAGAATCCTCAGAATCTATAATTTTTGATGTAACGGGAAAAAAGGCGGAATTCCCCTTCGGTGCGGTAAAACTTTACGCTTCTGTACCTTCATTTTTCGTACAGAAAGTCATTGAGAACCGTTCTGATTTGAGAGGATACGCTCTTCGATTACAAGAAATTTAACCTCCTCCAATGAAAAAAATCCTCCATTTCGGTGATTTACACTTCGGCAGTGGCGAAAAGTATGGGCATATTGACCCTGCTACGGGCATGAATACCAGATTTCTTGACTACTGCCACGCCATTGATACCATTGTAAAAACGGCAGTTTCTGACAAAGTGGATCTCGTAGTTTTTGCTGGAGATGCTTTTAAGACCCGAAACCCCAGCATGACCCAGCAACGAGAATTTGCGAAGAGAATCCGTGAGCTTACGGCACACCAGATTCCCGTTTTGATTGTGACGGGGAACCATGACACGCCGAATGATTCGGGGAAAGCGAACAGTTTGGAGATATTCAAGATTTTGGCGGATGAGAATCTCGTAAAAGTTTCTTCTCGTCCTGAGCTTCTTATTATCAATGGAATCCAAGTGGCAACGCTCCCTTGGATTACGCGGAGTATTGCGATGGAGAACGGAGATTTTGAGGGGTTGAGCAAGGAAGAGGCAAATGAAAGAATTTCTCGCATTGGTGCGGAGCTTTTGGAAGTGTTGGTGGCAAGTGCGGATGTGTCACTCCCTTTGATTATTGTTGCCCACGCAACGGTGAGTGGTGCGAAGTTTGGGGCGGAACGGGATATAATGCTCGGTTCTGATATTGTTATTCCTTACACGGCGTTTTGTGACCCAAAGGTGAGTTATGCGGCGATTGGGCATATCCACCGACACCAAACGGTCGTGGAGAACCATATTGTATATTCTGGAAGCCCTGAGCGCATTGATTTTGGGGAGGAGAAAGAAGAGAAAGGGTTTGTGGTGGCAGAAATTGAGGCAGGAAAGCGGGCAGAGTGGGAGTTTGTAGGAAGCGGAGCGAGGAAGTTTTTGACCGTGGAGACGACGGCAAACGACATTATGGCAGGAGAAGGCGAGCTCAATTTCCCTTCGGATATTTGCGATGCAGTAGTGAAGCTAGTTGTTACCGGAAAAAAGAGTGAGATGGAAAACCTTAATATTTCTTCTTTGGAAAAACAAATTGCGGGGAAAAATCCTCATTGGTATCAGATTATTAAGAAGATTGAACGAACCGACCGAGAAGAAAGCACGGGGATGGAGTGTTTTGAGGAGATGGAGCCTTTGGATATTTTGAAGAAATTCTCCGAGAAAAAGAAATTGAAAAAAGGAGAAACGGAAATGCTTTTGGAGAAGGCGGGATATCTTTTGAAAAACTCGTCTTCCGGAAATACTTCTTCTGGGCATGGTGGATTTGTTCCGAGAGTGTTGACGCTGAAGAATTTTACGAGCCACGGAGAAACTGTTTTGGACTTCTCAAAATTCTCTTTGGCAGTACTTTCCGGTGAAAATGGGGCTGGAAAAAGCAGTATTATTGAGGCTATTATTTGGGGGATTTGGGGGGAATCTCGGGCAAAGAGTGATGATCAGCTCGTGAGAAGTGGGGAGACGGATATGGAAGTGAATTTTGAGTTTGCGGTGGGGACTGAAGTATTTCGCATTTTGAGGAAGAGGAGTGTGAGGGGTTCGAGGGGGAATGGGATGCTGGAGCTTCATGTGCGGGAAGGGGTGGATTGCTTCGTTCCTCGCAATGACGGGGCAACGGGGCAGTGGAGGAGTATTTCTGCTCCGACGATGAAGGAGACTCAGGACGCCATTATTTCTCTGGTGGGAATGAGTGCGGATGTTTTTGCGTCCTCTGCGTATTTGAGGCAAGGAAATGCCGACAAGTTTTCTGCGAGTACTCCGGCAGAGAGAAAAGAGGTTCTTTCTGAAATTCTCTCTTTGAGTATTTGGGGGGAAATGGAAGAAAAGGCAAAGGCAGAGAAGAAAATATTGGATACGACGCTCTCGGTGGTGGAAACAAAAAAGGAATTATTAGAGCAGGAAATTGAGAAAGAGGAGGAAGTAAAGACCGAAAAAGAACGACTTGAGAAAGAAATTGAGGCAGATACGGCGGTGATTCGATATAAACGGGCAGAAATTGAAGGATTGGAGGCATCGGTGAAGGATTTTACCGTTACAAAGGTGAAGAAAGACGAGTATGAGAATCGTATTAAGCGAGAAAAGGAATCTTTGGAACGCATGAAGGCGGAGAAGGAGCAATTAGGAGAGGCACAGGAACACGCGGAGGGGCTTTTAGAGAGAGAAAACGAAATTGCGAAAGCAGTGGAAACTTTGGAAAAGATGGCGACGGAAAAAAAGGCTCTAGAGGGTTTGAAAGAGAGAGCTTTGAGAGTGGAGGCAGACAATGCCTCTGCCGTTGCGACCAAAAAAGCGTTAGAAGAGAAGATTGCTACTGCGGACATAGAGAACCGACGCATAACAGAGAGGGGAGAAAAGAATCTTGCTGAAATACACGAGCGGGCAAGAGTAGAAAAAGAAAGAATCAATACCCGAGGAAAAGCGTTGAAAGTAAAGCAGGCAGAAGCAGGAGAGGATTGCCCCACTTGTGGAGCCGGAAAACCGCACCAAAAGAAGAGTCCTCATGCAGATATTGAGGAGGAGCTTTCTGCGTTGAGAGTAGAGTTTGGCAAGGTTTCTGCTCGAACTATGCAAGAAGAATCTTCCGCGAAAAAATCCATGGAGGAAGAATTAGCACGGCTTTCTTCTTCCGTTTTAGAGGCAAAAGAGAAACTCCAAAATCTCGTGATTCGTGAAGTGCCCATATTCTCCCAAGGAATGCTGGACGGGGTGACGGAGAAGATGGAAGTGGCGAAGAAAGTAGCGGATTTATGGGTGCAAGTGGAAGTATCCCGACAGAGGCTTTCTGAAATTGCGATGAGAAAAGGGGTAATTTTGTCGGAGGAGTTGAAGGCGTTATCATCTTTGGACGACGCAGAACAAAAGCTAAAAGAATTGCCAGAGGTGAACGAAGAGACCTCGGAGAAAATCCGGTCTTTGCGCAATGCGTTGACGGTTTTGGAGGATACCATAAACCGAAAAAAAGGAACCTTTGCGGTATACAGAAACAAGCTGGAAGAGATTGCATCCAAGAAAGCATCTCTTTCCGAGCTTTTGGATAAGAACAAAAGCGACATTGCGGAGCGCAGTGCATACGATATTTTGGCGGAGGCGTGTGGAAAAAAAGGAGCGCCTGCGATGATTATTGAGAGTGTTTTGCCGGAGATTGAGAAGGAGGCGAACGATGTTTTAGAGAAGATTTCTGGGGGGCGGATGAAGGTGCGGTTCTCTTCTCTTCGTGAGAAAAAATCGGGCAGTAAGAAAGATTTGGAAATTTCAGGCAGTCAAATTGAGACGCTGGATATTTTTGTGGAGGACGACATCGGAGAGCGGGAATACGAGATGTTTTCCGGTGGTGAGGCTTTTCGGGTGAATTTTTCCATTCGGATTGCTCTCTCAAAAATCCTTGCCCGAAGAGTAGGAACGAAGGTTCGTTTCTTGCTTATTGACGAAGGATTTGGGGCGTTGGATGACGAAGGACGCAGTGCCTTTATTTCTGCGGTGCAGATGGTGAGTGAGGAGTTTGAGAAGGTGTTGGCGGTGACGCACATCGACGAGATAAAAGATGCGTTTGACACGAAGATTTTTGTGGAGAAGAGGGATGGAGTTTCCAAGATTTCTATTATTTAAGCCTTTTGTATGGACATACCTCAAAAAATATATCTCCAAATGTACGACGAAGATGGGGACGAATCAGAAGAAATTACATGGTGTGAAGACCGTGTCAACGATTCAGATGTGGAATATATCATTGCTCCTAAAAAACAACATAGCAAAAAACTGGAACTCATTCCGTACCGAGACTGCGATCTTACACTATAGCACCTAAGTGTCTCCTTACTCTCCATCTACTGCAGACGGATGGAGAGCGAAGAGATCCTTACGGACTCACTTCCATTCTTTTACCCCCTTTTTATGGAAATCCTATTGCTCGGACTGGCGGTTGTCCTTTTCTCCGGATTTATGATCCTGAAGACTTTTTACCGTATGCGAAAACAAAATGATGAGTTGGATGAGGAGTTATCGAAACAAGAAAAAGCAAAAGAAAAAGCCATATCTGCATTTAATACTGCGATGGAATATCCTCTGGAGAAGGCGATGTGGATTGACCCTAAAACAAAAAAATACAGAAAACAGGGAAATATTCCTTCCGAATATTTAGATGATATTTATTTACATATTAACGCATGAAAGTTCTGGGACTCGATCTTGGTCGGCATTGGGGATGGGCTTTTGATGACGCGAAAGTTCCCGATTGGGGAGAATACACATTCTCGTCTCTCTTGGAATTTTCCGGAGAAATAAAAGCACTCTTTGACCTTTTAAAACCAGAAATTGTAGTGAACTGCCGAGCTATGGGGAGGAATTCCCAAGTGATTCGGTTTCACGGGGCAATGGGTGGAATTGTAGAGCTGATATGCCAAGAGCGAGGAATAGCGTTTTTTGACCGTCCAGATTCTACCATGCGAAAGGTGGTAGTGGGGAAAGGAAATGCGAAAAAGCACGAGGTGATGGAATTTTTTGACATCGCTTCGGAGCATAGTGCAGACGCAATGGTGGCCGCCATTTATGGGCAAAAAACCTGCGTGCACTCTTTGTAATTTTACTTTTTTTATGACTAAGACCACGAAAAAAATCATCGTTCTTTTGATCTCATCGGCGCTCGCAATATTCTTCATTTTTTTTTATTCCGCGTGTCCTGCGGAAAGTATAAAGGCGACGGTATTTATTACGCCCTCCCCAACCCCCGCGCAAGAATTATTACCTTTACCACAAAACAGCGCCCCCGTCGTTACTCCAACACCTACCCCTTCCAGAGTAACGGTACCAAACGCAAAAAGAGCAAAAGTGGAGTCACAATGCGCCCAGTTTATAGCGGGTTTTGAGGGGTTCCGAAGCAAACCATACCCAGACCCCAGCGGACGCGGTTGCGTAGTGGGATTCGGGCAATACTCCACCTGCAATGGTCCGGCGGTAACACGAGAAAAAAGCATGAAACACCTCCAAAAAACTTGCAAAACGCTTATCTCCAAAATAGAAAAACGATTCAACGATGAACAACTCAGCATAAAACTCAATAATGAACAGCTCGTGGCACTCGCATCCTTTGCGTACAACACGCCAAAAAATAACCCCGTCTTCCTAGATTACGATTTTTATCACGCAGTACAGTGGGGAGACAGAGATGGAATGTATGAGGTGATGATTGACTACGCACCTCTCAGGGGGAATGTGATCCGACGCAATAAGGAATTGGAACTCTTTTTTTCTTCTTTATGAGTGATTTTACTATCTATTTTTTTATTTTTTTCCTGATAAACGGACTTTTTACAAAGTTTTGCGAATGGGTTTTTAAACTAGAGATAACAAATAGTGATTTTTATTTTGTCATTATTTTATCCGTAGCTCAATCACTGTGGACAATATTTTTTCAATAATCTTACCCCCTTTTTTATGCTTCATACTCTAAAAATCCATCGTAATTATTATGAAGAACTCGTAGCAGGAAACAAAACTTTTGAGCTCCGGTGGAATGACCGGAATTTCCAAAAGGGAGATATCCTTGAATTTTATGATACGGAAACCTTGGTTGTTCATAAACAAAAATTCGAGATTCTTTCTGTTTTTTCCTCACTCCCATGCCTCGGGCTTAAAGAAGGGTGGGTGATTCTTTCTCTTAAACTTATTTGATTTTTTATGCCAATAAAACCACTCGGAAAATGGGCGATGAAATACGATGCGTGCGTTGTGTGTGGGAAAACAGAGCACACACACAATACATTCGGAAAGTGCCAGGTGTGTGCTCGCTCTCAATCCAATCGCAATAAAACTATTGAGATGAGGGAAGAAAAAGCACAAAAGGCAAATGAGAATAGATTCAAATATCTGCACAAGACAGACAAGGCAACGCTCTCTGAGCTCAAAGACAATACCGGTATCATATTCAATTTTGGGGGAAGCATTGGAAGAATTCATTCCCCATTTCCTGAGCTTAACAATTACTACTGGAAGGATTTTGAGATTTGGAGAGACAAAGTGAGAAGGATTTTTACGGCTCCGAAAAAATAATATTCCCCCCAGAAAAGATTCTGGCGTGCCTACCTCTGAGTTTCTTGGAGGTTTCTCGGGGGTCGGCACACTTGAGTTTTTTAACCTCCCTTTTTTCTTCTTCTATGATCAAACCAGGCATACTTTTTTACCCGGACAAAATGAGTTTTTCTGAAAAACTTTCCGACGATCAGCTCGGAAAATTATTTCGTGCCTGCATGAAATTTCACAATGGCGAAGAAGTCGCACTTCCTTTTGAGTTAGAATTGGTATTCGATATTCTTAAATCTCAATTTTTGAAAGACGAAGAGGAGTATAAAAATCTTTGTGAAAAAAGATCTCATTTAGGAAAAATAGGAGCACAAAAAAGATGGGGGAAGGCAGAAGAAAGCCAAGAAATGGCAAACGATAGCAAAGGCAAAGAGGAAATGCCTACCGCTATTTTAGCCATTCCAAAAATAGCAAGTGATAGCAAGTGTAGCCAACTAGAACCGAACCGAACTGAACCGAACCGAACTGAACCGAACCGAACTGAACCGAACTTTCTTAAAAAAGAAAAAGAAAAAGAAAAAAGTTTTTCGCAAAAAATTTCCGAAAGCGAAGAAATTCTAAAACCGGAAAAAAATGATTTCCAAAAAATCGGGGAAATAAAAAATTTCGTGAAAGAAACCAAAAACTTTCCGCCGAGTGAGGAAAGTAACGCCGGTGCCCCGCCTAAAACCGACGAGCAAGCGGTGGAATTGTGGAAAGAAAAAGTTTTAGAAAAACAGTGGGTAGACCATCACTACATCGACAAAACCCTTCTTCAATCAGAAAAACTTTCACCAGAGAGCAAGGTGGAATTTATTCGGAAGGTCCGGCTTTGTGGGCTTTGGGCGGGTATCCCAAGTCTTGAAGGGCGAGCGAAAGGGATTTTTCATGAAATTTGTGGGCTGGTAAACGACAAGGGAGACATGGAGCGGGTTTTATCCACTGCTGAAGCTCAAAAACGAAAGGAATTTGAAGAGACTTTTGAGGGATAATGATTTTTTGAGGGATTATTTTTTACTTCTAAACCTATGAAAAAACGATACGCATTTGATCAAGATTTTATAAATTCTGGACTTTTAAGACCGGTTGAAAAAAGGATAGCTATCATGCTTTTTAAAGGGTTCCCCCAGAAAAAGGTTGCCATGGATAGCAGTCTTTCTTTGAGTTCCGTTAAGCGTATTTGTTCCCAAATAAACCGTTTATTTTATTTTTTTATTGCAATAAACCATGAAAAAATACGAAAAAAATAGAAAGTGTACACCTTTTCACCTGTTTTATTTCTAAAAAATCCTCAAAACTAAAGAATATGGAAATTCAAGAAATCTTAATATCGGCTTTATCTCCAGCAAAATACAATCCGCGGAAAATTTCACTCCTGCAGAAGGAGCATTTAAAAAAGAGCCTTGAGAAGTTTGGCTTTGTGGATCCAATTGTGGTGAACTCCAAAGACGGATTGAATATTATCATTGGTGGACACCAACGGGTAAAAGTATGGGAAGAGATGGGGAATAAAACAGTTCCCGTTTTTTTTGTTGAATTGTCGGAAGAGGATGAAAAAGAGTTGAATATTCGGTTAAACGCGAACGGAGGAGAGTTTGACTTAGTTTTATTGCAAGAATTTTTTGATGAGAAAGTTCTTGGTGATTGGGGGCTTGAAGTAGAGTTCCCTGAAATGGATTTAGTGCTTTCGGAGGATGATTTTACGAGAGACGAAAACGGAAAAGTATCGGTGCAGTGCGGAGATATTTATAAACTCGGTGAGCACCGATTGATGTGCGGGGATAGCACTTCTCGAGAGGATGTTTTGCGGCTTATGGGAGAAGAAAAATCACAGCTGGTATTTACAGACCCTCCGTACAATGTCGACTACCATTCTCCAGACGGTGCGAGTTACAACACCGGAAAATACGCGTCCGCGAACGGAACAATTTTAAACGATGACAAAAGCGATGCGGAGTGCGTTGAGTTTTATACTTCCGTTCTCAAAAATATTTACGAGGTATCGGAAGATTCTGCCGTTTTGTATTGGTGGTTTGCACACTCGCAGCACCACAATTCTTTTCAAGCATTCCAAAAAACGGGATGGAAAATTTCTCAGACGCTTATTTGGTTGAAAGAGTCTATGGTTTTGGCGAAGTCTCAGGACTACCACCATTGCTACGAGCCTTGCCTTTTGGGATGGAAAAAAGGGAAGAAACATTTTTCCCGGGAGTTTCCAAGGAACTTGAAAGATGCGTTTGTAACTGCTGGAGAATATCAAGACGCAATGGATGTTTGGTATGAAAAACGAGATATTACTTCGGAATATATTCACCCCACACAAAAACCCGTGAGACTTGCAGAACGAGCTCTTTTGAAACATTCAGAGAAAGGGTTTATTGTTCTTGATCTCTTTGGCGGGAGTGGATCCACTTTGATGGCGTGTGAACAATCGGGCCGCAAATCTAGAGTAATGGAAATGGATCAGAAATATTGCCATCGGATTATTTCACGGTGGGAAAAGTTTACGGGAAAAAAGGCGGAGAAGATTTCTTAAAAAATATGCCCAGAAAAATCCGAACAGAGTTAGGCGTAAAAAAACGGAAAGAGCTCATGATAAAAGCTCTTACCAGCACCATGGGGATTGTTACCACTGCGTGTGAAATGGTGAATGAGAAGAGAAAAATTTATTACAAGTGGATGGAGGATGACGAAAATTTTAGGAAACAAGTGGAGGAAATTACGGAAAGAGAAGTGGATTTTGCGGAGAGCGCACTTCTGAAAAAAATCCGTGATGGAGACACGACGAGTATTATTTTTTATCTCAAAACAAAAGGAAAAAAACGGGGGTATGTGGAGAAAAAAGAGATGGATATGACTACTGAAGGAAAGCCTATTACCGCCATTGCACTGAAAATTATTTCGCCAAAATCCAATGAAGCCACGAGGAAGACCACGAAAAGTACAGAAGATTGACGGCTTTATTCCAGTAATGGAGGTCACTCCCGTCTATATCAAAAACTATAAAAGCAAAAAACGAATTACTATAAACCGTGGAGGAACAAGGTCTGGAAAAACATATTCTATTTCTCAGTATGCAGTAAATTGGCTTTTTACTGGGGAATGGATGGAAGGAGAGGCTCCTATGGAGAGCGGTGTTTTTCGTATAATTCGGAAGTATGGGGCAACTCTGAAAGGTACAGTAATGGCTGATATTTTATCCGTTCTTACTTCTACGCCAGTGGATATAGAAAACACAAATGGGGAAAGTCTTTATAGTCGAGTGCATCACAACAAGTCGGACCGAATTATTGAGTACGGAGCACGGAAGATTATTTTTTCCGGTATCGATGACATCCAAAAAGCGAGAGGAATGAAGCAAGATATACTCTACCCGAATGAGGCGAATGAGATTACTTACAATGAGTTTCACCAACTCAATTTTCGAACAAAATACAAAGTGATCATCGATTTTAATCCTGACGATGAGCAAGTGTGGATCAACAAAGAACTCGAGATGAAGCGTGCCGTTGAGAAGGGCGATGTGGATGTGATTGTTTCGACATACCGAGACAATCCGTTTCTTTCGGATACGGAAGTGGAGGAGATTGAATACCTCCAAAAAGTAGACAAGCAACTCTGGGAAGTTTTTGGGAATGGGAACTATGGGAAAATTACGGGGTTGGTATTCCAAAATATTACGGTGGTGGATGAGATGCCGGAGAACGCAAAACTTTTGGGGTATGGGCTCGATTTTGGATTTACGAATGACCCGAGTCCGTTTATTCGTGTCGCCATGAATAGTGATGGAATATTTTTGGACGAGGTGTTTTACGAGTACGGTCTGACGAACTCAGATATTGCTGAAAAAATGAAAGAAAAATTTGTTTCTCGGTCTGCAGAAATTATTGCAGATTCTGCGGAGCCGAAAAGTATTGAGGAACTCTTTCGGATGGGGTGGAATGTGCACGCGGTACGGAAAGGCGCGGATTCTATAAATTACGGTATTTCGGTGATGAAGCAGAAACCGATTCATGTAACGGCACGGTCAATAAATCTTCGGAAAGAGTTTCAGCGGTACAAATGGAAGACTGACAAAGAGGGAAATACTATCAATGAGCCCATTGATGCGTTTAATCATTGTATTGACGCGGCACGCTATGTTTGCATGATGAAAATCGGTCTTTCGGTATGGAATGCAAAGTACGAAAGACCGAAAGATAAAGACCGGGAAAATACGAGTGGGATGGTTACGGCTGGGCTTCGTAATCGCACTTTTTAACCTTTGAAAGTGTACACCTTTTGGCATTCCGTTTTATGGTTTACCGCTTGACAATACGGGGAGCGATTAACTTACTCCCTTGCTTACTACAGACGAAAGCATTTTGCCGGCAAAGACGAAAGAATTGACAATGGAATTAGGAGGATCTGGAACTACGAAGTATGCGGGGTTTATTAACGAAGACTACAATCCAGAACTCACTTTCCCGAACTGTATCTCCGTGTACGATAAAATGAGGAAGGGAGATGGAACGGTAGCGGGAGTGATTTCGGCGTGTAAAGGACCGATACTGGGGGCAAAGTGGAGTTTTGTACCCGCGAGTGAAGACGAGAAAGACATACAGATTGCGGAATTCTGCGAACGCCAGTTTTTTGAGAAATTGGTATGGCGTGATTTTTTGAGACACTCTCTTTTGATGCTGGATTTTGGGTTTATGAATTTTGAGAAGTGTTATGAAGTGATGGGTACGGAATTGATGTACTCAAAATTGGCACCAAGATTGCCAAAAAGTATTTTGAGGTGGCAGTTGAAAGATGGAAGTGCTGGAATAACACAGTACGCCATGAAAGATGGTATGATGCAGCAGTTGGAAATACCAGCATGGAAGATTTTTCACTTGGCGTTACACCAAGAAGGAGACAACTACGAAGGAGTTTCGATTTTGAGGGCGGCATACAAGCACTGGGTGTACAAAGAGAATTTCTACAAAATCCAAGCAATTGGAGCGGAGAGAAGTGGAACGGGAATACCGGCCGCAAAGTTTCCAGAAGGAAAAATGCCAAGTGAGGAAGAGGAGGCAGATACAATTTTGACGCTGAAGAACATTAGAAGCAGTGAGGAGGCGTATATTTTAGAAAAAGGAGGCGTTGAATTCTCGTTTAAAACAGTGGGTGGTGGAGAGTTTGATTTTGAGCCCGGAATAAACCACCACGACCGGCAAATTGAGAAATCGGCATTGATGCAGTTTTTGAGTATTGGAATTGAGAAAGGAGGGAATGCCCAGAACGACTCTCAGCAGGATTTGGCGTTTATGTCGGCTCAAGCGACGGCGGAATATATTGCGGAGGCTGTGCAAAGAGAATTGGTGAGGGAAATTGTAGATCTGAATTTTGATGGGGTTGAAAAATACCCCACTTTGACGGTTTCCGATATTGGGAGAAACAAGATGGAAAAACTTTCGCAAATTATTAAGACTCTTGCCGATGCGGGAATGTTGACGGCCGACGATACGACAGAAAACATGATTCGAGGAATGATGAAACTGCCGGAAAAATCGGAAGAAGCAACGCCTTTGCCAGAGCCAGCAGGACAAAAAGAAGAAGACGGGGCAGATGCGTCGCATGATGGACACTCTCACGGAACATTTCTTTCCAAAAGGTCTCTTACACTCGCAGAGGACAAGGTGGATTGGACGAAACTCCAGAAATTTTTTGATGCACACGAAAAAGAAGTTCAGAAGATTTTGGAGACCCATTCCGAAGTCATGAAGAATCGCATTGCGGATTATCTTTCCGGACAGATTGCAAACGGTGGAAGTGTGACCGTCCCCGTTACGGTTTTGACGCAAGAGATTTATGCCATGCAAATGGAAATTGAGAAGGCGTACATGGCTTCGTATGAGTTTGGGAAAACTGAGGCAATACGAGAAATGGGGAAGAGTGGGCGGATCCCCACACCGGAGGCAGACAAGAATTTTATCAAAGACCATTCGTACGCTTTGGCAGAAAAACACGCTGAGGATGTTAAGAATGAGGCAGTTTTGAATACTCAAAATGCAATCCGTGCGGGGGAAAGTGCGGGTGCTATTGCGATTGCCAAGAAAGCAATGGATGCACGGGCAGTGATGCAAATTGAGAATCTGGTGCCAATTCTTGTAACGGGTGGAGTAAACCAAGGGATTGGAACGGTGTACGAAAATTTTCAGTCCGAAATATGGGGCTGGGAATATTCGGCAATTTTAGATGCAAGGACTTCTCCTCTTTGTGCGTCGTTGGACGGTCGAGTATCGAAGGATGCTGCAGATCTTCCAAAACCACCACTCCATTATCGTTGCCGGTCTCGGTTGGTGGCTATTTTACGGAGTGAAGTAGGAAAGCCAGCAGAGACCGGAGTCCCAAAAGAAATAAAGGATCTGTATAAAGGGAAACCATGGCCATATTTACAACCGAAGACAGCAATGCCCGTTTCTCCGGATTCTCCTGCTGCGAAAATTACCAAAAAATAATTTATTTTTTACCCATGAATAAGAAAACGATTACACCACCGAAAAATACTGCATACCTCAGTAATAAGAGAAAAATTGAACTCTCTGAAGGAGATGCACCATTTTGGACGGAGATTATCCGCGTAGGAGATTGGAGTGAAAGTTATAAACAGTTTCTCGTTACCAAAATGCACCTTGATGATTTTGTAAAGAACTTCAAGAAAAATGTTTTGAGACAATCTATAAACGAATTGCAATTGAACTACGGACATGAGCGGTGCGAAGAAGCTGCGGGATGGATTACAGAACTCGAGATTCGAGAGGATTCTCTTTGGGGTCTTGTGAATTGGACACCAAAAGCAAGGGAATCTATTAGAGACGGAGAATGGAGATATATTTCTGCCGAAATATCTTGGGTGTGGGAAGACGACGAAACAAAAAAGCAATACAACAATGTGTTGACCGGTGCGGCGCTCACCAACATTCCCTTTGTATCCGGCATGAAAGCCGTAGAAGCGAGTGGTGCTGATAAGCCAACCAAATTTTCCAATTCTATTACCCCTTTTCCCATGGAAGTTCTTAAAACACTTCTTGCTTCCCTTGCTGGGAAGAAGTCCGTTACTGCTTCGGAATTCTCATTGTTAAAGACCGCGTGTGCGTGTCTTTCAGATGATGAAAAAGCAGAAATTGAAACTCAGGTTGCTGAAGTAGAGGCAAAAATTGAGGAATCAACACCTCCTGCACCGACTACTCCAGTTGTTCCAGCTCCTACGGATGCTTCTAAAGATTTCGCTACTGCATTAGAACTTTCTCAGGCACGAGCAGAATTGGCAGAAACGAAGAAGAGAATGGAGGCAATGGAACTTGATGCTCGAAAAAAGTCAGAGGTGGCACGCGTTACCGAACTCTCAAAGGTTGGGAAGGTACTTCCCAAAGACATTGAGAAGAATGTTTCGCTTTTGATGTCTCTTTCTCTGGCTCAGTCTGATGCGGTTTTTGCATCTTGGGAGGCTTTGCCCGGAATCAATCTCTCTGAAATGGGATCATCCAAAGGAGATGGGGTTGATTCCGACAGTGCATACGCTGCTTTTAAGACGGAGTTCCTTTCCAAAAACCCATCGGCGTCTATTACCACTCTTCAGGAGGCTTTTTATAAAGCACAGCCTGACATGGCAAAGACTTTGTAAAACTTTTTTATTCCCTTACCAAAAAACCTATGAGTACCATTTCTAAAGAACCAGTATTCTCCGTAAAAACCGAAGCAGATGTTGTGAAAGCACGATTTGTGAAGCTCGGGACCGGAGCGGAATCTGGAATTCACGCTACTGCCGGCACCGATATTATTCTTGGAGTGACACTTGAGTCCGCTACGAGTGGAAGTCCTGTTGCACTTCAACACGAAGGATGTGCTGAAGTTGAGGCTTCTGCTGCTATTGCCATTGGAGACAAAGTAACGGCTACAACAGCAGGGAAAGCAATTACTACCGTAACAGCTGCTAATACTGTACGCGGTATTGCTCTTACTGCGGCTACTACGGCTGGGCAATACATAAAAGTATTTCTCACAAACTTCAAGATCTAATTTTTCATTCCTTCACTAAAAATCTATGTTACCTACCTCGCTCAGAGTCTCACCTCTGCTTACCGACCAATCCCTCGGGTATAATCATAACGGATTTAAATTCATCGGCGACAAAATATTCCCTACCGTTTTAACGAATAAACGAACTGGACAAATTGCAACATACGGAGCTGAGAATCTTCGTATTGATACAACACCAATTGCGTTTAATGCTCCTTCTCCTGAAGTGAGTATGCAAGTATCCATTGGGGCGTTTTTTGATATTAAGGACTACAGACTGAAACAGCTGGTTACCAAAAAAGAAATTGAAGAAGCGGATCTTCCAATTCGTCCAAAGACAGATGCAGCGTGGAACTTGACCGGAAAATTCCAAGTAGGATTAGAAAAATTGATTGCTGATGCAGCGACCAACACTTCTGTTATCACACAGAATACCACGCTTTCTGGGACTGCAAAATGGAGTGATTCTACTTCAGGAGCTTCTCATCCTATTAAAGATGTAAAAACCGCGGTGCAGCTCATAAAAACAAATTCCGGATTCACACCAAATACTATGGCTATTGGATGGTTCGCACTGCAAGAACTTATTGTTCACCCTGATATTCTTGCAAGATTTCCAGGGAAAGACTTTGTATCTTATGAATTATTAGCATCTCAGATGGGAGCTATTTTTGGAATTACAAATCTTATTGTAGGAGACGCGATGTATAACTCTGCACTAAAAGGTGCTGCGGATACTCTTGCTCCTATCTGGAACTCTTCGGTATTCGTTGGATATGTAGAACAAGAACCAACAGAGAAGAGCTACTCATTCGGAAAATGCTACCGTCCTCGAGTAACGCCTACTCGACAGATTTTGGAAGGACAGATGCAAGAAGACCCAGAAGGACAATTCATCTACGCAAAAGAAGAATTTGATCTGAAGGTTATTGAACCAAAAACGGCGTATGTTATCGCTGGAGTTCGATAATGACTCTCGCCCGCTCCTCAGAAATGAGGGGTGGGAATGAGTTATTACTCTTTTCTTTAACCCCTTTTTTTATGACTTCGGAATACGCAAATGTAACCTACGAAGAACTTTGTGCATTGTACAAAGAACTTTCTGGCAACAATCCCATCGGCAAAAAGAAAGCAGATCTCATTGCTGAGATTGAAGTACTTTCTGGCGAAACTCCGGCTCCTTCTGAAAGTGAAAATTCTACCGAATCGACCGGAGAAGTACTTTCTACAACGGAAGAAAAAACTCCAGAAGTCGATACTACTCCTACCGATGGAGATGTTATTACTCCTATAGAAGGAACGGCACCGATTATTCCTGCAGAAAACACAAAAAAGAAATCCGGGAAAAATATCAGTGTAAAAAAGTATACCGCACTTGTTCATCTGAAAGTAGATGGTGGGATTGAAGTTTCGATTGGGGAAGAAATTCCCGATGTTTCTGCAGAAAATCTTGAGGAACTTTTAGAAGCAGGTCTTATTGCATAATTTATGGCACTTCTCTTTTTAGATGCGGCACGAGTACGGAAAGAAGCGGGGTTCGATGAGAATTCTTTTCTTTCCGACGCGGATATTTTGCACCATGTAAACGGGGCAGAGGCGGAAGTGATTTCTTCTGTGGGGTCACGGTACGCCATGAGTATTTTTACCGATGCGGGATTTGCGAACTCCACCGCCAAGAATTTCCTCATTGATTTGGGGACGAATCTTGCGGCTTCTCGCCTTTTATACTCGCAGTACAAAGGGCAAGACATAGCAATGGCAGACGAATCGGGCAAACGGATTGGAATGCTGAGGGCAGAGCTGAGAAAAATACAGAGTGGGAATATTCGGCTTTTTAGTGCTTCACTTGAGGAGTTTGGACTCAAAGAGGCTTCTCATATTGGGATTTCTGGGAATCCTACTGATTCTACCGACCGTATGTTTACCAAGGCGCAAGTTTTTTAAAAAACCATGGCGAGAACTTCTTCCAGCAACGGGAAGTATTTGAATCTCTCATTTTCTATTGAGGGAGAACAGCAAGTATCACGGGCTTTTGATTTTATTGGGAAGGAAATTTCGAATTTCTCAAAACCTTTGATGAGTGCACAAGAGTTTCTTATTAAAACTTGGAAAGAAAACATGCAAGACGAAGGGAAAACACTTGCTGGAGGATGGGCTCCACTGTCTCCTGCGTATGCAAGTGCGAAACTGAAGAAGTATGGGAATAAAAGAATTTTGGAACGAACGGGATTGATGGGAAAGAGTTTTTCGGGGCTTGTGAATTCTACGAGTCTTACTCTCTGGAATAGTGCTTCTTACTTTGCATACCACCAATCGAACAAAACAAGAACTCGTCTCCCTCGTCGTATGATGATGAAGATTGACGACACGAGAAGAAAGGAAGTACAGAGATTTTTTACGGAATACCTCGATGAGGTACGGGGACACTTTACCAAAGGAAAATGAAAGACTTGATTGACTACATTATCGCGCTTTTGGAAACAAACCTTGTACCAACTCGGGGTATTAAAAAAGTGTATTGGGGTGACCCCATAATGATTGCGGGGGCATATATGCCGTGCATTGCGGTAGACGGTGACAAAACGAATACCGAAGTGGCGGATAGTGCAAACGACGAAGATACCTACGGGATGAGTATTTCAGTAATTTTAAACGCTCAAAACTGGATGGGGCAGAGTGACGGAGCGAAGAACGCCAAGAAAGAATTGATGGCCATGATGGAAGAACGGAATACCAATGGGACACGGATGAGTGACACGGTTCTTCAGATCGCCCGCACAGAACTTTTAAAAAAATCCAATGTGCTCTCGGTAACGGGGGCAACGGTGGATTACGGATTTCGAGAACGCAAGGACACAATAACCGTTGAGGCAATTTGTAGGTTTGTGGTGCGGTGTACGCCGTATTTGAGGTGATGCGAAAGTGTACACCTTTTGGGGTTTTGATTCTCGTCTTTTCTTTTTACTCTTCTTTACATGATTACTGACAACACTACACCACCGGCAGAAAATATTGCTCCTACTCCTGAAGCTCCTGCAACGCCAGAAGTGAACAAAAAGGCACTGAAAGCCGTGCAAGCGGTGGAACAGGTGAAACAGCTTTTTGTTTTTACGGAGTACGACATAAAAATTGAGGCAGGAAGTTATGAAGAAGCACAAGACCTGCTGAAACAACAATTGGAAAAATAACCCTTAACCCCCTTTGATATGGCAAAGACAAGACTGGCTGATGTGGCAATGTTTGGAAAAGAAAGCACTTGGGGAACCGGTGCGGCGGCGACAATAGCGCTTTTTTTAGATGAACCTCTGGATATTAAGCCCATTGCAAACACGAAAGAAGATAACCCCGTTATTGGACGGCTGGAAAGTAATATTGGAGAGCATATCGTTTCTAAATCTTCTGAGATTTCTGGGAAAGGTATTGCCCGCAGAGATTCTTTGGGGCTGTTATTGATGCAACTGTTTGGGACAGTGACCAAAACGGCGGGAAGCCCAGAAGCAACGGTAAACACTTTTGATTTTGTGGTGAAAAACGACAATGTGCATCCTTCGTACCAAGTGGAAACGGGGGCTGGTATTTTGTTTGATTCAGGCGTGAAACAAGTTTTAGGGACTCGTCTGGATAGTTTGAGCCTTGATATTGTGAAGGAGGACTACATGAAGTTTGACGCGAAGTGGAAAGGAAAATATCCATCTACCGGAACGAACGCTTCTTTTGCGGCGACTTCGGAAACGGTATTTATGGCAAAACACGCCACCATTAAATTGGCGGCGAATATTGCGGGGCTTGGTGCGGCGAGTGCTATTAACTTTGTACAGGCAAAGATAAAGTTTGCCAAAAAGGCAGAGCTGGCGTTTGGCTTGGCATTGGATCCTTTGGATATTTTCCCCACTCAATTTGAGATTACAGGAGAATTTACGATTGATGCGAGTGACAGTACTTATTTTGACTTGAGTTCTGCTGATACCTACAAAGCGCTGAGATTCCAAATGATTGACACGGGAACGACGATTGGAACGACGACTAACCCCAAGTTTACGCTGGATATTTCTCAAGTGAAATTGAAGGACTGGGGACTTTCTGGAGGGAAGAACAACCGAGCAGAGCAAACATTTGCATTTAACGCGCACTACAGTTTGACCGATGCCAAAATGGCAACCGCACAGCTTATTAACACTTTTACCGCTTATTAACATGAGAAATACTACCACTTTTACGCTCCCTGTTTCGGAGCAAATAGTTGAGATTGTGACCTACATAACGGCTGGAGAAGATATGGAACTTTCTGAAGTGACTTCCTCGAGTATCCAGTTCTCTGCAGAAGATATTGGGGACGGGAATGTGATGAAAAAGAGCATGGTTTTTGACCCGACGGCGACCATTAAGCAAAAGAAAAAGAAAATTGAGGTGGCGATTAAAAAAATTGGTGGGCAACCGTTTACATGGGATTTGTACAACGACCTTCCCAAAAAAGACGGGGACGCGTTGTTTACCGAAGTGGAGAAACTTTTTCCCACCACCGCAACGGTGGAGGACTTGGACGAGCAAGTGAAACTGTTGACCGAGAAAAAAAAAGAGTTGATCGAGAATCAGAAATCATCACCGGAATTGGGCATTATTATACCCTCGGACGAACCAAAAACCTTATAGCAAAAAACAGGTGCGTGATGCTGGATTTGTGCGAGGTGTACGGGGTCACTCTTTCGGTAATGGAACAAGAAAGCACTGAAACCATCCAGTACATGCTGGCAAGAGAAGCGGGAAAAGCAGAGAGGGAGAGACGGAACACCTTACGCAACCAAAATGAGCAATGACGAAATAAAAATCATCATCAGCGCACAGAACATGGCCAGTGCCGCGTTTAAAGAGGTGCAATCCTCCATCAATTCTATGAGTTCAGGAGCTTCCCAAGCACTGAGCTCTTTTGCGAATGCGGCGGGGAAATACATGGACTCGGCGGTAAAGAGCTCCCAGCAGTTTGCGTTGGGATTGGCGGGAGTGAGTACTGCGATAGGGTTTACAGGGGCAAGTATGTTGAAAGTTGCTGGGACTTATGAGCAACAAAAAGTGGCGTTTGAAGTACTTCTTGGAAGTGCAGAAAGATCCAAAAAGATGCTGAAAGACTTGAGTGATTTTGCACAAGTGACGCCTTTTAATATACAAGGAGTCCGAGAAGCGGCTACTCAATTACTCGCTTATGGTGTGGAACAAGAAAAAATAATTCCTACTATGCGAATGATGGGAGATCTTTCTCTGGGTAATGCGGAGAAATTTAGGACTCTCACTCTTGTGTATGGGCAAGTGAAGGCGGCAGGAAGACTTATGGGGCAAGATTTGTTACAGCTTACGAGTGCGGGGATTCCTATCATTGAAGCACTTGCGAAACATTTCAATGTCGCAACCGAAGAGATCAGAAAGATGGGAGAAAAAGGGCAAATATCATTTAAAGACATGGAGGAGTCTTTGAATTCCCTAGATGCGCAAGGGGGAAAGTTTTTTGGTTTAATGGCAAGGGAATCTGAAACTTTGCCCGGTATTTGGTCGAACATTGGGGATGCGTTTACTCGTTTCCAAGAATCTTTTAATGATACGAGCGGTTATGAAGGAATAAAAAACTTAGCAAGAGAATTGCTGGACTTGGCTACCAATACACTACCAAAAGTTTTTGTAAAAATAGACGAATTTATAAAATGGGGAATAGAAAATAAAGGAATGATTCTCGCAATTGCTGGGGCGATTATCGGGTCTTTAGTTCCTGCGATTGCCTCGGCAACGGTGGCTTTTGGAGCAATGATGGTTCCGCTTCTCCCGTTTGCAGCAGCAGGAGCTTTAATAGTAGCGAATTGGGGATTAGTGAAGGGTTTGCTGTTAGTTTTAACACCAATTTTAGCGGCGTATACCTACCAATTGGTAGCCGCAAGAGCAGCAACTATTGCGCTAGCAATTGCAGATGGAGGTCTGATTACTGCGCAAATTGCAGTTGGTGTTGCTATTGGAGTTGCAACGGGTTTAATAAAAGCGTTTTTTGTAGCACTGGGACCAATAGGATGGGTTATTCTTGCGGCTACTGCTTTATGGGAAGTTTTTGCAAACTCTGAAAAAGCAAGGGCTGTTTTAGCGAGTGCTATTGATGGCATGATTTCCGGTATAAATATGTTGGGAGATGCCCTTGGTGGATCTGCGAGTACTTTTGGATGGCATTTTCAAACCATTGAAGAAATTTCGAATAGTGGAGCAAGCACTGTTAACCAATCACTATTTCAAATAATAACGGGATTTAAGAATTTTAAAGCGGCGATGACGGGGCTGTCTGATAGTTTCTCTGCAAAGTTTCAAGAAGTAAAGGATTCCATTATGAAGGCAGTATCTCCAATCGTAGATTCTGTATTCCCGACACTGGACGGACTGAAAGGGAAAATAAAAGGTCTTGAAGATGACATGGGGAAAGCGAGACTTGGAAGCCCTGAATTTTACAAATTACAAGGGGACATAAAAGCAGCCAATGATTTGCTAGAAAAGTTTTCTGGAGCAGCGAAAAAACATCTAGGGGGTGGTGGGAGTGGAGTTGCAGCGTCTGCTAAAGAAGCGAAAAAGGAAATAGACGAGCTAAAAAAATCTATGGAAGCGTTGGTGGAAGTGGCAAAAACAAAAATTGATATTTTTAGTAAAAAATACGATGACCTGAAAAAAACCTTTAAACAGAATTCCGACGACCACAAGAAAATGACCGAGAGTATTGTGGCGGACTACAATAAATTGAACGAGGAATTTGAGAAGAACAAGCAAAAGACCAATGAGGAGTTTGCAAAAAGCCAGCAAGGAAGTGATAAGGACTTTAAGAACAATGCGGCGGACAAATTTATTGAGATGCAGAAGCAAATTGTGGATGAGACCGAGAAGTACAATAAAATACAGCAAGAAATGCACTCTGCATTGAATAGCGCCCGAACGGCAGAACAAGACGCCGCACAACAAAAAGAATCGGATGACACCCTGAAGAATATCCACTTTTTGGAAGACGCTTTAAAGAAAAACGAGGGGTTTATTGGTAGTATTGACTCGCAAATTCAGGAGGCAAAAAAAGTGAATGCCATGGACGAACTTTCACGCATGATTTATTTGCACCAGCAAGAAACAGCGGAAAAAATAAAACAGCATGACTTGGATATGGCAGAACTGAGAACGACTTACGATGCGCAAGTGGCTCTTTTAAGTAAAAAGAGGGCGGAGGAAGATGCTTTATATGATGAGCAAGCGAAATCAGTTGGTAACCACCTACGACTCCAATTGGGAGACATCCAAAAATTTCTTGTTAAAGTTGGAATTCTTACCCAAGAGAGCCTTAATGACCAGCAAAAGAAACTGACTGAGGGCTTAAAAGGATTTAATGATTCGATCAACACCTCCGCTGAAAGTTCGGCTATTAAAAACTACATTTCTGCAATGGATGCCGTTACAAGCTCTATAGACCGAGCTATAAAAAAAGCACAAGATGCGGCGAAATTGGGTATTGCACCTGCTACACTGGGCTTTCAGAAGTTTGCAAACGGGGGAATCTTTAACGGATTTGGACAATACGGAGTGACCAGCTCCCCTGTATTTGGAATGGCTGGAGAAGCGGGACCGGAGGCGATTGTTCCGTTGCCAGATGGACGAAGTATTCCTGTGCAGATGCGGGGAGGAAGTAATGGGGGGCAAACAGTGATCATCAATTTGACGGTGCAAGGAAGCGTTATGACTCAACGGGATTTGGTAGCAACTCTCTCAAATGCTATTGCGGGAAACCTTTCTTCTCAACGATTTGTAAACGCATGACCATAAGCTTAACCGTTGCCGGCGTAGACCGAACGGCGTTTTTAGTGCGAGATAGTTTTGAGTGGAGCACCGACCACTACGGGAAGCCAGATGGAATGCACTTTACACTGCAAACGACCGACGCCACGGCAATAGCCCCCACTGTAGATAGTGCAGTGGTGTTGACCATTGATAGCGTAGTGAAATTTTCTGGACGGGTTTTGAAGGTGTCTCCTTCTCGTTTTTCTGTAAACATTCGGAGGTATGCCGTGGAAGCGATTGACTGGAGCAGAGACGCCAACAAAGGAGATTTGATAGCGGAGATCTACAAAAACATGACGGTGAACGCCATTATTGCCGATGTGGTGATCCGGTACCCACAGCTTTCGGGCTTTACGACGACCAATGTGAATTGCGCGGAAGTAATTGATTATGCCTTTTATGGGCATGTAAAATTTACGGATTTTTTGACAGACCTTGCCAACCGCGTGGCGTACAACTTTTATATCGACGCTTCCAAAAACATTCATTTCTTTTTGCCCGGGAGTGAGGTGGCGCCGTACGAGGTAACGGAAACAAACGCCATCATGACGAAAGACAGCCTGAACTTGACCGAGCAGGGGGACAAGATTGTGAATTTGTTGGTGGTAGAGGGAGACGAATACGACGGGAATGCGGTATACACCGAACCGACCATTACGGCAGACGGAACGAGTACGGAATACTCGATTTTGGAAAAATACTCTGGGATTTCGTTGACCGTTGCGGGAGTGAGTAAAACCGTGGGGACAAATGGGCTAAGCGATGCGACGGCATTTGACGCGTTGTATGACTACCCGGGGAAAAAGATAGTATTCCGCTCAGATAATAAGCCGACTGCTGGGCAAGCCATCGTTGTTTCGGGATACCAAAAACTGCCGGTGCTCGTAAAAGTTCTGGATCCTCTTTCGATTGCAAAATATGAGATTTTACCGAAAAAGATAAAAAATACTTCTCTGAAAACCATTGTCTCTGCCAAACGGTATGCCCAAGCAGAATTGGCACGGTATGCGGGGGAATCGTATAGTGGAAGTTTTAAAACGACAGAGACGGGGTTTAGGGCGGGGCAAAAAATAAAAGTGACGGACAGCGTTTTAGGATTCTCGCAATATTTTTATGTGCAACGGACTTCGAGTCGATTTTTTTCCACCCAAAAACTGGAGACCAGCGTGACCATTGCATCTGCGGAGGAAGTAGATACGGCGGGGATTTTGGCAAGGCTTTTGAATACGCAAAACACTGCCACCGATTCCACAGGAACCATAAACCAGTACTACAGCATTGCGGAAAAAATACTGGCAAATGAGTCGTTAAGCGTGAACGCAAACCAAAAAACGCTTTCTGAAAGTGTACACCTTTTGGAGTCGTCACGCGTCGTTCAGGATGCCACAATTCAGTATGTATTGGGACCGTATTCTATTTCTGGATTTGCGGATACGAAACGCCCTTTTTGTTTAGATGGTTCACCACTTGTATGAATACTCTTCTCCCTCCTGCTGGCATAAAAACCCTTGGAATGTACACCATTGTCGAGTGTGATGCGTCTTCATCCCTCGCCAAGAAAATGGTGGGACGAATAGAGATGCTTATTGCTGAGGGGCGAGAATTTCGAAAAGAATTGGAAAAATATCATGCAAAATTCGCCATACGGAAAGAGGTGGTAAAAAATATTGTTCCAGATGTTGGTTTTGCGAATATTGCGGAGTATTGCATCAATGCAAGTCCTGCTGGTTCTTTTAGTCCTAAAATAGCATACGGGGCAGTGGGAACGGGGTCTTCTGCTCCTGCTAGTGGGGACACACAATTGGGGACGGAAGTATATCGGGCGACAATTACTTCCCAGTCACGCGTGGGGAATGTGATCTATAACACTCTTTTTATTGGTCTTTCTTCTGCAAATGGGTACACCATTTCGGAATTTGGGCTTTTTAGTGGGAGTGCATCGGGGACAGCGAATAGCGGAACGATATTCTCTCGGATTTTGGTGTCCCCGACTTTTTCGAAAACTTCGGCAAAAACCATGACGATTGATACTTCCCACACTTTTAGTAATTAAGAAAAATGTCTTTTAGAACCAATTATGCGGCGGGAGAGCAATTGCCAGCGGTCGACCTGAACGACGCGCACAAAATGGTGATTGGGCTTGCGGTGTACGGGAAGAAAAATATTCTCGGAAGCGGAATGACCTTTACCGACGATGTGGGATTTTTGGCGGCGGCGAGTGGAACGACTCTTCTCGTTTTTAACACCACTGGAGGAAACCGAGAAAGCAGAAGTGTTACGACCGATTGGGCAAGTGCCACGGCGATGGGAGGAATATGCAAAATCGGAAGCTATGTGTATGTGCTTTTACGGGACGCATCGAATAACCACCGTGTGTACCGGTATTCTGCAACGAATATTGCAGGGGGTGGGACTTTGATGACGCATTCTTTTTTTGGGAATAGTACGACTTTTGGAATGGCGAGTGATGGAACAAAACTGTTTTTTAACAACGGGGCAGGATACCGTTTTGGAGATGCTACGACACAATTTACGATTACAAACCCCACGGGATCGACTTGGCGGTACACTTACACGGGAACAGGGACAGCACCGCTTTTTGTGACCAATGGAATGGCAACGGGACAAGTTTTGAATATTGCAGGATTTACGAATGCGAACAATAACGGAACAATAACGGTTTCCGCGGTGGCAGAGACTTATTTTGAGATTACCAATGCGGTGGGGAGTGAATTGGTAGTAGATGGTTCTTTCCCAACTGCTACGAACTGGACTTTTGAGGCAAATTGGACTTTTGATGGGACAAATTTTGAAGCAGACTCTACTGGCTCAAATTTTACGAAAGTATATTTAACGACATCTCCAACACAATCAAAAACTAGTCAATACAATACTTCTTTTGAAGTAAAAAATATTTCTATCGGAAATGTTCACTTCATTATAGGTACAACGCAGGGAACAAGTAGGAGCGCGAATGGAACATATACTGAAACATTAACAACTACAGGGAGTTCTATTTTTGTAGGGGCTGAAGGTGGGACTGCTTTTTATGGGTCCGTTGATAATATATCCGCAAAATACGCCGGAGGGTTTGCCGAATCAAACAAAACAGGGATTATTGTTTCTTACCCTGACCTTGTAGTAAAACAAGCGACTATATCCGGCACCACTCTTACGGCGGGGGCTATTATTACTTGTGGTACCACTGCGGGGTATTTTGATTATTTCGCCGTTGATACCTCCTCCATTTATGCGAAAGACAACACGACGCCTTATCTCCTGAGGAAATATAACCTTTCGGGAACAATCCAGAGCACGAGTTTATACGGGCTTGCAAATGAGGCTCTTTTGAACGCGAATGGATTGTTGATGATAACCGATGGTACGACTTTTTACCCCGCTTTGTAATGCAAGCAATACTCGACTACTCGGCACCCAGTGTTCCAATCGTTCTGACAAAAGGCGATAACGAAGCATTTGATTTGGAATTTACAGAAAGTGATGGGACTGCATCTAATTTGACGGGGTACACGCTTTCTTTTGTTATCTTAAAAAATGCTGATTATTCGATCCTCCTTACAAAGAACATGACGATTTCTTCCCCAACAACAGGAATAGCGACGCTTTTATTGAGCGATACTGATTGGACAGCCATTGGGAATAACGAATGCCGATACTATGTTCTTCAAACTGACCCTTCTGGCAATAAAACGACCCAAATGGGGGGAACGATTACTCTTAATATTCGCGGAAAATGACCCACATCGTCATAAAACGAACGGCGGTTCCCATTACGATTATGAACTACACAAAAAAGATTTCGTTTGCTAAAAAACTGAACCAGATTGTGCTGCAAAAGTTTTCCAATTTTGCACTGTGGGGACGCATTACTGGGCTTTTGTCGGAGCAAACGGATTTACAGAATGCGTTAAACCAGAAATCGGACACAACCCTTGCCATTGCCTTATCTGTTGCACTATGAAAGTAAAAATCTCAAACTACGGCTTCAATAAAACAGCAAAAACAGTATCTTTTTTGGATTATTCTTCCATATCTCTGGACGGAGTGTTGCTGATCACCAATGTGAACACGAACGCCATTATTTACAATTTTGCGGATCCTACGAAAGGGGGAACGGTTTTTGGCAATGTTCTCACCTTAGATTACGACACCTCTGCAATGAGTAACACTGACCCGCTTTTGATTTATTACGACGACGGAAAAAATGCTCCTACTGCGCAAGAAATAGGAACTGCGGTGGAAGACAACGGGGGATGGATTGCAAGGGCAATGCTGAGAATGTTGAAACCTTTGGGAATCGTTACAGCAGGAACAAATCGATTGAGTATTGATGTGAACTCTCTCCCCTCTCTTGCTACTAACACATTGGGAACTCTTAACACTCTTACCACTCTTACAACGCTTGCCACTATGACAAATCAGTCGAATATGGGGGGAGTAAATGCCTTTTCTCAAGTGAAAGGAATTTCAAGAACGGGATACAATAGTGGGATACGGTCAAACCTTATTTTTTCTTAATTTTTATGCCAGTTAGCAATACGAACAAACCAATGGTAGATCTTCCTTTTTGGGAATTATGTAACCAATCGCCCGTTGCGTCTACTGCAATTTCTTGTATGTGCTCAAGACAAGACGGATACAAAAGAGATTCATACTATTTGGTAGGGTCTGTTTTTTACAAATACGACCTCGTTGGAGATTGTTACCAGCAATTGGCTTCTCCGAATGTTGCCCCTACGGTTGGGGCTTCCATGATATACGCACAAAATCAAGGATACCACGGGAGCGTACTTTCTGCGGGGTCCAATTCTGTCGTGATTCCAGGATTGAAAGGAAAAGAGATGGTAGGGGCAAAAATTACTATTGAAGACGGAACGGGGGCAGGACAAGAAAGAATCCTTTCTGCTCCTGTAGAAACGGTAAATGATTTCGGGGTGATTACAGCAACGACTACAGCATCTCTTTCCGATTCCTTAAAGAAATGGAAATTCAATCAATGGAAAGGGTATTTGGCGGGAATTACTTTTGGAACGGACGCAACGCAATATAAAAAAGTGCTCTACAATGACCAAACGACGCTTTATTTCTCAGATGCGAATTTACAGCCACATGACCACTGGAACAACCAGCCTTTTATTGCCAATGCACCATACGCTTTGCCAGTCGTTACAGCTGGATTGCAAGCTCACTATAAAATCCTTTCTACCTCTTTCACGGTAGATTCTGCTTGGACAACTATTCCAGACTACACCTCCACTTTTAACACCGATACGGGAGGAATTTACCTTTTGTCGTCTCTTGCGGCTGCGCCTTTTTATTCTCTTCAGTATTACGATTGTTTGCATGACCAATGGCAGACCAAAACAACCCCGCAATCTCTTATTTTAGCGGCACTGGGAACAGATTTTTCTTTGGTAAATATCGGGAAATACGGAAGTGCTTTTATTACTTCCACAGCAACGGCAGGGTCTGCGCGAACTCTCACAGATACCGTTCAAACGATGACACCGAACCGATACGCAAACCATAGGATTCGTATCACCTCAGGGACAGGGAGAGGACAAAGTAGAAGAATTGTCTGCAATACTGCCACCGTTTTTATAGTAGAGAAGTCGTGGGATATTACTCCGGATGCAACCTCAATTTATGAAGTATGGGCAGATTATGACAAAATTTTTATGGGAGGGAACGCTGCCTCTGCAATTTATTCTTACTCAGAAAAAAATGATTTCTGGTCTCAGGGGGAAAATTATGATGACGGTATTACCTCCAACATTACCGTAAAAATTAATGGGTGGAAGCCTGTTGGTATCTCTACTGGAGTGAGAATAGCGGCAGGGGTTCAGTCTATTGCATCTTCTCCCACTGCTGGTGGATCAGGGTATGTGGTAGGAGATATTTTGACCTGTTCGGTTGGTGGTACTGGAGCGCAAGTGATAGTGACCTCCATTGATACCGCAGGAGCGGTGACAGGGCTTGAATTGGTACATTCTGGGACTGTTACTGGGTTTACTACGGGGACAGGGAAGGCGACAACGGGAGGAACGGGAACATTGTGTACAATCAATATTACAACCGTTGGACCAACGGCATTGATAACAACCGCCTCTTCTCACTGGTTCAAAAATGGAGACTCGATAACATTCGCAGGATGCTCAGAAGGAGCTTGGAATGCTCAACATACCATTATTGGTGTAAATTCTACTACTTCTTTTTCTGTTGCTATTACAGCAACGGCGAATATGGCAGCGAGCAACTCACAAAGTACCACCTTAATTGTAGATTCTTCAAAAAACTGGACTCCAAACGAGTTTGTCGGGAAATTGGTGCATTTGGAAGTTTCAGGGGTGAATCCTACATCCCAAATCCGATGGATTACGGCGAATACTGCAAACACTTTAACGGTGGCAACGATTGTGGCGGGAGTAAATGGAACATCAAAATATCAAATTTATGATGCGAAGGCTTTTGGATGTGAAGAAATTTATAAACAAGCCAACAAGGCAAGAAATGGGTTTGCTACGGGAGGAAGCCCTACAACTCTTGTGGATTCTACGAAAAACTGGGATGTGAACCAATGGGCGGGGTACAAAATGAGAATTGAGGCTGGTACGGGACTTGGTTCTGGAATAATTACAATCACCTCTAACACTTCCAACACTCTCAATTTTACGGCTCAAGGGTTCACTCCTGATGCTACTACTTTTTATGAGGTAGCAGATTCATGGGGGCTTATGACAGCGGGAACAATCGGAAGTATTACAGAGACAGGAACGAAGAACTGGAAAACGAACTATTTGGCAGGGAAAAGAGTGCGAGTAACGGGAGGAACTGCTTTGGGGCAAGAGGCTTCCATTACCTCAAACACGGGAACTGTACTCACCACAGGAGCGATAACAGCGCCTGATGCCACCTCTTCATATTCAATTCTTTCTATTCCAGTGAGAGGTGCCGGAATTGAATTGCTTTGGATTTTTGGAAATTCTGACGCCGCAACAAAAGGAAAATTTTTATTCTTTCCAAGAGGAGGAGGATCAAACACTTTCGATATTTTTGATTTGACAACTGTGACATGGGAACACGGGCGGCACTACTCCCCTCAACAAGAAGTATTCTCTACCGGTGCCATGTATGCGTACGACGGAGGAGACAAAATATATCTTCATGCCTCATCGGCAACGGTAGGAAGAATATTTGCTTTAGATTTCACAAACGACAGAATAGTCGGGGCATTTCAGGTGGATGATACCCATGGAGCGGTATTGATAGGGAACAGGATGATGGTGTGCCTTACTGCTGATTTGTTGAAATATCTGTATGTAATGCAGCACACAGGACAAAAACTTTGGCGCGCTCTTATTTTTTAACCCCCCACGAAATGACCATTGAAGAAGTGAAGGAAATCATTGAAAAAAAAATACAAGATCTTGAAACCAGAAAATTGATGGCTTTTAAAGCTGGAGACTTGGAGGAATATGACCGACTGTCTACAGAATTGCAGGACACAAAAAAAACTTTAGAATTTTTTGGAAAATAATATGAAATTCAAATTCCCCTCTATGTCGCATATTGTTTTTCTGCTGATGGCAGTAACGGTTTGCGCATCATTTCTCATCGGAAAACTCTCGGAAAACAATTTTATGTTGCTTTCCAGTATGGTTTTTGGCGCGTTTTATGCGTATTCAAAAGGGAAGACAGCAGGAGATGGAACCTTACCCACTGCGCCCCCCATACAAGAAGGGACAACCGAACTTTTACCACCGCAAGAATGAGTGATGCGAGAATCGAAATGATTGAACGGCAAATCAATGTACTTTCTGACAAATTCTCTGACTTACAGAAAGATTGGAATCGCAACCAAATAAATTTTTCATCTTTCGAGAGCAAAATTTTGTCGGAAATGAAAAACTTGGTTGATACATTGAATAAAAGAGGGGATGACCATGATGATATTGTGAGATTACAAGAGCAGAACAAAGCGAAGGATTTGGAACTGAAAGAAATAAAAACTGAGCTCAGTATTGTGAAGACAATAACAATGGGGTCCTCGGTAAAGATTGCCACTGTAGCCGCGCTTGTCTCCGTAATTATGGCGTTTATTTTGAAAACTCTTTAGCAAATTTTTATGACTCTTAAAGAATTTTATTCAAAACCATATAAGGAAAGAATCCAAATACAAATGGAACACTTGAAAGATGAAAGACTTATAGAACGATTTGGGAAATTTATGCCTATTGTAAAAATTTACTACCTCATAAAATACCTTTTTCATTTTCTTTTAAAATAATTTTTAATCCCTTTTTTATGCTTCTCTCTCCCGTAAAATCACCGGCAAAAGTTTCTCAGGTTTTTGGAATGACAGATTATGCCAAAACTGGGGCGTACGGATACGACAACGGAAAAGCCCGACCGCATAACGGAATTGATTTTGGTATTCCTGCGGGGACTCCAGTATACGCCGTTTTTGATGGAGTCGTACAAACGAAAGACGACGGGAAGAGCGGATACGGCTTGCATATCAAGCTCCGTTCCGAAACAAAGGCTCTGGAGAGCGTGTATGGACATCTCTCAAAACTCGCCGTGACCGATGGGCAGAAAGTGAACATTGGGGATGTTATTGGGTACTCTGGAAGCACGGGAATGAGTACTGGTCCGCACTTGCACTGGGGAGTACGACGCCTAGTACGAAGTACTACCGACCTTTTTTCGTGGGGCGTTGAGAATTACAACACGAGTGACTATGGGTACTTTGACCAATCCAAGGCGACGATAGTGTGGAGTGGAGTGTTGGGGTAATGGAGAATTTTACCCCCCTACCCCCCTTACAAGGGGGGAGATGGAACATGGGGCGCAATGACGGAACACAACAAAAAAACCCCGTCCATTGTGGCGGGGTTTTGTTTTGGCAAAGTGCTGTTTGCAGGTACTTTGCCACCGGTTTGCCGACGGTTTGCGGGCTTGTTTAAGCGGTTTGCCCGTCTCGTAGAATTTGGAAATCTAACTCGTTGAGGAGGGGGAGTATGTCATTTATTCGGTCTTTTGTTTTGAGAAGTCTGTTAGAAGATCCGCGAGTGAGTGCGCCTTTGTTTTCCAAATTGCTGATGATTTTCTCCGCAATTTCCCGGGAAACTTTGAAGCGGTTAACGATGGTGTCTCGGTTGTTTTTGTCGAGGACATAGAATTTTGCGAAGTCGATTTTGGGAATCCCGAAGAAAGTATCCCCGTGTTCTATTTCTGCTTTTCTCTCCAAAATTCTATCTTTGATTTTTTCCCAATTCTTAAAAAATAAATAGTAGGCAAAAAATTGGGGGATAAAATAGTTCCATTGAGAGAGGAATTTTATAGTGGACATGAACACCGTTTGAGGCTCCTGAAAAAGAAGGATGAAGTAGAGTGCCGCAGAAATGTATGCCACCTCTTTGCCGATGGTGTATATTTTTTTGAGGGATTCCATAGTGGGAAAGAGTTATGCGATGGCTTTGAGTTCGTGGAAGAGGTCCTCTTCGTGTTGGCTTGCCACTTTATGGTGTACAAGCTTTTCGAGTGATTCGAACGAGAGGAAAAATCCGCCGATGAAGTAGAGGTTTTGGGTTTTCATAAAAAAGAAAATTAGTATCCTTCTGAGTTTTCTGAAACGATCGCGACTTCTCGGAATGTTTGTTTCCCGAGGTGTGCGATTTGGACATACGACAAAGAGTCGAGAGACTGGAATGGCACTCGATGAGGAATTGCGTGCATTGGAACCGTTGTATGGTGTATCATTGTGGGTGGGGTAAAAATAACAATGTGCTTGGTTGCGGATTCGTTTTTTTGCCCCTTTTTGTATTGCAAAAAAGGGGGTGGG
>Ga0194063_10000123_pt1 | contig 52431 bp, 45 predicted proteins | sample SepL3720m_MetaG_FD_155459 | JGI IMG/M metagenome (GOLD analysis project Ga0194063, IMG submission 155459) | Anoxic zone freshwater microbial communities from boreal shield lake in IISD Experimental Lakes Area, Ontario, Canada - Sep2016-L373-20m | ecosystem: Environmental > Aquatic > Freshwater... | reverse complement strand
ATGCCGACCCGTGCCACTGACATGCGAACCAGATCCTTGGACTTCGCCGTTGCGGCTTCCTTCTCCTTGGAGTGCACCCAGGAGCAGTGCTCGCGGATGTTGGCCATGTCAATATAGTACTGGTTCACGCCAGCTTCGCGCAAGGTGTCGCGAAACAGCGGCTCGAGCGTGCGCGGCGTGCAGGCGGCGATCACCACCCGGTTCAGCCCCTTGTCGCGGATCGTGTCGGAGATCGCCTGGGCGGTATTGGTAGCGCAGGCGAACAGGGAGTCTTCGACGTGTATCACGCCCGGCAAGCCCAGGGCGTATTTGGCGACATCTGGCACATCGACGACGCTGCCGATGTTGGCACCGCAGCGGCAGACAAAGACACCAATCTTGGCTTCATCTTGCGAGACATCCTTTTCCACCGGATAGACCCGGTCCGTCGAGAGCTGGCCGCGCCGCGACTTGAGCAGGTTGGCGACCTGGGCGCCAGCACCGCTGGCCCCCATCACCGACTCAGGAATGTCCATCGGCCCCTGGAAGGCGCCGCTCGTGAAAATGCCAGGTCGGCTGGTCTGCAGCGGGTTGAAGGGCTCAACCTTGCAAAAGCCGTGATGGTTGAGTTCAATGCCAAAAACTTTGGAAAAACGCTGGGCATCCTTGGGCGGTGCCAGACCGACCGAGAGCACCACCAGTTCGAAGAATTCCTCGACTACCCCGTCCGGTGTGATGTAGCGGATCGAGACGTCACCGGTCACCGGGTCTTCGCTGCCGACAGAGACGTAGCTGCGCACGAAATGCACGTCGGGCAGATTCTGCGCGCGCTGGTAGAAGCGCTCAAAGTCCTTGCCGTAGGAGCGAATGTCGTTGTGAAAAATCTTGGCGTGCATATCCGGCAGGTGGTCCTTGGCCAGGATCACCTGCTTCTGCGTGTACGAGCAGCACACGGCAGAGCAGTAGCTGTTGGCGCCTTCGGGGTTAACCTGGCGCGAGCCGACGCAGTGAATCCAGGCGATCTTGTGCGGATGCTTCTTGTCCGAGGGCCGCAGGATCTGCCCCTCGTGCGGACCGGTGGAACACAGCAGGCGCTCGAAGTCCATGCTGGTGACGACGTTTTTGAACACGCCGTAGCCGTAATCGTTGCGCGGCAGGGGGTTGTAGGTTTCGTAACCGGGCGACAGGATGATGGCGCCGACCTTGACCTTGATTTTTTCCGGCTTCTGGCTGAAGTCGATGGCGTCGTTTTCACAGACAGCCTGGCAGATATTGCAGGTCTTGTCCTTCAGGAACAGGCAGCTGTCGTCGATGTAAGTGACCAGCGGCACGGCTTGCGCAAAGTAGATGTGCACCGCCTTGTTCAGCGACAGTTCCTGATTGAAGGGGTCGGGGATTTTGACCGGGCAGCGCTCGACGCAGGCGGTGCATCCTGTGCATTTGTCGGCGTTGACGTAGCGCGGTTTTTTCAGCAGCGTGACGGTGAAGTCTCCGGGCTGGCCCTCGACGCTGTCGACGTCGGTGTAGGTCATCAGTTGGATGTTGGGCGCCCGGTCGGTTTCGATGAACTTCGGCGACTCGATGCACATCGAGCAGTCGTTGGTCGGGAAGGTCTTGTCGAGCTGCGACATCTTGCCGCCGATGGTCGGCGACTTCTCGACCAGGTAGACCTTGTAACCATCCGTTGACAGGTCGAGCGCGGACTGGATGCCGCTGATGCCGCCACCGATGACCATCACATCGCCCATGTTGTCGTCCGCCGGACGAAACACGTTCTGTGTGTTCCATTGCTGCTGTAAGAGTCCAAATTCCACGTTGGTGTCCTCGGCTAGATTGCTTCGCGGATGATTTCGGTGATGTCCTTGATCTCGATCGAGGCACCGCCGTCAGCACGGCCCAAGCGACTGTCTTCGAAATTGGTGATGCAGTAAGGACAGGATGTCACCAGGACCTGCGCGCCAGTCACGGCCGCCTGCTCCAGGCGCACGTCGGAGAAGCGCTCGCCCTTGGGTGTTTCCATCCAGATGCGCCCACCGCCGCCGCCGCAGCAGAAGCTGTTCTTGCGGTTCTCGGCCATCTCGGTCAATTGCAGCCCCGGCACGCTCTTGAGTGCTTCGCGCGGCTGATCGTAGATGCCGTTGTGACGGCCCAGGTAGCAGGGATCGTGATAGGTGACGTTCTTGGCGACTTCCTTGGTCAGCTTCAAACGGCCCTCGCCAATCAACTGGTGGATGAATTCCGTGATGTGCACCACCTCGAAATGCACCATGAACTCGGGGTACTCGTTCTTGAAGCTGTGATAGCAGTGCGGCGACGAAACCAGGATCTTCTTGACCCCGTTGCCAACCAGTTGAGCGATGTTTTGCCGCGCCAGCTTGCGGAACAGTGGCTCATCGCCGGTCTTGCGGATGCTCTCGCCGCAGCAACTCTCGTCGGTGCCGAGGATGCCGAAGTTCACGCCCGCCGCCTGCAGTATCTCGACCGTGGCCTTGGCTATTTTCTTGCCGCGCGGATCGTATGAGAGGTAGCAACCGGGGGAGTACATGACTTCCATGCCCTCCTCGAAACGCTTGACACCCAAGCCGTTGGCCCAGTCGGCCCGCTTGGAGCGCGCTTCGCCGAACGGATTGCCCTCGGCCCGCAGGCTGGCAGCCACACCCGGAATGGGCGAGGCCCCGCCGGCGAAGACGTCGTACTCGGTGGCGACACGACGCAGCGCGACGCCGGACTCGATCTGCTTGACGTCGCGCGGACAGACCTGCGGACATTTGCCGCACGTAGTGCAACGCCAGATGTCCTCGCTGTCGATCTCGGTCAGGCCGAAAGTGGCTTCGCGCACGAGTTTGCGCATGCTGAATTTGGAAACCCTGTTCCACGGGCAGACGGTATCGCACATGCCGCACTGGTAACAGGATTTGAAAGCATCGCCACCGGCTGCCTTGATGGCATCGATGATTTCTTTTTGGGGGGCTACGGTTTCCATGCCTCAGGCCTTCGACATTCTTGCCAGGGTGTCCAGCACTTGCTGCAAACCGTGTTTATCTATCATGGCGCCGATGCCGATCTCGACATCGCCGAGCTTGGGCTGATCCTCTTCGACTTCCTCTTCGCGCTCGACGTAAATCAGGGCCTCGGCATGGCACCACTCGACGCACTTGGGCTGGTCCAGCGCCGGGGTCTCCTCACACATGTCGCATTTGAGCGGCAGGCCCGAATCGGGTTCCTTGAACAGGTCGCGCGAAGGGCAGGAGGCGCGGCAGAAATCGCATTCGTTGTATTCCTTGCCGTCGATGATGTACTTGTCGCGCCCGGTGCATTCCGACTCGGTGTACTCGCCGGCGTAGACCGGCAGGTAGATGTCGCGCAGCGGCAGGCGCACGATGCGGATGCGTGAACGCGCCGGGTTGTTGCTGCTGTAGCGCGGCGTTGCGTGCCACGAAGAACAGATCACCTCGCAGGCCTTGCAGCCGTTGCATTTGTCGGCGTCAATGGTGATCGACTTGACGATTTTCTTGACCTTAGCCATGGCCGTAAATCCCCTTCTGCTCAAATTCCTCGGCGACGAAATCCATTTCAAGGTCGTGCAGCGATTCCTTGGTCGGAATGCCCTGATCGTTGAATCCCTTGAGCTTGTAGTACTGGTCCAGCAACTCCTTCTCCAGATCGGGGAAGCGCTTCCTCCAGTGGTCCTCCGGTGGCCTGTCGTCGACGCGCCGCAGGCCACGGCGCACATTGAGTGCGCGCATCAGGGTGCGGGTACGCGTCGCTGACTTCCACACATCGTCCTTGCTCATCTTGATGCCGGTGCCGGCCGTGACGAACTCCGCATAATTGTGGATGTGGTAGGGCGGCTTGAGCGGGAACGATGAGAGGCCGGCGCACATGCCCAGGGCGTCGTCAATGTAGTGCATCTTCTCCATCCAGTCGACGATCTCGCAACTGGCCTCGACCGTCGGGTAGTAGGGATTGGACATTTCGCCGCGCGGCTCCCAATCGACGTAGTACTTCTTGAACTTCTCGTCGGGCACCTGGAACCAGTCCTTGACAAACTCTTCGCGCAATTCGCGCGTGGCAAAGGGCTCCTGCGGAAACTGGCCTTCGATCTGCGTGATGTTGATCTTCTCGCCGGTCGAGTACATCAGGTAGTAGACCGGATTGAGCATGCCCAGCTTCAGCGGCAACTGCTCGTGCTTCTTGATGGTGTTGTGATCGTACTTCTCCGCGCCCTTGCCGATGCGACGCGCGGCCCAGTAGGTACCGTCGGCCAGGTAGTCGCCGATGCCTTCACGGCGCACCATCTTCTCCAGCAGGTAGTAAAAGCGCCCCTCGGTATCCTCGGGCATACCGGGGAAGTCTTCCATGGTCAGGATGCCGGCCTCCAGCAGTTCCAGGCCGAAAGCCATCGCCTGCGGTGCAGAGAAACCGTCGACGCCGTACTCGGTGGCTTTTTGCGCGATCTTGAAACCAAAGTCCAGATCCGAGAAGGCTGCCATGGTGTAGGTCAGCTTCGAATAGCACTTCATCATGTAGGTGGGCAGACCCGGCACCGAGATCGTGGCGCCGCACTTCATCGGGCAGTTGTGGCAACTGATCAGGCGTGTGCGCACGTTCTCCTGGGTTTCCTTCCACTTCTGCTCGATTTCATGGGTCCAGAAATCCTTGCGCCGGGTGCGCGAATTGCCCCAGGTGAAGTTGGTGGTGTGCCATTCTTCATCGACGATGGCCATTTCCTGCGGCGAACCCAGGCCCTGCAGAATCGGCGGCACACCCTGGATCGGATGGTCGGCGCGATACTTGATGTACTTGAGAACGCCGTCGCACAGTTCCATGTACTTGACCGGGTCGGCGACGTTGATGTCCTTGGTGCCGCGCACGGCGACCGCCTTCAGGCCCTTGTCGCCCATCACGGCGCCAATGCCGCCGCGGCTTGCACTGGAGCGCCCTTGCTCGATCGAGGCAAAGAACACCCGGTTCTCACCGGCCAGGCCAATGGCAGCGACCTGGATGTCGGGGTCTTTCAGTTCCCTGCGGATGGCCTCGGAGGTTTCGGTGGCGCCCAGGCCCTTGAGGTGCGAGGCATCACGGATCTCGACCTTGTCGTTGTTGATCCACAGGTAAACCAGTTCCTCGGACTTGCCGCTAATGACGATCTTGTCGTAGCCGGCGTACTTGAGTTCGGGGGCAAAGAAGCCGCCCATCATGGAATACGCCATCAGCTTGGTTTGCGGCGAGATGGTCGAGACGATGGTGCGGTTGCTGCCGGGGGCTGCTGTTCCACAGAGCAGTCCACTGCTGAAGATCAGCAGGTTTTCAGGGGAGAAAGCATCCGTCTCGGCTGGAACCCGGTCCCACATGATTTTGGCGTTGGTGCCCAGGCCCCCCATGAAAAGGCGGGTGTCATTCGGGTCGGTTTCGACGCGGTCAATGCTGCCTCGCGTGAGGTCCACTTCCAGGTCAAACCCAATTTCTCCGTAGCGCATATTTCTGGTCCTCTGTCAAACGTGCTTCCAGCCTGGTGCGCGACGCGCCAGAAAGGCGGCCAGCCCCTCATTGGCGTCGTGTGTCTTCATCAGGCGTTCAAGGTAAAGGGTCTCCACTTCCTGCAAGCGTGCGCGCAGGCTGCGAATCAGCGGGCCCCGCGCAGCAGCCACCGCGCAGGCCAGCGCCGCGGCGCTCTTGGGCGCGAGATGCTGGTCAAAATATTGCAGGGCTGCGCTCTCGGGGTCGTCGGCAACCGTCTGCACCAGGCCCATGGCCTTGGCCTCGACGCCGCTGATGGAGCGACCGGAAAAAAGAAGGTCTTCGGCATCGGGCAGGTTAACGCGGTAGGGCAACAGACAGGAAGCGGCCGGCGCAAACACACCCAGGCTCATTTCAGGCTGACCGAGCTTGGCCTCCGGTGTGGCAAAAATCGGACCGCCAGCCAGTGCCACTTCAAGACCGCCACCCAGACACTGTCCACGAACCACGGTCAGGATCGGCAGCGGGAACTCGACCATGGTGATGATCAGCGCGTGCAGCGCAGCAAGCATCCCGGCGCAGCGCTCGGCCACGTGCTCTTCGACGCTGGCGCCAAAGCTGAAATGCGTTCCTTCAGCATCGAGCAACACGCCGCGCAGACCGGGTGACGCACGATGCGCATCGAAGGCTGCCTGCAGACAGGCAATCATCGCGGCGTCGACGATGTTGGCCTTCGGCCGATCCAGCCGCAGGCGCAACAAGGCGCCGTCGCGATCAAGCCAGACTTTGAGGGGAGAGGTCGTGTTTGCTTCAGTCATATCGATTCAATTCCTGAGTCTTTCATCCCGGACTTGGCATCTGTCATCCAGTGCGCGACAGCTGTCATCCCGGACTTGGCATCTGTCATCCAGTGCGCGACAGCTGTCATCCCGGACTTGATCCGGGATCCAGTGCCTCGCGAACGCTGGATTGCGGATCGAGTCCGCAATGACAAGGCAATAGTCCGCAATGACAAGGCAAAAGTCCGCAATGACACGGCAAGAGTCCGTAATGACATGGCAAGAGTCCGCAACGAGACCATGAGTGTTAGCGGCCATCGCTGCGCTCAGCCCTTGCGCTTGGCCTTGGGCTGAATCGAGTCGTGCAGCGGGCCGACCCAGCTCTCACCGGCTGCCAGCTTTTGCCGCAGCAAGACGAAATCGGCTTCGCGGTCTTCCTTGGTGCCTTCGTTGAAAGCGGTGAAGCCGGCGCGCGCTTCGGTCATCATGTTCAGTGCCAGCCAGGCGCGCGAGTTTTCCTTGTTCTTGTCCCAGGCTTCGAGCTTGGGTTTGCGCAGCTCTTCCAGCGTCTTGGTGGTGCAATCCGGGAAGGTCAGCAGGATCTTGGAACACAGTTCCTCAACCCTCGCATCGAGCATGGACAGGTCTACCGTGCCGCGCGCCATCAGGGCCTTGCCTTCCTTCAGCGCGCCACCCGTCTTGGGTTCACCAAAGCAGAAGCGGCCATGGTCGTCCACCATCTGTTTCGTTTCCACCAGCGGATTGGCAACGAACTTGCCATCGACCTTGAGCGCCGGCACGACATCGGTCAGGATGCCCATCCAGCTTGCCTTGTGCGCCGAGAACGGCTCGCACAGCACGCAGGCCGCCATGGCGCGCTCGGCGCCGGCGATCACGGGCAGGAAGTCGGTGGCGCCGCCAATCGGTGCCGAGCCATGCTTGGGGCCGGCCTGGCCGAAGCGCGCCAGATCCTGCGCCACCGAGAAGTCGCAGGCCATGCCGATTTCCTGGCCGCCGCCGATGCGCATGCCATTGACACGGCAGATCACCGGCTTGTCGCACAACAAAATGGCGCTGACCATGTCGTTGAACAGCCGCATGTATTGACGGTATTCCTGCGGATGACCGGCGTAGTACTCGGCGTATTCCTTGGTGTTGCCACCGGTGCAAAAAGCCTTGTCGCCGGCGCCGGTGAAGACGACGCAAACGACGTCGCGTGCGTTGGCGGCAGCGCGCATGGCGAGGATCACGCCCTTGACCATGTCGGTGGTGTAGGAGTTGTACTGGCTCGGGTTGTCCAGCGTGATCCAGGCGTTGAAGAGGCCTGGCACGACGCTACCGTCGGGCATGCGTGCCGGGCGCTTTTCGTATTTGACACCGGGTTTGGAAATGTCATCGACCAGATCGTGGTTCTTGAAGTCGCGTGTCATGGGTGTGCTCCTTAAGTTGATTTGAAGGGGATTGTCATTGCCGGCAAAAGGGCTGTCATTGCGGACAGAAAAAGGTTGTCATTGCGGGCAGAAAAGGGTTGTCATGCCGGACTCGATCCGGCATCCATGCCTTCTTGGGCGCACTGGATTGCGGGTCGAGCCCGCAATGACAACGAGCGGCGGCAATGACAGCTAAATGGGTCACGTGTTCGCATTCATCACGCTGGCGTCAGCACCGCGCGCCGCTTGATCTCGCGGTGATGCACGGCGGGAAAGATCTGGTTGATGTTGTCCAGCGGGTGCTCTTCAACAAACGGGCCGAGTTGTACCTTGCCATCGAGCACCAGATCGAGTGCGGCCGGGTAGTACTCGGGCGGGCAGCCCCAGTTGCCCAAAGCGCGCGCGTCGAAGGCCATCAGGTTGGACAGTCGGACTTCCACGCGGTCCATCGTGAAACCAACCACCGACAGGGTGGCACCATGCACCAGCAGGCCAAAGGCGGACAACTGCCCGGCGGCGGTGCCGGAACATTCAAAAATCTGCCACTCGGTGCTGCGCAAGCCGTTCTGCTTGGCAAAGGCCTGGATCGCGGCCTTCAAGGCCTTGGTGTCGTGGTTGCGGGCGTTCAGTGTGAGGGAAGCGCCGCCATGCGCTGCGATGGAGGCGAGCTTTTCGTCATCGACGTCGATGGCCACGACCTTGGCACCGAAGGCGCGCGCCACCTGAACGCAGTAGCCACCAACGCCGCCGGCGCCAATCACCACCGCCAGACTGCCGGGCGTGACACCGGCGCGACGCACTGCCTGGTACGGTGTGGTGAGTGCATCCGCGATGATGGAGACTTGCGCCAGATTCAAACCGATGCCGGCAAGGCGCTTTTCGTCAACTTCGCACAGGCCGCGCCCGGGAACCACGATGTGCGACGCGAAACCACCTTGAATGTCGTTGCCCGGCATTTTTTGCGCGCGGCAGATCGTCTGCAGTCCGCGCTTGCACAAATCACACTCACCGCAGGGCAGCACGGCCGGAATGATCACCGCTTTGCCGAGCCAGGCCTCGGCGCCCGCGCCGGCTGCCACCACGTGGCCGCTGATCTCGTGCCCCAGGGTCAGGGGCAGTGCGACGTTGGTCCGCACGCCATCGTAGTAGTAGCCCAGATCGGTGTGGCAGACGCCGCAGCCGGCAATCGCCACCACCACTTCACCGGCCGCGGCTGCAGCGCTGAAGGCGACCCGCTCGAACGGTTCACCTGGCTTGTTCATTTGCCAACGGTAGGCCTGGATGCTCATTTCTTGTCTCCTGCTCAAAGATGGACGGATGGGAAGTTTTGCAATTGTCGTATATTAGTACCTAATTACCATCAATGCCAGAAAAATTTTTGAAAAATGGATGGGCCGCCGCTGATTTCAGTCAAACTCAACACTTTGGCACCGGTCCCGCAAGGTTTTAATTCGAAGGAGAGCAACTTGCAAGAACAAATTTCGGCCCCGAGCAGTGTCTCCATTGCACTGGCGGGCAGCGGTGGCAGCGGCGTCATGACCGCCGGCACCGTGCTGCTGGCGGCTGCCGCCAAGGCGGGCGCCTATGGACTGATGGTGCGCACCAGCGGGCCGCAGATTCGGGGTGGCGAGGCGGCTGCTCTGGTACGGCTGGGACCACAGCCGATCAGTTCGCTCGATGACGGCTTTGACCTGTTGCTGGCGATCGACTGGCAAAACGTCAATCGCTTTGCTGACGAGATTGTGCTCGGACCGCGCAGCGTGCTCATCGGTGACCCGGACGAGGGCGAGGCGCCAGAGGTTTTCAAGGCCACGGGGGCGCGATACATTCCCCTGAGTCTGAAGAAGATGGCCAAGGAAATTCCGGGTTGCTGGATCAATATGCTGGCGCTGGGGATTTCCGGCACGCTGGCCGGCTTGCCCTTGCAGGCCATGCAGGATGCGGTGCGTGAGTCATGGAAAAAGCCGGACACGCTGGAGGCCAATCTGCTGGCCGTGGCCCGAGGTGCGCAAGCGGCTGCCGATATGGCCGAGCAGTTGGCGACAAATGGCGGACCGATGGCACAGCTGCAAGGTGGCGCTGCACCCGACACCAAGCGCTGGATGATCAGCGGCAATGAAGCTGCCGGTTTTGGCGCGATTCGCGGTGGCGTGCGTTTTGTTGCGGCCTATCCGATCACTCCGGCAACCGAGGTGCTGGAATGGCTGGCGCCGAGTCTTATCAAGGTCGGTGGCACCCTGCTGCAGGCCGAGGACGAACTCGCATCCATCAATATGATCATTGGAGCTGCCTACGGCGGCGTGCCTTCGCTCACCGCCACGGCCGGCCCCGGGCTGGCCCTGATGACAGAAGCGATTGGTCTGGCCGTTGCTGCGGAAGTGCCGATCGTGGTGGTCGATGTGATGCGCGGTGGACCCTCCACCGGCATTCCTGCCAAGAGTGAGCAAAGCGATTTGTCGTTTGCCGTCAGTGGCCTGCACGGTGATGCACCGCGGTTGGTGGTGGCGCCGAGTTCGATTTCGGACTGCCTGGGCGCGACCCAGTGGGCAGTGCAGCTGGCCGAGGCCCTGCAGGCGCCGGCGATTGTGCTGTCGGACCAGTACATGGGACAGTCGCGCGCCATCATAGATCGGCCCGCAGACAGTGACAGTGTGACTCAGCGATTGACTGCGCCAGCGAACGCGCCTGACTACAAGCGCTACCGCAACACGGAGTCCGGTGTTTCGCCGATGGCCATTCCCGGCACCGAAGGCGTGAGTTACACGGCCGACGGCCTCGAACACTCCGAAGCAGGTATTCCCAGCAGCCAGTCCAAGGACCATGTGCTGCAACTCAACAAGCGCGAGCGCAAACTCGCGTTGCACGACTACGGCCCTTACTGGGCTGACGTTGAAGGCGATGCCGACGCCGTGGTGATCACGTTTGGTTCGAGCTCGGGCCCGGCGCGCGAGGCGGTGGCCCGCGCCCGCGCCATGGGTGTCAATCTGCGTCTGATGGTCCTGCGTCTGCTGGCGCCGGCTCGACCGGAGCAGATGACTGCAGCGCTGCAAGGTGTCAAACACGTTATCGTGGTGGAACAGAACCACGGCGCCCAGCTGTACCGCTATCTGCGTGCCTGGTACGACTTCCCGCAACCCCCGGCCAGTTACCACCGCCCCGGGCCCTTGCCGCTGCGTCCCGGAGAATTATTGAACGCCCTGCTTGAGTGGAGGAATGCACAATGAACGATATCGTCAACGAAGCACCGGCAGTACCGGTCCAGGTTCTGACCGCTGCCAACTTCAAGTCGAGCTACAAGCCGATCTGGTGCCCGGGTTGTGGCGACTACACGGTGCTGAGCTCGGTCACCAAGGCCTTGGCCATCATGGGTGTGCCACCGAAAGATTGTGCGGTGGTCTCCGGCATCGGCTGCTCGTCGCGCATACCGGCTTACACCACCTGTTATGGCTTTCATGGCGTGCATGGCCGCTCGCTGGCGGCTGCCACCGGTCTCAAGGTCGCGCGGCCTGATCTGCAGGTGCTGGTGGCGGGTGGCGATGGTGATGGGTACTCGATTGGCGGCAACCACTTCTTGCACGCCTGCCGGCGCAACGTGGACATGACTTACCTGGTGATGGACAACCATGTCTACGGCATGACCAAAGGCCAGCCTTCACCCACCACCGAGCCCGACTGGGATTCCAAGCTTTCGCCTGGCGGCACCGGTGTGCGCGTCTTTAACCCGCCGGTGGTGGCGCTGGCCTCGGGCGCCAACTTTGTCGCGCGCGCCTTTGCCGGCGATCTGCATGGCACAGCCGACATCATTGCCAAGGCAATGCAACACCCCGGCTTTTCTTTTGTTGAAATACTGAGTCCCTGCGTTACCTTCCGACCGGAACAGCGTGACTGGCGCAAGCTGGTGCGAGCAGCCGTCGTGCCAAGCACTGACGACGCCGGGCGCGCCGCCCGGCGCCTGATGACCGACGACGGCCTGAATATCGGGATTCTGTACGCTGGCAACCGGGCGCCGTATCAGGCCTCGGTGCGCGCGGCGGGCTGTAGCGTGGCCGAACTGGAAGCGGAGTTTGCCTTATGAGTCAGACCAACAACAACGCAGCACTCAAGCTGCCGGGCACACTGCAGGACTTCATGGCGCAGGCGCTGCAGATGGAGCTTGACGCGGCCGAGCGCTACAACGAATTTGCCGACATGATGGAAACCCACAACAATCTGGAGGTGGCGCAGTGGTTTCGCAAGATGGCTGAAGTCGAGGGCAAACACGCCGATCAGATCATGAGCGAGATGGGCTGGAGTGAAGCACCCTCGGGCTTGCGCATGGCGCCGCTGTTGACGGGTCTTGAGGCGCCCGAGTCAGCGTCGGACGCTGAACTGCATTACCTGATGCAGCCCTGGCACGTGTTGCAACTGGCGCTCGCAAACGAGCAGCGGGCCGAGCGCTTCTTTGCCAAACTGGCAAGTCTGGCCACAGTCGAATCGGTGCGCAAGGCGGCGCTCGAACTGCAGCAGGAAGAAGCCGAGCACATCGAGATGGTGCAGGCCTGGCTCAAGAAGGTTCCGCAGCCCACGGCCAGTTGGGATCAGGATCCCGATCCTCCGCGCTACGACAGCTAGGGCCCGATCCAATTTCTGCTTCCTGCTGGTAAACCCCGGTGCAACCGGGGCGCACTGGTGATTAAGATAATGGCTTGGCTTAGCATATTGAAATTAACATGAGCGCTGACATGGACAATTCTTCCTGCACAGAGACGGCATTGCCGTTGGCTCATTTGTTTTCGGCTGAACTGGGTGCCGTGCGGCTTGACCCGGTAGCTCGGCCATCGATCCGCCGCACGCGATCTGCTTCCACATCACTACCAACAGGAGATAGACAATGAGCTTGAAGAAAACACTGCCGATGCTGGCCGCATTGGCAATGGCGACCGCGGCGTATGCCGACATCAACGTGGGCGTCACGGTATCGGCAACCGGTCCTGCCGCTTCCCTGGGCATCCCGGAGAAAAATACGATCGCCCTGATGCCCACCACCATCGCCGGGCAGAAGATCAACTACATCGTTCTCGATGACGCATCGGACACCACAGCAGCGGTGACCAACGCTCGCAAGCTGATCAATGAATACAAGGTCGATGTGCTGCTGGGTTCCACCACCACACCGAACTCGCTGGCCATGATTGACGTGGCTGCCGAGGCGCAGACACCCATGATTTCGATGGCGGCATCGGCGCGCATCGTCGAGCCGCAGGACGCCAAGAAGCGCTGGGTCTTCAAGACGCCGCAGAACGACATCATGATGTCGCTGGCGATCGTCAGCCACATGGCCGACAGTGGCGTCAAGAGCGTCGGCTTTATCGGTTTTTCGGATGCTTATGGTGAAGGCTGGTACCAGGAGTTCAGCAAGATTGCCGCGCTAAAGAGCATCCAGATCATTGCCAACGAGCGCTACAACCGCACCGACACCTCGGTGACCGGACAGGTACTCAAGATTGTGGCTGCCAAGCCCGACGCAGTTTTGATCGCAGCGTCTGGCACACCGGCCGTGCTGCCGCAGCGTGCTTTGAAGGAACGCGGCTACAGCGGCAAGTTCTACCAGACCCACGGTGTTGCCAACAACGACTTCCTGCGCGTTGGCGGCAAGGATGTGGAGGGCACCTTCCTGCCCTCCGGCCCGGTGCTGGTGGCAGCGCAACTGCCGGCCGACCATCCGCTGAAGAAATCCTCGGCCGACTATGTCGCCAGATATGAGAAAGCCAACGGCGCCGGTTCGGTCTCGACCTTTGGTGGCCACGCCTGGGATGCCGGCAAGCTGATGGAAGCTGCGGTGGGTCCGGCGCTTAAGAAGGCCAAACCCGGCACAGCTGAATTCCGTGCTGCTCTGCGTGATGCGCTGGAGACGGTCAAGGAAGTGGCCGGCGCGCACGGTGTCTTCAATATGTCGCCTACCGACCACCTGGGCCTGGATCAGCGCGCCCGCGTGATGGTCAAGATCGAGGGCGGTGCCTGGAAATTCCAGCCCTGATGGACGGTCAGGTCGCCTTGCTGCTGGCGCAGGACGGCATCGTCAATGGTGCGGTCTACGCGCTGATGGCCTTGGCGCTGGTGCTGGTGTTTTCGGTCACCAAGGTGATCTTTATTCCGCAAGGCGAGTTTGTAGCATTTGGCGCGCTGACCATGGCCTTGCTGCAGGCCGGGCGCGCACCTGGAACGCTGTGGTTGCTGCTGGCGCTGGCAGCGCTGACCCTGCTGGTGGAGTCTGTGAGACACCAGCGAGGGGTCGCGGTAGACTGGAAATCAACGGCCTTCTGGGCCGTTTTGCTGCCGGCACTGGCTGCGCTTCTGGTGCTGCTGCTGCGGCCCACTTCAATGTTCGGGCAGGCCGCGACCACCTTATTGGTCATCACACCGCTGGGCCCGCTGGTGTATCGCCTGGCGTACCGGCCGCTCGCCGACGCCACCGTGTTAACGCTGCTGATTGTGTCGGTCGCCCTGCATGGTGTGCTGGTTGGCATGGGGCTGTTGTTCTTTGGCGCCGAGGGTTCGCGCACCAGTGCTTTTTCAGAGCTCCGGCTTGAGCTCGGCGGCATTCCAGTCAGCGGCCAATCCTTGGTCGTGATGGGAGTGGCCAGTCTGCTCGTGGTCGGCATGTTTCTGTTTTTTGAACGCACCATCATCGGCAAGGCTTTGCGCGCGACGGCCATGAACCGGATCGGTGCCCGCTTGATGGGCATACCGACCGAACTCTCAGGCGACTTGAGTTTTGCACTGGCGGCGCTGATAGGTGGTGTCTCGGGCCTCCTGATTGCTCCGCTGACCACGGTCTACTACGACACCGGATTCCTGATCGGTCTGAAAGGTTTTGTGGCAGCCATCATCGGCGGCCTGACCAGTTATCCCCTGGCCTTGTTCGGGGCGCTGCTGGTGGGTCTGCTCGAATCATATTCTTCCTTCTGGGCCAGCGCGTTCAAGGAAGTGATTGTGTTCACCCTGATCATTCCGGTTCTGTGGTGGCGTTCGCTCAACAGTCATCACGTCGAGGACGAAGAATGACGAAACGCCGACTCACTCTGCTGGCTGTCGCACTGTTGCTGGCGGCCTGGGGCTTTTTGCCCGAGTTCACCGTCACCATGCTCAACTACATTGGTTTGTACGCACTGGTTGCCGTTGGCCTGGTGATGCTGACCGGTGTTGCCGGCATGACCTCGTTTGGGCAGGCGGCGTTTGTCGGTCTGGGCGCCTACGCGACGGCCTGGTTTTGTACTGCCCCTGCTGGCGCTGCTTTGTTCGGTCTGTCGCCAGGATCGACTGCGCTGCCCTGGATCGGGCTGGCCGCCGGACTGCTTTTGAGTGCTGCCGTTGCCTGGTGCCTGGGCGCGGTGACCCTGCGCCTGTCAGGGCATTACCTGCCGCTGGGCACGATTGCCTGGGGCCTGAGCCTGTATTTTCTGTTTGGCAACCTGGAATTCCTCGGTGGGCACACGGGGCTGGCCGGACTGCCGGCACTGACGCTCGCAGGCCTTGAGTTGCGTTCGGTGCGTGAGCTGGGACTGCTGACCTGGGCCGTTCTGCTGCTCACGCTGTGGGCCTTGCACAACCTGCTTGATTCGCGTGAGGGGCGCGCCATTCGTGCGCTCAAGACCGGGCGCGTGATGGCAGAAAGCATGGGAGTGGATACGGCCCGTTACCGCATCAAGGTCTTTGTTCTGGCGGCCCTGCTGGCGGGTCTGTCGGGCTGGATGTACGCACATCTGCAGCGCTTTGTGAATCCGACACCCTTCAATCTGAACATCGGCATTGAATACCTTTTCATGGCGGTGGTTGGAGGTGCCGGCCACCTGTGGGGTGCACTGCTGGGCGCCGCCTTGATCACCCTGATGAAGCAGTACCTGCAGGACATCTTGCCCAGCCTGCTGGGCAGCAGTGGCAACTTCGAGGTGATTGTGTTTGGTCTCCTGATGCTGCTGGTGTTGCAGCGCTTCTCCGATGGTTTGTGGCCTAGTCTGGCCAGACGGGTCAACCGCTACCTGAAGGCTCCCCCAGCGGCCAGCAATGGCAGGGGCGACGCGTTGGCGCAGCGCCCGCTGCCAGAGCGAGGCAGCGTCGTGCTCGATGCCAAGTCTGTGAGCAAGAGATTTGGTGGACTGCTGGCCAACAACAACGTTGACCTGCAGGTGCGCTCCGGCGAAATCCACGCCCTGATCGGCCCGAATGGCGCTGGCAAGAGCACCTTCTTCAACATGATTTCAGGCGTTGACGATCCGACTACGGGCTCGGTGCGCCTGCTCGGGCGCGACATGCGCGCGCAGGCCTCACGTGTTTTCGCCGCAGTCGGTCTGGCACGCACCTTCCAGCACGTGCGCCTGCTGGGCAACCGCAGTGTGCTCGACAACGTCGCGCTGGGTGCACATCTGCGCGGTCACAGCGGCTGGATCGCCTCCATGCTGCGTCTGGACCGGGCGGAGGAAGCGGCTCTGATGCGCGAGGCGACGCGCCAGATCGAGCGCTGTGGCCTGGCGCCGCAGCTGCATGAAACAGCGGCCTCACTGGCCCTGGGACAGCAGCGCATTGTCGAGATTGCGCGGGCGCTGGCGGCACGCCCCAGCGTGCTCCTGCTTGATGAACCGGCCGCCGGTTTGCCCTACATGGAGAAGCAGGCGCTGGCGCGCCTCCTGGGTCAGTTGCGTGAGGAGGGCATGGCCATTCTGGTGGTGGAGCACGATATGGAATTTGTCATGAACATCGCCGACCGGATCACGGTGCTGGAGTTTGGTCAGGTCATAGCGCGCGGCACGCCAGCCCAGGTGCAGGTCGATCCGAAAGTGCTGGCCGCTTATCTGGGCGGCGCCGAGGAGGAAGCCAAGCCATGACACAGCCTCTGCTTGAACTCAAGAAACTGAGCGTTTGTTACGGTGAGGTCGAGGCTGTGCATCAGGTCGATCTGGTGGTGCACACCGGCGAAATCGTGACCGTGATCGGGCCCAATGGCGCTGGCAAGTCCACCCTGCTGATGGCTGCGATGGGGCTGCTGCCCAGCAAAGGCGAAATCTGGCTCGAAGGTAGCGTGATTCGCCGCCCGTCGGTTCATGCCCTGGTGACGGGTGGTGCCGCGCTGGTGCCGGAGCGGCGCGAATTGTTTGGTGAGATGTCGGTGCAGGACAACCTCCTGCTGGGCGGTTTCTCGCGCTGGCGGCGCGGTCTGCGCGACCAGAATGAATGTCGGGACGAGGTGTATGCCATCTTCCCGCGTCTGGATGAGCGGCGCATGCAGATGGCTTCCACGCTGTCCGGTGGCGAGCGGCAAATGCTGGCGATTGGCCGCGCACTGATGGCCAAGCCCAAGTTGCTGATGCTCGATGAGCCCTCGCTGGGTCTGGCGCCGAACATTGTGCGCGAGGTGCTGCAGGTGGTGGTGAGCTTGCGCCAGCACGGCGTCTCGATCCTGCTGGTCGAGCAGAACGCGCGCGCCGCACTCGCCGTGGCAGACCGCGCCTATGTGCTGGAGATGGGCAGCATTGCCCTGACCGGCAAGTCCAGCGATCTGGCGAGCGATCCACGCATCATTGAAACCTACCTGGGCATTGGTGGCCGCAAGGCGGCTGCGGCGCCTTCATAGTCGTCATGCCGGACGGCGCTGTCATCCCGGACTTGATCCGGGATCCAGTGCCACGCCACCACTGGATTGCGGGTCAAGCCCGCAATGACAATTCAGGTTCAGCCAGCGGATCCCTCGCCACGCAAGCGCGCCGCCTTGAGCCGCGCCTCGGTATAGCGGACCAGGGCCCGCGTTGCGCGCTCGCTGGAGCGGAAGATGCAGACGCCTTGCGCCATCAGCTTGTCGGCCATCGGGTCGAACAGCGCACCGCCGTCAATGAAAGCCACGATGGGCTTGGGGCAGGAGGCGACCAGCGCCGGCAGTGTCTGGACAATGCTCTCGGGACTGTCGATGTCGAAGCCCGCGCGCGCGCTCTTCTGCAGTGACCTGACCATGGGTGAGGTCGGGTCGAGTCCGACGACGACGGAGTCGACTTCCGGCTCAGCGGCCATGGCTTCGGTGCAGAGCAGATGCGCCTCGTCGTCGGCCCCGGGGTTGATGTCGAACGGGTTCCTGACTTCCATCAGCGCATCGAGCTTCTTGGACGCCAGCACCGCTTGCAGCCGTTCGCGGGTCGAAGTACCGATCGCGGCCAGTGACATCGAAAAGTCGCCCACCTGGATGCTGTCGGCGATCGCTACCGTGTCGTAACCCGCGCCGGCCACGGCGCCCAGGCGCTTGCCGCCCACGACCTTGTCACGCATGCAGTCCGACAGGTAGAACAGGTCGGCGAACTCGCTGACGTCGCTGGCGACCAGCGCGCCGGCCTGCGTCAGCACGGACAGGGCTACCTCGTAGTCGCCAGCGATGGATGCGGTGTGACCCATCGCGGCCCGTCCGCCGGCTGCGGACTGTCCGGCCTTGTAAATGACGACCTGCTTGCCGGCAGCGGTGGCCTTGCGCACGGCGCGCGCCAGAGCCAGCCCGTCGAGGTCCTTGAAGCCTTCGACGTAGGTCCCGATCACGTGGATGTCGGGGTTGGCTGCGAAGTTCTCGACCATGTCGCCGTGTGTGATGTCGTTCTGGTTACCGAGGGCGACCATGTAGGCCGGATCCAGCCACCCGTTCTTGCTGAGCCGCGTGACCAGGAAGGCACCGCTTTGGCTGATGAGCGCCGAACTGCGTTGTGCCTTCTTCTGGGCTCTGGGCAAACGTTCCTCGGGAATGAACCAGGAATCGTAGTTGCCGGGGTGCGAGATGATGCCCAGGCAGTTCGCTCCGACGAATACCGGCCCGACTCCCGCGCGCCGCGCGTTGTCGATGGTCTCCAGCATGCGCCGTGCCGGCTCTCGGCTGGCCTCGGTTTCCCCCATGCCGCCGGGGATCAAGAGCACAGATTCCACGGCGTCGGTCTTGATCACCTCATCGATGATTCCGAAGGCGACGTCGGCCGTCACCGCCAGGATCAGCAGGTCGAGTTTTGTCTCCAGCGCTCCCAGGCTCAGGGCACAGCGCACGCCATCGACTTCCTGGCCGTCGGGATTGATGACGAGCAAGCGCGACTTGTCATAGCCGGATGCAATGATGTTCTTCAGCGTGATGCGGCCAAAGTTCATGCGCGTGGCCGATGCACCGATGATGCCGATCGATGCCGGGTGCAGCAGCTTGTCTATCTTTCCCTGTGGCCGCGGCGGACGCACACTCTGCGGCCGGCCGAAGCGGCACAAGCCGTCGAGCGCGACCAACGAGCCCTTGGCGCAGGTGAAGGGATTCACCTCCAGCTCCTCGATGACGAAGTCGGTCTCGGGGTTGCCCGCCGAGCAGCCGTTCGCCAGGCGGATGAAGGCGCCAAAACACTGGAGCAGGGCGTCGTCCGTCACCAGGCGGCGGCCGCCCCGCGTCAGTCCGGCGATCTTGCGGTAGGCAATCGTCGGTTTGAAAAGCTCGAGGAATTCCTCGGCAGTGGTCAGCGCGGTTGAAGCCGACACGACCGCCTGCCCGCGCCGGGACCCCGCAGCGTAGAGTTCGGTGTCGACGCCGCCAACGCCGGCGCTGAGAATCATGCCGAACTCGCGCGTGTTGCGCAGGCCGACCAGCAGTTCGTTGCCGGCACCCGCGGCGTCCGCTTCAATGAACTCGGTCAGCATCACGCCTGCGATGTCGCTTTGCGAAAGCGCGGCGAGCATGTTCTGGCAGGCGCCTCGCACGGCCGCCGGCTCTTTGGCCACGACCGCGACGCCGCCTACGTCCGACTTGTGGGCAATGCTGCCCGAGACGATTTTTACAACGACACGGCAGCCAGGGAAAGATGCCACGAGTTCGTCTGCCGCTTCGGAGCCGCCGGCGAGCACCTCGTGCTTTGGCGTTGAGGCAATGCCGGCCGCAGCAAGCAGCCGGTAGACCTCATGCTCGAACAGCGCGGACCGCCCCTGGCTGTGTGCTCTCTGGAAGATGTCCTTGATCAGTGTTTCGCTCATATGCTTTCCTCGTAATTTGGGTGAGTTGTTCGGTTCAGGTATTGGACTGTCACTTGCGAAGGCTGTCGGCATAGAGTCGCGCTTCGCAGTAGCGCACCAGTGCCCTGGAAGCGCGCGCGCAGTTGCGGAACACGCAGACGCCCTGGTCCATCAATCGTTCCGCCATCGCATCGTAGAGCCTGCCGCCGTCGATGACACCAATGATCGGCTTGTCGTTGCGCTGGCTCATGGGTGGCATCAACTGTACGGTGCTCTTGGCATCGTTGATATCGTAGCCGGGGCGCAGCTTGCTGGACGAGAGCGCACGCACCGAGGGCGCGGTCGGGTCCAGCCCGACGACCACCGCGTCGATGTTCAGATCGAGCAAAAAGGCCTCGGTGATCTGCAGGTGCGCCTCGTCATCGGCACCGGGGTTGATGTCGATCGGGTTTCTGACTTCAACCAGCGCAGCGAGCTTCTTGGCGAGCAGAATTTCTTCAACCTTGGTGACCGTTTCTGCCTGCAACACCCCCATTTGCATTGAAAAACTGTCGGTATGAATCGCATCGGCCATGCTGACCGCTTCAAAGCCGGCCCCGCTGATCGCGCCGAGCCGGTTGCCACCGATTCTCTTGTGGTGCAGGGCACCGGCCATGTAGAACAGATCGTCGAAGCTGTTGATGTCTTCGGCAACGATGGCGCCGGCTTGTTGCATCACGGCTTCAAACAGGGCAGGGTCGCCGGCAATCGAAGCCGTGTGACCCATCACGCCAGCGCTGCCAGGCCCGGTCTTGCCGGCCTTGTAGACGACCACCTGTTTGCCCGCGAGTACGGCAGCGCGCACGGCACAGGCAAAGTGCAGGCCGTCCAGATCCTTGAACCCCTCGATGTAGATTCCTATCGTTTCGATTTGCGGAAGCAGAGCGAAATAGCTCAGCAAGTCGCCGTGCGTGAGGTCGGTCTGGTTGCCCAGCGCGAGCATGTAGAGCGGATCGAGCCAGGGGTTCTGGCTCAGGCGCGTAATCATGAAGGCGCCGCTCTGGCTCAGCATGACCGAATTTCGTTGCGGCTTCTTCTGTGGCTTGGGCAGACGCTCGAGCGGAATGAACCATGAATCGTAGGCGCCGGGGTGCGAGACCACACCCAGACAGTTGGCTCCCAAAAAGATCGGGCCGCCACCGCCCGACCCGTGGGCGGCGTTGATGCGCGCCGCCATCAGCGCGGCCGGCGCTACGCTCTTGGCGGTCTCACCCAGGCCACCCGGAATCAGCATCACCGACTCCACCGCGCCGCTCTCGATGATTTCGTCGACCAGCGCAGGAACCGCATCGGCCCCGACTGCGACGATCAGCAGATCGAGCTTGTTGCTGAGCGCCTTCAGGTTGGCGACACAGGGAATGCCGTCAACCTCGGCATCGTCCGGACGAATGACGGTCAACTGCTCTTTGGGGTAGCCACTGCCAAGCAGATTGCGCAGGATGATGCGGCCAAAATTCATGCTGGTGGCCGAAACACCAATCAGACCCATGCTGGCCGGATGTAGCAGCTTGTCAATCTTTGCAATCGGGCGCGGTAGCCGTGTGGCCGGAGTGGCCGCGATGAGGCATGCAACTTCGGTGGCTCGTAGCGCGGCGCCATCCCACTGAACTTCGAGCGTCAGCGCTTGCAAGACCGATGCCGTGCTGGCTGGCAGGGCGGCAAGTTGCAGCAGCTTGTCAAAAAGCCCATGCAGTGGCGCGTCGGGCAGTGTCGTGTTGTTTCGTTTCGCCTGTGCGGCCAGCTTCTGGTAGCTCATTGTCTGCTCAAAGCGGTGCAGAAAATCAGTCGGGTTGGTCAGCTCTGCCAGGGCATGAACCGTAGCGCGACCGGGGCGAAAATTGCGCGGGTCAAGCTCGCTGTCCAGACCACCCAATCCCGCGCTCAGCACAAGACCAAATTCGCGACTGCGGTGCAGTTGCAGGCGCAGCGTCGTGCCGTCGGGCGAGGTCCTGGTTTCATCGGCCAACGGGCATGCCAGCGCCTCCAGCAAGGGAGCCAATTCGGCGGCATCGAAGGTCTTGCCTGGGCTCTGCGCCAGCAGCGCTGCGGCCACCTGTTCGAGGGTTGTTGATGCTCTGCTACGGGCTGACTCTTGCATGTTGTGGCTCCCACTGGGTGCGATCGCTGGAGCGGCTACTATAAATGATGGCAGATCAGGACTGTGGCGGTGGTCCGGGGCGCTGGGGTGAGTGACTCCGCGAATGTCCTCCGAGCTTTGGGCTCCTCCTTGATGTCGCTGCGCTGAGCGCCCCATCAACCCGATCCTCGATCCGAAGCTGTCATTGCGGGCCACGACCCGCAATCCAGTGTGCGCGTGGCACTGGATCCCGGATGTTGAAACCCCGGACCTGATCCGGGGCCGGGATGACAGCTACTGAGTCCGGAATGACGCCTTACCCGTACGGGAGGACGTTGTCGACCCGCCTATTCCGCCTTGACGCCGGCGGTAACGATCACCTTGGCCCACTTGACGATCTCGTCGTCCAGGAACTTGGTGGCCTGCTCTGGGTTGTTGCCAACGCCTTCGATGCCCAGGCTCTCAAAGCGTGCTTTCAGCTCGGGTGAATTGACTGCCCTGGCGGTCTCGGCCGATAGGCGGGCGACGATCTCGCGTGGCGTGGCCGCCGGCGCCAGAAACAGGACCCAGGTCGAGCCCTCGATGGCTGGTCCGCCGGCTTCGACGATGGTGGGAACCTCGGCCGCACCCGGAACGCGTTTGCCGGCAAATGCTGCCATCGGCTTGATCTTGCCGCTGCGCACAAAGGGCATCAACGCACTGGCGGTATCGGTCAGGATGTGCAGGTTACCGCCCATCAGGTCAGTCAGCGCCGGGGCCGTGCCTTTGTACGGCACATGGATCATGTCGAGTCCGGCTACCTGCTTGAACAACTCCTGCGTCAGATGGGCTGCGGCGCCGACACCCGAGGAACCGAACGACACCTTGCCCGGGTTGGCCTTGGCATAGGCGATCAGCTCCTTCATGTCCTTGGCGGGGAAATTGTTGGTCACCGTCATCACCAAGGGCGCAATGCCGACCAGCGACACCGGTGCGAAACTCTTCACCACGTCGTAGGGCAGGCGACCGGCGTAAAGCGTGGCATTGGCGGCGTGCGCGCCGATCACCGTCAGAAAGGCGTAGCCATCAGGCGCCGAACGGGCCGCGATGTCGGCACCCAAAATGGAATTGGCGCCGGGTCTGTTCTCTACCACGATGGTCCAGCCGGTTTGCTCCTGCATCTTTTGAATCACCATGCGCGTGGCGCTGTCGGTAATGCCACCGGGCGGATAAGGAATGATCCACTTGATCGGCTTGCTCGGCCATGCCTGCGCAAAACCGAAGGCAGGCAGTGAAGCCAGCAGCGCGATAAGGACGAGCCGAAGAACAGGAAATAGTCGCATGGTGTCTCTCCTCTTGATTGTCGGAAGTCTTGGTCTGGGCAGCGTATGGGGATCCAAGCGCTCCAAGGCAAGTATCGCTGATGGTTGATTAAGGGCTCTTGGTCGCCAGGGCTCGCAGTCAAGCACCCCGGACCGGCCAGCGCATGCTGCATTGCCTGCGGTTGCTTGCAATGGAAGCGTTGAATTACACTGCGCCAGTGATCTTCAAAACAGAAACGGCGGACGCCGCTGCGGTGTTCACAAGGGAGGTAAATATGAAGACCTTTTTTTGGCTGGTCGGCGGTGCGCTGTTGCTCAGTGGCGTGTGTACTTGGGCCGCACCTCGATTGCCGGTTGAAGCGTTCGCTGCGCCGCCTCTCGTCCAGAGGGCAACCCTGTCGCCCGACGGACAAAAAGTTGCCATGCTTGTGAACAACCAGGGTACCAGCATGATTCTGGTGCAAGACCTGGGACCACCCGGCAAGCGCGTCAGCATCATGTCCAGTGACAACCGCGAATACAGCTTCAGGTGGCTGCGCTGGGTTGGCAACGACCGGCTGCTGGTGGCAACCATGTTTCCCAGTAAACGACGGGTCATGGCGGGCAGCAATGTCGGCGGCGTGGCAACTTACGAGACACGCCTGCTGTCGGCCAAGGCCGATGGCAGCAAAGTCATCAACCTGATGAAGCCCAATAGTTTTCAGGGGGAGTTGCAGCCACAGTATCAGGATCAGGTGCTGGACTTCGAACCAGACAATGGCAAACATGTGCTTCTGGCTCTGAGCGACCCTCCGAAAGGCAACATGGAGAAAACATCGTTCAACCTCGGCCCGGCGGTTGTCAGCCTGGATGTGGAAAGCGGCACGCGCAGCCACATCTTCAACTCGCGTGACAATTTCCGTGCCTGGATGGTTGATCGCAGTCACCAGGTACGCCTGGGTGTGTACCAGGACAAGACTTTGGTCGAGATCCATGCTTGCGACCCGGATGGAAAAAACTGGCGCAAGCTCTGGTCCTACCAGGCGCTGAGCAAAGACCGTTTGTCGCCACTCGGGTTTGGCAAGGACGCCAACGAGTTGTATCTGCTGGCCGATCATGAAGGGCGGCGCGCCCTGTTCAGCGTGGACTTGCGCGACCCAACCCTGCAACGCACGCTCAAACTGGCTGACCGCCACCGTGATATGGAAGGTAGCCTCGTCTACTCGCGCAAGACAGGGGAGGTGGTGGGGCTGACGGGTAGCGGCGAGGTTGACAAGGCCCAGGATGCCTACTGGGACAAGGACAAGCGGGAACTGGTGAGCTTTATCGACAGTGCCTTGCCCAATCGTTTTAACCGCGTTGTCAGCATGAGTGATGATGAGTCCCGTTACATCGTCTATTCGAGCAACGCCCAGACGCCGGGCGAGTTTTATCTGGGTGACGAGCGCAATAACAGCATGGTGCTCTTTGCGTCAAGGCACCCGGGATTGAACAGCAAGGACATGGTCACAAAACAGGGCTTCAAGATCAAGGCACGCGACGGCCTGGAATTGCCAGCCTTCCTGAGTTTGCCGCAAGGGATGGAGCCCAAAAATCTGCCGACCGTGCTGTTGGTCCACGGTGGCCCGCAAAGCCATGATGACGCCAGCTTCAGTACCTGGGTTCAATTTCTTGTCAACCGTGGATATGCTGTGCTTCAGGTGAACTTTCGCGGCTCCACCGGCTACGGCTCAGAGCTGATGCAGGCCGGCTTGCGGCGCTGGGGTATGGAGGTACAGGATGACCTGAGTGATGCCACGCAGTGGGCGGTGGCGCGTGGCACCTCTGATCCCAGGCGCGTATGCATCGTAGGCGCCAGTTTCGGTGGCTACGCTGCGCTGATGGGCGTGGCGAAGTCATCCGATCTGTACCGCTGCGCGGTCAGCTTTGCCGGGGTCAGCGATCTGGCAGAGACTTTGCAGGACACCGAAATCTATCGTGACCTGCGGGAAGTCGCCGCGATTCAGATCGGGTCACGCGAGAAGGATGCGGATCAGCTTAGAGCCACGTCACCTCGCTATCTCGCCAGCCAAATCAAGGCCCCGGTCCTGTTGGTGCATGGCACCGAGGACCGCAGTGTTCCGTTTTATCAGGCTGAGTTGATGGATCAGGCGCTGAGCGCTGCTGGCAAGACCTACCGTTTTGTCAAGCAGGAGCGCGGTGACCATTACCTCAGTCGCTACGAACACAGCCTTCAGTTCTTCACCGAGTTGGAGAGTTTCCTGGCGCAGAACATCGGCGATGGCGCGCTGCCGGCAAAGTAGCAGTTGGGCTCAGACGCCAGAGCGCTGAAACAACTTGCGCACCACGCCGCGCAACCAGCTGTGAGCGAGATCCGGACTGGCACTCTGGTGCCACAGCATGCTGACCTCGTAGCGCGAGCCGTGTTCGGGCAGCTTCCAGATCTTGACGTCGTAGCGCGGCGCCAGTGAGTTGGCGTACATCAGGGGCACGATGGCCATCAGGTCGGTGCGCGTTACCAGTTCGGGCAGCGCACCGTAATGGCGGGCCCGCAGCACAATGCGCTCGTTGAGCCTCAGCTCACTGAGCATCAAATCGATGCTGCCGTGAAAGGTGGCGGCTGGCGAGGCGACTGCCAGCGACGCGCTGGCAAGCTGCGTTGCACTCAATTGGGCGCCGGAGCGCCATTTGGGTGGACGCCAGTTGCTGGCCGTGATGGCAACAAAGTTTTCCTGAAACAGCAACTCGCTGGCCGTCGAGCCGCGTTTGCCCTGCAGGATGCCGATGGCCAGATCGATGTCATGCGCGTCCAGCGCAGCGCTGACCTCCGGTGCCGCCACCGCGATGTTCGAGATATGGCTGCCCGGTGAGTGTGTCCGCAGCGCCTGCGCCAGCGGCGGCAGGAACATCATCTCGCCCAGGTCCGATAGCGAGAGTCGCCAGTGCACGTGGCTGTTGGCCGGATCGAATTCCTCGGCGCTGCTGACCGTGCTTTCCAGCAGATGCAACTGTTCGATCACGGCCGGCACGATGCGTTGCGCCTTGCGCGTCGGGTGCAAGCCGCTGGGTGAGCGCACAAACAACTCGTCACGAAAAATGGTGCGCAACCGCGCCAGCGCGTTGCTGGTCGCCGGTTGCGACAGCGCCAGATGGCGCCCGGCCTCGGTGACTGAACCAAAGCGGTATACCGCACACAGGACGCGCAGCAGGTTGAGGTCCAGTTGTCTGAAATTCATATAAGGGTTTATCCTGATTATCTGTTTGGTGAATGTAGCTGATTCTAAAAATCAATTAGACGGATGGCGACAAAGCGCCTAAATTCGGCTTCAGACAAAACCCTTGCGGAAACACAACCATAAGGAAATCTGCTAGGCGTTGGTTCGTAGACAGAGATCGAGAAGGAGACGACAAGGTGCTTGAGATCATCATCCAGGGTCGCGGTGGCCAGGGTGCTCAGACTGCCGGCAACCTGCTGGCGGGCGCGTTCCATGCGCAGGGTCTGCATGTGCAGTGCTTTGCCAGTTACGGCGGAGCGCGCCGCGGCACACCCGTGAACTCCTACATCCGGGTCGACCAGCGCCCGGTGCGGGTGCGCTGTGACATCGAGCGCGCCGATGCCATTCTGTGCTTCGACGCCAGCCTGCTGGAAGGCCGGCTGCTCGCAACCGCAGACGAGCGCACCCTGATTGTGGTGAATTCGGCGCGCAGTGCGGCGGACTTTGCGCAGATCCTGCCCGGCAAACGCGTGATCCCGATTGATGCGCTGACCATCTCACGCCAGCAGGGTCTGGGGCGCATCGTCAACTCGGCACTGCTGGGAGCGCTGGTGCGAGTCATCGAAGCGCCGACACTGGCCGTGCTGACGCAGGCGCTGGTGGACAACGCACCCAAACACCATGACGAAAACGTGGCAGCCTGCACCGAAGGTTACCGTTCGGCCGATCTGCAACTCTCCGGGAGCATGGCATGAGTGCGCCACTTCCTATTCCAGCGACCTGGACCACGGGCAGCACGACGGCCATCAAGACCGGCACCTGGCGTGCCTCGCTGGCGCGCCACATCAAGGCGCCTGCGCCCTGTCATGGCGCGTGTCCGGTCGACGGTGATATTGCCGAGTGGATTGGCCTGGCCCGTGAGCGTGATTTCCGCGGCGCCTGGGAGGTGCTGACGCGGCATAACCCCTTTCCGTCGATCGCCGGACGCATCTGTCACCACCCCTGTGAAGTGGCGTGCAATCGCGCCGGCTATGACGAGGCGCTGTCCATCTGCAAGCTCGAACGCTTTGTCGGCGACGAGGCGCTGGCGCAAGGCTGGGGTTATGAAGCTGCGCCAAGCGCGCAGAACGCTCGTGTAGCGATTGTGGGTGGCGGTCCCTCCGGCCTGTCAGCGGCCTACCACCTGCGCCGCATGGGTTTCGCCGTTACCCTGTATGAAGCGCAGGCAGAACTCGGCGGTCTGATGCGCTACGGGATTCCGGCCTACCGGCTGGCGCGCGATGTGCTCGATGGCGAGATTGCACGCATCGTGGCCATGGGCATCACCGTGCATTGCGGCCATGCGGTCGGCAGTGCTGAGGAATTCGCCAAGCTGCGCGAGCAGCACGACGCGCTGTACCTGGCGCTGGGCGCAACCAGGCACAAGCGTCTGCCGACGCTGGACTACGCCAAGCCCTGGGTCTGCGACGGTGCGGTCTTTCTGGCGGCGGCCAACGCGGGCAAACCCCTGGCGCTGGGCAAGCGGCTGCTGGTGATCGGTGGCGGCAGCGCCGCGCTGGACGCTGCCCGCAGTGCGCGCCGTCTCGGTCATGAGGTGACACTGCTTTCGCTGGAGCAACGCGCGCAGATGCCGGCGCAGGCCGAAGAAGTGGAGGAGGCGCTGGAAGAGGGCATCAGCCTGCTCGACGGCGCCCGGCTTGATGCCGTGAGCGATGGCGCAGCCAGCGGCCTGAGCGTGACTTGCAGCAAGGTGATGTTTGTGCCGGGCGCGCAGCGCGGCCAGTTCACGCTGAGCCCGGTAGAAGGCAGCGGCTTTGCCTTCACGGTGGACGCCATCGTGACCTCGATTGGCCAGGACCCGGACCTCTCGGTACTGGGCGAAGGATTTGCCGCGGCCGGTGGTTTGCTCAAGACCGATGCGCAGCTGGCGACCAGCAGCGCCGGTGTTTATGCTGGCGGCGACATGGCCAGCATGGCGCGCTTCGTCACCGAAGCGGTCGGCATGGGGCAACGCGCCGCCCATGCGATGGCTGACGCTTTGCTGCAGCGCGACGGCGCCGTCTCGGCCGGCGAGCCGCTGGTGCGCCTGGCTGACATCAGCACTTTCTACCATCCAAAAAAAGAGCGGACCCACACCGGTCTGCTCGATGCGCGGGAGAGGTTGTCGCACGACGTTGAAGTTCAGCTCGGGCTGGATATCGAGCAGGCGCTGGCCGAGAGCGAGCGCTGCTTCTCCTGCGGCACCTGTATTTTTTGCGACAACTGCGTGGTCTATTGCCCGGACATGGCGGTCCAGCGCGTTGACAAGGGTTACGTGGTGCTGACCGATTACTGCAAGGGCTGCGGCGTTTGCATCAAGGAGTGCCCGACCGGCTCCATGGCGATGCAGGAGGAATTGAGATGAGTACGCCCACAAATACCATGCTGTTGACCGGTAACCAGGCAGTCGCCTGGGGCGCCCGCCTGGCGCGCCCCAAGGTGGTACCGGTCTATCCGATCACACCGCAGACGCCGGTGCTGGAGCAACTCACCGAGTTCGCCGCCGAGGGCACGTTCGACGCCGAGATCATCACGCCGGAGTCAGAGCACTCGGTGATGTCGGCCTGCATTCCGGCCTCGCTGGTGGGAACGCGCGTTTTCACGGCCACCGCTTCGCAAGGCCTGCTGCTGATGCACGAGTTGCTGCACTACGCCAGTGGCGCACGCGCGCCGATTGTGATGGTCAATGTGAACCGCACCGTGGCTTCGCCCTGGGCCTTCTGGCCGGACCAGACCGACAGTCTGTCGCAACGCGACACCGGCTGGATTCAGTACTACGTGGAAAGCGCACAGGAAGCACTCGACACGGTGCTGCAGGCGTTCCGGGTAGCCGAGCAGGTGCTGTTGCCGACCATGGTCAATCTGGATGCGTTCTATGTCTCGCATGCCTTGGAGCCCGTGCAGATACCCGAGCAGGCGCTGGTAGACGGCTACCTTCCGGCCTTCGATCCACCGCACCGGCTTGATACCGAGCGGGTTGAATCCTGGGGCAATGTGGCGACACAGGACATGTATTTCCGGCACCGCCAGGCGCTGGGCGAGGCGATGGCGCAGGTGCCCGCCTTGGCCGCGCAGGCCGACTTTGATTGGGCCAAGCTGACGGGCCGCAGCCACGGCGTGATCGAGCGTTACCGCTGCGATGGCGCGCACACCGCGATTGTCACCATGGGCAGCATGTGCGGCACGGCACGCGACGCGGTGGACGCCATGCGCGAAGCGGGCCTGGCGATCGGCTTGGTCAAGGTGCGGCTGTTCAGGCCGCTGCCGGCAGCCGGGCTGCGCGAAGCCCTGACAGGGTTCGATGATGTGATCGTGCTGGACCGCAATTACTCACCGGGCTACGGCGGTGTGTTGCACCAGGAACTGCGCTCCGCGCTTTACGGCAGCGCGGTGACACCGCGCATCCATGGCCTGCTGGCTGGTGTTGGTGGTGTCAACGTTTCGCCGAAAAAGATTGCCGAGTTTGTTGCGCAGGTCGGTCAGAGCGAAGTGCAGAGCGATTCGCAGTGGGTGAGGTGAACACATGATCAAAATGGAACAAGCCAATCAGGAAGCGATGCTGTGCTCCGGGCACGCCGCCTGCCCGGGTTGCATCGACGCCCTGTCGGCGCGCCATATCCTGACGGCGATGGGTCCGAATACGATGGCGGTGATTCCGCCCTCCTGCATGGCCATCATCGCCGGGCCGCAGCCCTTCAGTTCGCTGCGCATCCCGGTGTACCAGCCCACGCTGGAAGCCAGTGCCGCTGCTGCCACCGGCTTGCGCCGGGCACTCGACGCCCAGGGCAAACATGAAACCCAGGTGATTGTGCTGGCCGGCGACGGCGGTACTTACGACATCGGCTTTCAGTGCCTCTCGTCGGCCGCTGAGCGCAACGAGGACTTCATCTATTTCTGCCTGGACAACGAGGGTTACATGAACACCGGTGCTCAGAAGTCCTCCTCGACGCCGCACTTTGCGCGCACCGGCTCGACGCCTGCCGGCAAAACGTCGCGCAAGAAGAACCTGACCGAAATCATGGCGGCGCATCGGGTGCCCTATGTCGCTACCGCCAGCGCCGGTCATCTGCCGGACCTGCTGCGCAAGATCGAAAAAGCCAAGGGCATGCGTGGCACCCGCATCATCACGCTGCTGATTCCCTGCATGGACGGCTGGGGTGTGGCCGACGATGCGGGCTTGATGACGGCGCGTTACGCGGTCGAGTCCGGTGCCTTCCCGCTGTATGAAGTGGAAGACGGCGACCGCTACACGCTCAATCACACAACGAAAACGCGGCCGGTCTCCGACTACCTGGGATTGCAGCGGCGCTACCGCAACCTGAACAGCACCGACATCGAAACACTGCAGGCCGAAATTGACGATGGCTGGGCCACCTTGCAGGAGCGAGTTGAGCGCAGCGAGAGGAAACACCATGCCTGAACTCAGCAGCGTTGATCGCAGCAGCAACCCGCCGCGCGTCGATTTTCCGCGCCAGTACAACGCCGCTTATGACCTGATCCAGCGCAACCTCCAGGCCGGGCGCAGCGACAAGATTGCCTTCATCGATGACGCCGGCAGTTATAGCTATGGCGAGCTGGCGCGGCGCGCCAATCGTTTTGCCAACGCTATCACGGGATTGGGAGTGCAGCCAGAACAACGCGTGCTGCTGTGCATGGTCGACACCATCGACTGGCCGGTGGCGTTTCTGGGCTGCATTCTGGCGGGCGTCATTCCGGTGGCCGCCAACACCTTGCTGACCACCGAGGATTACGAGTACATGCTGCGCGACAGTCGCTCCCGTGCGCTACTCGTGTCCGATGTGCTGTGGCCCAAGCTGGAGCCGCTGATGGGCAGGATACCGGCGTTGCAGCATGTGATCCTGTCCGGGCAGATGGCAGGAAATTCGGTGGTTGAACGTCTGGCTTTCTCCAAGCTGCTGGAGGCTGCCAGCGAGCAGTTCACAGCGGCCGAGACTTCGCCCGACGAAGCCTGCTTCTGGCTCTACTCCTCGGGCTCGACCGGCGCGCCCAAAGGGACAGTGCACGTCCACTCCAGCCTGATCAATACGGCCGAGTTGTTTGCCGGTCCGGTCCTCGGTCTGCGCGAGGATGATCTGGTGTTCTCAGCCGCCAAACTGTTTTTTGCCTACGGGCTGGGCAATGGACTGACCTTCCCGATGGCCGTGGGTGCCACGGCGCTGCTGATGGCGGAACGCGCGATACCCGATGCGGTGTTCAAGCGGCTGCGCGAACAGCAGCCGACGATTTTCTATGGCGTGCCTACGCTGTTTGCCTCGCTGCTGGCGAGTCCTGCGCTCCCCAAGCGGGGCGAACTGAAGATGCGTCTTTGCACGTCCGCCGGGGAGGCTTTGCCGGCCGATATCGGCAAGCGCTGGACCGAGCACTTCGGCGTCGAAATTCTGGATGGCATCGGCTCGACCGAGATGCTGCATGTGTTTCTGAGCAACCGTGCCGGTCGCGTCCGCTACGGTACCACCGGCTTGCCGATTCCGGGCTATGACCTGCGTGTGGTCGACGATCAGGGGCATCTCTTGCCGGTCGGTGAGGTGGGCGAATTGCAGATCCGCGGCGCCACCGCGGCCATGGCCTACTGGAACAACCGCGAGAAATCGCGCGACACCTTTCAGGGCCCGTGGACACGCAGCGGTGACAAGTACTCGGTCGACGCCGACGGCTACTACACCTACTCAGGGCGCAGCGATGACATGCTCAAGGTCGGTGGCATCTACGTCTCGCCGATCGAAGTCGAGTCGGCGCTGATCACGCATCCGGCCGTGCTCGAAGCGGCCGTGATCGGACGCGCCGATGAAGCCATGCTGGTCAAGCCACAGGCCTTTGTCGTACTCAATTCCGGTTTTGCCGCGACCGACGCCTTGGCCAGCGAACTGCAGCAGTACGTGAAAAGCAAACTGGCGCCCTACAAGTACCCGCGCTGGATTGAGTTCATTGACGAGTTACCGAAAACGGCCACCGGCAAGATCCAGCGCTTCAGGCTGAGGGCCCGGTCTGCTGGCGCTCAATGATGCGCAACATGGTCGCCAACGTGATGGAACTCATGGACGCCTTGGCAATTTCGTCAATTTCAGACAGGACCGAAGCCAGTGCCTGCCCGACGGGCGTTTCTTCGCGCTGGCTGTTTTCAGCTGGCAGCACGTCCTCAAAGCGCGAGATCACATCCATCAGCGTGAGCCGGCGCGCGTTGCCGGTAAAACGGTAGCCACCACCGACACCACGAACCGACTGCACCATGCCGACACGCGACAATTCTGCAAGGACCTTGGCCAGGTGGTGTGAAGACACCTGGTACTTCTGGGCAATTTCTGCAGCCGGAATCTGGCGCTCGGGGTCGGCGGCAAATTCAAGCAGGCTGAAGAGCGCCAGGCGCGTGTTCTGTTGTAGTTTCATGGCAGGTCCATCGGTGCCAGTGCCAGTAGATCAGGGTTCAAGGTCCATCTCCAGCGGAATGAAAGGGCCGATCATCATGCCCTGGCTGCGAAAGAAGGACAGGATCAGTGTGTTGTCGCGTGACAGCAGAGTGCGCACCTTGCTGACACCGGCTTTGCGGAAGCCCTGGCAAATGGCGTGCAGAAGTTCCGTCGCCGTTCCGCTCAAGCGGGCGTCGGGTCGCACGTCGATGGCAAAGACCCAGCCGCAGGGCGGGGAGCCAAATTCCCAGTCACGCACCTCACCAATCACGAAGCCGACCACCTTGTCGTTGACGGTTGCCACCAGAAAATGCCGGCCGGTGGCAACGGCGTCGGCGTAGCGCCGGTAGAGCGAACTCCAGTAATCCCGTTTTTCAAGACCCGTCACCATGGCATCCATTTCAATCACCGCATTCAGGTCACCCCGACGCACCGCTCGAATGCTCAGTGCGCTGCTGGCAGCCGGCGCCGCAGTGCTGGGCAGCGCGCCCTGGCGTGCCTTCTTTGGACGCTCGGTGCTGCTACTTTTCGATGTGATTTTGCTCATGATTTACAGGCTCCCGCGAATTATTGCATGCAAATGCAGGAATATGTAGAATGGAATTTACCGTAACAAATTGCAGGTGTCAAAGCGGCGCCCAGCAGCCGCCAACACCGTACTCTAACGGAGGCAGGCGATTCCCATGAAGTCCCAAGCCAAGGATGTGCGCATCGTCCCGACCTACTGCTATCAGTGTGTGGCCGGCCCTGACCTGCTGACGGTCAAGGTGGAGCAGGGTGTTGCCACCGAAGTTCAGCCCAATTTCTGCGCCGCTGATATCCATCCGGGCGGCGGCAAGGTCTGCGTCAAGGCCTATGGTCTGGTGCAAAAGACCTACAACCCGCATCGGGTGCTGACACCGATGAAGCGCAGCAACCCGAAGAAGGGTCGCGATCAGGATCCGGGTTTTGTGCCGATCAGTTGGGAGGAGGCCTTCGGTCTGATCGCCGACAGGCTCAATACGGTGCGTGATGCAGGCATTCTCGACGCCTCCGGCTATCCACGGGTGGCGGCGAGTTTTGGTGGCGCCGGCACGCCGCAGTCCTATATGGGCACCCTGCCGGCCTTTCTGTCGGCCTGGGGTCCGGTTGACATGGGTTTTGGCTCAGGCCAAGGCGTCAAGTGCTATCACTCGGAACATCTGTACGGCGAGTTCTGGCACCGCGCCTTCATCGTCACACCCGATACGCCCCTGTGCAACTACCTGATCTCCTGCGGTTCCAACATCGAAGCATCCGGCGGCGTGATCGGCGTCTGGCGGCACTCCGAGGCGCGTCTGCGCGGCTTGAAGCGGGTGCAGGTTGAGCCGCACCTCTCCGTCACTGGCGCCTGTTCCACGCAGTGGGTTCCGATCAAGCCCAAGACCGACGCCGCTTTCCTGTATGCGCTGATCCATGTGCTCCTGCACGAAGTGGCGCGTGAGCGTCTGGACGTCGCCTTTCTGGCGGCCCGCACGGCTTCACCCTATCTGGTCGGTCCGAACGGCTACTACCTGCGCGATCGCGCCAGCCGCAAGCCGCTGGTCTGGGATCTTGCCAGCGCCGGCGCACGCACGCACGACGGCGCGGACTTGCAAGAAGCGATTGAAGGCAGCTTTGAAGCCGATGCGATCGAGATCGGCCCGGACGACGAGGTGCTGGCCGAAGGCCTGCTCAAGGGCAGCACCGGCTTCACGCGCCTGGTGGAACACATGCGGCCCTATTCACCCGAATGGGCGCAGGCCATTTGCGATGTGCCGGCAGCCAATATCCGCCGCATTGCCAACGAGTTCATAGCCCACGCCGGCGTCGGTCAGACTATCGAAATCGACGGTATTACCATGCCGTATCGGCCGGTGGCGGTCACTCTGGGCAAGACGGTCAACAACGGCTGGGGTGGTTTTGAGTGCTGCTGGGCGCGCACGCTGCTGGCCACATTGGTCGGTGCGCTGGAGGTGCCGGGCGGCACACTGGGCACCACGATACGGCTGGCGCGTCCGATGTCGCAGCGTCACGAGAGCGTGAAGGCCGGACCCGACGGCTTCATGCACTTCCCGCTCAATCCGACCGACAAGGCGACCTGGTCACCGAGCCCGAACATCCGCAACGCCTACCGTTCCATGGTGCCCTTGGCGGCCGATGGGCCCTGGAGTCAGGCGCTGGGGCCGACCCACTTTTCCTGGCTGTTTCTGGATGAAACGCCCAAGGGTTTGCCGCGCGTCACCTTGCCCGAGGTCTGGTTTCTCTATCGCACCAATCCGGCCATTTCGTACTGGGACACGGGCGAACTCGGTGAGAAGATGGCGCGCTTCCCGTTCACAGTGGCCTTTGCCTACACACACGACGAGACCAACCATTTCGCCGACATTCTGCTGCCCGATGCCACCGATCTGGAAAGTCTGCAGCTGATGCGCATCGGCGGCACCAAGTACCAGGAGCAGTACTGGGAAGTCAACGGCTTTGCACTGCGCCAGCCGGTGGTCGAGCGCAGTGGCGAGGCGCGCGACATGACCGAAATTGCCAGCGAACTGGCAGCGCGCACCGGCCTGACGTCCAAGTATGTTGCTGCCATCAACAAGGGCGCCGGCAGTGTGCCGCTGAAGGGCGCGCACGGTGACTTCTCGCTCGACACCCAGCGGCGTCACAGCTGCGAGGAAATTTGGGATGCAGTCTGTCGCGCAGCCAGTTCGGAAGTCAGTGACGGCGCGGATGCACATGGGCTCGAGTGGTGGAAGGAAAACGGCATCGCCACCAAACCGCTATTGCGCAGCACCTGGTATTTGGACCAGACCATGGTCAAGACCGGTCTGCGCTATGAATTGCCCTACCAGGAGCGTCTGCTGCGGGTCGGTACCGAACTGGGCCGGCGTCTGCATGAAAACGATATGCACTGGTGGGACGAGCAACTCAAGGAATACCAGGCGCTGCCGATCTGGAAGGACTTCCCGGCCCTCTGGGAAGCCATCATTGGCCAGACCGGTGGGCTAGCCCAAGACTACCCGTTCTGGCTACTGACAGCGCGCAGCATGCAGTACGCCTGGGGCGCCAACGCCGGGATCCAGCTGATGCATGAAGTGGCCGACAACATCACGGGTCACCGTGGTGTCGTCATCAACACGGGCGCGGCACAAAAGCTTGGTATTGAAGAAGGTGACGAGATCGAAATCTCCACACCCAAGCGCAGTGTGCGCGGCCGCGCCGTGGTGCGCCAGGGCATACGGCCGGACACGCTGCTGCTGATCGGTCAGTTTGCGCACTGGGAAACACCGATGGCCAAGGACTTTGGCGTGCCCAGCCTGAACACGCTGGCCACGATGTCGATCTCGCTCACCGATGCGACCGGCTCGGGTGCCGATATCGTGCGCGTCAAGGTCTGCCGCGCCAGTGAGGTGGCAGCATGACGCGCTGGGCCATGACGGCAGACCTGCGGCGCTGCGTCGGCTGCCAGACCTGTACAGCGGCCTGCAAGCACACCAACGCAACCCCGCCCGATGTGCAGTGGCGCCGGGTGCTGGACATGGAGTTCGGCGAGTACCCGGATGTGAAGCGCGTCTTTGTGCCGGTGGGCTGTCAGCACTGCGAAGACCCGCCCTGCATGCACGTGTGTCCGACCACTGCCACCAAGCAACGCCCTGACGGCATCGTGACCATCGATTACGACATCTGCATCGGCTGCTCCTACTGCGCCGTGGCTTGCCCCTATCAGGCCCGCTACAAGACCGACAGGGCCACATTTGCCTACGGCGAACCGAGCCAGAGCGAGAGCCAGCGGCGTGACGATTCACGGCTTGCCGTGGCCACCAAGTGCACCTTCTGCGTGGATCGCATTGATGCGGGTCTGGCCGCCGGGCTGAAACCCGGCGTCGACCCCGCAGCCACGCCGGCCTGTGTCAATTCCTGCATCGCGGATGCGCTGGCCTTTGGTGATCTGCAGGATCCGGCCAGCAATGTTTCACAGTTGCTCGCGAATAATCAGAGTTTTCGCATGCACGAGGAACTGGGCACCGGGCCCGGCTTTCATTACCTATGGGACAAGGTGGACACATGAGCACCAAGCAGGGTGGCGCCAGCGCCTATGGCCCCAATCCGTGGCTGCAGACCAGTTGGGACTGGCGCGCGGCCGGCAACTTCATCTGTGGCGGCGCGGGTACTGGTCTGCTGATGGCGCGTGCGCTGTTTGGCGGACCCACGCAGGCATCGCTGTGGAGCCCGGACTGGATCGTCTTCCTCGGCTTGGCGCTGGTCGGCCTGGGCCTGCTGTGCGTCTGGCTCGAGATCGGGCGGCCGCTGCGTGCCATCAACGTCTTCTTCAATCCAAAGACTTCCTGGATGTCGCGCGAGGCCTTCGTCGGACTGCTGCTGTTTCCGGCGGGGCTGGCGGCCATGCTGGGTGTGCCGGGCTGGAACTGGGTGACGGCGGCGCTGGCGCTGGTCTTTTTGTACTGCCAGAGCCGCATGCTGCCCGCGGCACGCGGTATTCCGGCCTGGCGCTCAGGCTTGTTCTCGCCGCTGTTCCTGCTGACTGCGGGCTGTGAGGGGCTCGGTATCTTCATGCTGCTCGGTCTGTTTTTGACCCGGGTTTCTGGCGCAGCCTTGTTTTCCTTGCTGGCGCTGCTGCTGCTGCGTCTCATGGTCTGGCGGCGTTATCGCAGCGGTGTGGATGCCAGTCTGGTCGCTCGCGCCCGCAGCGCACTGGATCAGGCCGGGCGCACCTTGCTGCTGGGCGGCAGCCTGCTGCCTGCGGTCTTGCTGATTGCCGGCTGGTTGCTCGGCGGCCATGCCGCGTCGCTCCTGCTGGCGCTGGCCGGTGCCTGCGCCGCCGCCACGGGTGCCAGCCTCAAGTTCACACTGGTGACGCGCGCCAGCTACAACCAGGGTTTTGCTCTTTTCAAGATGCCGGTGCGTGGCGTCAGAACCCCTTAAGAACATGGAAGTTGCGAAAATCTCAATGTCATCCCGGAGTTGCGGTTTGTCATCCCGGACTCGCGATCTGTCATCCCGGACTCGATCCGGGATCCAGTGCCACGCGGACACTGGATTGCGGGTCAAGCCCGCAATGACAAATCGGATGCCCGCAACGACAAGGGGGAGGTGCGCGATGACAAACTGGAGGTCGGCAGCGACAGGTTGGATTCCGCAACGACAAGCCAGAGCTTGGCCATGGGTTGGCATACAGAATAACGATTGACAACGAGGAGACAAGAATGAACGCTACAACGAAAGCGGCAAGCACCGGCAGTTATTTCGACGCCGCAGTCGAAACCATGCCGCGCGACGCGCTGCAGGCCCTTCAGTTTGATCGCCTGAGAAAAACGCTGCGCAATGCCCACGACAACGTGGAACTGCACCGACGGCGCCTGGATCAGGCCGGGGTTGTTCCGGAAGAAGTGCGCACGCCCGACGATTTGCGGCGCATTCCCTTCACCTACAAGGCCGATCTGCGCGACACCTATCCCTTTGGCATGTTCGCGCGGCCCTTGAAGGAGGTGGCACGCATTCATGCATCCAGCGGCACTACCGGCAAGGCCACCGTTGTGGGCTACACCCAAACCGATATCGAAAACTGGGCCGGCCTGATGGCGCGCTCCATGCATGCGGCCGGCGCACGCAGTGGTGACATCATTCACAATTCCTACGGCTATGGTTTGTTTACCGGGGGCTTGGGCGCGCATTACGGCGCCGAGCGCCTGGGTGCAACGGTGGTTCCGATGTCGGGTGGTTCGACCGAGCGCCAGATTGCCCTGATCATGGACCTGGGTGCCAATATCCTGTGCGCTACACCCTCCTACACGCTGGCGATGGCCGAGGTGGCAGAGCAGCAGGGCGTTGACTTGCGCAAGAGCCAGCTGCGGGTCGGCATTTTTGGTGCCGAGCCCTGGAGCAATGCGATGCGCTTGGAAATTGAGGAGCGTCTGGCGCTCAAGGCGATCGACATCTACGGTCTGTCCGAGATCATGGGTCCCGGCGTGGCCTGCGAATGTCCGGCACAGGCCGGTCTGCATGGCTGGGAGGACCACTTCCTGTTCGAAGTGCTGGACCCCGAGACCCAGGCGCCGGTACCCGAGGGGCATGCGGGTGAACTCGTGATCACGACCCTGACCAAGCAGGCGCTGCCTATGCTCAGGTACCGCACGCGCGACATCACACGCGTCACCACCGAGCGCTGCGACTGCGGCCGCACACATCTGCGCATTCTGCGCATCACCGGGCGCAGCGACGACATGCTGATCATCCGCGGTGTCAATGTCTACCCCTCGCAGATCGAGGCGGTGCTGGTCGGTCGTCCCATGATCGCGCCGCATTACCAACTGCTGGTGGAGCGGCAAGGCACGCTGGATCACGTTACGATCGAGGTTGAGGTTCAATACGGTGTCGACGCGCAGGCGTTTGCGACCATCGCAAGGGATGTAAAGCATCACGTCAAATCGATGGTCGGTATCAGTACCGATGTGGTTGTGAAGCTGCCCGGTGAAATTCCACGCTCGCAAGGCAAGGCGGTGCGTGTGCGTGATCTGCGGCCCAAGGAGTAATCAGTGAGCAAGCGACTTGTCAAACTCAGCGTCAATGGCCGCGAGCGCGAAGATGCAATTTCCGAGCACACGCTGCTGCTGGACTACCTGCGCGAGCAACTCGGCCTGACCGGCACCAAGCGCGGCTGTGACGGCGGTGAGTGTGGCGCCTGCACCGTGCTGGTGGACGGCAAGCCGCAGCTCTCCTGTATCACGCTGGCCTGCCGCTGCGAAGGCAGCGAGGTCAGTACCATCGAATCGCTGGCGCAGCAGGGTCGCCTGAGTGCCCTGCAGACGGCCTTCAACGAGAAGCTCGGAACGCAGTGTGGTTTCTGCACGCCGGGCATGATCATGGCGGCGCAAGCCCTGCTGCTGCGCGAGCCGGATCCGAGCGAGGCACAGATTCGCGAAGCCCTGTCAGGCAATATCTGTCGCTGCACCGGTTATGTGAAGATCATCGAGTCGGTTCAGGCGGCTGCCGCAGCCATGGCCCAGACCGCAGGAGAAGCAGCATAGATACCGTTCTCGATCCAAAGCTCTCACGCCTGGCCGTTGGTGTGCGCCAACCGCTGATCGACGGCGTCGAAAAAGTGTCGGGGCAGGCGCTCTACACAGCGGATCTGCCCTCGCGCGAGGCGCTGGTGGGCGCCATTCTGCGCAGCCCGCTGGCGCACGCCAGAATTCGCTCCATCGACCTCAGTCGGGCGCGCGCGCTGCCCGGTGTGCGAGCCGTCATCAGTGGCGATGAGTGCGACGTGCCCTATGGCGTGATACCGATTGCGCAGAACGAGTTTGCGCTGGCGCGTGGGCGCGTGCGCTACTGTGGCGAGCCCATTGCAGCCGTTGCGGCAGTGGACCAGGCGACCGCGCGCGCCGCGCTGGACGCCATCGTGCTCGATCTGGAAGAACTGCCCACCTGCTTTGATGCCCCCAGCGCGCGTGCCGCCGACGCTTTCCAACTGCACGACGATCAACCCGGCAATATTGCGCGCGATGTGGACCACACTTTTGGTGATGTCGAAGGTGGCTTCGCCGCAGCCGATCTGGTGCTGGAAGAGCGTTTTCATTACGCTGAAGTAACCCACGCCATGATGGAGCCCAACGCCTCGCTGGCGAGTTGGGACGGCGAACGTGGCCGGCTGACGCTGCACACGGTGTCGCAGGTGCCCTACTACGTGCACCTGATCCTGGCGCAGTGCATGCATCTGGATGCTTCGCAGATCCGCGTCATCAAACCCTTTGTCGGTGGTGGCTTCGGGCACCGCACCGAGACCCTCAATTTCGAGATCATCGCCTCTCTGCTGGCGCGCGCTGCCCAGGGTACGGTCAAGCTGGAGCTCTCGCGTGAGGAGTCCTTCATCACGCACCGGGGCCGGCCCGAAACCGACGTGCGTCTGAAGATTGGCCTGTCCAGCAGCGGTGTCATCAAGGCGGTTGACTGCGAGGTGGTGCAGCGCGGCGGTGCCTACGCCGGCTATGGCCTGGTGACGATTCTGTACGCTGGCTCCTTGCTGCACGCGATGTACCAGTTGCCGGCCTGCCGCTACTACGGTTTGCGCGTCTACACCAACACACCACCAAACGGCGCCATGCGCGGACATGGCTCGGTCGATGTGCGCCATGCCTTCGAGTCCATGCTCGACACCATGGCGCAAACCTTGGGCCTCGATCCCTTTGAGGTGCGCCGCGCCAATCTGCTCTCAATCCCGCACCGGACCATCAACGACCTGCAGGTGAATTCCTGTGGCCTGGGGGAGTGCCTGGACAAGGTGCAGGCGGCCTCCGGCTGGCACGAGCGCCGCGCCAGCATGCCCAAGGGACGCGGTCTGGGCCTGGCCTGCTCGCATTACGCCAGCGGCTCGGCGAAACCCGTGCACTGGAGTGGTGAGCCGCATGCGGTGGTCAACCTCAAGCTCGATTTCGACGGCGGTATCACGGTGCTGACCGGCGCCGCCGACATCGGCCAGGGTTCCTCGACGCTGCTGGCACAGATGGTGGCCGAGGTCATGGGCTTGTCGATGCAGCGCCTGCGCGTGGTCGCCAACGACAGCGCAGTCACACCCAAGGACAACGGCTCCTATTCCTCGCGCGTCTCCTTCATGGTCGGCAACGCCGCCATCAATGCTGCCAAGGCCTTGCTGCAGATTCTGCTGCAGGCCGCTGCCACCAAGTTTGGCGTGCCGCTGGAGCAGGTCGAGTGCCACGGTGAAAGCTATGTTGTTGCCGGCAGCGACAAGTCGCTGAGCTACAAGGAGGTCGTCACACTGGCGTTGCAGGCGGGCGGTACCGTCACGGCGCGCGGTCACTGGTCAACACCGCGTGAAACCCAGGGCGGCAAGTTCCGTGGGGCGGCAGTGGGAACCAGTGCAGGTTACTCGTACGCCGCGCAGGTGGTGGAAGTGGAAGTGGACGAAGACACCGGCATGGTGCGGGTCGTCAAAGTCTGGGTAGCGCACGACTGTGGTCGCGCCATCAATCCGCTGGCGGTGGAAGGTCAGGTGCAGGGCTCGGTCTGGATGGGCATGGGTCAGGCCTTGTGCGAGGAAACGCAGTACCACCAGGGTCTGCACATGCGCGCCAATTTTCTGGACTACCGCATACCCACCATCGTCGAGTCGCCACCGATAGAAACCTATATCGTCGAGGCACCTGATCCGAACGGCCCCTTTGGTGCGAAAGAAGCCGGGGAGGGTTCGCTCTCAGGTTTTCTGCCAGCCCTGACCAACGCCATCGCGCACGCCACGGGTTTGCGTCTGCATGAGTTGCCCGCTACACCGGACCGCATGCTGGATGCTTTGGTGGCGCGCAAGCGTGCGCTCAAACTCAGCGCAGCCAAAAGCGCTGCCTTGAAGAAAGAGCAGGCCTGAAGTGGACGCCATGACTCCTTTTGTTCTGCGCTCGCCAAAGTCCGCAGGTGAGGTGGTGGCGCTGCTGGCAGCCAACCCGCTCTCACGCGTGATTGCTGGCGGCACCGATCTGATGCCCAATCTGCGTCGCGGCATCGGCGCGCCCGACATGCTGCTCGATCTCAGTGGCATTGAAGAATTGAAACAACTGCGCCGTGACGGCAAGGCCTGGCTGATAGGCGCTGGCGTGACGCTGCAGTCGCTTGCCAGCGACAGCCAGATACTGGCCGAGTTGCCGGTGCTGGCGCAAGCCGCCGCCGCTGTGGCGGGCCCGAGTCACCGGGGTGTGGCCACGCTCGGCGGCAATCTGTGTCTGGACACGCGCTGCGTCTTTTACAACCAGAGCGAGTGGTGGCGCCAGTCGAACAACTACTGTCTCAAATACCGTGGGGATGTGTGCCATGTGGCGCCGCAGGGCGCACGCTGCCATGCAGCCTGGAGCGGTGATCTGGCACCCGCGCTGATCGCGCTGGATGCGAACATTGAACTGCTGGGAAGCAGCGGTCCGCGCAGCCTGCCGCTGGCCGATTTTTACCAGGACGACGGTGCCAAGCCCTTGATGCTGTTGCCCGGTGAACTGGTCACGGGTGTGCGCATTCCGGCTCAGGCTGCGGGGATGCGCTGCGCCTACCGCAAGGCGCGCGTGCGCGCTGCGGTGGACTTTCCTCTGGCCGGTGTTGCGATGCGCCTGCTGATGAGCGACGGTGTTCTGACCGAGCTGCGGGTGGCGCTGACCGGCACCAATTCGCAACCGATCCTGATTGAAGGCAGCGACGCCTTGTGCAACAAAGCGGTTGCTGCCGAGTCGCTGGCTGCGCTGGGCAAACTGGTGCAAAAGCAGGTCAGCCCGATGCGCAGCACCGTCACGGCATCGAACTACCGGCGCCAGGTGGCGTCGGTACTGGCGCAGCGCCTGCTGGGCGAACTGAGCGCATCCTGAGCGTGAAAACAGCGCCGCTGTTGCGCAGTCCCGGTGAACACTGGCTCGAGGCTGACGGCATGCATGTGGAGGTGCGAGGCCTGCTGCCTCCCAATCCCTTTGTCACCATCATCGGTTTGATCGAGCGCTTGGCGCCCGGGCAAACCCTGACCGTGCACCATGACCGCGACCCGGTGCCGCTCTATGCCGAACTGGCAGAGCGTGGCTGGCTGGCCGAGCGCATCCATGGCGAGCCGGGCGAGGTCCGTCTGCTTCTCAGCAGGGACGCCTGATGGCAACAGCCAACACCTTTCTGGGCAGCGCGAGCGGGCGCTTGTTGCAGGCCGCTATTCCGTTCCGATTCTTCGCCGCCGCCGTGCTGTTTCACCTGCTAGCCTGGCTGGCGCTGGCCTGGGCCGGGCCCGACATCATTGACTTCGTCGGTGGCCTCGGATGGACGCTGGCCGGCCTGCACCTGCTGACGCTCGGTGTGCTGGTGATGACGGCGCTGGGCGCCAGTCTGCAATTGCTTCCGGTGGCGACACGTCAGCCTGTGATGTCGCAGCGCTGGCCTTACGAACTGCTCTGGGGTCTTTACGTGCTGGGTGTGATGGCTGTGGTTGCCGGGATGGCGCTCTGGTTGCCGACCCTGCTCTGGCTGGGTGCGCTTACCGTCGCGTTGGCTTTGCTGCTCTACCTGGGCTTGTTGGCGCTCAATCTGCGGGGCGCCAAAGGCATGCCGCTGGTGGTGGTGCACGGCTGGGTCGCGGCCCTGTCCTTGTTGGTGTTGCTGGCCAGTGCCTTGTCACTGGCCGGCCTCTACAGCGGCATCATTTTGATCGAGCGCACTGCCGCCATTGGATTGCATGTCAGCTTTGCCGCCTACGGCTTGATGGGTTTGCTGGTGATGGGCTTTTCCTACATCCTGGTGCCGATGTTCGCGCTCGCTGACAACCCGGCACCGGCCTGGTCTCATCTTTCACTCGGCCTGGCCATGTTCGCGCTGCTTGTTGCCATGCTGGTGCTGCTGGGGCTGGTGTCGCCCGTGTTGTTTCGCCTCGCCATCGTCGCCGGTGCGCTTGCCTTCCTGATTCATGTGGCGCTGATGGAGCAGGCCCTGCGCAGCGGGATGCGCCGCAATCTGGGGACTTCCTTTGTGCTGGTGCGCCTGGGTTGGGCCTGCCTTGCCGCAAGTTTTGCCCTGGCGCTGGCGCTTGAAATGGAAATCGGTCTGCGCCACGCTGCAGTGCTGTTCGGCATCTTGCTGATCGGTGGTTTGTTGACCCTGCTGCTGGGTGTGCTCTCGCGCATTGTGCCGTTCCTGGCGGCGATGCATGCCGGCGCCGGCATGCGCCGCCCGCCGACCCCGTCCAACATGACAGCGCAGCGGCCGCTGGACATCCATCTTTACTGCCATTCGGCGGCTTTGGCGCTGCTGCTGGCCGGGGTCTCTTTTGACAACGTCTGGCTGCTGCGTGGCGGCACGCTGGCGGGCATTGCAGGCGCTGTTGCCTACGGCGCCTTCTTTCTTCACACCTGGCGCCGCATGAGCAAGATGCTGGCAAGCAAAGCACAGCCGTAAGGTTCCAAATCAGCTCATTGAGCTTTCCATCAATCATGATGTGCGCAAAGGAACACACTGCCATCCCGAACGTCCAGTTTGTCATCCCGCACGTCCAGTTTGTCATCCCGGCCCCGGATCAGGTCCGGGGTTTCAACATCCGGGATCCAGTGCCACGCCACCACTGGATTGCGGGTCGTGGCCCGCAATGACAAAGAGACCTTGTCATCCCGGCCCCGGATCAGGTCCGGGGTTTCAACATCCGGGATCCAGTGCCACGCGCACCATGGATTGCGGGTCGTGGCCCGCAATGACAAAGAGACCTTGTCATCCCGGACCCGGATCAGGTCCGGGGTTTCAACATCCGGGATCCAGTGCCACGCCACCACTGGATTGCGGGTCGTGGCCCGCAATGACAAAGAGACCTTGTCATCCCGGACTTGATCCGGGATCCAGTGCCACGCGCACCACTGGATTGCGGGTCGTGGCCCGCAATGACAAGGCAGGCCCGCAATGACAATGCTGCATCCGTTCTGCTTGGGCGCTGTCATGAATTTCGGAAACATCAATAGAATGGCTGTGAGTCGATTAAACTGGTATGTTGATACCACTATTTGCCATGATGAATCTTTCAAGACAAACCAGCCTCGCCCTGCACCAGGATCACCGCGCCAATCTGCAACTGCTGGCGCGCTCTGAGCAGGCGTTCGCACGGGCCTCGCGTTCTGCGCCCGGCGCTGACCCCGAGTTTTTGAAGCTGATTGCGGCGCTGGCGAAGCATCTGCAGCAGGATGTGGACCGGCACTTCGGCTTTGAAGAGCGCGAACTGTTCTCGCGCCTGCGTGAGGCCGGTGACGGCGGCATTGCGATGCTGCTCGGCAGTGAGCACGAGGCCATCCGCGCGGTGGCCGAAGAATTGCTGCCACTGGCACGCAGCGCCGCCTCGGGCGTGCTGGACGCAGCCGGTTGGGCGACGCTCAAAGACTGTGTGATGGAACTGGTGGAGCGTCAGGTCTCGCATATTCAAAAAGAAGAGATGGCCTTGCTGCCCATGTTGAATGATTTGCTCGATGATGAAACTGACCGTCGACTGGCGTCGGAATACGCGGCGTCTGGCCTGAACTGACCGACGTGAGTGGCCATGGAAAGTCTTGACCTGCGAGTTTTGGCTGACGCACTGGCCTGGCATCGTGCTGGTCATGGCGTGACGCTGGTGACGGTGGTGGAAACCTGGGGCAGCGCACCGCGCCCGGCCGGCGCCTTGCTGGCGATCCGGGATGACGGCGTTCTCAGTGGTTCGGTGTCAGGCGGCTGTGTCGAGGACGACCTGATTGCGCGCACCCAGGCCGCCTGGACAGCCGGCAAGGCAGACAGCAACACACCGTCCCTGATTGTCTATGGCGTGAGCAAGGAGGAGGCTGCGCGCTTTGGTTTGCCCTGCGGTGGCACCTTGCGCCTGCTGCAGGAACCCTTGCGAGAAGTCGTTTGGGTCGAACAACTTCTGGAACGCACCGCAAGCCAGCAACTGGTGAGGCGCAGCGTCACGCTGGCCACGGGTGCTGTGCAGTTGTCGGCGGCGCAACGCGGCCAGACACTTGAGTTTGACGGCATCACCCTGAGTACCGTTTTCGGGCCGAAGTGGCGCCTGCTATTGATCGGCGCGGGCCAGTTGTCGCAGGTGGTGGCCCAGATGGCCCTGCTGCTCGATTTTGAAGTGCTGGTCTGTGATCCGCGCGAGGAGTACGCCAGCACGCTGCTGGCGGCCGTGCCGGGTGTCATCCGTGTCGACGGCATGCCCGACGACGCTGTGCGCGCCTTGCCACCCGATGCGCATACCGCCATCGTGGCGTTGACGCATGACCCGAAGCTCGATGACATGGCCTTGATCGAAGCGCTGCAGTCCGACGCTTTCTATGTTGGCGCTCTGGGCTCCAAACGCAACCAGCAGGCGCGCAAGCAGCGCCTGGCTGAGCATTTCGATTTGACGCCTGAGCAACTTGATCACCTGCACGGCCCGGTCGGGCTGACGCTGGGCGCCAAGACGCCGGCCGAAATTGCTGTTTCCATCGTGGCCGAGATGGTTCAGGTCAAAGCCGCCGTGGCGCCGAGCCCGGGCCCGGCGCCGGTGTGAATCTTCCTGTCGTCATTGTGCTGGCTTCGGGGCGCGGCAAGCGCTTTCTGGCCTCGGGCGGCAGCGGTTCCAAATTGCAGGCGATGCTGGCGGGCAAGCCCGTGCTGCAGCACACACTGGCGGCTGTCCAGGCCAGTGGCCTGCCCTGGCATCTGGAAGACAGTGGCCAGGCCGGCATGGGTGACTCGATTGCCGCCGCGGTGCGCAGCACGCCGGGTGCTGCGGGCTGGCTGATTCTTCCCGGCGATCTGCCTCTGATTCAAGGCCAGACCCTGCTCGCTGTGGCAGCGGTCTTGCAGCAGCATGGCGTGGTGCTACCAAGCTACTCTGGCCAGCGCGGACACCCGGTTGGCTTTGCTGCCGACTGTCGTCAGGCGCTGCTGGAACTCCGCGGTGAACAAGGCGCGGTGGCTGTGGTGCGCAGCCACGCAGCGTTTGAATTGCCGGTGGCCGATGCAGGCTGCGTCCACGACATCGATACGCTGGACGATCTGCGCCGGGCCGAAGTTTTGCTGCTTGCTGCAGAGCAGGCCAAAACAGGTCAGAATCGCTGAGGAGGCATAAATCATGACGATTGCAAATTGGTGTGTGGTGGCGGCTTGTGTGCTGCCGGTTCTGACCGCTGGGCTGGCCAAAGTCAGTTTTGCTGGCAAGCCCAGAAAAGAGGGCGGCTACGACAACGGCGATCCGCGCGGCTGGGCTTCGCATCTGAGTGGCTGGCAGGCGCGTGCCATCGCCGCGCAGAACAACGGCTTTGAGGCCCTGCCCCTGTTCATTGCGGCCGTGGTGCTGGCGCAGCAGGTGCACGCCGATCAGGGCCGCATCGACACCCTGGCCATGAGTTTTGTCGCAATTCGCGTGGTTTATGTGGCGGCCTACCTGATGAACCAGGGCACGCTGCGCTCCTTGATCTGGTTTGCCGGATTGGGCGCCAGCCTGGCCATCATGGCGATGGCTTAGCGCAGCTTATTTGTTCTGCGCTGTTCGCCCGCCGCTGCAGCGTTCAATGCCGCTCAAGTCGCGCCGTGATTGAACATTGGCGAAACCGGCCTGCTGCAGCAACTCCCGCACTGCTGCCGCTTGGTCAAAGCCATGCTCGAGCAGCAGCCAGCCACCCGGCAACAAATGCGAACTGGCATGGGCGATGATGTGTCGAATGTCCTGCAGGCCGTCGGCGCCGGAAGTCAGGGCTTGGCTCGGCTCGTGCTGCAGTGCGTCCAGGTGAGGATCGTGCTCGGCGATATAGGGTGGATTGGAGACGATGGCGTAGTACTTTCCCCGCACGTCCGACAGCCATGATCCCTGCTGAAAATCCATATCGAGTTTCAGGCGACGGGCATTTTCACGCGCGACATTCAGCGCATCTTCGCTGGCATCCAGGGCACTGACCTGCAGGGCGTTGCGTGTGGCCTTGAGCGCCAGCGCAATGGCGCCGCTGCCGGTGCCCAGATCGAGCACGCGGGCCGGCTCGCTGGCGGGCGTGTGCGCGGGCAAGACTTCCAGCGCCCAATCGACCAGGGTTTCGGTATCCGGGCGCGGAATCAGGACCCGGGAGTCAACCAGCAGGTCCAGACCAAAGAATTCCTTGTGCCCGGTGATGTAGGCCAGCGGCTCACCGCCAGCGCGACGCTGTACGCAGGCATCAAGGATGGACTGCGCTGCCGCCGGTAATTCGTCGGCGTCGTGTGCCATGAGCCAGGCTCGCTGTTGCGCCGGTCGGCCCAGTGCGTGCAACAGCAGCAGTTGCGCATCGAGTCGCTCGATTCCGAGCGACTGCGCCTGGCTCAGGGCTTGTGCAAGCGTGGGCACGCTCATGCCCCGACGCCGACTTCCAGCGCCGCGAGTTGCTGCGCCGCCTCAAAAGCCTGGAGCGCCTGCACCACTTCAAGCAGATCGCCTTCCATAATGCTGAGTAGTTTGTACAGTGTGAGGTTGATGCGGTGGTCGGTCAGTCGCCCCTGCGGAAAGTTGTAGGTGCGGATGCGGTCGCTGCGGTCGCCGCTGCCAATCAGGCTCTTGCGCTCGGCCGCGTCCTTGGCGGCGCGCTCGGAGCGGTCCTTTTCCTGGATGCGCGCGGTCAGCACTTTCATGGCCTGCGCCTTGTTGCCATGCTGGCTGCGCCCGTCCTGGCATTCGGCCACGATGCCGGTAGGCAAGTGCGTGATGCGCACGGCCGAGTCGGTCTTGTTGATGTGCTGGCCACCGGCGCCGCTGGCGCGGTAAGTGTCTATGCGCAGGTCGGCCGGATTGATCTGGATCGCTACCGTTTCGTCCGGCTCGGCCAGCACCGCCACCGTGCAGGCGCTGGTGTGAATGCGGCCCTGGGTTTCGGTGGCTGGCACGCGCTGCACGCGGTGTCCGCCGGACTCGAACTTGAGTGCGCCGTAAACATTTTCGCCCTCAACGCGCAGTACCACTTCCTTGAAGCCACCCAGTTCACTCGCCGACTCGCTCAGGATCTCGGTCTTCCAGCCCTGGCGTTCACAAAAACGGCTGTACATGCGCAACAGGTCGCCGGCAAACAGGGCCGATTCGTCACCGCCCGTGCCGGCGCGGATTTCGATGAAGGCGTTGCGCGCGTCGTCCGGGTCCTTGGGCAGCAGCATGCGCTGCAACTCGCCCTCGAGCTGGCTGATCTCCGCGCTGGCGCCGTCGATTTCTTCCTGTGCCATGTTGGCCATGTCGGCGTCGTCGCTGGAACTGGTCAGCAAGTCCTGCGCTGCGGCCAGGTCGGCCTCGCGCTGTTGGTAGCGCGTCCAGCGCGTGGCCACCGAAGCGACCTCGGTGTGTTCGCGCGAGAGCAGCAGAAACTGCTTCATGTCCTTCATGATGTCCTCGCGCGAGAGCAGAAACTCCAGCTCCCCGAGCCGGTCGGCGTAGCGTGCAAGTTGTTGACGGAGAAAGGATTTCATGGACGATGGGATAAATGCTGTGTGGTGGGTTGACGAGAGGCGAGGTGTTTGTGATTGTCATCCCGGACTCGATCCGGGATCCATGGATTGCGGGTCGGGCCCGCAATGACAAATTCGAAGGACGCAATGAAAAATTCGAATGACGCAATGACAAATCACAGGCTCACAACGACTAGGCCGTGATGACGGCTTTTGTATGAGCGCAGCTAACGCTCTTTGCGCAAAAAGAAGTGCTGGATCGCCGAACTCGCGCGCTCACGAGCCTGCGTGTCGCTGGCGCGCAACTCGGCCATGGCGCCATGCAGCATCTTTTGCGTCAGGCCTTTGGAGAGCGCTTCCATGACAGCTTCCACGTCCTCGCCCTTGGCCAGCAGCTTGCGGGCACGGCTGAGTTCGGCGGCGCGCCACTCATCGGCCTGGGCATGGAGTTGCTGGATCAGGGGCACCGAACTGCGCTGGTCCACCCAGTGCATGAAGCTTTGCACGCCAGCGTCCACAATGGCTTCGGCCTGCGCCACCGCCGCCTGGCGGTTCGCCTGCGCCGTCTGCACCACGCTGGCCAGATCGTCCACGGTGTAAAGATAAATGTCTTCCAGCGCCTTGACCTCGATTTCGATGTCGCGCGGTACCGCCAGGTCAATCATGAACATGGGGCGGTGCTTGCGGCGCTTGAGGGCACGTTCCACCGCACCCAGGCCAATGATGGGCAAGGTGCTGGCGGTGCAACTGATGACGGCGTCGAACTCGTGCAGGCGGTCCGGCAACTCGGCCAGATGCATGACCTCCGCACCAAAGCGACTGGCCAGCTTTTCACCGCGCTCCAGTGTGCGGTTGGCAATCGCCATGCTCTTGGGGTTCTTGGCGGCAAAGTGCGTGGCGCAGAGCTCGATCATCTCGCCGGCACCGACAAACAGCACCTTGACCTGCCCCAGATCCTCAAACAACTGTCCTGCCAGGCGTACACCGGCGGCGGCCATGCTGATAGAGTGGGCGCCGATTTCGGTCGAAGTGCGGACCTCCTTGGCGACAGCAAACGAGCGCTGAAACAGTTGGCTCAGCGTGGTGCCCAGAGCGCCGGCCGACTCGGCAGCGCGCACCGCGTCCTTGATCTGTCCCAGAATCTGCGGCTCGCCCAGCACCATGGAGTCTAGCCCGCTGGCAACCCGGAAAGCGTGGCGCGCCGCTAAGCCGTCTTCCATCGTGTAGGAGTGGGCGCGCAACAGGGAAGGGGCGACGCCGCCGCTCTTGGCCAGCCAGTCCAGCGTGTGCTCCAGTTCGGGCTTTTCGCCGGCGCAGTAAATCTCGGTCCGGTTGCAGGTGGAGATCAGGGCGGCCTCGGGTTGGCGCGAAAGCGCGTTGCGCAGGCCATGCAATGTGGGTGCCACCTGATCGATGGCGAAGGCAAAACGGCCGCGCAGATCGAGCGGCGCGGTCGTGTGATTAATGCCTAAAGCCCAGACTGCCATAGCCCGATTATAAAATCAGCCACCGATGACAGCTCTTGCTCTCCTGAATCATGTCCTGAATTTTCTGGCGCCCGCCTTATGGCTGGCCCTTTTGCTGCCGCTGGTGAGTCGCTGGGTCTTCAGAAAGCGGGCCAAAAAACCCGGACTTGGGCTGCAGGTGGCCGTTAATTTTGCGCTGTGCCTGCTGGTGCTGGGGCTGGGGCTGTGGTTCTTTGGCCGCGACGGCAAGATGGCGACCTATCTGGCCATGACCGTGACCGGTGCCACCAGCCAGTGGCTGATGCTGCGTGGCTGGCGTGCTTAAGCTGCTGGCGAAAACAAGTCCACGCGATCGGTGATGATGCCGTCGGTGCCCAGGTCCGTCAGGCGTTTCACAGTCGGTTCGTCATTCACCGTGTAACTCAGGCAACGCAGACCGGCGCTCTTGGCCTGCGCTACGCTGCTCGCGTCCCACAGGCGGTGTTTGCAGACCAGCGCGACGCAGCCGAGCGACTGCGCAGCTTCGAGCCAACCGTCCCACAGCGTATCGAGCAGCAGGGCGCGCGGCAGCAGCGGCTGTGCATCGCGCGCAGCCAGCAAGGACTCGGGACGAAAGGACGTCAGCAGCGGTGGCACAGCGGCACCCAGCCAGAGTCGGGCGGCGTGCTGTGCCACCACCTCGCCTGTGAGCCGTTCAAGGCCAGGGGTTGGCTTGATTTCAATATCGAGCAAGAAGTTGTTCTGCAGGCAATAGCGCGCGATGTTCTCGAAGCTCGGTAGCGGCTCTCCGGCATAGGCGGCGCAGTGCCAGCTGCCGGCATCGAGCTGCGACAAGGCAGCCCAGGGGTGATCGCCGGCGATGCTGCTGGCGCCCTGTGCGATCTGCGTTGGGCCGTTGCTGGTGCGCTCCAGGGTGGCGTCGTGCAACAGAAAGGGTACACCGTCGGCGCTCAGCTTCACGTCACACTCGAACATGCGGTAGCCGTGGCTGGCACCCAGGCGAAAGGCGGCCAGCGTGTTTTCGGGTGCCAGTTTGCCAGCGCCGCGGTGCGCAATCCAGCGCGGGTAGGGCCAGGGGGATGTTGTCATTGCGGACTTGATCCGCAATCCATGGATCCCGGATCAGGTCCGGGATGACAAACTGAATTCGTCATTGCCCGGCACGCGAATCGGCTTCCATACGTTTGCCCGTGCTGGCATCAAAGTAGTGAATCTTGTGGGCGCGGGGGGTCACGCAGATGGTGCTGCCAACCGTGGGTACGGGGTGTCCCTCTTCGATACGGACGATCACCATTTCGTCGCCGCTGCCGTGCGTCCAGCGGCCG
>Ga0194063_10000122_pt1 | contig 52481 bp, 45 predicted proteins | sample SepL3720m_MetaG_FD_155459 | JGI IMG/M metagenome (GOLD analysis project Ga0194063, IMG submission 155459) | Anoxic zone freshwater microbial communities from boreal shield lake in IISD Experimental Lakes Area, Ontario, Canada - Sep2016-L373-20m | ecosystem: Environmental > Aquatic > Freshwater... | reverse complement strand
AGATAAGGTATAATAAAATAGTAATTATAGATTGTGATTATTTTTGTAATAGTGTAGGTTTGAAGTGATCGTATTTGGTACTAGTTCCTACCGTGAGCATCATTCTTTTGATCCTTTTATCTCTGAGTTTGTTTTTGGAAAGCATTCCTCTAACGACAGCGGTAAGTAATCTTTCAGGATTTTTTTTCATCACAAGTTCTCGAGTAATCTGCTTCAAATTCCCTTTATATCAGCTATATGAGTACATGAGATTGGCTTGGAGCTTTTTACCTGTTACTTTGATTTTGTCGATGTTCTCTACGATAACGAAATCACCCGCATCCCAGAAATCAGCATAATATGCCTTGTGTTTTCCCAAGAGCAATTTTGCAATATCTACGGCTAATCTTCCAAGTACTTTTCCTGTGGCATCGATTTTCCATCGATTCCTATTTTTCTCCATATCGGCTGGTTTCACTCGAAGTGTTTTATTAAGGTCTTTTTTTGTAAATTCCATGATTAATATTTCAAATAATTAAATGATTTTTTAATGGTCTATAAAGGAATAATCTTTTCTACAACAACTTCAGCAATATTTTTTGAACACCATCGCCTACTCTAAATCACAATTTATAATCAGCTACGAAACTTGATGTAGATCATGATGCGACATATTTTGGCAAGAGCACATTCAGTACCTTTTTCCCTTCAGCCTCACCAAAAATAATAGACTTGATATATCTAATAGACTCTCTTCTTGCATCTTTTTCTTCAAGTTTTTTGTTCATCTTAACTAGATTAGCAAAAAAGGAATCGATTTCAGATTTGAGTACTTTAGCTCTTTTGGGTGTGGTAGTTGTTTTGCCATTTTTTACAAGATTGGTCAACAACTGTCTGATATATACATCTCTTTTTTTTGCTCCTGTATGCAATTCGAGCATTTTATTGTTCTTATGTCTCATGGTACCAACTAAATATAATTTAAAAGTTTGATGCTTGATGCGTGATGCTTGATGCACGATATTGTCTTTATTATGCTTTAGGCTTTTAGCTTGATGCTTCAGGCATTATCCTATAAGCGCTTTATCGATATTTGCCAATGCACTATTAATCTCATCAATAGCTTTTCTACCTACTCATTTCATAAGTAAGAGCTCTCATTTCTTTTTCTTTTCGAGATCTTCCACATACAATATATTGTTTTTGATCAATGCGTTTCTTGTTCTTTCACTGAGAGGAAGGGCGTCTATAGGCATGGTTTTGATATTAGCCTCTTCATGGAATTTATCTTGCACCCTATCAAGGTCCTCAAGGTCTACGAGAAATGATCTGTCTATATATACATTGTCAAAGATGAATAATTTAGCATATGAAGCCAATACTTCTCCTGAGAACATCATAATCTCCTTGGGAGAAACACCCTTGAACCATGATCTGATTTCGATAACCAATAAGTCTTTGATAGATCACGTAAAGTCTTCTATAACCTCTTGTACATCGTATTTGATATAGTCAATTACTTTAAATTCATTGTCAATCAACAGAATATTTGCATCTACATCTTCTTCTTTTCTATCGCGAGATCTAAGGTAATCAATACTATAATACCCATATCCCTTTTCTATTCTTATATCAATATTGAGTTCAAGTGAAGGATCAGTTATTTCAAAGAGTGCTACATCTTCATTGAGTGGTTCTATACCAGCAGGAAGTTTGATATTATTTGATGTATACAATCATATTCCTGAAAATCTTTGAGATACCCATTGGATATTGTCAGCCTTTTCATCTACCTTGAAGCGAAGTGTTTTGAAGTTTAACATCATATCGATGACACTTTCTTTTACTCCATCTATCACGTGATATTCGTGGTTTACTCATTTAATTTTTAATCCGGTGATAGCTCACCCAACGCTATATCACAAAACAATTCTTCTTAATGCATTTCCAAGTGTCTGTCCAAATCCCCTAGGTAAATATTTTACCTCAAATTTGGTGGTTCTGTCGTCTACACTTGAGACAATAATTTTTGGTGCTCAGATGAATTTTTGTATATCCAACATGCAGAGTAATAAAGAGTAAAAATATTTTTGTTTTGTTGTTGATTATGCTCTCGCATAGAATTCAATAACTTTCAAAAGATCGGCAGGTATTCCAAGTTCTCCAACCTGAGGATCACTAAGTACTTCTACAGCATTAGTTGCTTTATCTAACTTGACCCATGAAGGTGTTTTTCCTTTGATGTCTGCAGCACCTTGACTATATAGGGTAGAATTTTTTAATTTTTCTTTGAGACTTATTTTGTCTCCGATACTCACAAATGATGAGGGAATATTATGTTTTTTTCCATTCAACAAAAAATGACCATGGTTGACCATCTGTCTTGCTTGCATCATAGTTTTTGCAAGTCCTGATCTATATACAGTAGAGTCCATTCTTCTTTCCAAAAACTGGAAAAGCGCAGTATCATGGGTAACATTTTTGTTCTTAGCGTATTTTGCAGCAATGTCTTTTACAAGTCTTACAAATTGTCTTTCTGATAACATATACATTCTCTTGAGTACTTGTTTATTTCTCAAAAGTTTTCCATATTCGGAAGATCTCTGCATGTTGGCACCATGTTGTCATGGCAAGCTTCTATTTTTTTTCACGTTATACTTCTTGGATCAAAATAGATCTACTTGTTCTCTTCTGCATAATTTAAATTTAGGTCCCGTATATCTCATTAAAAAGGCAATTTATAATTTAAAATACTATTGGGCATTGATAATTAAGTTTATGAATTATACATTATACATTATACACTCCACATTCAATTAAATTCTCTTCTTTCTTTTTCATTTACATCCTCCAAACTGAATAGCGGTATTTTCTTTGATGTAGGTAATATCGATAAGTCATATTTCATTGATGGCCTTAAAAACACCATCTCTTGCCAATCCACATCATCTAAAAATAACCCCTATCTCTTTGAGTCCAAACCCCTGAGCCTCTTTTAATATTTGTTTTGTCAAAACCTCAGCAGCATAGGGTGTGCTTTTTTTGCTTCCTTTATATCCGAGTTTTCCTGTTCCTCCTCCAAGTATCCTATTGCCATTATCATCCACCAAAGCAAGAATAGTATTATTGTCAGTGGTTTGTACATGAAGAACTCAACTATCCAATTTAATATCTTTTTTCTTTTTTGGAGTAGCGACTTTTGCTTTTGCAGCTGTTGTAGGTGTAGCCATAATAGTAAACAATGATAAATGATAAATATATTTGCTTGATGCCGGATGCTTGATGCAAGATGTGCTATTTAGCTTGTATAGTGCTTTGAGCTTTAGGCTTCAAGCTTTTAGCTAATATTTATTTTTTAAGTACTGGTCTTACTTTATTTCTTCCGAGAAGTTTTTTTGCGGTTTTTCCATTTTTTCTTGTCAATTGTCCTCTAACAGGCAATCCAAGATTATGTCTCATACCTCTATAACATTTTATTTCCTTGAGTCTCTTGATGGCAAAAGCTATCTCTCTTTTGAGATCATTTTCGAGAACGTATTTGGATATTTGTTCAAGAATTTTTTTCTGTTCATCTTCACTAATATCTTTTACCTTTTTTAGGTAATTTACGGTAGCATTATCAAGGATGGTCTTAGATCTTTTGAGTCCAATACCATACAAAGAAGTGAGTCAGATCCAGATAGATTTATTTTCTGGTAAAACGTGTCACGATAATCTAAACATGCGAATAAAAAACAAATAAATAAAATTATCCTTGTCTTGCTTTGTGTCTAGGATTTTTTTTGCAAACAACATAGAGTATGCCCTTTCTTTTGACTATCTGGCAATACATACACCTTTTATGGAGAGAAGATTTGACTTTCATTTTATCGTAAGTAATACTAAATAAAGCCTATTATTTCTTATAATCATTGTACCTAAAGATAATACGTCATTGACTCATATCATACTGATTTATTTCTAGTTTAACCCAATCTCACGTGATGATAGAGATGTTAGATTGACTCATTCTTCATGATTTTTTACAACGAACAAGAGTGTCTACGTCTTTGAGTCTTACCTTAAAAAATCATGCAGGTAACACCTCGAGAACTTCTCCGTCTCGTTCCAAAACTCACTCTTTACCCATTAATTTCGATCTTTTTAATATCTAAAAGCGATTGATGTGGTCTAAATCCAATCGTTCTTTGGTATCTATTTTTTCTTTTAAATTTGATAACCCTAATTTTGTCTCCTTTTTGATTTTTGGCTACAATACATTCAACTTTTGCTTTGGCAACATAGGGAGCACCTACGATTACTTTTTCTCCTTTGTCATCAAATGCCAAAAGTACAGTATCAATAGTCATTTTTTCTCCTTCGTCCAAATCTACATTATCAACAGTGATAGTGTCTCCTTCTTGTACGATATATTGATGTCCTTTGAGTTCTACAACAGCATACATGACTAATTTAGAATTTAGAATTTAAAATGTAGCATCTAGATAATCTTACCCAATTGAGCAAGGGTATTATATTTTTTCTTGTTTGTTCTATATGCGTTGGAAACGATAGCTTTGAGTCTACTATATCTTCTTGCACCAGGAAATTTGAACGAAACAAATTTTCTATATCGTTTGGTATTATAGTGTTTTTGCTTTTTAGCTTTGTCTAAGATATGAGATGCCCAGAGTTCTTTTTTGTAGAAAGAAATCATTCTTTCATTGGTATTGAGATCTCAGGTTCTTCGTATAGTAAATCCCATGAATAAAAAATTGATAAATAAAAAAAAGTTTTTAGCCGTGTGAATATATAACTATTCCATCAAAATGCAAGACTTTTTTGGTCTAAGACACTATATTCGCAATATCGCGGTATATTGTCGAAGCCATACCTGTGAAGGTATACGTTTTTCTTACGTCTTACTCAGCATTCATTTCGACGTCTAAAGGGGTTGGCTCGGAGCTTGAATAGAATTCGCCTAGGCGAACAGGCCGTCACATAGTCGACTAAACGACTGGGTGGGTTCATTATTGGCTACGAGGTTTCATGTGTGATATTAGTTATATAATTGCCCGGAGCCGGAATCGAACCGGCATAGTATTACTACTGCAGGATTTTAAGTCCTGTGCGTCTACCAATTCCGCCATCCGGGCAGATTAACTTTAGGAGTGGTGAATAAATTCCGCTCCCGCAGTTTTGCGGGACACTCAATCTTGCAACCAAAATCACCTCATTTTCATTTGTGTTTTTGGGCAAGCTTGGCGCATCCGGGCAGAAAAAAACAACCGTAGTGGTTGTTTTATTTTACAACTTCTGCATATATTTTGTCAAACACTTGAGGGAAAGCAACCGCGATATTGGAAAGCACTTTTCTATCAAGCATAATGTTCTTCTTGGCCATACTTCCAATAAAGGTACTATATTTATTTCCTTTTTCTTTTACTGCAGCAGAAAGTCTTTCGATTCGAAGCTTTCTAAAATCTCTCTTTTTTTCTTTTCTACTTACATAAGCGTGTTGTCATTGTTTAACCAATGCCAATCTTACTTGTTTGTATACCTTGCTCCTTCCTAGTCTAAATCCCTTTGCAAGTTTAATAAACTTTTTATGTCTTCTTTGTCTTTGAAGCCCATTTGTTACTCTTACCATCTGAACTATTGGTTATAAGGAAATAAAGTTTTTACTTTTTTTACATATGTTTTGGATAATGATACCCCATATCCATCACTTTTGTTGTTGTCACCTTTGTTGGTCAACAAATGGTTATTACAAGCCTTTTTGAATAATACCTTTCCCGTTGACGTAATCTTAAATCTCTTTTTTGCTCACGAATGAGTTTTTAAACCTTTTCACATGTTATTATTTACTGAATAAAATGATGCTATATCCTTGGGCTTCTTGTTTGGGTGTCTCAAATTGAGCTTTCCCATGATCTGCTAAATCATTTTTTATTTTGATAAGTTTTTCAATCGCTTTATTCGCATAAATTTTTTCTCTTCATTTCAACTTGATAAAAAACTTTACATTATATCTTTCTTTTAAAAACTCGATCGCTTTTTTCATTTTCATTTGCAGATCATTTTCTCCGATAGCGTAATTAAGTTTTATTTCCTTGAGCACTGTTGGTTTTTGTGTTTTTCTCTTTTCTTTGTCGTCTTTTCATTTCTGATACATATATTTTCCATAGTCTACTATTTTAACGGTTGATGTCATTGTTTCTTGATCATATCTCATTTGCACCAAATCCTTGCCTTGTTCTTCTGCTATTTCTAGCGCTCTTTTTCTAGGAAATGTTCCCAAACTTACTCATGCCTCATCTACGATTATAATATTTGGTGCCTTAATTTGCTCGTTAAGGTATACCATAAATGTTCTATCTTTATTAAAGGGAGTATTTGATTTTATGACCATACAGTGTAGTATAAAGATAAAAACAAATATTCGCTCCCGGCGGGACTCGAACCCGCGATCTCCACCGTGAGAGGGTGATGTCCTAAACCACTAGACGACGAGAGCATCTGTCTAATTGGGGGATTATATTCTTGGTATTTTATTCTTATTATTTATTTACCCCCGCTAAGAATCGAACTTAGATCCACAGCTTAGAAGGCTGTTGTTCTATCCATTGAACTACGGGAGCGCAACCTTCAGCTCTATTTTTTGTGTAATAATTTGGGGAGAGTAGGATTTGAACCTACGTGCTCCCGATGAATTATCGGGACAGGCGTGAGGCGCCCCGGTTTTCAACCGCGGGTGCAATTGACCGCACATTTTTAGTAGATACCCCTTAAAATCCCTGCATAAATCTTTCAATTTGTTTTCTATCTCTTTGTTTTTTTAACCAATATTCCATTTGTCTCGCCTCTTTGATGGTAGTGTATTGTCTAGAATATACTAGTCAAACAGGAATAAGATGTTTAGTGGATTTTACTTTACCATATTGATGTTGAATAATTCTTCTTTTTAAATCAGTAGTGCTTCATACATAGTATTTTCAATTTTTCATTGAAAGCACATATACAAATCAATGATTCATATGATTTTAGATAGTAAATTTGGGGAGAGTAGGATTTGAACCTACGTAGCCGTGAGGCGTCAGATTTACAGTCTGATGCAATTGACCGCTCTGCCATCTCCCCATAAAATTTTGTTACTTTTTCATTAAACAATTTGTAATGATAGCCGTGAGGTGCCCCGGTTTTCAACCGCGGGTGCAATTGACCGCTCTGCCATCTCCCCATAAATTTTTGTAACTTTTTCATTAAACAATTTGTAATGATAGCTGTGAGGTGCCCCGGTTTTCAACCGCGGGTGCAATTGACCGCTCTGCCATCTCCCCATTATTAATTCAGAATGTAGAATTCAGAATAATTAAATATTCTATCTTGTATTCTGCATTATAAATTCTGAATTTTGAATTCAATTTGGACCCTAGGGGAGTCGAACCCCTCGCCTCCTGCGTGCAAGGCAGGCGCTCTAGCCAAATGAGCTAAGGGCCCATATACAATGTATGGGCTTATTGGGATAGTGTGGGTGTGGTGGCTTGAGTAAATCCTCAAAGATTTTGTGTAGGTGAACTTGTAGGGATAACTCCAAACAATATCAAGAATCAGATAATCATAATAGCAAATCCCGAGAGCACAAAACCATTTCTTGTTCATCATAAATTTTTGTCAAACCAAGCAATATTTCCAAACATGTCTGCTAAGTAGCCAGAAAAATATACGATAGATCAACCTATTCATGCAATAACTAATCCGATAATAATCTGTCTTGCCATAGTTTTTTATTGAATAATTAAGTAGCGGATAACGGGACTCGAACCCGTACGAACAGAGCTGAAGTCTGCTATGCTACACCAATTACATCATATCCGCACATCAGCAATTTAATCAATAACAAAAAAATCTTCGTGGGATGTATATATAGATATATAACTTAAAATCAAGCGTTTTTAAAACTTTTCCGTATAAATTTTTTGGAATCCCAAAAAGGTGAGTTTTTCGACAATACTGGTTACAACTTCAGGTCTTCAACAAATATAAAATTCAGTCATAGGGGGAAAGTGTTGTTTGGTAAGATCAATTCTTCAGAGAGCATAGCAATGTTTGTCTAGGTGTCAGCTAAGTACAGTTTCTTGAGAAAAGTGAATGGTGTATATCAAACCATGAATTTTCTTGATTCTGTCTTCATAAAAAAGATCTTTGGTATGAGACACAGAAAAAAATAGGTATTTTTCTGTCATACAATATTTTGCCATATTAATGACAGGGACAAGGCCTACGCCTGTTCAGATAAATACTTTGGGTAACGAAGTATTTTGGAGAACAAAATGTCCAAATGGTCACATAATCATTACCTCGCTTCCTATGAGTGCTTTTTTGATCATAGCACTCCCTCTTGAGGGTTCTGAGAGTTTAATAGCAAAGACAAGCATCGTTTTTTCATTATCAGTATCTTGATCAACAATAGAATATGCTCTCTGAAATGGTCCCTGTTCATCCTCAAAGAGAAACAATGCTCGTTGTCAGGGGATTACTTTGACTTCCTGATAGGTTTCAATCGTAAGTTCTATTACTTTATCTGTCAACATCTGACGATTGATAACTTTTGCTTTGATTCATTCTTGACTCATATATTCAGATTAAAGCTTAAAACTCAAAGCCTGAAGCATCTATTAGACTAAATAGTACATCAAGCAACTCCAGCATTAAGGAAGTGTACACGTTGTCTTTTGGGCAAGGACACTAAGTTCTTGAAGTCCTTCTAATTGAGTTCCGTCTTTAAATTCCCAAGTAGGTACTCATTTGAGTTTAGCACAACGATCAAATTCTTTGGTACATTCTACATACGTGACTTTTGCAAAACTTTCGCCAAACATTGCTTTTTGACTTTGACAATGTGGACAGGTTTGACTACCGTACATAATAGCTCCTTGATCTGTCAAACACTGAGCAAAGGTATCTAGATTTTTGGTTTGAGTTTGCTGAGCACATCCTGCAAAAAATACCGTAGCAACTATTCCCATTAAAGCGATTTTTTTCATACTACTATATATAAGGGCTAAAAATTTTGTCCATAGTAATTTTTTATCCAAAGCTTTCAACCAAAAAAACCCAAATTTGACAAATAAATTATTGTGAGTATAATTATCCCATGGTTTTATATATTTATTATGGTAGTATGGGAAATGCAACAGAGAGTTTTGTTAGAAGCCTAGACGTCGCACAACCGAAAGAAAATTTTTCTGCAAAGCTAAATGATTTGCGTGTAGACATTCAAAAAAACCCTGACAAAGGAAAGGACAAACCTATGTATCTATCAAACAAGGTTGTTGCTGATCGAGCGATATATATTAACGAGAAATGAAAAAAGACCTTTGAGGAAATGTATGGTAAAACACTGCCACAAGAATTTAATGGACAAAAAGTAGGAAAATATACTAAGATGGATATTGTAAGGATCAACGGTGGATTAAAAGACATAAACGATCACAATCCACAACAAATAAGTGAGAAAGAGAATAGAGAAATTATAAAAAAGAAAAATGATTTAGAGGGTTTTCGTGATAGATCAGAACAAATAATTCAAGATATACAGAAATTTTCAGTAGAAGCAAAAGCAAAGCTAGGTAAACGTTACGCACCAGACAATACTTTTTTTGCTCCTATTGATGGAAAAATAGTTTCAGTAAGCCAACTTCCAGATACCACAGAAGGTTATCATGAGGGTTATCGAAAAGAAGCCCGTGTACATCGATTGGAAATAACTATTGATGATCCAAAATCATGAACTAAAGTCGTCTGTGATATAAAGGTTTGGTACCAACATACTGGACAATTTACTGCTGATGATTATTTTCGCTACTCTGTTAATGTAAACGATGTGGTAACAAATCCGGAAGAAACACACAATCTTGATAATGATAGTGATGCAGAAAAAAACAAGCCTCGTGAGACCCTCAATAACATTTTATGATTCGCAGAAAGAGTCATTGCCCAGTGCCCAAACATTATCGACAATCAGGCAAAAAAGTATAGTGCTCAAATAAAGTCAGACAAGATAATTCAGCAAGGAGAAGAAGGGAAAAAAACACAAGAAAAAGCCAAAGCAGAAAAAGAAAAAAAAGCTGCTGAAGCGCGTTTGAAAGAGGTAGTTGGTTGATAGGTTATAATAATTGTAACACAACGTATGACACCCATTATTTTGGGATATATAGCGAGATAAAAAATCTGACCATGATATCAGGTTTTTTAGTAACGGCAAATATACAATGAAATGCAGGATTTTTGAAAAAACGCATACGGTTTGTTGATTCTTAACTTTGATGTATCAAATTCTCTTACATTTGACAAAAAGACACATTAGGATTATAATGATTTAGCGCTTTATTCTAGCCAGATATATGGAATATAAAAAAGACAGATATTACAAACTCTCACCCCAAGAATTATTGTCTGAGCTCCAGACATCTTTTGACGGTCTCCAAAAACAGGACGTAGACACGAGAGAAAAGATATATGGAAAAAATATTTTGATCGGGATCAGAAAAGAATGATTTTTTATTAGATTTTTGAAACAGTTTAAAGATATCTTTATTATCCTCCTTATCGTGAGTGATGGTATTTCACTTTATCTGCAAGATTTTAGAGGGGCAACGATTTTGACCTTCATTATATTGGTCAATGCAGTTATAGGATATATTCAAGAGGCAAAAGCAGAAAGGATTATGGATTCACTCAAAAAAATGCTTCACCCAAATACCAAGGTCAAAAGACAAGGGAAAATGGTAGAAGAGCTCGCTGAAGAGTTGGTACCCTGAGATATCGTATATATAGAAGAAGGAGATAGTGTGCCAGCTGATATAAGAATTATCCAAGAATCAGAATTACAAACCAATGATTTTTCACTGACCGGAGAATCCAGTCCTGTCAAAAAATTTACGCATGGAATACCATGAGACGTATTGCTCTCCGAAAGAAATAATTGTGTTTGGATGTGAACAACTATAGCAACGGGTAATGCTTGGTGAGTAGTCTTTGCTACAGGAATGAATACCGAGCTCTGAAGGATAGCCAATCTTTCCCAAGAACAAATTCCAGAAGAAACACCACTACAGATAGAAATGAAAAATATTGCAAAAAAACTTACCATAGGGACACTTATACTTTGAGTGGCATTGGTTATTGTGTCTCTCCTAGCTCATCTGACTCCGAGAGAAGCATTTATTTTTGCCATCGGAATCTCTGCGTCGATGATACCACAAGGACTTCCTGCACAGATAAGTATTGCACTTTCTTTGGCCGCAGGCAGATTGGCCAAAAATAGAGCACTCGTCAAACAATTGGCCTCCGTAGAAACCCTCTGAGCTGTCAACGTGATTTGTACGGATAAAACGGGCACACTAACCAAAAATGAAATGACCGTAAAACACATAGTACTGGGATTTCATGTCTATGATATAGGGGGTGATGGATATGAGCCGATAGGAGATATCTTAGATGAAACAACACAAACTAAAGTAGATGATGTATTTATTTCTACTCGACAACATTTTTTTAATACCCTATTTCTTGCGTCCAACGCCAAAGTAAATCCTCCTGACGAAGAGCATCAAACATGGTATGCAATATGAGATCCTACCGAAGCGGCATTGATTAGTTTAGCACAAAAAATAGGGATTGACACAGAAAAAATAGGCAAAACATACCCACAACTCCATCAATATGGATTCGATTCTGTCAGGAAAATGATGTCCTCTGTCCGTGTAATAGATGGGCAAAAGACGCTGTATGTCAAATGATCTCCTTCAGCGATTGTGGAAAAATGTACGCAGATATACGATGGGAAAGAAGTAAGAAATATAACCGAGGAAGATAAACATCAGATAGAAAAATATATAGAAGAAAGTTCAAATAAGGCAATGAGAAATTTAGCTTTCGCCTATAAGCCACTACAAAACTATGAAAGCTCAATGACATTACAAGAAGTAGAGACCGATCTTATTTTCTTGGGATGTACAAGTATTATTGATCCTCCGAGAGAAGAGGTAGCAAGTGCTATCGTCTCAGCGAATGAAGCCAAAATAAAAATCATCATGATCACGGGAGATTATGGGTTGACCGCCGAAGCCATTGCTAGGCGCATAGGACTGGAACAACAAACAAAAATACCATTGATTGCTGGAGAAGAATTAAAAATAACTTCTGACATCCAACTCATCCAAATCCTCCAAACACCATGACCGATTATTTTTTCGAGAACATCCCCAGAAGACAAACTCAGAATTGTAAATTTGCTCAGAAAGACACACAATATCGTTGCGGTTACGGGTGATGGAATCAATGATGCACCAGCACTCAAAAGTGCCAATATAGGAGTCTCTATGGGCAAGATAGGAAGTGATGTAGCCAAAGAAGCATCAGAGATAGTCTTGCTTGATGATAGCTTCCATACACTAGTGTATGCTATTAGGGAAGGCAGAAATATCTTTTACAATATGAAGAAAACTATCATTTCATGTATTACCTCTAATGGAGGTGAACTCTTTACTGTACTTCCAAGTTTGGTTGCTCAAGCACTCTTTGGAATACCTATGGCGATAACCCCATTTCAGATTTTGGCAGTAGATATGATTGGAGAGATGTGACCACTTACCGCATTGACACGAGATCCTGCACAAAAAAATCTGATGAAAGAGTGACCAAGAGACACCAGTAAACATGTAATCGATAAGCCCATTATTATAGACCTCATCATATCTGGAGTGCTTATGTGAGGGGTTGCATTTACCAACTATTTGCTCTATATTCTGTTTCACGGATATACATTTGCAACTTTTGCCGCCACTAATAGCAACTATCCTATCGCCACTTCTATCACGTATACGAGTATTGTCTTCTGTCAGTTTATGAATATTCTGTCTCGTAGGGCTGGCATACAATCAGTCTTTACCTCGTATCTTCGATCAAACAAAAAACTATTAATTGCATTCTGAATTTCACTGACCTGCATTATGTTGCTTATTTACGGTCCTATCATTCATACGTATTTCGCATTTGGTAGTATGGATATACGAGATCGATGATTTCCTATTATAGGTGCGATAGTGTTTCTCATTATTCGTGAATGACAAAAATATGTCCAGAGAAAAAATAGCAAATAACTTACTCTACACATTTATATAAAAAACATTATCATTGGCACAATGTATATTTTTACTTTGTTACACTTTATGATCATGAGAAAAACTTTAGAAAATCTTACCAAAGCATTTGTCTGAGAATCGCAAGCAAGAAATCGTTATGCGATATATGCAAGTGCAGCAAGAAAAGAATGATTGTTGCAGATAGCAGATATTTTTGAACAAACCGCCGACCAAGAAAAAGAACATGCATCTCGATTTTTCAAAATGATTCAGATAGTTAAAGCGAAGATATGAGAAGATATGGATGAGGTAGTTGTAGATACTGGCGCTTTTGTAAAAGTATGAACATCATTAGAAAATCTTCAATACGCTATCGATGGTGAACATCACGAAAATCAAAACCTCTATCCTGAATTTGCCAAGATTGCAGAAGAAGAATGACTACCAGAAATAGCTGCGAGAATTCGTAGTATCTCTCATGCAGAAGAACATCATGAGGCAAGGTATCAAGCAATACGTGATCAATTGGCTGCAGGTACTTTGGCTCAAAAGACTGAAGATATCGAATGGATGTGTACGAAGTGCGGATATGTACACAAAGGAAAATTTCCACCAGCAAAATGTCCCTCATGTGATCATGAAGCAAATTATTATGTAGTGAAGTGTGAAAAATATTAAACTACTACACTAAGGAACGATGTACTTTAAATTTGAAACGAGGCACTACCTACATTGTGCCTTGTTTTTTTATTGGTTTAGATAGGTATCTGCTCGTCCTTTTATCAATGGGACATTGTCTGTCATAACCATACGGACTCATTGACGATATAGTTTTTCTACATCACCGGTAGTATTGACCGTATAAACGACTAATTTTTTTCCTATATCATCGACTTCTTGAGGAGTCGTTTCTGTGATCAATTCCTTTGGCATAAGATAATAAGGATGATTCATGTTGGGGAGAATATGGAGATCGGTAATATTATAGGTATCTCGTCACGCCGTGATATTTTTATATGATCACAAAATATACGTAGCCTCCTTATTGTAACTAGTAAAAATAACTTTATTTTGCATACCAAGTTTTTGAACGGTCTGAATAGCAGAAAGTGTTTGTTGTTCTACATCATCTGGATTGTAGACCTTGATCTCTACAAAATAATAATCAAAAAGTCCATTAACGGCATTGAGCATTTCCTCTAACGTACTAATCGGTTCACCATTTTTTAGTGGGCATTTCGTCTTAATTTCTTCTAAAGTATGATTACCAACAATATAGTCTTTGCCACATACCGTTGCTCGCATACGCTCGCCATGGATAACAATATTTTGTTTATCTTTGGTTTGTGATACATCAAATTCTATACCATCGGCACCATTTTGTTTGGCCAACAATAGTCATTCACGTGAATTTTCTGGTGTCTGAAGTGGTGATCATTGATGGGCTATAACGACCAGAGTATTTTTGCCAGAAAGTATTGCTCATGATCATTGTTCAAAGGAAAGATACGAAGATAGATATTGATAAATAAATTTATAATGTGTACTAATCTCTCAAAGCTCGTTAAATATTTTGCCTGAATTTTTTCACGATACTAATGTATATTTATTATTGTTTTGAAAATAACGACAAAATACTATTCATCGATTTCTTTTTTTTGTATATGAAAATATATCGTTAGCCAACCTAGAAAGAGTAATTGCTCATTTTCCCACCAACTGTTTGAGGCCATAGAAAATATCGGTATGTTGTATAATATTGGTATTTATTATACCTGGTGTGATACCCGCTCCGACTATAGTTGCGAGTCATCTCGTATACCAAAAATCTCCGAGAGCATCTTTTTCTTTGTTTTCCAGTGGTTCCATTTTTCTATGATCTCCTACAATGACCAATAGTCCGTTGTCGAAAAATCCAGATTTTTTGAGTTGCTGATAAAAATAAAATAAACTTTTGTCTGCATATTGGAGTGCGTTTTTTTGTGTCGTACCATACGGCGTATTATATGGTTTATGAAATGATATGGTTTGTAAAACGATAAGATATGGATCGGTTTGTTCTTTTATAGTCGCCAATGTTTTATTATACAGGTTATTGTCAGGAGCGGCATCAAAGACGTATTTTTCTTTCTCAGTAAATCATTCTTCACCAATAATTTTAGTAAACCCTATTCAGGAAAGAAACGATTTTTGGTTGAGGAATTCTAGATTCACCGCGCTGATAAATGTAGACGTATATCATTGTTCACCAAAAAATTGTGGTAGCGCATCAGTATATGTTTTATATCCTGAGTATGCGGCTATCTGTGATCACATAGGTTTGAGTGGTTCTATCCCTAGCAATAATCAAATATGTGCCGTGTCCGATGTACATCCATTGGCTATGAAGTTGGTGAACGTAATGCCTTGTTTCTGTATCTGATCAAAATAGGGAAGATTATTATTTACCCCACCAACCCTGAGCGAATCAATAGGCGAAAAGGATTCCGCAAACACAACAATAATATTGCGTTTTTGGTTGGATCATTTTTTTTTGTTAAAAAATTTTTGATAGGTAGTTGGTATGTTGGCATCTGAAAGATTATCAATGTTTTGCGTAAGTGCTGAAAAATTGGTAGAGAGAATATTGTCAGGGAGTGACGCAAATCATCCAGGGGCATATGCTCCTACTCCCACACAAGCGATAGAGAACAACAAGAAATATACCGACAACAATATGGTTTTGTTTTTTTTAAATTTTTTGCTTTGGACGATAAAAAATGTGATGATGGATAGTATACACAATACACATATGATACTGATAATCATTCACGAAAAATCTCCGAGCGACGGATTGATAAATTGATTCATATCCAAGATTGAAATTCTGCTCTGAAAAAAATACATCGTAAAGATATCGACCACAAACAGCAGAAATATGGCAGAAAGAAGCACAGTATTGATTATTTTTATAAACGTTTTTTTAACCAAAGTATTGATTCCTACCAAACCAAGTAAGACCAAACATACCAAGAAATCACTAACAAAATATCCTAAGTAATGTGCTATTGTTGCTCAAAAACTTGCTTCTTTAAAGAGTTCTCCATAAGTCAAAAAAATAAATATCTGTTTGATACATAAACAAAAAAATGAAAGCACCACAATAGTTCTACCAAAAAATGGTGTCGCACGGAGAGATGTATATAGGGATGTATAGATTTTTTTCATATACGTTTTTTGTTTTTTTAATACAAAAAATCACTGAAAATATATTAGCTATTTAGCAAATTTTTACAATCAAAAATTATATATTATTTCACCCTCTCAATGTTCGACTGTCATTTTTTTGAACCGTTTCACCAAGTTGCTCCAGCGACAGCGTATGTTCTTTTATCAGTTTTTGTAATTTAAACCTATCTATCTCCATAACCGCATCCAAAACTCACAACTCCTGCAATACCTTTTTCAATGCATTCTTGTCCGCAATACTGATATTTTTTGCTTGTGATGCAGAGATCTTATAGGTATTTCCAAAGAGCTTCAAGAGATTGTTTTTCTCCAAATATTCAACCAACAATAGTTTAATCAACTCCTTATCATCCTTTGCTTGCGATTCTTGCTTGGACAAAGTAACATATTCATCGACCAAACCTTTCACCGTCTTTTCTCCCAAATCACCTCAAACCACCTCATCATCAAACCTCAAATGCGCCCATAACGGACATAAGGAATAATATTCACAATAGGCACAAAATTTATTTTCTTTGGGTTCAAATGTTTTTTTGTTACCCATATTGTAGTGAAATTTTTTATCCTCGATGTCGTCAATAATCGCACCATATTTTTTTGTGACCGTAGCCAAACGTTCATCAGTAATTTCCCATTCGTCCATCAGGTCAAAATGAAGATAATGTAATCTGGCTTTTATATGTTTAAAATATTTTGCATAATTTTGTTGTACTCATAGACCATATAAGGTAAGTTGTTCTCTATATTCTTCCTTACTTTCTGGAGGTAGATTTTTATTCGTTTTATAATCATTGATAATAAACATTTCTCCTTCCTTATCCAATCTATCGATGAATCCACGAAATTTTATTCAACTATTGGCCTCCTTTGTTTTAAAGGAGGAGGCTTGTCCTTTGCGTAGTCAAAGGGTATCCGCCGATGCGGATGGAGGATTTAGCTCAAAAATTATGGACGCTTCTGTCGCTATGACACTGATTCATGCAAACGGAGCATATTTGTCATAATAATTACTAAGATAATGGATTCCTCTGCGAATATAGTCTTCAAGCTGTTGCTCGCCCTTCAATTGCAATGGTTTTTCTTTTGTCGCCTCAGCGATTTCTGTATCTCGCTGATTTTTGAATTGAGTCAAAAGCTCTTCCTTGCTTGGGATTTTAAAAATATTTATCTGATTATATATCCATTCCAATGCTGCGTGAACACTATGCCCGAGAATCAAATCAGGACTTGACTCAAATTCTTTTTCTTTGATTTTGTCTACGTATTTATATTGATATTTGCGTGGACACTGGACAAAAGTTTGCGTTTGTGAGAAGGAATAGGTGGTCATATGAGCTATTACAAATAAAATAGAATCCCCCCTGACCCCTCTTTAGCAAAGAGGGGAACTATTTACACTAAGGACCTCCTTTGCTAAAGGAGGAAACGAAGGAGGATTTAGAATTAGTTTTTTTATAGTGTTTCAAAAGAAGTTTACAAGATACACAAATCTCTCTATCAAACGATGTATATGATAACTTGACTTCTACATTAAAATATATATAAGAAGTAACTTTTGTATGTATATTATATGTATATGGAATCAAAAAACACTCCTCTCGTTTCAGTTGTTACACCTGTATATAATAGAGGTCAGTTTGTCCAAAGAGCGCTTTTTTCTGCACTTAGACAAGAATATCAAAACATGGAATTTATTGTAGTAGATGATGGTTCTACAGATGACACCAAGCAAATAATCTTGTCTATCCAAGACCAAGACAAAAGAGTGATATTGATTGAGAATACAAAAAACCAATGAATATCAATATCACGTAATAAGTGAATGCACATCGCAAAATGAAAATATATTGCACCTTTAGATTCTGATGATGAATATGTTGATCCATATAAAACACATAAACAAGTGGCTTTTTTGGAACAACATCCCGATATTGGATTTCTTGGAACCAATAACATTGTAAAACAACAACGTGACAATGCGTTTATATTCTATAAATCTGAACACCCCCTCTCTGATGACATCATCAAGGAAAGCATATTATCACATAATCCTTTTTGTCATTCAACCGTGATGTATAGAAATATATATGACAATTTTGGTGGTTATCCAGAGGACATCTTACATACAGAAGATTATGGTTATTGGTTGAGAGCAGGGACTCATACAAAATTTGCTAATTTACCTGATTATACAACACTTTACAATTCACACAACAATAATACGAGCCATATTCACAGGTTGGCCCAAAAACTAGAAAGTCTTTGACTCTCTTGGCAATACAGAAATGATTACCCTAATGCTTTTAGATGTCTTTCAACGAAAGCATATGGCGGATTATATTCTTGATTATCAAGCTATATGGAAATCCATTATCCACTCCTAAAAGATGAAATAAGAAGGATGTTGTGAAGACCAACCCGTCACTCATTAGAAGATAAACAGTGAATAGAGCAATTGATAGCTCTATTGCAAATCAAATAAATATTATCTTCCAACTGTTCCACGTATCCATATATTTTCATCAATCAGATTTTATTTATTTTTTTTCTCATGAAGAAACTCATCATTCCATTGCTGTTGCTTAGTATCATATGTACTGGATGTACAAATAAGCAAAATGTTGCACCGCAATCATGTACACAAGAAAACAAACTCTGTCCAAATGAGAACATTACCTGAAGTTTAGTACCGACTAGTTGAGTTGATTGTCCTTCCGATCGTTTTGATGGTTGAGCTGATTGCAGAGGATAAGCCTATTCCAAGTAATAAATAATTGTGTGCAAAATAAGTAAGAAGGTTTGTTTGAGATAAACAAATACCTCCTTTCACATCTTCTTCCCCCCCTCTATGCTCTAAACAATTGAATTTTGTCGTATGTATGGTTTTTCTAAAAGCACTTGACAAATTAATAATTATCTATATAATTATGTGCGGTTACATTATTTTATATGTTAATAATTAGAAAAATGTGAAATCTGAATAGAAATAGGAACACTCCAGAACGTTCTTATGATACAGGTGCTGGAGGACCAACAAACCCACCAACAGAAAAAATCATCCAGAGAAAAGAATTTTTTCTAAATTTAGATGAATTAACCAATCAACATATAGTAGAAAGATGAATAGCAACTGGTCTTATAAAGAAATGAGAATCTGCTAAAGATGTAGCAAAAAACTTAGCAAAATACGATCCTAAATTAGGTGAGTTTATAGCAAAAATTGTCGAACAAAATACACATCGTAAAAAAGGTGGGACCAAAAGAAATGCCTATATGACAGGAAAAAACCCATATACCTGAAAAATGATAAACAATCCTAATGAGTATCTACAGGTTGTATCCGATTATATTCTTAGATGAGTACATTCATGAGAGAAAAAAGAATGATATCAAGAATAGACTGAGACAATAAAAACATTGTTTTGACTACAGCAAGAGACTAAGAATGCTTTGATAGAGGCGCTTACGTAGTATTGTTTTTTCACATAATAAAAAGTTCCACCCCGGTGGGACTTTTTTGATAATTTAGCTTTAAGAGCTATTTTTCTATTATTCTCATTGGGTATGATAGCCATCATAGCACCCAAAAAAAAAGGTGCTCAAAATCTCTTGCATTTTTTTATAGCATCAGTATACTATACGTGCTACATAACGACGAAACGTAAAAACGACGAAACGCTCAAACGCTTTTTCTCCTTTATTACATCGTTTCATCGTTTGAACATTTTATCATTTAATCATTATTTTTATGGCAAAAATTATTGGAATCGATCTCGGAACAACTAACTCCTGCGTATCCTACATGTTAGGCGACAAATCAGAAGTGATCGCAAACGCTGAAGGGAAAAGAACAACACCTTCTGTCGTATATATCAAGGGGGACGAATTGCTCGTCGGAGATCTTGCAAAAAGAAAGGCTATTTTGGAGCCAAAAAACGTTATCTACGAGGTAAAGAGATTTATCGGTAGAAAGTACAAAGAAGTAATCGGTAAAGAAAATCTTCCGTATGAAATCAAAGAAGCCAAGGATGGATGAGTGCTTATCGTTATCGACAAAAAAGAATATAAACCTGAACAGATTTCAGCGTTTATTATCCAAAAACTCAAGGAAGATGCTGAGAAATTTCTCGGAACTCCTATCACGCAAGCAGTTATCACAACGCCTGCATATTTCAATGATAGTCAAAGAAATGCTACCAAAGCTTCTGGAGAAATCGCTGGGTTGAAGGTAGAGAGAATCGTTAATGAGCCAACAGCTGCTTCATTGGCGTATGGAGAAGGAAAAAATAAAGATGAAAAAATCGTAGTCTTTGATCTTGGATGAGGAACATTTGATGTTACTATTCTTGAAATTTGAGCTGAATGAACATTTCAAGTCCTATCAACAAGTGGAGATACCCATCTCGGAGGAGCAGATTTTGATCATATCATTATCAATTATTTGGTTGATTCATTTAAGAAAAAAGAAGGTATCGATCTCACCAAAAACGCTATGGCAATGCAGAGAGTAAAGAACGAAGCAGAAGCTGCTAAACATCAATTATCTCAGACAGAAAGAGTAGATATCTCTATCCCATTTATCATCACGGGTGACGATGGCTTGCCAAGAAATATGGAAGAATCGCTTACCAGAGCACAATTTGAAAATATGTGTAAAGAGCTCTTCGAGAGATGTAAAAAACCATGTCTCAGTGCGCTTGAAGACTCTAAGCTCAAGAAGAGCGATCTTAACCAAGTTATTTTGGTCGGATGATCAACAAGAATGCCAGCAGTTCTCAAATTGGTAAAAGATATTTTCGGTATCGAACCAAAAGCTACCGTCAATCCTGATGAATCAGTTGCTCAATGAGCAGCGATACAAGCAGGTATCATCCAGGGAGATGTTAAAGATATTCTCTTGCTCGATGTTACACCACTAAGTTTATCTATCGAAGTAGAAGGTGGAATCGCTCATGTGATGATCGCAAGAAACACGACTATTCCTGCTAAAAAAGAAAATACTTTTACGACCGCAGCCGACAATCAAACAGCAGTTACCGTGCATGTAACCCAAGGAGAAAGACAATTTTCAAAAGACAATATAGATCTCTGAGTGTTCAATCTCGAAGGAATACCCATGATGAGAAGAGGACAACCACAAATTGAAGTGACCTTTGATATCGACGCTAATGGAATCCTCAATGTGACCGCAAAAGAAAAGTCTACGGGAAAAGCACAGTCAGTAAAGATTCAATGATCAACAAATATTTCTGATGCAGATATCACCAAGGCTAAAGCAGAAGCTGAACAATTTGCCGAAGATGATCGCAAGAGAAAAGAGATTGTAGAATCCAAAAATAGACTTGAAGCACTTGTCTACCAAATGGAAAGTATGATGTCTGAACAAAAAGATAAGATACCTGATGAAGACAAAGAGAAAGTAAATAAACTTATTGCTGATGCGAAATCTATTACCAGTAAAGAAGACGTAAATAAAGAAGAAATCGATACAGAAATCGACAGAATACAAAAAGAATTTGCTGAATTGTACAACAAATATCAAGCTGCTCCAGCTGAAGCTGCTCCAAATCCAAATGAAGAAATTTCAAAATGAACAGAAGGAGCAACCGTTGAAGGCGAAGTTATCGATGCTGATAAATAATAATCAATCATAAGGAGCCCACCTAGTGTGGTGATCTAATGGTAGATTGCTTCGTTCCCTGTCTACCGCCACAGGCTCGCAATAACTGGTTTATAAAAGACCATCCCACCGTTTCAGCGTCATTCCCGACCTGATCGGGAATCCACACCAAGCAATATGGATTCCCTTTTTCAAGGGAATGATGTATAAGCGTGAGTGGGGTGGTCTTTTTCTTTTTGACAAAAGAGCTCAGAAAACTATCACTAACCATATTTTATTTTTACTGACTTTCATGGACTTTCAGATGCTGACTTTCATCAACCAGTTTTGACATGGAACACGAATTGATATTTTTTCTCAGTACATAAGTCGAAACCGATCAATGATTATTATCCGAGCAGTAGTCATTATACTTGCGATGGTTTTCAAAAAGAAATATTGGAAATTTGTGCTCTTTAGTTTTGTGCTTGCTGGAGTACTATTTTATGGCGTTTCAGAAATAGGTTTCAAAAAAATACTTACTCAAGAGACAGGAATCAAACCAAGACCATATATTACGTATTCATGAACCATTCATCCCATAGGCAAACACTATAGTGATTCATCGTTTCCTTCAAGTCATATGATACTTACTGTAGCCATGATTACGGTATTAATTATATTATTCCCCTCACTTCGGCCCTATGCAATTCTTTATGCATTGCTCATGGCATGGAGCAGAATGTATAACGGCATGCACTATCCAAGCGATATTCTCGCATGAGCGTTTTTCTGAATTCTTTGTGGGTGGATAGCAGTGGTGTTGAGCAGAAGAGTATTCGAGTCAAAGTAAATTTCTCAAAATATATTTTTTAAAAATAAAAAATATATAATTTCGACATCATGAAAACAATCAATGCTTCGGGTTTTCATTGAGTCTCAATTAAAAAAATCCCGCGTCATACAGCGGGATAAGATTACAAATATAATAGATACATTATATTATTTTAATGGAATCCAACCTCAGCTAAGAGGATAGGAAGCGTAGCAACAGAATTGTTGCCATACTTTTGTATGGTCATGGGAACTAAACCAATGGGAATCGTATATTTTACAGTAGCTGGTATTGTACGCTCATTTTTACCATAAAACCGTTCAAAGAGATTAACTGTCATCTTTTCATCGATTGCCTTATTGGCTTGATGAAGAAACATTTTGGATACTTGAGTAATGAGTATTCCTATTTCATCTATGAGCTTTTTGATCAAATCAACCACATAAGATATAGAATAGGCAAAGAGAACTCCTCCATCCATTTTCAAAAATTTTCCTGGGAGTTTGGGATTATATGACTCTCCCATCCAGAGAGACCTAAGATGCTTGTTACTCGTATCTGAACGTGCCATATATCTTAAGATACCATACTTTTCTGAGTATGCCATAGCATTGGAACCTATACCAGCGCCCAAAGCAGCAAACATAAATATTTCTCCATCTATTTGTGCGGGGACAGATACCTCTCGTCCTTCAAATTCTGCAGCTCCTGCGCCAGCAGAATAAATTTGGGAATTCATATCATGGGGATCAGAAAATCTTTCTAATCCTTCAGCACCAATCACCATTACTCTTTGTGCTTTCCCCGATGTAATAAATAGGTCAGCAAGACTTACTCCATGAAGCCAGCCTCCACATCCCCAAAGTACGTCAAAGGCAAGCACGTCAGGATCAAAAATTTCTAAGAGAGCTTTCACTTTACTTGCTAAACATAATTCGTCGTGCAGGTTGTGGATGACTATGATACGATGTAGTGTTTCTTGTGATACATCAAGAAGAGTAAATGCCTGTTGAGCTGTTTGATGAATATCAATCATTTTATATCCATCAACCTCTACCACCAGATCGTTTGATCCTATAGCAAGATAGTCTTTGATCCTCTCAAGATCTTCTTTCCAATGAGGGCCACCGATAGCAAAATCGCATGCTATGATGTCAGGATTGTTAATATCGAGATCATTCTTGATTCTAGAAGCCCAATTGGGGATACAGTCAATTTTATCTTCTTCGTGGCCGTATCTGACGTCTCCTCCATTATGAGCAAAAAGAATTACGTTTGTGTCTTTTGGATTAGACCCAGAAGAAGCATAACAATCTTTTGCAGCAAGAAAACCAGAACCAGAAGTGACCATATCATGAGCAAAATATCGTCGTTCTTCTATGCCAGTTTTATCGGCAAGTTTATCGATAATCTCACGATTAGAATGAATAGTATCTGGTATTCCACTAGGCAAAAAGAATTCAGTGTTTTCAAAATAATCGTTCGGTATAATAATCTCAGGAATATGTTTACCTGTAGATCTAACAAATGTTTGAATGTGTGTCATTTTCGTTTATATTTAGGTTTGTTTTTTTGTTTTTCAAACATAAAAATACCCATTTCAATCAATAAGTCAAGCGTCTTTTTTGGACATACTAGTATCATACCACATTGTTGATCTATGTAGGGGTTTATTTGAAATTGTTATTTACTAGCTTTTTTTTATACTTTCTCGTTCAAAGACATTTATTTTATAGTAATATATTATGGCAGATTTAGTAGGGATTATCAGTCAAAAGGTCGGTATAGCGCCAAGCATCGTTCGTAGCATCATCCAGTTATTGGATGAAGGAAATACGGTTCCGTTTATTGCGAGATATCGTAAAGAACTGACCGAATGAGCGACTGATGAGCAGTTGAGAGATTTTGATGACCTGTATATGTATACGAGAAACCTTGAAGCGAGAAAGGCCGACGTTATTCGTCTCATCGAAGAGAAATGACTCATGACGGATGAGCTTAGAAAACAAATCATGGAAGCGGAAACATTGGCGAGAGTCGAAGATCTCTATAGACCATTTAAGGAGAAAAAAAATACCAAAGCTACTATCGCCAAAGCCAAAGGACTGGAACCATTGGCAGATATTTTGACTAAAGCTCAACTCAGCAAAGAAGAGTTTGAAGCTGAAGCTGAAAAGTTTGTAAGAGATACGGGAGATGTAAAAACTAGTGTCAAAGACAAGGAAGAAGCTATCCAATGAGCAAAAGATATTCTAGCTGAAGCAGTGTCTGACCATGCTGATCTGAGAGAAGACATCAAAACTAGAGAAGAAACTACTGGTGTGCTTGCATGTAAAAAAACGAAAATATTTGAAGAACAATGAGTGTATAAAATATATGGTATCTATAGTAAGAAACTTTCTGAGATGCCATCATACGCATATCTTGCTGTTTCTAGAGCAGAAACAGAAAAACAATTGCAAGTGAAACTGGAATTTTCTCAAGATAAGATCTGGGAAGAAACTACGAAATTTTTCTTTCCCAAACACTATGGAACCTGCATCTGTTATGTCCAAGAAGCATGTGAAGATGGATTGCATAGGTTATTGTTACCATCATTAGAAAGAGAAATTAGATCAGATAAAAAAAGATGGGCTGATGAAGCAGCTATCAAGGTCTTTGGTGATAACTTGAAAAACTTGCTTCTTACGCCACCGATCAAATGAATGACGGTCCTCGGATTTGATCCTGCATTTAGAACATGATGTAAACTTGCAGTCGTCGATCAGACAGGAAAATTTTTGGATAAAACCGTCATCTACCCTACTGAACCACAAAAAAAGATTACTGAAGCTTGGGACGTATTGAAAAAATTAGTCGATCAATATAAGATAGATCTTATCGTCATAGGAAATGGAACGTGATCGAGAGAATCAGAAAAAGTGGTTCATGATTTTATTGAAAAATACACACTGAATGTAAAATACATGATTACCTCCGAATCATGAGCATCCGTATATTCCGCATCTAAACTTGCTCAAGACGAATATCCAGATTTGGATGTAACTATCAGGGGCGCCATTAGCATCGCCCATAGAGTACAAGATCCACTTGCTGAACTAACGAAAATCGATCCTAAATCCATCGGAGTCGGACAGTATCAACATGATGTGGATCAAAAATATTTGAAAGAAAAACTGGAAGAGAAAGTTGAAGATATCGTAAATAGCGTAGGTGTCGATGTCAATACTGCGAGCTATACTTTGTTGCAATATATTGCAGGACTCAGTGAAGCGGTCGCAAAAAATGTCGTTGAATATAGAGATACCAATGGCAAGTTTACGAGCAAGGCACAGATCAAAAAAGTAAAAGGACTCGGTCCAAAAGCCTATGAACAAGCAATAGGATTTTTGAGAATCAAATGAGGCAAAGAGATTTTAGATGAAACGGGTATCCATCCCGAAATCCACAAACAGGTATATGCCCTTATAGAGAGTGAATTGGGCATTAAAAAAAAAGATTTGAAATTACCTATGACTGTAGAAAAATATCCAGAAAATAAATTAGTTGAACGATCTGAAACATATAACATCTGACTGGAAACATTAAGAGATGTGCTCGCCGAACTTCAAAGACCTGGACTAGATCCGAGGGATGAACTTGAAGCTCCCTGCTTCTCCTCAACTATCGTAGATATAAAAGATTTGGAGATAGGAACGAAATTAGACTGAATAGTCAGAAACGTAACGGACTTTTGAGCCTTCGTAGATATCGGACTGCATAGTGATGGCCTTGTCCATAAATCACAGATGGCGAATTATTTTGTAAATAATCCTGTCGATGTAGTAAAAGTTGGTCAACAAGTAAAAGTCAAAGTAATTGATATCGACCTCGAAAGAGAGAAGGTCTCCTTGAGCATGAAAGATGATAGTGCGCCACAATCACCGAGAAATGAAGCAAGGTGAAGTAGTGAGAAAAAAATTGAAATAGTAAAAAAAGATGAACAAATGGGCGAATCTACTATGAAAGGAAATATTACTTTCAGCTAGACCAATCTATGTTACTTGACTTATGTATTTAAATATATATACTTTTTTGAGAAAACAAAAACAAAGAGTATGGAACATTCATATATAAATTTTTTGATAAAAAGAAACAAGAAAACAGCACATGTTTTTTTGTTCATAATATTGGGACTGTTTATTCTGTGTTTTGTTCTTGGTCAGGCCATATTTGGGGGTGGATTGTTTGTGCGTTTTTTTGATATAAGTATGTCTACTGCACTTATACTCTTATTCTGGGACCTGATTTTTATCATCATATCATTGTTATTTGCATTGTACCATCTTGATGAAAATATTTTTTAACCGTATGATGCATCAAAAATTTTCCTAGTGGGTATCCCACTAGTTTTTTTTAATATTCACTAAAAGTTCAGGAAATTCTAATTGACCAAAAAAATGTCCTCTATCTGAAAAAGTGATTAATTTTGCCTTTGGCAAATATGCTTTAATTTTTTCTGTATGTGAATAAGGGACAAGATCGTCATCAGTAGAATGATAGAGAACTATTTGCTCTACTTGGGTTTGAAGATTGGAAATTATCTTTGGTTCATAAGCAAAATCTCCAGCGTATTTTTGTTCATCAGACATATCACTTTCATCAAATACACTTGATATGAGATGTAATTGTTTTATTTTTTTGGGGAATGTGTTTTCTCAAAGATATTTTATCAAAAACATTGCTCAAAGAGAATGTCCCACGAGCACAAGATCTTCATTATTGAGATACGGGAATATTTTTTCGAACCATATTTTCCATGCCTTATAACTCGCCATATTTTTGTTTGGCATCGTTGGCCTAATTATTTGGTATGTTCATTTAATATCCTCGAACCAATCTTTTCGTTCTTCTTTTTTTTCAAAAGGATCATAGTCTCGTTTTTCAAGTGCTTTACAAAACGCCTCATTATCTGGGTAGCACATTCATCCGTGAAGATAAATCAATTGTTTCATGAGTACTTAAGTAAGAGATAAATCTATCATATGAATATCATACGGGATGGTTTTTAGATATTTGTGAAACATTTCATGTGTCAACGATAAGGATGCGGTATTGATATTGGGATGAAAATTTACTAGCTCTGCATTCCCTATTTCAGCATCTATGTATACTTCTATATCCCTGTCGACATTATTGATTAATCAAAATACAGAAACGGATCATGGTTCTAATCACATCTTCTGCATAAGCAAGTCTGGACTTCCAAACGAAAGCTTACTCACCTCGAAAAGCTTTGCAAGGAACTTGAGGTCAGCTTTTTTGGGCACTAGCAAAATAACGAGGAATAGTCTTCCACTTTTTTTGTCGATAAGAAACAGATTTTTGCCTGGGATACCAGGAACAAGTTCGTGAAATATTGCTGCTTGTTCGCACGTAAATACTGCAGGATGTGCATGATAGGTATAGCGTATATTGTGTGATTGAAGAAATTGTTCTACGGGATTCATTGGTGGTGATAACAAGACTAAATAGTTCTACATCCAATGTACTATTACTCAGTATATTTGAGACACAAGAATAAATAAAATACCTATACTATCTGTATCTTTTTCAATAATGCATCCTTATCTATGGTAATTTTTGGTAATGTCGGTCGTGTATCCAGTCCATCATCTTTGAATCTAGGTAGTAGATGCATATGAAAATGATATACTGATTGCTGTCCATCGACACCACTTGCATGCATAAGATTCATTCCTGTTGCATTTATTTTTTCCTTGTAAGCAAGTGCCAACATTTTGGAAACTCTTGCAATATCAGCCAATATATTAACTGGAATATCATAGAGATCAGCATAATGTTCTCTTGGAATCACCAAGGTATGACCATATACTTCCACTTCTTTGGGAAGGATTGCTATAATATTTTTTTCTTCATATACAATCCATCATGGAATTTCTCCTTTGATTATCCTACAGAATTTACAATTTTCCATCATAATGTTTTATTGATATAAATATATCTTTGGGGGGTTAAGCTTCAAGCTTATTTAAATTTCACATGGTACCCTTGGAAACGATAATATATTGTGGACACTCCTTAGTATATTGCACAAGGTTGATTAGTCACATTAGTATTTCAATTTACTAGATCGATTGTGGCTTTGGGACATGAATTATTTTCATCTGTTATTTTATCGACAGACAATATAATACTTCAATTCTTTATACTCGTGGCGTAAGAGTTTCAAACCTTTATGTTTTGTGATTTTTCTAATTGATCTAGAACATCTTTAACCGAACCAGATTTTATATTTTGTATATTTCAAAGATTGGTCATTATTTCTGATGCAAAAGCTTTCATATCTATTGCCTTTTGGATATCGTCATTTGTCAAATCAGCTCCCCTAGGAATACTGAGCATTGGATAAGTGATATTTCCTTCTTTTATTTTTACAATAAATTGATCACAATTGTATGATAAGGTCCGATCTATTTTTACTCTATAACATACAGAGAAAGAGCTTCCATCATTCCAATCATTTATTTTTGAAGAGTCTAATATAATTCTATTATTAAAATAGTTTTCATCTATAATATTGTTTTTTAGAAAAAGCTCTTTCCAAACTTTTTCATATTGTTTACATACTTCTGTTGAGCATATATTTTTGTTTGTATCAGGATGTGATATATTAATAGTGTCATAATATCAAACTTTTTCATGTTGTTTACATACTTCTGTTGAGCATATATTTTTGTTTGTATCAGGATGTGACATATTAATAGTGTCATAATATTCTTTTTGTCCTATTCAAGAACATCAAGACAGAATCAACAATAATGACAATATTGGTAATGCTTTTTTTGACATAAGAATATTTTATAAATTAAAACTCACAGGTCTTTGGTGCTCTTGGAAATGGTATCACATCGCGGATATTTTTCCTATTCGATCAAAAACAAAAGCACTAAATATAATAATAATTTAAAAGTTTTAATGCAAGAAACATAAATATTCCTAAAATAAAAAACACTATTGCTATACTTTGAACAAATTTATTTCCAAAGCTAAACGTATAGATAAAAGACCCAATAATAATCAAAATTAAAACATATAAAGAGGCAAAACCTAATATATATCATAAATACTCATGATTCGCCAATAATGTTGTTTCTGGTAATAATATTCATTGATTTATTAATTTTTTATTTTCTCCATATTCTCAGTAATTGGTATAATAGTTTTTATATGAATCTACAAATTTACTAGCATCATCAGTTCCGGCAGAAAAAAGCAGGCTTACAATAAACCAAGAACAAGCTATAAGAATAGATCAAATTAGCATAGACTTTAGAATGATAATAATTTTACTGAAATATATTTTTGTTGTTATTATACTCTTTACATCCAAAAATCATTTATGTAAAAGAGAAAAAAAACGCCTATTTCAATCATGCATACCTTTCCAAAATAACGATTCATATTTTTTAACAGAAAATAAATTAACAATAAATACACAAATAATATAAATTATTGACACTATAATTATTATTTCAAGAACATATATAATCAAATAGAAAGAGAACTTTAAAAGCCGATTTACTCGTGATTTGAGTACTATAGGATCTAATAATGCGTTCTGAAACAATTGCCACAAAAACATGATTAATATTTTTAAATAGTAAAATATTAAATTCCTATTTATGAATATTGGTTGTTAAAACTCACATTGCTTTGGAGCTCTTGGAAATGGTATTACATCGCGGATATTTTCCATGCCCGTAATATACATCATCAATCTTTCAAATCATGCACCAAATCATGCATGAGGAACGCTTCCATATTTGCGCAAATCTAAATATCGAGAATAATCTTTTATATGCAGTCCCATATCAGTAATTCTTTTTTCTAACATTTCTAATCTCTCTTCTCTTTGTGATCCTCCGATAATCTCTCCTACTCCTGGCACCAATAGATCTGTCGCAGCCACTGTTTTTCCGTCATCATTCATCCTCATATAGAATGCCTTGATATCTTTGGGATAGTTGGTGACGAATGTAGGACCTTTGAATATCTTTTCACAGATGTATCTTTCATGTTCGGTCTGCATATCCATTCCTCGTTCTACCGGATAGTCAAATTTTTGTCCAGACTTCTTGAGCAATTCAATTGCTTCGGTATAGGTCACTCTAGCAAAATCTGCTTTAACTAAATTTTCTAATCTTATCTTTACTTCTGGGTTGATAAATTGTGCAAAGAAATCCATCTCTGCAGGTGCATTTTCGAGAATATACGTGAAAACATATTTGAGTAGTGCTTCTCATAAATTCATATCATCATTGAGATCTGCAAAAGCTATTTCTGGTTCTATCATTCGAAACTCCGAAAGGTGTCTGGTTGTGTTAGAATTTTCTGCTCTGAAGGTAGGTCAGAAGGTATATACTTTGTTGAATGCGGTAGCGAATGTTTCTGCTTCAAGTTGTCAGCTTACTGTAAGCGATGCTTGCTTGCCAAAAAAATCTTTGCTGAAATCTACCTGACCATCAGGGTTTTTTGGCATATTGAGAAAATCTAATGTCGATACCTGAAACATTTGTCCTGCTCATTCACAGTCGCTCCCTGTTATGATTGGTGTATGCACATAGATAAATCCGTTTTCGTTGAAAAACTTGTGGATAGCAAATGCGAGTAAGCTTCTCACCCTAAATACTGCTGAAAAGGTATTTGACCTTGTTCTGAGATGAGCTATTTCACGCAGATATTCGAGACTATGTCCTTTTTTTTGGAGAGGATAATCGCTAGGACAAGTCCCGACAATAGTCACTTGTGTTGCTTTGAGTTCAAAAGCTTGTTTAGCGCCTTGAGAGGCAACTAATTTCCCTTCTACACTGATGGAGCTTCAGGTAGTGAGTTTACAAATATCATCAAAATTTGATAAGTTATTTTCAAAAACCACTTGAATATTTTTGAGGTAAGATCCATCATTGAGCTCGATAAATCCGAATGTTTTGGAGTCTCTTACACTTCTTACTCGTCCATTTAAGGTAATGCTCTGATCGAGGAATTTTTTGTGGTCGGTAAAGATGTGCGCGATAGTTGTCAGTTTCATATATGTTTTTTTATAGAAAATAAATAATTTTAATTGTTAATTTACGATATTGTTTTTATCACCAAAATCAACGGTAATCACTCCTATGTTTGTATACAAATCCCTTCCATTATTTTAGGGGAAGGGTTGGGATAGGGTAAGATTCCCTTGATTTTTACATGACAAAAGCTATAGACATTTAAAACAAAAATCTAAAATACTACTATGAGACACAATTTTGGAGGCGGGCCAACTCAGCCCACAAAATCAATTATTATTTCTTCCGCGAATGCTCCTATCGGAAGAAAAGAATGGAGCAAGATGAAGAGACAAGCAAGACAAGAGAGACAGGAAGCGATTCCAGACACTCCTGGCTATGCTAAAAAAGTAGCCAAAGAACGTAAGGCAACGCTTGCACTTGCGCGACAAAAACAAACGATATCGGGAGGTTCGAAAGAATCACCCACTATCTGAACCTATCTACTAACAGAAGATCCCCCCGCATCGGAGGGGATTTTTCCTTATTCAAACATATATTATACTCATTGGTTTGTAATATACTCATCTATTCTCATATGAATATCACTCATGGTTTTTTTGTTCATCGCTCACGGTGATCATCGCAAAAGATCTTGCCCGGCTCCTGTTTTGGGAAAAGCTATCACCTCACGCAATGATTTTTCTCACTGGAGAATCATCAATACCCTATCTATCCCCAAAGCTATTCCTCCATGAGGAGGTACACCATAGGAAAAAGCTTTGAGCATCGTTCCTATACTATGGGCGATTTCTTCTTCAGTATATCACATTGTTTTGTAGGTAGCTCTCAGAATTTCTGGAAGATGTGCTCTGATAGATCAGCCGCCTATTTCCGATCCGTTGAGTACGATATCGTATTGCTGCGCCAAAATCTCTTCTATCTTTTCTTGTTTGAGCAAGTTATCTATATGCTGTACTTGTGGCATAGAAAATGGGTTGTGGGTAAATTTTCGTTTTCCTGTTAGTGTTTTCTCAAACATAGGGAAGTCCACTATCCGACAAAATGCTACCTCATCCTCATCATACAAATGTAATATTTTTCCTACTTCTCTCCTTACAATATCCAATGCTTTATTTGCAATATCTTGTTGTGCTGCAGAGAAAAAGATAGTTTCTCCAATCTTTGCGTCCATAGTTTCTACAATTTTTTGAGACACCTCTTCACCCAAAAACTTCACGATAGGAGATTGAAGATAATCAGGCTGCACGGTAATATATGCCAATCACCCAATTCATGCTTGAATCGCAACCTTGGTCAGATCCTCTATTTGTTTTTTGGTCAAATCTTGTTCTACCTTGAAACATTTGACTATTCATCATCTTTGAATTTGTTGTTTAAATACCTGAAAATCTGTCGGGGCGACGATAGCAGTAATATCTTTCATAGTCAATCAGAATCTTATATCTGGTTTGTCTGTTCCATATTTTTCTATCGCATCTTTGTAGGTAATTTTTTGAAAGCTATGAGGATGAAGTTTTTTGGTTGGATAATATGTCGTAATAAGTGAATGTAACATGTCTGTCATCAACGAAATAATGGTTTCTTGGTCCACAAAAGCCATCTCTAGATCAAATTGCGTAAATTCTGGTTGTCTATCACACTTATCATCTTCATCACGAAAACATCTCGCTACCTGAAAATATTTATCAAATCATGAGGCCATGATCATCTGCTTACATTGTTGTGGGGATTGTGGTAAGGTGTATGCTTTGCCTGAATACAATCTACTTGGCACGACAAATTCTCTCGATCACTCATCTGTTCCTTTGCTCAGGATTGGAGTCTCTATTTCATAAAAATCTTTTGCTGTAAAAAATGACCTCATATGAGTAATAGTTTTTGATCTCATCAATATGTTGTCTCTCATGCGTTTGGATCTGAGATCAAGAAATCTATATTCGAGTCTATGGCTTTCGCCTATACTTTTGGTCTCGTGGGTCTGAAATGGCAACACCTTGGATGGAGAAAGTACCTGAATGCTTTTACAATCAAGCTCTATTGTTCCGCTTTTAATTTTGGTGTTGATATCGTCTTCTGCTCTATGCACTATTGTTCACTTTACAAGAATCACCGACTCTTTATGAAGTTTTGTAATCATCTCTAGATCAGGGAAACTATCACGAGAAAACTTTATTTGAAACATTTCTCCTTCTTCTCTGAGATCGATAAAGACCAAATCTCCATGATCACGGATAGATGCAATTCGTCCGGTAAGCTGTACTACTTTGCCCAAAAACGATTGGTCGATATCTTTGAGCATATAATCTCTGTAATGGCTAAGTATAATTGGTTTCATGGGAATGGGAGTAAAAAGTTAAAACAAAGAAAAGCCCCTCTAGAAACTTTTCTAGAGAGGCGTATGTAAATATGTTATTTACTTGTTTCTAGAAAAATCTCCAAAGATTGTTTTGGTTATTGTTATTATTATTGTTTGTCATAATAACGAATACCATGAGATTTTTCCGTAAATTAAAGTGTAATGAGTATACTGATTTCCTCCAAAATTGCAATATTTTTTATGTAAAACTTATAAACTACGTGTTTTCATTTCTTCGACACACTTGTCAGTAAATTCAGGGACACCAGTTTCGTACTGTTTTTTACTTCTATATTCACGGATAGAAAGTGTCTTTGTCGTTTCTTCTTTTTCTCCTACAATCACGATATACGGAATTTTTTCTATCTCTGCATTACGAATTTTTTTACTGAATGAGTTGTTGCTTTCATCTACTGAGACCCTCAATCATTGTTCTTTCATTTGTGTAGCTATCTGTTTTGCATACGTAATAAAGTTTTCTGCTACGGGAACAAATTGTATTTGTACGGGCGCGAGCCACAATGGAAATGCTCCCGCATAATGTTCGATCAATATTCACATAAATCTCTCTGGAGAACCTACAATTGCTCTATGTATCATAACTGGTGTTTTTTCTCATCCATCACTATCTTTGTAGATTAATTTAAACCTTTGTGGCATGATAAAATCCAGTTGAATAGTAGATATTTGAAATTCTCTTCACAAAGAATCTTTTGCAACCAAATCCATTTTTGGTCAGTAAATAGCTGCCTCTCATTCTGCCTTTGTGTATTCTATATTGTTTTCTATCAAAATTTCTTCGAGTAATTTTTGTGATTTTTCTCGTGTTTGGGGTTCTCATAAATATTTTTCTCTTTTATTTGGATCCCAAAGAGAGAGTCTAATAACATATTCCATTCCATAGGTACTCATAGCTTTTTTTATAATTCACAATACAGAAACAAATTCCGCTTTGATTTGATCTTCACGACAAAAGCAATGCCCATCATCCTGACAGAAACATCTTAAACGAGTCAAACCAATCAGCTCACCTGGCTTTTCGTCGCGATATAAATTTGCAAAATCTGATATCCTCACGGGCAAATCTGTATAACTTCTTTGTTCTGCTGCATATATTTGTGTATGTTGAGGACAGTTCATTGGCTTGAGAAAATATTCTTCTTCTGAATAATTTGAGACTACTCTCATCATATCTTCTTTATATTTTTCGTAATGACCAGATATTTTGAAGAGTTCTGCTTTATTCATGTTGGGGGTGTGTACTTCTTGATATCATATATCAGATTGAAGGTCATTTGTATATCTTATGATTTCTTTTCTTATGATATTTCCTTTGTGCGTATATAATGGCAATCCAGGTCATACCAGTTCCGAAAACACGAACAATCATAACTTTTTTCCAAGTACTCTGTGATCACGTTTTTTTGCTTCTTCCAACCTCTCGATATATTCTTTCAGTGCGTTTTTGTCTTCAAATGCAAGTCCGTAAATTCTCGTCATCATCGGATTCTTTTCATTTCCTCTCCAATACGCTCCAGCAACTTTATCGATTTTGAATGCATCTGGATTGATCTCTTTTGTGTTGTCTACATGAGGTCATTCACACATATCGATAAAAGTAATGAATTGTGTTCAGAATTCAGAATTTAGAATTCAGAATTTTTGAAGTTGTTTATTTATTTTTTCATATTTGATAACATATTCTGGTTTGCTGCCCTTGAGTAGGTTGTCTTTTGCGGAAACAGGAATCGTATTGATGTAATAAGAAAATACCGTTTCTCCTTCAGCTTTAAATTCTTCGATAAGCTCTATTTTGAACTCTTCGCCAAGCATCGTAATGATTTCTTTGGCTTGGTCGTAATTGAGTTCTATTCTGTGAAATAATTGACTTTCTTTGACAATCTTAGTCATCATTTTATTGATCTCTTTGAGTTGCTCTTCCTTACATTCTACTCCTTCAGAGAAAATAAAATCATAATAAAATCATGTATCTATTGCAGGACCGATACCAAGTTTTGCATGAGTGTCTACTGATCTTTGGACTGCTTGAGCCAATACGTGGGAAAGTGAATGACGTGGTTTCAAAATCGCTTCTTCCATAACTATTTGTGAGATATATAAAATCATACCATAGAACTTTAGTGTAATGTTTTGTCACCAAAAAAACAAGATTATTTTCTAACCGTACTTATTTTTTATTATACTACTATACAATATACAACAACATCAAATATTTGATATATTCTCCTGAGAAAAATTTTTCTTTTTTATTGAATAATGCATCCCATATTTGACATACCAAATATTTGACAAAAACGCTTTTGTGAGTATACTTAGTAGTGTATGTTTACTGTTTTAAAAAAAACATGGATAAACAAGGGTATGTACTCAAGGTACTTGCTGTGATGAAAGATGCCCGACCCATCGCAGAAGGTCTTACGTATTTGATAGAAAAAAATACCTTTGATGACAAAACATTAGATGTTTTGGTCAAGATTTTGCAATACTCTCTGGCAAAAGCTACGAGCGAAATAGAAAAAGCTAAGCTAGGAAAAGCTACTGAGATTTTCAAAAAGTTACAACAGTCAGAAACCAATCAACAGCAGATAGACCAAAAAGATATAGCAAATCTGGAAGAAATGATTACTGCCATTTAATTTTTTACCACACAACCCATGGGAGAAGCAACAACAAATTTGGAAAACGTATTGGATTCCAAACCAGATGCATGAATACAATTACCTGATCAGTTTGAAAGTACATTTTCTGATGTAAAAAACAGAAAAATACTGATGACTGCTGCCAAAGAAAGCTTCAGTGATATGAAAATAGACACAAAGGCGATCATTGATCAGGTATCGACAGAGATAAAATCTTGGACTAAATTTCCTGAAAAATGAGATACGGGATATAACGCTAAAATAGCGGTTTTGTATTTGTATACCTCATTGACAGATCCGAGCAAAGAAAACCCATCATTAGATGATGTAGAAAACACGTATGATATCCTACAATCAGGAACCACGCCCGCTAAGATTGATGTCACTACTCATAAAACAGAAATAGATTTTACCCAGATAGATGTAGAAAAATATTTAAATTGATTGACCTCACTCAATGCAGATACTGTAGCTGAATTAGCTAAAAGAATAAAACAGCTACCAGATGGTATCTTGTCCTTAGATTGATTAAAAACAATCGATAAAGAAACTGCTACTGCATTAGCTACATTACCCATTAAACATTTATATTTAAGGTCGTTAGAAACAATTGATGCACCTACCGCTACTGCGTTAGCTCAACTACCCATTTCTGGGGCATTGGCTTTAGATTGATTAACAACAATCGATAAAGAAACTGCTATTGCACTTGCGACGTTTACAAGTCATGGAGTATTGTCTTTAAATTGATTAACAACAATCGATAAAGAAACTGCTACTGCATTAGCTACATTACCAAATGGAACATTATCTCTAAGATGACTAACAAGAATCGATACCCCTACTGCTACTGAACTTGCTAAATTACCAAATGGAGATTTATCTTTAGACATATTGACGTCACTTGATAAAGAAACTGCCACTGAACTTGCTAAATTACCAAATGGAGATTTATCTTTAGATTGATTAACAACAATCGATAAAGAAACTGCTACTGCGTTAGCCACATTACCAAATGGAGATTTATCTTTAGAATGATTAACAAAAATCAATCAAGAGAGTGCTACAACATTAGCTACATTACCACATTGAGATTTATATTTAGATTGATTAAAAACAATCGATAAAGAAACTGCTACTGCGTTAGCCACATTACCAAATGGAGCATTATTTTTAAGATGACTAGCAAAAATTGATGCACCTACTGCTACTGCATTAGCTAAACTACCAAGCGAAAAACTATCTTTAGATAATACCACAAAAACCATAGTAGCTGCGGCCCGTATTGACCTTTCTCCTACCACTACTGAATCTAAAGACAAAGCTACTACTTCTACTGAAGCTAAAGATAAAGCTACTACTTCTACTGAAGCTAAAGATAAAGCTACTACTTCTACTGAAGCTAAAGACAAAGCTACTACTTCTACTGAAGCTAAAGACAAAGCTACTACTTCTACTGAAGCTAAAGACAAAGCTACTACTTCTACTGAAGCTAAAGACAAAGCTACTACTGAAACAGAACACCGCGTGAATGATCTCACAAAACAAATAACACAACTAACTGAAGAAAATAAAACCAAGAAAGAGAGAATAAAAGCAATCGGTAAAGATATCACCATACAGTCTGATCAATGAGACTATTCGAAAGTTTCTCTCTTAGAAGAAGAAAAAAGAACAGTAAATCAAAAAATAAAAAGTAATAATAAAACAATAAAAGAGTATAATGCTGAACTAGTAACCTTAACGCCAAAATATTTAGATTGATTAACAACAATCGATACCCCTACCGCTACTGCATTGATTGCATCTGAAGCAAAGATTTGAAACCTCATAGGCTTGGATTGATTAACCTCAATTGATGAAAACACTACTAAGGTATTAGCCAGCTTACCAAAAACTGGTAGTTTAACATTACATTGATTGAAAACAATTGATGAAAATACCGCTAAGACATTGGTAACTTCCTTCAAATGAAGATATTTATCATTGTGATTGAACACGATTGATCAACCTACTGCTAAGGTATTGGCTTCTTTCACATGAGAAACATTGACCTTAGATTGATTGACTAAAAACACGATTACACCCAGTGTTGCAGAAGAGCTAGCTACATTCAAAGGAAATTTTTTATGATTAGAATGAGTAACCGAGCTTGATGAGTCTACTGCTAAGCTTTTTGCCACATTCAAAGCGAAGAACTTAGACCTAATTTGATTGAAAACAATTGATGAAAACACCGCAAAAGCACTAACGACATTCAAAGGAACATTATATATGCATTGATTAACAACAATTGATGAAAACACTGCTAAGGTATTAGCCACATTGCCGCCCAAAAAATTAATATTACCAAGGGACCAAACAAATAGAGTAACCAAGATGGTAACTACAGCTCGCAGGAAGCTTATTGTTTCTTCTATTAATACCCCAGACCAAATAGAAAACTTTACAGGAAAAGCTACAGTCAAATATGATAATGGTACGTATACAGGATATTTCGAAAATGGTCTACAGCAATGAAGAATGGAGGAATGAAAATGATGAGTATATTCATATACAGATGGTCAAAGTTATACAGGAGACTTTCTAAAGGATCAGTTTTCATGACGGTGAACATATACATTTGAGAATGGCAATACATATAAAGGCCAGTTTGAGAGAAATTACTTTCATTGAACGTGAACTTATACATTTAAGAATGGCGAGACACTTGTCGGGCAATGGATAGATGACAAAAAAGAATGACCATTTACACAAACATTAGTTGATGGTACATCTCAGACAGTAAATTATAAAAATGATGTACCAGAAATGACACCCAAAGAAATACTTAAATCTGTAGGCTTAGATACCTATGAATCTAAATTCGATCTTCTTTCAATAACACAAAATAATATGTCTAGATTAGAAAAGGCTAGTGGTAGTAAAGCACTACTTATCAACCTACTTAATAGCACTGCATTTTGAGATTATAAAATCACAGATGCTGATATATTAAATTTTTCGATCAAATGTGGTAATCAAGGAATAAGAAACATAAATCGGCTTATGAGTGAAACGTTAGACAATAAAATTTATTGGATAGAAACTACAAATGGTAAGATTAGAACAGAAAATAAAAAATATTATAATAGTGAATACAATAATGCACACGATTTTTTCTCTCGACTAAGATCTCGAGAATGATATAAAAAATAATATTATATTTGAGTAGATATATTCTATAAAAACAATATATATTAGGAGCAATTTAGCTCCTTTTTTTTCTAATGAATTATGTCCTTGTTCCCATTATAGCTGTAGCAGTTGCCTTTGTCGGTCTTACACTTTTTCGTTGGCTAAAGCTACTTGATAAGCCAGGTAATGATCTCAAAAATACGAGAAAACCCGTACCCACGATACAATGAATTTTTGTCTATGTGGGATTTTTTATCGCTGTTGCACTCCTCTTTCCCCAATATTTACACAATAATTTATTCTGGGGACTTTTTTTTGGATCGCTTCCTATCGTCATATTTGAACTCTTCGAAGAATTGAATTATATCGGCAAAATACGTTTTAAGGTTCCTCCGTCATTGAGATTGGTAGGACATATTATCGGAGCACTACTCGCAGTTCGGATAGGAAGTTTTGGACCACAAGAAATCATTATCAATGGACATATACGAGCTATTCATCAGTGGATTTTGGCATGATGATTTGTCGTTTGGTCTATCTTGTGTATCAATGCCATCAACCGATTTGATGGGATTTATGGCCAAGCAAGCGGTGTTTCTAGTATCGGATTTTTGACGATATTTCTATTGATTCAGTTTGTCGTCTTCAAACATTATACCAATTTTACTGAAGCAAACATGCAGACACTGCTCTTTGTAAAAAACATTTCTTTCGTATTGTTTTGTATCAGTCTCGTGTCTACGGTGGTTGAATATAAACCACTAGGACTTATGAGAGATGTAGGGATTATGTTTTTTGGATTTAGTTTGGCGTATCTTTCTGTCGTCGGATGAGCAAAAGTAGGGACACTGATTGTAGCATTATCGTTAGTTATTTTTGATGCAATATGGGTCTGAATCTGGAGAATGTTTATTATGAAAAAAAGTCCACTTACGGGTGACTATACACATCTCCATCATAGATTGCTTGGACTTGGTCGAAATAGAAAAGAAGTGAGAGCGTTTGTATGGATATGGTCACTTATTATGATGATGTTGATACTGATCCAATGAACCGATAGGACCAACAAATTTATTATTTTTACGCTTATGGCACTCGTGTTCTTTGGAATCAATTATTATCTTTTTGTGGTCAAGAAGTTACCGTGTGGTTTAGCTATGAAAAAATAAGGAAATCATGATGATTATGAAACAATGAACATATTTTTCTCCTTTGACAACAAGGAGATTTTTTTAAATAAAACACTGGAGCTTCTGAAAGAAGTAGTTGAACGTCGTTTTATCTCGCACAGTACTCGTCCTTTAATGGGGAATATTTTGAATTTTCTATGTAATTAAAAAAACCCCATCCCATATATGGATGAGGCCTCTCGATGAAAACCGTTTCCTTCAAACAAACCCTTTCTCCCAAGTATATGTGGATGCATGCCTTGCAATTGGAGGTGGGAAAAACAAAATACAGATGCCAAAGGAGGGTAAAAACATCGAAATGTATCTTACTATACTATAACTCATACTCTATGTAAATTATACTATATACATTTTCTAGCATAAATCAATAGCATTTTTCTTTTTTTCTCTATCTATCCGAAGATGACATTCTCCAAAATCTAAAACATATCTCACTGTTTGATAAAACTTTATTTGCTTTTTTTTCTCTTTTCTATAAAATATCACCATATACACTATCGTGCTATGTTAGATTAATGTAGAATTCAAAATATAGAATTCATAAAAAAAACAATATGTTTACGTTATTATACACCTATATGAATCAAAATATAACAGAAAGAACTTTTAATTTCGCTGTGAGAATAAGTAAATATCAATTTTATTTAAAAGAAAAAAAAAATTATGAAATTGCTTCACAAGTATTTAGATCATGAACTAGTATTTGAGCAAATATTTCAGAGGCACAATCAAGTAGTAGTAAAAAAGATTTTATTCATAAAATGAATATAGCACTCAAAGAAGCAAAAGAAACTACGTTTCGACTCAAGCTACTTGAACAATGATTCGATGAATCTAATGAAGATATACAAAAAGAATGTGAAGAAGTCACTAAAATACTTGTTACTATTATTAAAAATACAAAAAACAATATGAAGAAATAGGGTGGTTTTTGCACTCTAAATTTTAAATTCTGAATTAAATACCATGGATTTTGATGTAAAAAAAAACTACTACGACATTTTATGAGTCAAAGAAGATGCTTCCTGAGAAGAAATAAAAAAAGCATTTAAAAAAGCTGCGGTTAAGCATCATCCTGATAAATGAGGTGATAAAAAAAAGTTTCAAGAAATGAATGAGGCATATCAAGTCATTGGTGATGAAAAGAAAAAAGGCCAATACGATGCCTATAGAAAAAGTGGATATTCGTGATTTGATGGTCAGGGATGATTTGGTTGAGGTGGCTTTGGTTGAGGTGCCGGAGGTCAGGCAGGATTCGACTTTTGAGATTTTGATATTGGCGATATTATGGGTGGTATTTTTGGTGGGTGATTCGGCGGCTGATCTACAAGAAAAAGCACACAAGGTGGAGAAGACATTCAAGTAGCAATAGATATTAGTTTCGAAGAATCATATACCTGAGTAACGAAGAAAGTTGTCTATAGCAGGATGAAAAAAGTCGATGGAGCCCAAGAAAAGAAATGTGAATCATGCAATGGTCATGGTAGCGTAGTCCAACATATACAAACACCATTTGGCGTTATGCAAAGCCAATGAGTATGTTCACACTGCAACGGAAGTGGAAATATCTATACCAAAGATGGCAGACCACTAGCCAACTGATGACTAGAAAAAGCAAAAGAGACTTTAGAAATAAAGATACCCGCAGCAATCAAAGCAGGCGCGTATATCAAGTTTGTCAACAAAGGAAATGAATCATCTAGTCATCATGTCGGGGATTTTTATATTCAGATAAATATTGTCAATTCTAAACTCTATGAAAGGAAAGGTGATAGTGTTTATACCAAAGCAAATGTTAGTCTTTTTGATATGGTATTATGATGAGAAATCACCGTCAATCACCCTGAAGGAAAGTTAAAAATCAAGGTACCCAAGGGCACCCAAGTTGGCGATATGATTAAGATCAATGGTAAGTGATTTGGCAGTGGTGGGATGTTTAGCAAAAAGGGAGATTTATATGTGATTCCTCAGGTCGACATACCAAAAAAATTGAGTAAAGACCAAGAAAAACTTTGGGAAGAATTGAAGAAAAAATAATATACAGACACTATCCCCAACGCGGATTTTAAAAAAAACCTCGGATACATACTCCGGGGATTTTTATTTTTTCAGATCTCTTTATCATTTGGTTGTGGCATCTTTTTTGAGCTCTTGTAAGATGACTATCCCTACCCGCGTAAAAAATTTGCTACTCAATTTCTCCAATGAATATTTGGCATGTGCATACTTAAAAATTTTGCTACTCAATTTCTCCAATGAAGATGTAATATACGCATGCGGGTACAATACCATTATTTTGCGATATATTCTGTGTATAAACACATTGGCATCCGCATCATCACTAGCAAAGATAAATGATCTTGGCAGAAAGAAATGAAGTCGTGGTAACAATACCTCGAATTCAGATACAAAGTGATCTTTAAGTTTTGCTGTAATAACTTGCGCTGTGTCACTTAAGGATTCTCCTCTCTCATCACCGAGTTTTGTTTCTTGTTTTTTTATTTGAACGAAATCTGCGTAGAACGCGTCCAAAAAGATTTCAAAATCTTCCTGAGTTTTTTTTCGTTTGTGGAGAATAAAAAGAATTATTGCACCAAATCCTATAACTAGGATCCAATAACAGATAGTTGGATTGTATTCCATATACTTTTTTGATTTTGTTTTTTATTTTATACATATAAGATAACATAAGTCAATACCCAGTTTCTTGCATTTTATTGCAAATTTTTTTGTCTTTTTCTCAGTAAATCAATTGGGCAACTCCTCTATTACTCCTACCCTCTGGATTGATATTTTTTATGTTGATACATTATAATGTGGTATTTCGTATTTCCTTTGCCCTCATTCCTCGTTTCCTTTTGTTTGTCCTATCTTTGTCAATTTTTTTCTTATTGTGTCTACCTACAATCTCTTGCGGTTATGAGCAAGTATCGTTCTCGATCGAAACATTGTTATGTTTATCAGTCGGTACACGTCACTCATACCTTATGTTTGCATGGCAACAAACACAACCATTCTGCTCAATACCCGTTCCGCATGTCGGGATGGGAAATGAGCGGGGAAGTTGTCTACTCCTCACTATAGACGACCGACTTCCTGGCAACAGAAATTACTGCCCTCGAGCAGTGTGAGACCATCTATGTATATATACATCATATTAAATTTATGTTTATGAAAATAATTATTTTTATGGTAGTACTTCTCATGGGTTTGGGAAGTTGCCAAAAAGAGAAAACACCATCACAACAAGCTCAGCAAGAGACTATACCACGTCTGCCCATAGAGAACTCCACTGTGGCCATGATAGAATATATGGTACTCCCTAAGTTTGGAAAACCAAATACAACTATGTATTACTTTCACGTCTATGACCCTGCTGGTATATTAGCAATATCGGTTAAACTTTATGAAAAATCAACAGGAATGCTTACCTATTTACCCATGACAAGACTCGGTAATTATTGGACACTCTCCACAATGATAAGTACTAATGGCTGGTTTGATTGGCGCTACGTTTATAGTATTAATAAAAACAATATAAGCGGTATTGCTTATGTACTGTGCAACACCAATAATAATTTTTCTCCAATTGGTGTGAGCTCCCTTACATGGCCCTTTGGCGCTGATGGCTCTACCTTTATCAATCGTCAAGGTTGGATCGGTGCTATGGAAGAAGGAGGTTGTGGTAGTGGATGGAATGAGGGCGGACACCACTACTATAGTTGTGGAGCTGATGATTCTTATGCAGAGGACTGGAACAAAATTTGTTCTACCCCGTATGCTGATGATGGAACCGTAGTTCGTTCTCCATTGGATGGAAAGGTTGTTCGAGTTTTTTTTGATTCTCCTTCATATCATAATGGAGGATATGGCAACGCTATTGATATACAACAGGAATCTTGTGATGGTATTCTTTATGTATTTCGTATCGCCCATCTCAAGTATGCGCCACTACTATCTCTCGGAGACTATGTCCGTGCTGGTAGTACACCCATTGGCCATATAGGTATGTCAGGTGGCACCTCTACCGCACCCCATGCTCACTGTGCATTGTACCATGTAACCAATGGTTGTAACGCAAAATCTAAGTTTTTGTTTACTGCACCGTAACCATGTTAGTTGTTTTTTTGTACTCAAAAAATTTCTAGCGTAGGATGGGTATTTCCCTTCCTACGTTTTTACTTTATTATAACATCATGCTATGAAATGTTTTTTACACAGGCATGGTTTTTTCTTTTTCTTCTATCTGTTTCTTTATTCTTTTTTTCATAATTCGATAGATAATCCATATAAGCATAGCCAGCATTATCCATGATGGCCAAGTCCATACAAACAATATATTCCGTGAATTTTTTGTCCCTGGTATGTAAGCTTGGGCAGGTTGCTTTCCGTTGGTGATATTAAAATTAAATTCTGGTGTATAGGATATTTTGCTATGTACCCAGAATAGTCCGCCATATGTTGGCAATATAAAACTCTTGGTAGTGAGCAATATTCAACTATTGGGAGGTATCGTTGTATCAAAAACAAAATCTTTTTTATATCAAAATATATTTGAGAGTGTACCAGTTATATGTATCTTTTCCTCGATATTACCCTTGTTACTTACTCATAGACTGATACGGTATTCATCTCATATCTTTTTAATCGTTGGACGCTGATAGAGACTCAATACCTGTACCGCCTCGGTATTGTACACAAACACATCAATATATTTTATTGAACGTATACGTATCGTAAACATATTTTCATTGCTAATATCTGTTCAAATAACATTGTACGCTAAACAACCATGGCTCAATCAGCTAAATCATACAGCGTATACCATACTATATTTTTTTTGTGTTGTTTTTTGTGGCGGAAGAATTATTTCTCATGAATAAGGAAGCATAAAATTACCAAAATTTTTTTTTGGTCTATCGGATGCATTACATGCTCTGTTTTTGAAAGCGTCAGCAGTAATTACACTATCCAAAAATTCAACGTTGATCGTGACTGGTGCTGTTGATTTGTTAACAAATTCAACACAGAGAGAAAGCATTTTTCCCGCTTTGGAAGTCAAATCTACTTCATTATTCGTTGTGTTGTTATTACAAAACTTAACCTCTATCATACCAAGCACATACGACTGTGCAAACCCCTTGATAGAAAATCCAAGACCAAAAATCGCAAGTACTATAATAAAAATATATTTGTTTATTTGTTTCATTTTCTGTCTTGTCTATTGTATAAATTTTGTCTAGTATCACCCAATACTCCTATAGGCGTTACTATATCTCTATGTATGATATTTATATACTTAAAATCTGATCTTTTTCAAACTTATTATTTTTTATTCTCTATATTTTGTATACTCTACATATATTGACATTTTCACAAAAATACATTGATTTTTTATACCATTTATATATAGTATAATCCAATAAACAAAATAGATAACAAAAAATCAAATCACTGTCGGTCATTAACAGTCATATATTTGATTTTTTTCTAAATCAAAAAAATAACGAAATAATAACAAACCTAAAAACAAAAAAAACCAACGCTATGAAACACATCTTTAACATTATCTTTCTGCTGATAGCCCTTGCAATCAGCAATGTAGCCTTCTCTGCTCATGTGAGTGAGTCTAAGGCTAAGGATGTAGCGTTCAACTTTATTAAAAGAGTTGATACCTGCATTACATCTTCCTCGATGCTTTCCCTGGAAAATCCTGGGGAACAAGCATTTTACATCTTTAGCCACGCACGTGGCTTTGTTATTGTTGCTGCTGATGATAGGGTAACTCCTATAATTGGCTACAGCACTGAGCATTCATTTCCTCAAAATAATGACACACTCAGAGGGAATAACTTTTGGGGATGGATGGTCTCCTGGAGAAATCAGATCCAATATGTTGTAGATAATAATATCTCTGCGACAGATGAAATCGCTTCTCAATGGAACAATCTTATCACTCATCAATCAATGAGAAGTATGACTACGGTCGTACCGCCACTATTAACTACCACCTGGGATCAGGTATGGCCCTACAACGCATTCTGCCCTAGTGGTACCGTTACTGGTTGTGTTGCAACAGCCATGGGCCAAATTATGGCTAAACATGATTATCCTGCCCAAGGTCTTGGTTTTTATGGCTATCAATGGGGGACTTTCCCCTATACGGGGGCTAACTTTGGTCTGACGAACTATAATTTTGGTATTATGCCAAACACTATATCAACTATGACCACTCCGGCAGATACCGCGGTCGCAAGACTACTCTATCAAACTGCTGTATCCTGTCGTTCTATGTGGGGCGCTAGCACAGGCGTTGGCTATTCCACTGGTGAAGATCCTATGACAAGAGCTTTTATAAATTATTTTAAGTATGCCTATTCTACCATCAGGTATATCCAAAAATCTTCTTATACAAGCACACAATGGGATAGCATACTCCAAGTTGAACTCCTCGCAGGTCGCCCCGTTTACTATCGTGGCGATGGATCATTGAGTCATGCTTGGGTTCTTGATGGTGTGGATGCATCTACTATGTACCACATGAATTGGGGCTGGGGAGGTAACTATAATGGCTACTTCGCTTTGTCCATTCTCAATCCAGGCAGTAATAATGTAACTAACAATCAACATGCTATCATAGGCATCAAGCCAAATGATGGTAGCACTTTGGTTACGAATACTACATGGTCAGGTAATGTAACTAAAACAACGAATGTTGCTGTCCCTGATGCAATCACACTCACTGCCAGTCCTGGAGCTGTTATTAAATTTGCTAAAAATTGTCGTTTACAGATATTTGGCAGATTGCTTTCTATCGGCACTGCAAGTAATTATGTAAAATTTAGTGCAATAGATACAACTGATGGATGGGATGGGATTGACATTGATAACTACTATAACGGAATGGAGGTCATGACAGATAATGATAGTACGAAGCTGATCTATACTCAGGTAGAGTATAGCAAAAGCTCTGGTTTATATTGTCAAGGTTATGGCAAGGTACTCATAGACCATTCTAAAATCAATAATAATCACGCTGGTTCTTATGGTGCTGGCCTTTCTATCTGGCTTCATCCTATCAATATCTCTAATTCTGAGATTTATAGCAATCATGCTGGCGTGGGAGGTGGAATCTTTATTGCAAATACTAATACCATGTCAGCTACTTTATCTCAAGATAATATCCATGACAATGTGTCTGATGCTACTGGAGGAGGTTTTGTTTTATCAGCAACAGTAGCTATTGTCTTGAGTAACAGTATAGTCTATCATAATTATTCTCCTGTGGGAGCTGGAGGTGCTCTACTTTCTGGTAGTTCTACCATCATCAACACTAAATTCTGTAATAACTCTACCATAAGTTCTAGTGGCAAGGGGGGTGGTTTATATTTTGACGCTTCTTCTGCAAAAGTAGTAAATAGTCTCTTTGCAAACAATACTGCGATGATTGCTGGCGGATCTTTAGTTATATTGAACTCATCAAATCCATTATTAATAAATAATACCATATGTAAGAATCTATCTCAAACTAATTCTTCTATTGGTATAACAACAAATTCTATGCCAATTTTTAGAAATACTATAATGTATGATAATTTTAATGGCAATGGTAAAGAATTTTATTTGGGAGATAATGGATGTGATCCTATCATTGACCATTGTAATTTACAGGGTGGAATAAATGCTTTGGGTGGGCCTGGTTCTGGAACCAACTATACGACTGGTAACTATACTAACAATAAAGACTCTATACCTCTATTTGTAAGCCCATCAACTGGTGCTGGTAGTGGATATAATGGACTTACTGCTGATTTTTCATTGCAGTATCTACCTATTCATTCGCCCTGTATTAATGCTGGTGATACTACAGGAGTAAGTAATTTACTTCCTAATCTTGATCTTGGAAACAATCCCAGAATCAATGGCATTATAGATATGGGCGCTTATGAATACGCATGCGTTTCGGTACCCGTCAGTGTTGCCATTTCTGTCAGTCAGAACTCCGTTTGTTCAGGTACTTCAGTCACTTTTACTGCTGTTCCTACCAACGGGGGAACTTCTCCTGCTTATCAATGGAAAAAAACTGGCGCTACTATCGCTGGTGCAACCAATGTAACCTATTCTTATATCCCTACCAACGGTGACATTATTACTTGTGTACTTACTTCTTCTTTATCTTGTACTACCGGTAATCCTGCCACCAGCCCTCCTATTACTATGATTGCGAATGAGTCTCCTATAGCTAATGCTGGAAGCGATCTTATGATTGCTTATGGTGTAGCTACGACATTGAACGGCTCAGCTACTAGTGGTTCTGGAAATTATACCTGGCACTGGGAATTGGCTTCTCTGTTGATCAATCCTAACGTACAAAATCCAACTACAGTAAACCTTACCAATTCCGTCCAATTTAATTTAACCGTGACCGATGCGTCTACTGGATGTATAGGAAACGATCAAGTGTTGGTTACGGTTACTGGAGGTGTGTTGTCTGTAGATGTTACTGCAAATCCGAATCCAATCTGTGCCAGTAACCTGGTACAATTACTCTCTCTTGTTGGTGGAGGAACAGGGAATTATACCTATGCTTGGACTTCGAATCCCCCAGGATTTACTTCTGTAATACCTAATCCTGCAGCCTATCCAGCTATTACAACCACCTATATTGTGGTAGTGAATGATGGTTTTGCTACAGCAAGCGACTCAATAGTAGTGGTTGTCAATCCGCTAGTGGGAATCCCTACGGTACCTATAGGACCAGATACTGTAGACCTCAAAAATACCGCAACCTCTGAATATACAATGACAGCAGTACCCACAGCAAGCTCCTATATTTGGAACTTGACGCCAAGTAGTGCTGGAACAATCAGTGGAAACGGTCTAATCGGCACAGTGTCTTGGAATACCAACTATCTAGGAAATGCTAGCATAAAGGTAAAATCTGTAAATAGTTGTGGAGAATCTGTATGGTCTACAGAAAAAACAACGTTTGTAGACAATACCACAGGTATTGCACAACAATACGAACCCACAAATATTATACTCTATCCAAATCCCAATAATGGGATATTTCACATCAGATCATCTGAAAAGATTTCGAAGGTTATGATCTTTGAACAGCTTGGCAAACCAATTGCTGAAATTCAGAATCCTGATGAAAATTACAATTATGATTATAGTCAATTACCTTCTGGTATTTATTTTGTACACATCACAAGCGATAGATTGAATATAGTCAGAAAAATCATTATTTCTCACTAATGTAAAATCTCCGGAATATTATCCGGAGATTTTTTTTGTTTTTTTATATTTTTAGGTAGCGCTTTGATAAAACTAATCGTACTAAAATATTAATTATTTATATCAAAGTTTATGATACCACTATATGTATCAGGATTTTGTAATGCTGGGATAGTAACTTTCATTCGTGGTAAGTTACCATAGGTTCCTGTAGGACAACTATATGGACTACTTGGAGCATCTCTCTGGATATATGTTTGTACTCAAGTAAATGTTGTATATCAAGATAAATTATTATTTACATATACTCAGGTTGTTATAGTTCATTGTATAAGATATATTCACGTTCATCTAAAATATATATTAGACTGATTGATATATAGACTAGGGTTTGCCCTTCAACTAAGTGCAGCTGGTAATGTAATAGTTGTATACCATCACGTAGTTCACTTATTGTCTTGTACTTGAAAATATCACGTATATTGTCAGGAAAGAGTTTGTATACTAGGTGAATAAGCGACACTTCATAATGCTAATCACAATGGCCGTCCGTAGGTGTTTCCACTAATTACTATATTATATATCCTGCCTGTAATATAATTATTACTTAAGAAGTCTGATGCATATCATGTATAGTTGTAAGATCAGTTGGACATACACATCCTCACATCAGTAAACAGCCATTGTCCAGTATTGAATTTATTGATATTGGATCTATATAATAAATCTATTTCTCATGTAGAGAGCGCATAGTTGTAGATACGCATCTCATCTATTTGTCATGAAAATATGAAAGATGCTGGCGACATAGATCATATAGTAGGTGCAGTATCTTGCATTCATGTATAAAATTGGATACTGACTGTTCATTGTATTTGACCATCAACATAACACTCAAACACATTGTTTGATCTCTTATATATTCATACTATATGATGTCGATTTCCATCAGTTAAGTTAAATGTTCCACATGTATCTTCTTGATATATTATACTATTACCTATCAAAAACTGTATAGTATTTCATCACAAACCAAACCTATATCAATTTATACCTGCTGTATTTGATATAGTATACATCTGACCGTTATTTTTAGTGGTTTTGACCCAATGGGCAAAAGTAAATGCATTTTTTCAAGCTAATCATAGTGATTGAGACACTTGAATATAATTTCAGCTACCGAATAGATATGCTCAATTATATTTACCATTTCATGTCCATGTTGATCCATTTACTACTGCTCAGTCATTTCAATACATAGAAGCATCTTTTATCGTAGATGAATTCTCTCATAACACCGATACGTTATCAAAATTATACATTAAGACCAATCCAGAATCATATACGGAATATGGAGTGGAGTTTCGTGTATACATAAATTGACTAAGTCAGATTCATGTTTCTGTAATCTGTAGTTGTGGAATAAATGTATTAGTGGTCCCTGTAGATCCAGCACTAGGAGTTGATCAGGTGAATATGATTATAGGTATCGTACCATCATAGATATATGTTGTGGCGCTTCCTGTTGCTAGATTGTTTGATACATCACGTACGCGGAAATTGATGGTTATATTTGCTGTATGATTTAATCATGTTGTATAACAATATGTTGATCAGTCGTAGCTAGCTCATGTTCGTGTATTTCATGTCGTATATTCACACGTAGATCATGAGATGCCTCATCCACCATCACTTACTTGTGAACGAATATCTACGATTCATTTATAGTAAAATGTTGATCAATTAAGCCCTGTTGTTCAGCTATAAATCACTGCCGTAAATACTTGTGGATTCGCAGAATCAACGGTAATTGCAGTACTAAATCCTGTTCATATATTTCATAACTTATCTACTCATCTTATATATACCGTTCTTAATCCATCTCATCCACTCAACACTCGTCAGGTGATAGTCATTCCGTTTGTACATGTGTAGAATCCTGTAGTAGGATTTAGACTATTACCTACGTATATTCATGATAGTCATATTCATGCAACATCATCAGGACATGTGATGTTT
>Ga0194063_10000121_pt1 | contig 53408 bp, 50 predicted proteins | sample SepL3720m_MetaG_FD_155459 | JGI IMG/M metagenome (GOLD analysis project Ga0194063, IMG submission 155459) | Anoxic zone freshwater microbial communities from boreal shield lake in IISD Experimental Lakes Area, Ontario, Canada - Sep2016-L373-20m | ecosystem: Environmental > Aquatic > Freshwater... | reverse complement strand
ACTACGAAAGAAAACAGTGGACTAGAAACAAGATGACTCCAGTCGAATTTAGGAATCATCTTTTAGTGAAATCCTAGAAGGCGCGGGGGCGGGTTTCTAAAGTGTCTACTAAAAGGGGTACGCTTCATATGATAAACGAGCAGGCATGTTATGCCTGCGAGTTTAGCATCATAGAGACGAGGTGGTGAGAATCGAACGCCGGAACGTGCGAGCTCTAGCAAGAGCGAGCCGTGAGGCGGTGCCCAAGCCGAACGAGTGGGTAGCGAGTGAGAGCTGCGGGCGATTCTCGCTACCCGCACACTGATATTTATAGTGGTCAATATTGTTTTTTCTTTTTGAAGTGAGAGAATTGTTGTATGGAAGCAGTTACAAAGATTGCCATATTCAAGAAGAAACAAATACGCAAAACCATTTACCAAAATGAATGGTGGTTTTCTGTTGTTGATGTTATTCAAGCTCTAACTGATACCACAGATGCGAGTGATTATTGGTATAGAATGAAGGAAAGAGTCAAAGATGAAGAAGGTATTCAACTCTCGACAACTTGTCGAGAGTTGAAGTTGCTTGCTCCAGATAACAAGATGCGTAAAACAGATTGTGCCGATACTGAAGGGATGTTGCGTATAATTCAGTCTGTACCATCTCCCAAAGCTGAACCTTTCAAACGTTGGCTTGCAAAAGTCGGTTACGAACGCATTCAAGAAATCGAAAACCCAGAATTGGCTACGAAGCGGACTCGTCTTCTCTATAAACTCAAAGGCTATCCAGATAGTTGGATCGAGAAACGAATGCGTGGCATAGCTATCCGTGAGGAATTAACAGGTGAATGGAAAAATCGAGGAGCAAATGAACAAAAGGATTACGAAATCCTGACAGCTGAGATCTCCAAGGCAACTTTTGGTATCACTCCCAATGATTACAAGAAACTGAAGGGTTTGAAACGGGAAAATCTACGAGACCATATGGATGACTTTGAATTGATCTTCACAATGCTCGGTGAAAGGTCAACTACCGAGATTCATCGTCAAGAAGAATCCGTCGGTGTATCAAAGATAAAATCTGATGCAAACCGTGGTGGCAAGATTGCCGGTGTAGCTAGAAAGGAGCTTGAAAAGGAGTTGGGTAGGTCGGTTGTTTCTAAGGATAATTTTCTGCCGGATAATAGTCGCTAATTAACCTAAATTCAAGCTATATTACTCATTGCGAGAAATTCGTACCACAACCCGCACAAAAAAATGACCCAACTTTTCTATAAGGTCATTTTTTGGTAATTGAGAGAGTTAGCTTAACTTCTACTTGGCTCCAATCGCGGCTTTCAGTTTTGACTCATCAAATCCGACGACGACTTCATTATCAACCTTGATGACTGGAACGCCCATTTGGCCTGTCATATCTATCATTTCCTTACGCTTCTCGAGATCAGAGGAGACATCGAATTCCTTGAATGTCATGTTATTGGCCTTGAAGAATGTCTTGGCCATGTTGCAATAGACACAAGTTGGTGTTGAGTATATTGTAATGTTCTTCATAATTGATGTTATTTATCTAGTTTACTTAATAATATGTTGTTATCAACCTATTGGATTTTGATTATAACATACTGCTATAATAATGACAGCTATATGCCTTACGCTCACTTCTTTTTTGCTTTGTCTAGAAACATAGAGAGTTTCGTCGTGGCTGGCGGTTATCCTTTTTTGTTTTTCGTCGTACTACTAGAGGGATTACCCCTTATCGGTACAGCAATTCCTGGGCACATCTCTATTATAGTAGCTGGATTCTTGGCTAGAATGGGTGTGTTCAATATATACTGGGTGATCTCTGTAACTGTGGTTGCTGCACTGCTCGGTGATTATATCGGTTTTACCCTTGGTAGAAAGTACGGTCTTTCACTCATAGCACGTTTACGACCGTATTTTTTCATCAAAGATGCGCATATCGATAGAGCGAGAAAAATGTTAGATACTCACACTGGCAAGGCGATGATACTTGGGCGTTTCAGTCCAGTCACGAGGGCACTCATGCCTTTCTTGGTAGGAACAGGTGAGATAAAGGCTGGGAAGTTTTGGTTCTATAATATTGTAGGTGGAGTATGTTGGGCAGTACTATCTATCATGCTCGGTTACGTTTTTGGAGAAGGGTATCATTATGCATCAGGATATTTCGGAAAGATCGCCGTTGCAGGAATCATACTAGCGATCCTCATCATGTGGGGCTATAGATTTATCAATTCAAGATTTCACATATTTGCAAAGTACGAATTATTCAGTTTGGGTCTGAACATCATTTCTCTAGTGCTACTAGCAGTTACAGTTCAGGATGCTTGGTCTGGTAATTCGTTCATGGCTAACTTTGATGTGGTTGTGAATACTTTCATGGATAGGATCGGTCATCTCTACCCGATAGTGATATCGGTCGCTACTTTCGTGACTACTATTGGTAGTATGTATGTTACTGGTGGATTGGGAATATTGTTCGGTGTATCTTTAATGATCAAGAAGAGATGGCGACTAGGTCTCATATTCATTTTCTCGACTAGCACGACATTGTTCGTACTCGGTATCATGAAGGAATTCTTCATGCGAATGAGGCCTGACAATGCATTGGTTATATTGGCCGATAACCCGAGTTTCCCGAGCGGACATGCATGTATGGCTGCAGTATTCTTTGTATTGTTGACATATCTAGTCGTACCTAGAGTAAAGACACATATAAAGAGAGAGTTACTGATCGTGGTTTTTTCGCTATCTGTTTTCGTTGTAGGCATGACGAGGGTTGTACTCAATGTTCACTGGGCATCTGATGTTATCGCTGGCTGGGCTGTGGGCGCATTCATAGCGACAAGTTTCGTATTGCTGGTCAGGTATCTCGGGGTATTGGTAGTTAGAAAGAAATAGTAGATTTGACGGTTTTTCGTGTATAATTAGATTTATGTATAAATTAATATTACTTCGTCACGGTGAGAGTGTCTGGAACAAGGAGAACCGTTTTACTGGTTGGACAGATGTCGATCTATCAGAAAAGGGTGTTATAGAGGCCCACAAGGCTGGTATGACGCTAAAGCAACAGGGATATAGTTTCGATCTAGCTTTTCAGAACCCACTCATGAGAGTGACCAAGACTCTGAAGATAGTACTCGAAGAACTCAATGAATCGAACATCGAGATTCGTACAGCTTGGCAATTGAACGAGCGTCACTATGGTGCACTTCAGGGATTGAATAAGGCAGAGACGTCAGAGAAGTATGGCGAGGAACAGGTCAAGATCTGGCGTCGTGGATATGATGTTCTGATACCATCGATAACCAAAGATAGTCCGATGTATCCAGGGAAAAATCCTCTGTATGCTGACCTCAAGGAGACAGAGATACCACTCTCAGAAAATCTGAAGGATGTTGTGGCTCGAGTCGTGCCGTATTGGAGTCAAAATATTGTTCCAGAGATAAAGAATGGTCGTAAGGTCATCGTGGCAGCGTCTGGTAATAGTTTGCGAGCTTTGGTCAAACATATTGAAAATATTTCGGATCAAGATATCACTGAGTTGAATATACCGACAGCGATACCTCTCGTATATGAGTTCGATGCAGACATGAAATTTGTCAGCAAGTCCTTCGTAGGGGATCCTGATGAAGTCAAAAGAGCAGTTGATATGGTCGCCAATCAAGCAAAGTCAAAAAAGTAACACCACAGATAGGCTCTCTCTGTGCAAAGTATCGTAATCGTGATGTAATTTTCGTCCAAATTACATCATGGCAGGGAAGTACGAGTTTGGGTCATTATTCTGTACTACACTTTGACGACAAGTCAAGTTGATGAGGGAAAGCGGTTGCCACTTGTACCGGGCGTATAATTTACGGGCGGGAGTTAATCAACCTGCATAAATAATATGGCAAGGACAAAGAAGCCAGTTGAGCCACAAGCTCCTCAGACTCCTCCTCCAGCACCAGCCCCAGAGGCATAATGCTGGTGGAAACGAGTTAGAAAGAAAACCCCGTCAAAAGGGTTTTTCTTTTTTATTTGAATGCTGTCTTTCCTGGGTAGATAGCGCTTGAACCCAATTCTTCTTCGATACGTAGAAGCTGATTGTACTTGGCAGTTCTCTCTGATCTAGATAGTGAGCCGGTCTTTATCTGTCCCGCACCAGTACCTACAGCAAAGTCAGCTATTGTAGCGTCTTCTGTCTCACCAGAGCGATGTGATATGACTGCAGTATAGTTAAATTTGTTGGCCAGGTTAACTGCATCAATAGTCTCTGAAATGGTACCTATCTGATTGAGCTTGATGAGAATCGAGTTAGCTATCTTTGATTCGATACCGCGGTCCAGTCTCTCGATGTTCGTTACGAATAGATCATCACCAACTAGTTGGATCTTGCTGCCCAATCTGTCTGTGAGGATCTTGTATCCATCCCAGTCGTCTTCGGCGAGGCCATCTTCGATGGATATTATAGGATATTTTGCAACGAGGGACTCATACCAGGCCACCATTTCTTCTGAATTGAATGACTTGCTGTCACGTTTGAGCTCGTATTTGCCATTTTTATAAAATTCAGTTGCGGCGGCATCCATAGCTATGAATATGTCTACTCCAGGTTTATATCCTGCTTTAGTTATTGCTTCAACAATGAGTTGTAACGGTTCTTCATTTGAAGACAGTGTCGGTGCAAAACCACCTTCATCTCCGACAGTCGTAGCCAAGCCTTTTTCTGATAGGATCTTCTTTAATGTATGGAATATCTCTGCACCTGCACGGAGTGCCTCTCTGAATGTTTTTTGGCTAACTGGAACGATCATGTATTCCTGGATGTCCGCTGAGTTGGCGGCATGAGCACCACCATTTATGATATTCATCATAGGTACTGGCAATCTGACTGGGTTTTTCGAACCTGCAATCTTTCGGAAATATTGGAATAATGGTTGCTTCTCACTCTCGGCTACCGCCCTCGAAAATGCCATAGAGACACCCAATATCGCATTTGCACCAAGCTTGGACTTGTTCGGAGTGCCATCAAGTTTGATGAGGGTATTGTCTAGTGATCTCTGATCGAAGCCGACTGCGGCGTTGTCACCGTTTGTGATAGCTTCGGAAATGGTCTTGTTAACATTATCACAGGCCTTCAGTACTCCTTTACCCATATAACGCACCTTGTCACCATCTCGGAGCTCTACCGCTTCGTGACTACCTGTCGATGCACCGCTCGGTACGGCAGCTCTACCAGATGAACCATCGGAAAGGGTAAGGTCAACTTCTATTGTAGGATTGCCTCTAGAGTCGAGTATCTCTCGTGCGCGGATATTGGATATTTTATGCATACGTTTATTAAACTTAATGAATTATTTACTTAATATTTACCAATTATAGTCGTTTTATCTATATTTAACAATTGTTGAGCAACTTCACATATGTCAGATTTTGTGGTATTCTATATATATGAAAGACAAAAATACTTCCTGGGGAGCCATTGCTGAATGGTATGATGGTTTAGTTGAAGACACTGCAGATTCATATCAGAAGAATGTTTTGATGCCCAATCTGATCCGTCTAGTCGATCCAAAGGTTGGCATGGCTGTGTTGGACGTTGCTTGCGGTCAGGGATATTTTGCCAGAGCTTTCGCCAATAATGGGGCGAAAGTTATAGGTTGTGATATATCATCTGAATTGATCGAATTGGCCAAGAAGCATGTAAGTAATGACACCATAAAGAAGGGGTCAGTTGTATATAACGTAACGCCTTCAGATAAGTTGACCTTTGTTCCGGATGGGTCTATCGATGTGGTAGTCATCATACTCGCATTACAGAATATAGAGAAAATACTGGAGACATTCCAGGAATGTAGTAGAACTTTGAAAGTGGGTGGAAGGATGATAGTCGTTCTGAATCACCCAGCTTTTCGAGTCCCGAAATATTCGAGTTGGAGATGGGATGATGCTCGCAATCTCAGGCCCGAAATATCGGGGGTACAACAAGCAAAAATGTATAGAAGGATCGATGAGTATATGTCCGAGGCTCAGATCAAGGTTGATATGACTCCTGGCGAGAATATAGCGGCAAAGAAAAAGTTCACTGTTTCATTCCACAGGCCTTTGCAATCGTATTTCAAAGCTTTGAATAAGTCAGGACTCGCTGTGACTCGTCTAGAAGAGTGGATTTCTCACAAAAAGAGTCAAGTCGGGCCGAGGTCCGCTGAGGAAGATCGTACGCGTAAAGAGATTCCGATGTTTCTAATGATTGAGAGTAGGAAGTTTTAAAGGGGATATGAAGGCTGTGAGGGATTATGGGGGCGATCAACGGGGTGATCTTAGTTGTTTCAGAGTTGCATCTAGTATGTTCCAGTAGTTTCGCAATTCTTCCATCATTTTCATACCTAGGTTTGTTACGTAATAACATTTGCGCATACCTGTGTCGTCCTGTTCAGTGTATGATGAGTATCGCCAATTCCAATAATCCACGGCGCATCTGCGTCATCTTTTTCGAAGTTGGGTATCGTGGAGCTTGGTTTTGCATAGTGTTCGATGATTTTACTATGAAGGAATAATGTTTTCAATATTTTGTACGGTTAATCATATAAGGTGACAAGTGTGACGTGATGACGAAGAACTTTGTCATGAAGAGAAGGAAGTTTGTCTGGGGGTGGTGGATACCCAGCGAAGGCTACCATTTTCAAATCATGCCATGGCATGATTTGGGGTAGTTAATATTTTATATATAAATACGCACAGTAAATACAAGGCGTTTTGGGTCACTTTTTTTGCACATTTTCACTATTTAGCAAAATCATGCCATGGCATGATTTGAAAATGGCGTGTTTGTAAGAGATGCAATACCCCTCATAACACCCCAAAATTTTGGCCGTCACTAGAAATGTCAGTCAAATATTGATGACAATTACGAAAAACTACTAAAAATTTATTATATTGCTAGTTAACTGATTTCCTAACCTCTCTCATTTTCATAACAGGGATCAGAGCCAACAGACATACGAATCCAACAATGACGAATAGATACTGGTCTTTCACAAAGTACAATCCAATAATAGTGATGAGAGGAGCGATGAAATAAGATAGCGGCCTGGTTATCCTGAAAAGTCCGAGAGCTGCAGAATCTCTGACAGACACAGTCTTGAAAAAGTACGTTTCGATCATGATCTCAACAGCGGCGGCTCCGATACGAGTGATGAGCAGTAAGGTCGCCCAGAGGGCAACACTCTTCAGTGTAAACAGGGATAGTGAAATCGTAGCAATACCCATAACTATGAATCCTGCGGCCATGATTTTCTTCTGACCGTATTTGTGGCCACCATATCCACCGTCAGATAATTTGCCGAGAGGGTATTGAATGAGAGGAAAAGGTATGAGCATGATGACCAGTATGATACCTATCTCCTCCCAACCAAATCCGATAGATTTATTTAAATATATAGGACTATAAACGACCATCCAAGAATAGAAGACCTGCAATACTATGTTGGCGAAAAACAGTTGAATCCAACTTTTGTTGACGCATATATGCTTGATGAGCTGATGTGGTGAGAGGTGGATGTAATTGGGGTCTTTGAATTTCGGGAAATTTCTATAAACCAGATATAGAAGAGGGAAAAGCATAGCGAGCGCTGCTACGTAAGTATTGCGATAATTATCTGTACCATTGATGAGCATAGAACCGATAAGTGGTGCAACTACCCACGATGCATTCAATGTCGCAGTGTAAAGCCCGCGTACACTACCGACGTTGGATCCCTCGGTGTAAACCTCGAGGAATATGTCGAGGCACAAACTGATGAGAGCTATGATCGCTGTTTGAATGATGAATATGATCGTGAGTGTAACTACTGATGTTGAAGTCACTAATCCGTAGAATAGAACTATTTGAATGATGATGAGAGCAATCGTCGTCTTGTAGTTACCAAAATATCTGATGATCCCTGGCGCGATCAAATATCCGAAAATGGATAGAGCCGCACCCGCCATGTATATGTAACTCAGTGTATTTTCATCAGCGAATATGCTGAGAAAACTCGAATTGGAATACATCGGGATCACTAGATGCAAGGTATAGATAAAACCGATCACAGCTATTGTGTATATGACGTGTGATTTTGGGGTTGTATTGTGTGACATTGGAAATATTATAACATATCGGGTAGATTGTCGGCTGTTTTGCTGGCTTGCTTTAATCAATTCCATATGTTAAATTACTTCCACATATGAAGAAAGATATACACCCAAAAAATTACAGACAGGTCATATTTGCTGACAATTCCAGCGATACGAAATTCTTGATACCTTCAACGATTGAGACAAAAGCCACAGAAAAGTGGACAGATGGCAAGGAATATCCAGCTCATCATGTCGAAATCTCCAGTGCTTCTCATCCTTTCTATACAAATCAGGAAAAGACTATAGATACTGCAGGACGCGTAGAGAAATTCAAGACTCGCCAATCTAAAGCCGCTAAAAAGGCATAGATGAATCTAGATACATACAAATCAAACCCAAAAACCGCTTTTCTCGCAGGAATGTATGAGAAGCTAATTCGTGATGAAGCAGAAGTTCGTGGGATGATGGAAAAAGATCCATCCCTAAAGGAGTTGGCTGAAACAGATCTTCAGTCGATCTTGGAGCAAAAGAAGAACCTAGAAGAGCAGATGAAGTCTATCATTGAAAACGACGTTGTCGAAGAAGAGAAGCCAAATGAAATCATTCTAGAAGTACGGGCCGGTGCAGGTGGGGATGAAGCGGCACTATTTGCTGCAGAACTTCTCAATATGTACAGGCGTTATGCCGAAAATCGCGGTTGGGCTACGAAGATCATAGATGAGTCGTCCAATGATATCGGTGGTTATAAAGAGGCTTCTATGGAGATCAAAGGTAAGGGTATATATGATGACCTACGTTGGGAAACTGGAGTTCATCGTGTTCAACGTGTTCCAGAGACTGAGAAATCGGGCCGTATCCATACCTCGACCGCATCAGTTGCCATCATGCCGATCCGCAAGAAATCCAAGTTTGTCATCAACCCTTCAGATCTCGAAATTGAGACATCACGTGCTGGTGGTAAAGGTGGTCAGAATGTGAATAAGGTTGAAACTGCAGCTCGCATCATACACAAGCCGACTGGTATGGCTGTTCGATCTGTTGCAGAGAGAAGTCAGTCAGCGAACAAAGAAAAGGCTCTGCAAATATTGACTGCACGACTTGAGGCTATGCAGGAAGAAGCCGAAGCAAAGAAGTTCTCTGCCAATCGCAAGGGTCAGATCGGAACTGGTGATCGCTCAGAGAAAATCCGTACTTACAATTATCCACAAGACAGACTCACTGACCATCGTATAAAGGAATCATGGCATACGCTGCCACTAATATTGAAAGGGAATATCCAACCTATCATCGATGCTTTACATGAGTTCGAAAAGAGTGGTAAGGAGAGTGCGTCAGCACCAGCTGGGGATGAGGAATAGTATACTGTAAAATAACCTATTCGATTTTTCTGTGCACCGTCTGGGACAATGTTGGAACCTTTTTGGCTTGTAATATGGCTTAAATCCATCGATCCACATTTTTGCTTGTAATATTTAACCTACTATGCTAGTCTATAGGTACAAACGGCTTCGGCCCTCCCCGAAAGGGGTATAAACTAGAAAGACTCAGGCGAGCAATTGCTTGAGTTTTTCTTTTATCTCGTCGAAGTTCTTATGATCCATATCTCCAATCTTATATTGTAATCTTTTACAATCAATTAGACGGATTTGAGAAAGAATAGCTGTACTTACCTCTGAACCTAAAGGAAATGAGTAATAGTATTTTCCTTTCTTCTGATTCTTGGTAAGAGGAATACACCACAGGACTTCGTTGTTAAATTTCTTTAAAACGATTACTGGGCGCAGAAATGTATCACCACGACCATCTTGTTCAAAACCGATATTCATGCCTACTGAGGCGAACCAGACTTCTCTTTCATGAAAAAAAGCACGAACTTTATTTTCATGTAGATCACTTTTTTGATTATGCCACTCTCTGAAGTCTTTATTCATGTTTATCTGGTTTTATGGCAGAGAGTATAGCATGAGATCAGAGAGATCAAAACCAACTGCACTTATCTTAGACGAAGTGGAAACCTATTTTGTTAATTATGGGCAAAGAAGTGGTCCGCTAGATTGAGGATTATTTATAGCTGAACCTATTCTGACATTTCCTAAAATGGCAAAGACTTCGCCGTTGAGCTTATAGAATTTAGCATCCTTAATGGCACCCGTGAACTCGCCTTCAATAATCAAATATCCGTTTTCAACTCTCCATTTGTTAGTTTTCACCACAGGCGTAGGTGCGGGATATCCACCTCCTGAACGAGTCACAACAATTGTTCCATCGCTATTGAATGTTCCAGATACCATGTCTGGTCCAACTAATTCAGAATATTGTTTTCCAATTAAAAAATTTGCAGTAATATTCTGGTCAAGCAGTTTTTTCTGACAGACAGATAGGTACCATTTAGACGGCCCAACGACATCATAACAGCTCAATCTATTTCCCGAATCCGAGGTCATATTGTCGCATATTTCTGGGTTTTTTGTTGCTTCTGCGACGGCCATGAAACAACTGTCTCTAAAGGATTGACCAGATTGAATTTTATTGCATATTTCGGAACTCTTTTCTATTGGTGCCGTAGTCATGTAACACATATTTTTATATCCGTCGTCAGTAATCATTCCACATAAAGAAGAGCTCTTTACTGATTCAAGTGCCTGCACATAGCATTCACTTGTACGTGTTAGACCACGTTCCATCGTATTACATGCATCTATCGATTTTATTGCTGCAACATTTGAGCTATTTGTAACGGTAACGGAAGCATGAGTTTCCTGTTGAGTCGTAGCTGGGGCAGCTTGGGTATCTGTCTGCTGTTGAACTAATTGTTGTAACCCAGTATCGACAACGACCGGCGTTACAGCTTTTTTATTTTCGTAAACATACACACCCCCAATGACTAATAATGCGATAACTGCAATTAATAATGGCATAACAAAACCTTTTTGAGAGTTTTTCATATGTCAAATAACATACCACAATTTAGTGACTTTGTTATGATACCAAACTGCGTCTGTTCTTAATCTTTTCAATAATCCAGCCGATAATCGCATCAACAATGAAATAGAAAATGATACATACGACAATGACATGGTTCATTTCTAGACCAACTGCCAAAAAAATAGCAACCAAACTTTTGTAACACCACAAAGGCAAATATTCCCGTAGCCAAAATTATTTTATTTACTACTATGTCAGCTAGATAGTGAAACTGTTAAGAATAGTGTCAAAGACATTTGTTGAACTTACTTTTTTAGTCAATGAAATAGAATATAGATTACCGTTTTTCTCAAAGAAATAGGTCTCTCTTCCTAGCCAATCGCACTTTTGTCCCATAAGTTTATGAGCGAAATATTCTTTCTTTGCAGTGCAATCGTTGATCTGATTTCCTTGGAATTGCTGATATTTTTCGAAAGTAGTATTTTCAGTAGCATACACATCTATTCGATCGCCCACACTTGAATCTAGTCCCAAATGGTCCCCAGTTATAATATGCCATGAATCCGGATAAGCGATAGAATAGTTGTATTTTGGATGAACAAATGTTAATTGGCCGGAATTAGTTATTTGATTAAATCCAAAAGTGCCAACCATTTCTTTATATTCATCCTGTAGGTTTTTATCGTTTTTTAATGACCCCCTTCCAAGACTAAACGAAATCTCATATGTAATACCGTTCTTTTCAAGGTAAAGGAAACTATTTTCTTTGTTTCCTGCACTATCAAAATACCCTATTTCACATGTCATCTTTCTTACGAGAGCGTCGTTGATTGAGACTAGGGTTTTTTCGACTGAGCATGAACCTGTAACACTATTTTTGACAGTCGCTATTCTTGAGTCAACGGATTCCTTTCCCGCATAAATGCTAAAATCGGCAGAGCCGTCTGGCCTGAATGACACTCTGTTTGAACTGGCTTCATAGGACCAATTCGTATCAGGATATTTAATATGGAAACCATATTCATTGTTTGTATAAACTGGCCAAGATTTACTCATTTCTGAAGCTTGATATTTACTTGGTACAGACTTATATTGTAAAAAATAGTAAACACCGACCGCTATCACTAGAACTGCAATTATTAAAAGTGGAACGACGAACACTTTTTGAGAGTTTTTCATATGTCAAATATCATACCACAATTAAGAGAAAATACGTGTAAAATACGTGGGGGATGGGTGTCCATTTTATGGGGTACAGATCACAAGTGCCCGGGGTGGGAATCGAACCCACAACCCTTGTAAGAGATAACATTTTAAGTGTTACGTGTTTACCAATTTCACCACCCGGGCGGGTGTTTGTCAATGTGAACTGTTTTCTATTAATACTTCACAATGACTTGAGGCCATGGTGGGACTTGCACCCACGTATAACGGTTTTGCAGACCGTCGCGTTAGCTATCTTCGCCACATGGCCTTTTGTGCAATTTGAAAAATTCTTTGAATATTTCATACCTGCGCTCTAAATAATCGCCTTTTTTACAACTTTTGTAAAGCTCCGCAAATAATCGTATTGAATCTTTGGTTCCATAACGGAGCTGAAAAGCTGTCCAACTCCGTAAAGTTCTTTGTAAACTCAGACCGAAATATTCATGCAATAGCTCAGATAGTCGTATGAGAAATTGATCACTGCCGGATGTAAAATGGTCAATGATTTTCTAGGAGTGACGCCTAGTCGAACTAGTGAATCAAATATTTTATTCCCATGTAAACATTATAGGCCCCGTATCCTCACAGTGCAATCAAATAGTCTAAACACTTTTTGTGATCTCATCCAATCTCTGTCGGTTCTTCTCACCTTTGTCTAGTGCGACCTGAAAAAAGGGAATTCTCTGAATCCTGGAATTGTTCATCACATATTCTTTGAAATCTGTGAGCTGTCTCCTCATGAATTCTATCGCAACTTCCTCCTGATTTTCTGGCATAACTGTCGCCAATATAACGGCCGTTGCACCATGACTGCGTATCTCGATGTCGGTCACAGTTATGAGGGAAGTCCTGTTCGATTCACGAGAAAAGAAACTAGCAGCAAGCTCTCGTAGTATTTCTTTAATTTTTGTATCTCTCTGGTTCATTTTTCTATTTGTATAATTAGAATAATTCGTATATTCGCATCGACTATTATTTTTTCTCCACCATCCTCACAACCTCAACCTTGTCGCCTGGAGCGATCTCCATCTTTGATTCGATCAAACTACCGAACTCAAAGCCTTCTCTCACGTCAGTCACACGCTTCTTTTGCTGTTGCAGTTCACGTATGAGACCACGACCGATCTCTGCTTCTCTCCTCATGATCTTTACATTGGATCCGGTCTCTAGGGATCCGCTCTGTACTTTGCCACCGACAACTTGGCGGTCTTTGTCTCTAGAGAATACAGCCATAATCTTGGCAGTACCCGTAACTTCCTCTACGTATTCCTTTGGAACCTTGGACATAAGTTCATCGCGAACGAATTTGGATAATTCATAGATGATACTGAAATTCTCAACACGTATTGGGACTGAAGCTCTCTCTATGAGGGCTGTGGCTTTCTTGTCAGGCGCCGCATTGAATCCAAGGATTATAATATTTGGATCGCCTTGTGCAGACTTCACATCGTTCTCATTGATCTCGCCGATTCCTTCGGAGACGATCTTGATCTCGACTCTATCGTGTTTGATCTTGGCCAATTCAAACTTCACACCTTCGAGTGAACCGATGACATCAGCTTTCAGTACAAGTGGTAGGGAAACAACTTTCGTTGTATTTTCATTCACCGCGGTATTGTTGGCAGATTTTGATGGGGAAGGTTTAGATGATGAGTTGTTCTTGCTATTTCTCAAATTCGAAGCGTACTCTTCTATGGCCTTTTCGGCTAACTTTTTTGTCTCCACTGTTATAAATGGTGCACCGCATGGAGGGATAGATGTCCAACCTAGAACAACAACCGGGGTAGAAGCTCCTGCTGTCTCGATCTTTTCACCTTTGAAATCTTCTATGAATCGAACTGGCGCATATGTTCCGTCTGCAACGACGAACGTACCGATCTTCAGTGTTCCATTCATGACCAATAGTGTTGCGGAAATGCCCTTGCGAGTATCTAGGGTGGATTCTATCACCACTCCATTGGCTGGTACCTCTATATTTGAAGTTAAGTCTTCCAATTCTGCTTGGAGCATGAGTAGATCCAATAATTCTGGTATACCTTCTCCAGTAACTGCTGATATAGCGACGCAGGGAACATTGCCGCCCCAACCTTCGACATATATCTCATTTTCTCCTAAGCTTTGCTTTGTTCTCTCGACGTTCGCGTTTGGTTTGTCTATCTTTGTGATCGCCACGATGTATGGCATTTTCTGTTCGTTAATGTTCTTTAGTGCTTCAAGTGTTTGAGGTTTGACTCCATCTTCTGCAGAGACGATGAGAATAGCGATGTCTGCAGCCTTCGCACCTCTCTCACGAATATTACAGAAAGCCTCGTGTCCTGGTGTATCCAAGAATGTTATAGGGTGTTTCTTTCCGTCAGCAGAGATATGTTCGGCTTGGTATGCACCGACGTGTTGTGTGATACCACCGGCTTCACCAGCGACGATGTTTGTCTTGCGGATATAGTCGAGCAGCGTAGATTTCCCATGGTCGATGTGACCCATGACAACTATAACCGGAGGACGATTTTTCTTGCTTGTATTAGTCATATTGATAGTAAAATAGTCTAGCACAAAAAATAGCCACTGACAATGACTTTTGTCAATACTACTTCAGTCCAGCTTTTGCTTTGTCTACAGACTCCTTTTCTTCTGTAGATAGTTCGTGCTCACTAGTGAAGTTCTTTATAGGCTTTGAATAGATACTAACGTGCTCGCGTGAATATAGACTGGATATCACAACACCGTCGCCTTCCTCGTTCAATATAGAAGTAGCGAAACTCTGGTTCCCTCCGCCGCCTGTTCCATGAAAAGGGTTGAATCTGACTGTATAGATCGATTGTGCGCTCTTGCGTAATCTTTTCTCAACACTGCTCAGGTATTTTTCCATTTCTTTTTCGAAACCTTGGAGATCTCTGACCTTGGTCGCTATATGTTCCAGAGATTCACCGATATTTTTCGCATCAACATCTACCAGGAATTTCTCTAGTCTATTATTCATCATTATTATCTTTACAAAAAGGACAATAGTTATGATCGTAAGTATAATGAGTCCAATGATTGCCGGGTTGTATATGAGTGATGAATCCATGCTGTTGATTATAATGCTATAAAATCTTTTCGTCTACTCAGCATGACACACTGTCAAGCTGAGGTCTGATCGAGGCCACCCATCAGTGTATAAAATTTCGTTCACGCATTGTGAATGTCAGAGTAATAATAGAAATCTGCATTAGGAAACATAATATTAATCCTGTAATCTTGTGGAAAATATTATTGCTGATAAAATTGTAGCACCTGCAAATTTTATTAGTAATATTAATTCAAATAATTATCCAAAATAATATGACTATAAAAAATCCGCATTCGGAAGTCACCATTGACGAATTGGCGGCTACGGTCGCGAAAGGATTCAGTGAAGTCTATAGCCGTTTTGATAGCAGGTTTGATAGATTGGAAAATAGGGTAGATGGAATAGATGGTTTGCTTATGCATCTTGACCAGAGGATTTCAAACATAGAAGAAAACATGGCAACAAAAGATGATATAAAGAGATTGGAAGTTAGGTTCGATAGTACCGAAAGAATCCTATTCAAAGATCACGAACCGAGGCTGCGAAAAGTTGAGAGAAGGTTAGCTATAGCGTAGCTTTCCATATTCGTACTTGCATGTTACAGTTTGGATATGTTCAGAATGTTTAGAATACGCATATATCTCGATTATGCTTCACTAACACCTATAGATCCTCGCGTCATTCGCGAGATGAAGAAATTTTCTGCATCAAAGTATGCCAATCCGTCATCGTGGTACAAGGAAGGCGTTGCGGCAAAGGAGGCTATGGAATCAGCTAGGAAAACTGTGGCTACGAACTTGCGTGCACATTCAGATGAGATCATATTCACTAGTGGTGGAACCGAAGCGAATAATCTAGCGATATTGGGTGCGTACAACGAAGTGAAGAAGCGGGGAGTAGAGAGACCGCATATAATAATTTCCAATATTGAGCATTCATCTATCATCGAAGTTGCGAATACGCTAGAAAAAAATGGTTGTGAAGTTACGCGGCTTTGCGTGAATTCCGAAGGATTGATTTCAATAGATGAACTCAAGAAGGCCATCAGACCAAATACGTTCTTGGTTTCAATAATGACAGTTAACAATGAGATCGGCAGCATCCAGCCGATTCGCGAAATTGCGAAAGTGATACGAAATACGAGAAAGGATAAATATCCTCTATTCCACACTGACGCTGCACAGGCGCTTTCGGTAGTAGATATAAATATGGAGAATTTGGGTGTGGATATGATGACGATCGACGCGGGTAAGATCTATGGTCCACGAGGTATCGGTGCCTTGTATACGAGGAGAGGTACGCCTATCGGGCCTGTTATCTATGGAGGCGGCCAGGAATCTGGTATGAGATCGGGTACTGAGAATCTGCCGAGTATTGCAGGATTTGCGAAAGCGATGGAATTGGTAGTGTGTGAGCGGAAAACAAGAGATGTAGAGGAAGAAGTGAGAAGTAAGGAGGGTGCAGATTCATTTCGTAGCATGATGATCACTGGGCTCAAAGAAATTGACCCAAACATCAAAGTTAATGGGCCGACTGACACAGAAAAGGTTTCGCCAAATATTTTGAATGTGAATATTCCCGGTATTGATAATGAATTCCTCGTATTGCAACTAGATGCAAAGGGTATTGCATGCTCCACGAAGAGTTCATGCCTCCTGGACGCTGGTGAATCATATGTATTGAAGGCGATCGGTGCAAAGAGTAGTGAATCAGTGAGGTTTTCATTTGGCAGGTGGACAAAGAAGATGGAAGTGAAGAGGACGTTGAAGGTCATTAAGTCCATATTGAGCCGTGACAGAGCACAATTTGCGTAATTAAACATAATCTGTTAGTATCTTTCCTACATGTTAATGATCAGATTACAGCGAACAGGACGCAAGCACGAACCAACTTTTCGTGTTGTTTTGACTGATTCAAAGAACGGCCCAAAGAGTGGCAAATATCTCAAGAACTTGGGATGGTATGACACACGTTTGAAGAATGATGCAAAGACTCAGATCGATACAGAGGCAGTAAAGCACTGGATATCAAAAGGTGCCAAACTATCTCTAACGATGCATAATTTCCTAGTTGGTCAGAAGATCATCGTAGGCAAGAAGATGAACGCACTCCCAAAGAAATCTCCGATCAAGAAAGCAGAAGAAGCAAAACCTGCCGAAGTAAAGGCCGCAGTTCCAGTAGAGGCTACTCCAGTAACTCCAGCTGCGTAATACAATTGCCAGTCAATTCTCTATTTGCTACACTACGTACTAGTACAGCACGTTAACTGTACGATATTATGAATAAATAATTAAGATATATGCAGAAAGACCAAGAGTTTCTAGATTACGTTATCAAGGCGTTAGTTGACAATCCAGGTGAAGTGAAGACTACTCGCACAGTAGATGAGATGGGAGTATTGCTCACACTCGAATGTGGTGCAGCAGATATGGGTAAGATCATCGGTCGTCAGGGTAATACAGCAAAGGCGATCCGAACATTGCTCCGCGTTGTTGGTATGAAGAACAATTCTCGCGTGAATCTCAAGATCAATGAGCCAGTTGGAGGTCTTCGCTCAGCAGAACGTATGGCTACTCAAGCTCCAGCAGTTCCTCTAGTTACACCGAACTCAAAGACAGTTGATGAAGCTATGGCAGACTTGAAGTTGGACTAGTATTCAATCCATTACTCGAATCAAAAAAGCGCAGTTAGGTCTGCGTTTTTTTGTTCAAGGTATTGGAGACAAAATATTGTAAATGAGTGGAATATTGGCGATAAGTGGAATATTCTATTTCGCCGTTTCACCATCAATATTGGCCGCTAGTGTATGAGTTGGCAATCCTGCGAGGTATATGTTTTGAATTTCTGACGCAAGCATGTATTGAGAATAGATCTTTACATCGTCGATGCTGCCGGTAAAGAGCATTCCGTTAGTATAGAAAGCCCCAATAAGTGTAATTAAACCTGTATTTCCGATACCTTTCATATCCGATCTTTTACCACAAAGTTTACCATCGACATATAGACTCGCGTTCGTTCCAGATTGAGTTGCTGCCAAATGATGCCACTTACTATTTGTTGGAGGAGTACAATTGATCCTATAAACGCCAGTTGGGTCCTGTGTGCCAGTTTGTCCCCTCCATGATAAATTATTATCGAATATATATAGACCCCAATCTGCAGTATTGTTTGTTCCGACAATGCCGACAGCGCTAGTATTAAAGTCATTTGAGTTTACCCACGTTGAGACCGTTATATCGTTAGCTACGCTCAGGACCCCAACATTAACAAAAGTAGTTCCGTTTAAACTGATTGCTTTGTTATTTTGATTGCTTGCATTGGGCACGGAAGAAATCACAGCACTAGATGATGGTGAGCTTGACTGGGATTTTACATATTCTACCCCATGATGCCCGTTTCCGGATGAATCATAAAAAAGATTATTCGGACCATCAAAATTCCACATACCCACTAGATTAACTCCCAACGCCTGGTAAGTGTGTGTATCGAACATCTGCATTGAGGCAATCGTTGCTTTATCTCTAGCACCACCCATAGCTGCCAAGACAACAGAGGCCAGCATAGATATTATGGATATGACTACCAATAGTTCGATCAATGTAAATCCACTTCGGTGAGAAGGACGCATAGTCATGATTATACAACATTATGATCATAATGTTGTAAGCAAACTGTGTATAAGAGACAAAATACACATTTCATGCTATATTATCTTACATGTCAAATACGAAGATAACATTCCACGTTGTGAGCCTATTCCCAGAAAGTCTCGAGTCATATCTCAAGGCTTCGATTTTGAAGCGCGCACAGGAGGATGGAAAGATAGCTGTGAAGTATTACAATCCACGAGATTTTGTCGCATCAGCCGGTGCTGCAGCGAAAGCCGGTAGAGGTCTGACCTATGCAGAACGTCGCGTGGATGATAGACCGTATGGTGGTGGTCCTGGTATGGTCATGGAAGCATTGCCAGTCATGGGCGCTATCCAGAGCGCTGTGAATGCTGCGAAGGATGCAACGTCAAAAAAACCAAAACTCAAAATAGTTTTTTTCAGTCCTTCGGGAGAACAGTTCACAAATGTTGTGGCTGATAGGTTCAGGAAATACACGGATATCGTTTTGGTTTGTGGCAGGTATGAGGGTATAGATGCTCGAATCAAGAAAGCGTTCCCAATGATAGATATATCAGTTGGTCCTTTCGTATTGACTGGTGGAGAATTGCCAGCGATGATCATGATCGATGCCATCACACGCCGCATAAAGGGAGTCTTGGGTGATGATCTATCTATAGAAGAATTACGAGTCGCTAGTCCAGATGTCTATACACGCCCTGAAGTGATAGAATTCAAAGGAAAGAAATACAGAGTACCAAAGATACTACTCAGTGGTCATCATGCCAAGATGGATGAGTGGAAAAAGACCAAGAAAGGAACTATCCCCAACAACCCTTGACTTGAATATCCACCTGTGCTAGGCTCACCCTAACTTCGCAGATTGTGTTCTGCCACGCCCTTCGTAGCTTTGGCAAAGGAGGGCCTACCAGCGGAGGATTAGAAAGGTTCATCATTAATCCTACAAGTGATTATCTCAATATAAGGTAATCGAAATATAACCGTTTTTATATAAGCGGTCATTTTGCGTCATTATTATTTTAATAAAAAATATGCCTACACCAATTTCAGCATCAGTTCCAGCCGGTTCAGTTCCAGTCACTTCAGCTTCTGCACGACCGAAAAAGTATTTTTCACGATATAGAGTTCCGTTAGCTGAGATGCCACACCTAGTGGAGTCTCAACTCGTATCTTTCGCTGATCTCATAGAGAGGGGACTTCCTGCACTTCTCAAGGAGTTTTCTCCTATCTCAGATTATGCTGGAAAGAAATTCGACCTTTCATTCAGCCACATGGAACTCATCCGCCCAAAGTATAACGAGCATTTCGCAAAGAATAACAAGCAGAACTATGAAGGACAGATCAAGGTCAAGGTAATGCTCAAAAACAAATCTCTAAACGTTGTCAAGGAGCAAGAGATGTTCTTGGCTGATTTTCCACTCATGACTGATCATGGAACATTCATCATAAATGGTGTTGAGCGTGTGATCGTGCCACAGCTCGCTCGTTCATTCGGAATATTCTTTACAGCGTCAGAACTTAAAGGTAAGAGTTACTTTGGTGCAAAGATCATTCCAGCTCGTGGTGTATGGATGGAGATAGAGACAGATGCTGACAATACTATATATTGTCGTATTGATCGCAAGAGGAAATTCCCAGCCACATCACTATTGCGCATCTTGGGAGCAGATACCAATGAGAAGATGATCGCTCTATTCGAAAAGGATGCAGATGCAAAGAAGGTCATCGAAACAACACTCGGTAAAGATCATGCAAAGACAGTAGATGATGCATATATAGAGATACACAAGAGACTACGTGATGGCGACTTGGCTACAGCTGACAATGCACGTTCATTCATCAAGGCATTGCTCGCACCAGACAGGTATGATATCTCTCGTGTTGGAAGATTCCGTTTCAACAAGCGTTTCGGTAAGTCTATGGAAGAGAAGGATCTCGAACAGAGAACTCTATCTATCGACGATATCGCAACTACTATAAAGCATATAGTGGCACTTTCTGTTACTCCTGATATGCAGGCTGATGACATCGACCACCTCGGATCACGACGTGTTAGATATGTAGGTGAACTATTGGAACAGCGTGTTCGTCTAGGTTTGACACAGATGAAACGTAATATCCAAGACAAGATGTCTACAGTTGAGCCTGATATAACGATGCCTGTATCATTCATCTACCCAAGACCTTTGCAAGCTCGTATCAAGGAATTCTTCACAACTAACCAGCTGTCTCAATTCATGCAACAGGAAAATGTCTTGGCTGAAATCGAGAACTTGAGACAACTAACAGCACTAGGCCCTGGAGGTCTCTCACGCGAGAGAGCAGGTTTCGAAGTTCGTGACGTTCACCCATCTCACTATGGTCGTCTATGTCCGATCCATACTCCTGAAGGTCCGAACATTGGTCTTATCTTGCGTCTATCTAACTATGCTCGTATCAATAATTTTGGAATGATCGAAACTCCTTATGCGAAAGTAAAGAATGGAAAAGTTACAAAAGAAGTCGTGTATCTGAATGCTCTAGAAGAAGAAACCTTCCGCATCGCTCACGCCGCTACTCAATGTGATGCAGATGGTAATATCACAGAAGAAGATGTCGAAGTTCGTCAGAATGGTAAGCCTGCGATGGCAAAGAGAAATGATGTTGATTATATCGACGTTGATACGAACCAGGCGTTCTCGATCGCTACCTCACTCATTCCATTCCTAAACCATGATGATGCTAACAGAGCACTGATGGGATCGAACATGCAGAAACAAGCCACACCATGTCTCGTACCTGAGGCTCCATTCGTCGCAACTGGTATCGAAAAGAAGGCGGTCATGGATACAGGCCGTATCGTTGTTGCTCCTGAAGATGGTGAGATAACTCATGTAGAAGCAAAGAAAGTTATATTCAAGAGCAAGAAAACAGGTAAGAGTCATGAATACGATCTCGTATTGTTCTCTCGAACAAATGGATTCACATCATTCCATCAGAGACCTATCGTATCTCTCGGTCAAAAGGTCAAGAAGGGTGACATTCTAGTCGACACTTCAACTTCAGATCATGGAGAGATCGCACTCGGACACAACTCATTGGTCGCTTTCATGTCATGGTCAGGAAATAACTACGAGGACGCTATCATATTGTCTCAACGTATTGTTAAAGAGAGCAAATGGAGTTCGGTTCATATCGAAGAGTTCGTCGTGAATGTTCGTGATACAAAACTAGGTCCTGAAGTAACGACATGCGATATTCCTAACGTCGGAGAAGTCAAACTCAAGAACCTAACCGAAGAAGGTATCGTACGTATCGGTGCAGAGGTTCGTCCAGGTGATATCTTGGTTGGTAAGATCTCACCAAAGGGTGAGACACAATTGACTCCAGAAGAGAGACTACTTCGTTCGATCTTCGGTGAGAAAGCTCGTGACGTGAAAGATACATCAAAGCGTATGGAGAACGGAAAGCAAGGTCGTGTTATCTCAGTAAAGATATTCTCACGCGAGAAGGGTGACAAACTCGAGTCCGGAATCATAAAGAAAATATATATTGAGACGGCTCAAGTTCGTAACATATCTGTCGGAGACAAGATGGCTGGTCGTCACGGTAACAAAGGAGTTATTTCCAAGATTCTCCCAGAAGAGGATATGCCATACATGGAAGATGGTCGTCCTATCGATGTTATCCTAACACCACTTGGTGTGCCATCACGTATGAACCTCGGTCAGATCCTAGAATTACACCTCGGATTGGCTGCCAATACTCTAGGATATCAGGCTATCGTCCCTCCATTTACAGGAGCAACTGATGATGAGATCAAAGCCGAGCTCGTAAAGGCTGGCTTCGATGCTTCAGGAAAGATGAAACTCCGAGATGGTCGTACAGGTGATCATTTTGATCAACCGATCGCTGTTGGTTACATGTACATCATGAAACTGCACCACATGGTTGAGGACAAGATACACATGCGTTCTATCGGTCCTTATTCATTGATCACGCAACAGCCTCTTGGTGGTAAAGCTCAAGGTGGAGGTCAGCGTTTTGGAGAAATGGAAGTCTGGGCACTCCTAGGTCACGGCGCAGCGCACACATTGCGTGAGATTCTAACAGTCAAGTCAGATGATATCCTAGGTCGCTCACAGACATTCGATGCGATAGTGAAGGGTGAAAAACTACGTGCACCTAACTTGCCAGCATCATTCAATGTCTTGTTGAAGACACTAAGAGGACTAGCACTCAACGTCGAATTACTAAACAGGCCGAAAGTTGATGAGGAATAATTAATATAAAAAACTATCATGCAAACACCAACAAAAAAAGCACTTGATCCTCAGAATTTCGACCTCGTTCGGTTGACGCTAGCTTCGCCGGATAAGATCACAGAATGGTCATATGGAGAAGTCACAAAACCTGAGACTATCAACTATCGTACACAACGTTCTGAAAAGAGTGGTCTATTCGATGAGAGAATCTTTGGACCAGATCGAGACTTTGAGTGTTATTGTGGAAAATATCGTGGTATCCGATACAAGGGTATCGTCTGTGAAAAATGTGGAGTGGAGATCACACGTTCAATAGTTCGACGTGAGCGCATGGGCCATATCGAACTAGCTTCACCAGTTTCTCATATCTGGTTCCTCCGAAGTGTGCCGTCGAGAATAGGACTCATACTAGGTATGACAACTTCAGACCTAGAGAAGGTCGTATATTTCGCAGGTTATATTGTCACCAAAGTTCATGATGCAGAAAAGGCTCAATTCTTGAAAGATCTCGATGCTGAATACAAGAACAAGGTAAAGACATCACAAGATGACAAGACCAAGGAAGCTCTAAAGGAACTCCTATTGAATGCCAGAAAAGAGATCGAAAGTTTGAATGCAGGGTTTGTCATGGATGAAGCAACGTATCACAAGTACGCAGTAAAATACGGATCACTATTCGAGGCAGGCATCGGTGCTGAAGTTGTCTATGATCTCTTGAAAAAGATCGATCTAGTCAAACTAAAGGCCGAGCTCGATAAAGAGTATGATGTGGCGAGTTCAGCAGACAGTGACAAGCTCGCAAAGAGACTTTCACTAGTCAAACAGATGATCAAAGCCAAGGTTCGTCCTGAATGGATGTTCCTCATACGTATTCCAGTTATTCCACCAGGTTTGCGTCCAATGGTCGCACTAGACGGCGGTCGTTATGCTACTTCAGATGTAAATGACCTTTACAGGCGTGTTATCAACCGCAACAATCGTCTCCTCAAATTGAAAGAGATCAATGCTCCAGAAGTTATTCTACGTAATGAAAAGCGTATTTTGCAGGAAGCTGTCGATGCCCTCATCGATAACTCGATCCGTCACAGCTCATCTGCTGGTGCCGCTGCTATAGCTGCGCAAAAGAGAGCTTTGAAATCACTATCAGACAGTTTGAAGTCAAAGAGAGGTTTGTTCCGTCAGAATCTTCTAGGAAAGCGTGTTGACTACTCAGGTCGTTCAGTGATCGTCGTCGGACCAGAATTGCATATAGATGAATGTGGATTGCCGAAGCATATGGCATTGGAATTGTTCCGTCCTTTCGTTATTTCTGGACTACTCAAGAAGGAGTTGGCTTACAACATCCGCGGTGCTAACAGATTCATCGATGATGATGCAAAGGAAGTTTGGGAAATATTGGAGGAAGTGATCAAGGGTAAATACGTACTACTAAACCGTGCACCTACTCTACACAGACTAGGTATACAAGCTTTCAAACCAGTTTTGATCGAAGGTAATGCTATCCAGGTTCACCCACTAGTATGTACTGCGTTTAACGCCGACTTCGACGGAGACCAGATGGCTGTTCACGTCCCATTGTCAGATGAAGCACAGATGGAGGCTCGCGAGATCATGGCAGCTGATAAGAACATATTGAAGCCAGGTAACAATGATCCAACAGTAGTCGCAAAAATGCTTGATATCGTTCTAGGATGTTTCTGGGTGACAAAGATAAAGAAACAGGAAGGCAAGAGCAAGGAGCAAGAAGTAAAAGATATGAAATATTTTGAGTCTCCTCAGGCTGCAGTATTGGCTTATGATTTCAAAGACATCGATCTACGTGAACCTGTGAAAGTTCTAGCATTGAATAGCAAGAAATATGCAGCATTCAAAGAAGGATTGTTCGAGACAACAGTAGGTCGCATATTATTCAATAATATGTTGCCAGATGACTATCCGTTCATCAATGAGGAAGTAGGACGTAAGCGTATCGCTGCTATCATCGACGATATGATCACACTGCATGGTGCGGTCAATGTTGCGCCGATATTGGACAAGATCAAATCTTTCGGATTTGGATATGCAACGGTTTCTGGTACAACATGGGGCATAGATGACATCATCGTCCCTGAAGCAAAGAAAGAGATTGTTGCGAGAGGCAAGCGCTCAGCTGATATTGTTTCAAAGCAATTTGATGAAGGACTTCTAACAGAAGAAGAGCGCATCAGGAAGCATATCGAAATATGGCAGAAGGCAAAGGGAGAAGTTGAGAAGGCTATTCCAGCCTCACTCGACAAGATGGGATCTGTATATGACATGATCACATCAGGAGCTCGAGGTTCTCTATCACAGATCACACAGATGGCCGGTATGAAAGGACTCATCTCATCAGTTTCTGGAGAGACTATCGAATTCCCAATTCTCTCATGTGCAAAGGAAGGTCTAACACCTATTGAATATTTCATCACTACACACGGTTCACGTAAGGGTCTTACAGACACCGCCTTGAACACTGCAAAAGCCGGATATCTAACTCGTAAGCTGTTCGTCGTTGCACAAGATGTTGTCGTATCAGAGGTAGACTGCGGAACCAAGGATAGTATCATCATACACAAGCAAACGGCATCAGGAATGAATATTCCTCTATCAAAGAACATTCGAGGCCGTATCATTGCTGAGGATATCAAATCAGTTGATGGTACAGTTTTGTTCAAGAAAGGACATCTATTGTCAAAGGCAGACGCTTCGGTAGTAGAGGAAGCAGGACTCACAGATGTAAGCGTAAGATCTCCATTGTCATGTAAGACGATTCGAGGAGTATGTTCTATGTGTTACGGACTAGACCTAGGAAAGAACTCACTCATCGCTCTCGGTGAAGCTGTTGGAACTGTCGCAGCTCAAGCTATCGGTGAGCCTGGAACACAGCTAACAATGCGTACCTTCCACCAGGGAGGTGCTGCAGGGCTAGGCGGTGACATCACTATGGGTCTACCTCGTGTTGAGGAAGTCTTCGAAAAGCGCCGACCAAAGAATCCAGCTGTAGTCGCTACAGTTGATGGCGTCGTCACAGGATTCAAAGATATGGGTAAAGAAAAAGCGGTCTACGTTCTCCCAGATATAGAAGACCGGGCAAAAGGATCCGCAAATAAGGGATCAGAAGTTGAATACCTGTACCCATACAGACGTGCAACAACAGTCAGGGTTGGAGATCGTGTAACCAAGGGACAACTTCTAACAGATGGTTCTGCTGATATTGATGAAGTTTATGAATTCGGTGGCGAAGAGAAAGCAAAGGATTATGTTATTACTGAAGTTGGAAAGATCTATGAACTTCAGGGAGAAACAGTTTCTAGAAAGCACATCGAGCTCATCGTGAAGCAGATGTTCAGCCGACGCAGAGTATTGGAAGGTGGTAATACCAACTTGACTGATGGAATGATCGTTGATGATATCCAGCTCGGTGAAGAGAATGCTATCGCCAAGGCAAATGGTGGTGAGATTGCTAAAGTTGAGAGACTGGTCATGGGTATCACTGAGACATCACTTACGAGAAAGAGTTTCTTGTCAGCTGCTTCATTCCAGCATACAACTCGCGTTCTTATCGCCAATGCAGTTCGCGGTGCTGATGATGATCTAACTGGTCTCATGGAGAATGTTATCATCGGTCGCCTCGTCCCAGCTGGTACAGGATTCGAAGGTTCTCCAAAGAAAGCTATGGTTGATGCGATGTCAGCCGCTAGAGATGCTCTATTGGGAGAGGAAACGGTGTAATACTGTAGTAGTCATTCGTATTAGAAAATATTAGAAGGAATTATAGGTATCAAAAAGCCCTGCACACAGATGCGGGGTTTTTTGATGCGGGAAATGATTCGGAGTGTGATTGATTGTAGAAATATTTTGCTGGAGTATAATATTCTCATCATACTCACGATTTTCTCATATTGTAATCGTGTAGAGAACAACTGAATAATTCAAGAATACGATCGGCATTTTTTGTAACTATTATTAATTAATGGGGATTTTATGTATATGAAAAATACAAAGCAAACAATAATAATGAATGATTCAAGTAAAGTGAATGATAAGGTTATCATTTACACTAGTGACAAAGGCAATATGGAACTAAAAGTAGATCTAGTAAAAGATACAGTGTGGGCGACACAGGCAGAGATTGCAAATCTATTTGATGTAAACACTCCGGCGATAGTTAAACACCTGAAAAATATTTATAGAGAATGTGAGCTTGCAAAGAAATCAACTTGTTCCAAAATGGAACAAGTTCAAATTGAGGGTGGAAGAAGCATAAAGCGTAATGTTGAATACTTTAACCTCGATGCAATCATTGCTGTCGGTTACCGAGTCAATTCCAAAAAAGCTACTCAGTTCCGTATTTGGGCTACTAAGGTGTTGAGGGAGTATCTCGTTAATGGTTATGGTATCAATAGATCAGTTATGTTGAAAACGCCCGAAAAGCTAGAGGGATTGAAGGAGGCTATGGATCTAATAGAGTCTAAGGAAATGAAAGGCAAACTAAAAGGGAAGATAACAATCAAGTTAACGAAGGACTTAGAATCAAGATAGTTTTGGCAGCTATTTGGAATTTCCACATAACCGAACATACCCTTTATACTTTCCGACTTTTACCATATACTACACTTATGTCACGAACTACTGTCGAAGAAATCAAGGCCAGAATACCCATAGAAGACCTCATCGGTTCATATGTAAAGATTGATCGTGCGGGTAAATCTTTCAAAGCAAAATGTCCTTTTCATAATGAAAAGTCGGCATCATTTTTCATATCTCCAGAACGTGGCGGTTACTATTGTTTCGGTTGTGGGGCAAAGGGTGACATATTCAATTTCGTCGAACAATTCGAAGGGCTGGATTTCAAAGGAGCTCTAAAGGTGTTGGCAGACAAAGCCGGTGTACCATTGGTCATGGACCAGAAAGATGAAAGTGAGAGGGATCAGCTATTCAGGATAATGGAGGACGCTGCAAAGTATTTCGAGGATCAATATGCAAAGTCCAAGGATGCAGAGCAGTACGTCAAGGGTCGTGGTATCAAAGATGAAACCCGCAAGACATTTCGTATCGGTTGGGCGCCTCTCGGTTGGAGTAATCTGCTAGATTATCTAAAGAAGAAGGGCTGGAATCAAACTGTCATGGAAAAGGCTGGGCTCATAAAACGTAAGGAGGATTTGGTGGGGTATGGTGTGGTTTCACAAGGTCGAGGATTGGGGTTAGTGGGAGCGTCCGCAGACATTGGGAAGCCAACAACATATCCCACCATCAGATACTACGATCGTTTCCGTGGTCGTATCATGTTTCCGATATCGGATTCGAGTGGACGTATAGTCGCATTTACTGGAAGAATATTGATATCCGATGACAAGTCAGCAAAGTATTTGAATAGTCCAGATACACCTCTATATGACAAGTCAGCTATATTGTTTGGGTTGGACAAATCAAAAACTGAAATCCGCAGACTCAATTACTCGATCATGGTCGAAGGTCAGATGGACCTCATCATGTCATATCAAGCTGGTGTCAGAAATATAGTTGCAGCTTCAGGTACAGCATTGTCGGATGATTCGGTCAATAAACAGGGAATAGTGAACAACCTCGGACTAGTACGTCGTCTATCTCCAAACGTGATAATGGCCTTTGATTCTGATTCGGCTGGACGCAAAGCCGCATTTAGAGCAGCTGGTATAGCGCTATCACTCGGTATGGATGTGAAGATGGCAGATATCGTCGGGGGCAAAGATCCAGCGGATCTGGTAAAAGAAAACCCTGATGTTTGGAAGGATATTTTGCGTGCGACTAAGCCTGTTGTTGAGTTTGAGTTCTTGAATGTGTTGCGAGATGAGAAGGATGCTCGCAAATTGCCTCGTGCATTGCGTGAGAGGGTATTTCCTCTGCTCGCTAGTATAGATAGCAGAACTGATCAGGATTATTTCGTAAAGATGATCGCTGACAAGTCCAATATAGATGCAGGAGCGATATGGGAAGACTTGCGTACCGTCCGTAAGAAACTCGAAACTGAAGCGCAGGCTGCAGCGAATACGGGATCGGCGGGACCAACGTCAACAGGGTCAAAGAATCTGCCAGATCAGAAAGCTAGTGCACCACGAGGTGAGTTTGGCTCGTATTTAAATAAGCAAAATCACAATGATCTCGTGGAGCGTCGGATGTTCGGTCTATTAAATTTGATAAAAAAGCAAGATGAAGGTAAATACAAGGAATACTATGCAAGGATCGAAAAACTAGCGGGCGATACATTCAAAGCTAGAATTGAGAGGATTAGTAAAGATATAGATGATATGTCATTCGAAGCAGAATCTCTATACGGTAGTGATCATGGGAAATGGGATGTTCATATGAAGGAGTTGGTGTTCAATTTCTCTATCGATGTTGTGAATGAAGAATTGATAAAGGCAATGCAGGAATTGAAGATTGCTGAGAAGGCCGGAGATCAGGTACGCGTCGTAGAATTGGCCAAAAAGTGCCAAATATTGTCTATTCATAAGGCCGAAATAGTGAAGAATAACAAGTAGGAGCAAAGTAAGGGCACACTCTTGCCAAGAGTCGAAGATTCATATACAATAACAACCGAGTTAATAAATACTAAATATGCGCAATAATAAAAAAGCGGCTTCAAAGGTTCGTCGCAGTACCAAGCGTCCAGTAAAAAGGGCGTCTTTTCGTTCGAAGAAAACCACAGCAAAGACTACAAAATCACGTTCGAAATCTAGCTCTTCGGGCAGTGCTCCAAAGTCAGGCGTCAACAAGGCCAAGGAATTCGAGGTGAAATCCAATAGGCTCATACAGAAAGGTAGGGATCGAGGATTCGTAACTTATGATGAGATCTTGAAGGAGTTTCCTCAGATCGAGAATGACGTGATGTTCTTGGATCAACTATATACGAAATTTACTACGGCCAATGTCGACGTTTTGGAAGGGGGAGGAATATTGGAAGTTGAAGATTTGAGTCACAAGAAAGCGCCATCGCATCTCTCTCGAAATCCTGATTCTGCATACGATTCTATACAGATGTATCTAAAGGAGATCGGTCAGTATCCACTCATCAATGCAAGCATGGAGAAAGAGCTAGCACGACGTATACAAAACGGTGATGTGGAAGCAAAGAATCTCCTGGCCAAGGCAAACCTACGTTTGGTGGTCTCTATTGCAAAGAAATATGTTGGACGTAGTCCCGACCTCACATTGCTAGACCTTATACAAGAAGGAAACCTCGGACTATTTCGTGCTGTTGATAAGTTCGATTGGACCAAAGGGTATAAGTTTTCAACCTACGCAACATGGTGGATACGCCAAGCGATAACTCGTGCTCTAGCCGATCAGTCACGTACGATCCGTGTGCCAGTACATATGGTAGAAACGATCGCAAAATATAAGCAGGTTGTACGACGCCTTTCACATGATTTGGGTCGTGAACCATTACCTGATGAGATCGCTATGGAGATGGGCATGGATGTTGAGAAAATCTATCAGATCGAGAAGATCGAACAAGAAGTAGTTTCCCTAGAGAAGCCTGTCGGAGATGATGGAGATGACAAATCAACACTCCAAGACTTCATCGCTGACGACAAGATACTTTCTCCAGATCAGGAATCTTCACGCAGAATCCTACGTGATCAGGTTAACCTCATTTTGAATGATCTTTCAGAAAAGGAACGTAAGATCCTAGAAATGAGACATGGTTTGAACGATGGTATCACTCATACTTTGGAGGAGGTAGGCCGTGAATTCGGTGTTACTCGTGAACGTATTCGTCAGATCGAAGCCAAGGCTCACGAAAAGATCCGTCAGCATGACAATATAAATAGGTTGAAGAATTACTGATTCTACTTTATTGACTTTACAATTTATCTATTAAAAAAAAGCCGGCACAAGAGAGTTGTGTCGGCCTGAGGGGCGCGTAGTTGCCATATCATCTCAATGAGAAACTTTGTGCTTCTTGAACAAACAACGGAAGGCCTCACGAATGAGTTGCTTTAACAGAAACGCACCGAATGATATCACTGCGTATAATCTTTTCAGCATATGTTCAAACCTTTACTATACATAGAGTACCATATTTTCTCAATAAATCAATGGTATAACTTTCGTGTGGTCATTCTATAATAGTTATATGAATGTATTTGAGACACAGTATAAAAACTTGAATCCAGCTCAGAGGAAAGCTGTAGATACTATAGAAGGCCCTGTGATGGTCATAGCTGGCCCAGGAACGGGCAAGACGACCATTCTCACACTTCGTATCGCGAATATACTGAAACGCACAGATACACCTGCAAACGGGATACTAGCGATAACGTATACAGATGCCGGAGTAAAGGCTATACGCACGAAATTGCAGAGTGTTATAGGAGATCGTGCTCATGATGTCCGAATACATACATTTCATGGATTTGCTTCATCTATCATTTCTGAATATCCTGACCACTTCCTACCACTTCATGAAATGAAACAGATGACAGATATTGAACAAGAGTCACTCGTGCGCAAGATTATAGAAGGTGAGAAATATCGAGACTTGAGGCCAGCCGGTAAGCCTGATGTATATGTTTCTGGAATTCTCCGAAGTATTGATGATGCAAAGAGAGAGGCCCTTACGCCAGAAATGATACATGCTTTTGTCATGTCGGAGATCGAACGTATCGAGAAAGATGAGGAGTCAATATCGACTAGGGGTGCCACCAAAGGCCAGTTGAAGGCGGACGCAAAAGAGTTGATCGAAAAGTATCATCGTACAGCTCTGTTTGCTGACGTATATAGTGAATACGAAACACTGAAACGCGAGTCCAAGAAGATGGACTTCAATGATTTGATCATCGACTTATTATTATCATTACGTGAAGATGAACTACTACTCAGGCTTATACAAGAAAGGTATCTCTATATCCATGTTGATGAACATCAAGACACTAACGATGCTCAGAATTTTATACTGTCATTGGTTGCGGAATTCTTCGAGACACCGAATGTATTCATCGTTGGAGATGAGAAACAAGCAATATATAGATTCCAAGGCGCATCGGTTGAGAACTTTCTATTATTACAAAAGAAATGGCCGAATATGGAGGTTATCAAGCTGGATCAAAACTATAGATCACATCAAGATATCCTCGACGCCAGTTTCAGTATGATAGAGAAGAATTATACTGATAACGAACATTCAGATCTACGTGTTCGTCTGAAGTCCGGTTCAAAGGAAGACAGACGACAGATCGAAGTATTGACTGGTCAGAATACGACAGCGATAGAATCTGAGTTAGTGAGGAGGCTTCGTGAAATTGTGGAGAACAATACTGGCAGTACAGCTGTCATAGTCCGCAGGAATCGAGATCTCGATAGGATCATTCGCCTGTGTGAGTTTCATAATATTGCGATTTCATCTGAACGTAGTGTTGATATATTCAATCATCCAGTTGGTAGGATATTCTTTGATTTGCTGCAATATATCGTAGATCCAACGAGGGTTGATCTATTGGCCAATACGATAATATCCGGAATGTGGGGCTTGGATTTTGGTACTGGTACAGAAATAATAAAGAAATTGAGGAGTGGGACATTCGATGAATTCAATAGTAAAATTCCAGGATTGTCGAGCATACGAGCGGATCTATTATCTGCTGGTCCGATGGCATTCATCGTAAATACTGCAGAGAAATCTGGGTATACCGCGATCGTCAGTAGAGATCCTGCTTATGTAAATGTCTGGCGCGGTATAGTATCTCTATCAGAATCATTGGCACGTGAGTCGAGGACAGTTGATCCGAAGGATTTGATAGATGCATTGCTGGCATATCGAATATCTGCAGAAACACGTACTGTGAAGGTCTCAGTAGGTGCACCGGATCTACCGATTCAAGTCATGACAGCACACGGAAGTAAAGGTCTAGAATTTGATTATGTATTCATACCTTATGCGACTGAGGATGTCTGGGTTGGCAGACCCAAAGGCGCATCTTTCATATTACAGAGGAAACGTTCGAATGACGGTGATATCAAGGACATACGCAGATTGTTCTATGTGGCACTGACTAGAGCAAGGAAGCACGCGGTTATCCTGACTGCACTAGAAGAATCTGATGGAAAAGCTTTGGTACCACTACGGTTCATCGACGAATTGGATAATGTCAATGTATCTAGAAAAGTATTGGAACGAGTTGGTGCGGAAAAGCTATATTCGAATCGGGTAGGACATGACGAGGTGGCTTCTAGTGTAAAGACTTTCGATATGAATAGTCAAAAGCTATTGGATCTCACGAAAAAGACTCTAGTTGAGAGTGGTCTGTCAGTAACTTCACTCAATCATTTCTTGAATTGTCCAAATCGGTTCATATACCAAAGTATATTGAAAATGCCACAAGCACCATCAGTCGCAGCTGAAAAGGGAACCGCGATGCATGAAGCTATAGCTAGAGTTTGGGATGCTCATAAGGTTTTGCCGAAAGAGATAGAGGAGATAATGAGTAGATCTATAACGGAATATTTCAGCAAGTCCCTGCTTTCAATAAAAGAGAAGACCTCAGCTTTGAGTGAACTGAGAGAAGATCTGCCAGATATTAGCAAAGCGATGTCACCTCACTTTGCATTGAGAGATGAGAAAAGTATTGTTTACACAGAAACTTGGGTGAAGACTATTATCAAATTCGATATTGATATTCCAATACATGGCAAGATGGACGCTATATTGGATGATGGAAAGTCAGTAACTGTATTTGACTACAAAGCCAAACAAGTTATGTCAGAGAATGCCATAAAGGGCCTCACGAAATCTTCGGATGGAAATTATTTTCGTCAATTGATATTTTATAAGATCTTGATCGAGAATGATCTGAGATGGAGGAATCGGAATATTAGTCCTGCACTCGTATTCGTCTCACCAGATGAGAAGGGTAGATGTCCTACAGTCGCTCTACCTATAACTGATGAAGATATTTTGAGGGTTAGATCTGAGATCGAGTCATTGGTGACGACAGTTATGAGTGGCGAGATTGTAGAATCATTCTGTAATGATCCAAAATGTGAATGGTGTGGTCTGCGAAGGATATAGCAAATGGAGCGGTGGCTATTTGTCTGCTTGTATAGCGGATATAAGGCCAACTATGAGTTCTTTTGGCATCGCCCCAGCCATAACTATCGTCTTCATGTCATCAGTTATGTATAGGAGTGATGGTGGCAAAGAATTGGTCACAACAGTATTGTCGATAAATGTTTTGACACTCTTGTTGGCTGGTTTATTCAATACCAGAAAGTTACTCGGTGTTCCAGAGACTCCAGCGTTGATACCTGAGAGGTATTCCTTGTTCACTGTATCTGCGAATTTGCCACTAGATAGACATTCGCTGAATGCTTTCGTATCTATGCCGACTGATTTCGCGATGATAGGGAGCTGTGCTGGGTCTAGACCTTTCGGTGACTGGCTTGTTACTGAAGGTGTTACCTCGTAGAGTTTCTTTTCAAATGCCCAGAATTTATCGTTACCTCCTACTGAAGCAGCACATTCTAGGGCTTGAGATTCATTCATAGCGTTCGGATGCAGTACATTGCCATTGGCATCTGGTTTGTTGAGTGGGAAGTGTCTGTATATCCACGCAACTTCTCCTGTTGGTCCGTATTTGTTTATGATATCCTCCATCGTTGGATTGAAAGTCTTGCAATATGGGCAAGAAGGATCCGAGTACTCAACGATCTTGATAGCTGCATCTGGATTACCGAAAATATGATCTGCAGTTGTAATTGCTGATAAGTTCACAGTCACGCGTTTTTCCTCTGGTGCTTTGGTCGTCGTACTTGGTTGCTTATTCCAGATGATTGCGATAGCAATGATCGCTCCAGCAATGATGATCGCTGCAGGGACTGTTAAATGATTGTATGTTTTTGTATTTTCCATAGGTTTAGTCTACAGGATTAGAATGGTAAAGTAAAAGTCATAGCCGATGACTGTGGTGTTTCCCAGTCAGTAGTGTTCAGTTTGATCTCTTTCAGATTGCCGATGTCTCGGTATTTGAGGTGGCTATTACTTATAGCAAAGTCGTATAGTTCCTTCGTCAGCCTGACATCTTCGATACAATACTTTATGATCTTGTCTATCTCACCGGTTCTCCACCAATTGACCGCGTCTATACCATTGCCTGATTTGTTTCTACCTAGCGTAGCTTCGCCGACACTGTCTAGCTTTAGACGCCTTCCTAGAACTTTCTGGACTTCTTTCATGAGGTCTAGACTTTTGATCTTACTCAAGTCTCCCGAGTAGTATTTATTTAATAATGGGATATCGAAGTGGTCGCCATTCCAGGTGATCAGCATGTCGGCCTGTTCGATGATAGGCCACAGTTTGTTGAAATCCTTCTCGAGGAAACTCTTGTAGCTGTCATCGGCCGAGTCGTGCAGGCATACCACTGAAATATCTAGATCTCTAGGGTCGTTTGATCCAACTTCTTGGAAAAAGTTCTTCGTCTCTATATCAAAAGTTATTTTGCGCATGGAGTCTATTGTAAGGGAAGAGGGAGTTTTCAGCAATGCGTAGAGATGCAGAGGTCTGACCTATGCAGTATACTTGTATTGTTGTGGTATAATAGATAAAATATTTATTGTAATAATGAAGAAAAGAATATATATAATATTGCCGGTTACAGTATTTACGTTGTTGATTGCATCAGTTCTGTTTACAGCACCTAGTATATCGAAGGCGGAGTTTTCCTCAACGCCAGATGCTGGGGTGCCATTACCTAATGGTGCTGTTAATGCCATAGTCCCCGACACATCAGGTGGATATTATATTGGCGGAGCTTTTACTGATGTCGGAGGCACAACACGCAATCGTCTTGCTCACATTCTTTCTAATGGTACACTTGATCCAAATTTTGATCCAAATATGGATAGTACTGTTTCAGCCCTGGCCCTTTCTTCTGATGGGTCTACCCTTTATGCAGGAGGAACTTTCATTACAGTAGGAGGTGTAACATATAACCGTTTAGCTGCTATCAAGACATCAGACGGTACAGCAAGTACTACGTTTAATCCAAATGTAGGTACTGTAGGGAATGCCGTAATCGCCCTCGCTCTTTCATCTGATAACATGACTATTTATGTAGGAGGTCAATTTCTTACTGTAGGGGGTGCAACATACAACAATCTGGCAGCTATTAAGACATCAGACGGTACAGCTAGTACGACATTCAATCCAAATGTAGGAAGTGTTGTAACTGCACTCGCTCTTTCATCTGATGGTAGTAAATTGTATACTGGTGGTTATTTCACCACTGTAGGGGTTGCGACGTATAATTATTTGGCAGCAATCAATACGTCGGATGGAACAGCAATTTCTACATTTAATTCGAATATGGAGTCCTTTGTTATCGCCCTCGTTCTTTCTTCTGATGGGTCTACCCTTTATGCAGGAGGAACTTTCATTACAGTAGGAGGTGTAACATGTAACCGTTTAGCTGCTATCAAGACATCAGACGGTACAGCAAGTACAACATTTAATCCAAATATGGGAAACCGAGTTAATGCTGTCGCTCTCTCTTCTGATGGTAGTAAATTGTATGCTGGTGGCTACTTCACTACTGTAGGAGGTGTAACATATAACCGTTTGGCCGCCATTAAAACGTCGGATGGAACAGTGGTCTCTGCTTTCAATCCCGATTTGGGAAACCGAGTTATGGCCATTACACTTTCTTCTGATGGGAACAAGTTATATGCTGGAGGGCTATTCGCCACCGTAGGAGGGAGCTCCTCATACCAATATCTTGCCGTATTTTCAAATCCCACACCTCCCACTATCACAACCGCCGACGCGTTATCTGTCTCATCATCTAGTCTGTCATTAAATGCCAGTATTAGTTCTATCGGTTCTGCATCTGTCACTCAGTCAGGCTTTGCATATGGAACTACATCAGCTACTCTCACGACAGTTATAGCTACGACCACGTTAGGCGCTCAATCAGCAGGTAATTTTACACAGAGTCTCACCGATCTCATTCCAAATACAACATATTACTATAGAGCATATGCCGTAAACTCTGCTGGTACGTCAACTGGAGTAATACTCTCTACTACTACACTCGCCGCTGTTCCTACTGTTATTACTTCTACAGCCACGTCTCTCACAACTACAGCTGCAACTCTAAATGGTGAAATCACAAATACAGGAGGAGTTAATGCTACTATTGCAGGTTTCGAATATGGTACGACTGGCTCATATGGCAGTGTAGTGTCAACATCTGGAGATTATGCCACAGAGACATTTGCTGAAGGCATTACAGGTCTGACATGTAACACTACATATCACTTTCGCTCCTTTGCTACAAATATAGCAGGTACTGCATCTAGCAGTGATGACACATTCATAACGTCTGTCTGTCCCACAGCTTCTGTTCCGGGTAGTTCTTCTTCATCAGGAGGTAGTCGTGTAAGCATGCAGACACTTTTGGCTCTTGGACTTCTATAAGCAACTACAACAAGGTCTATAGTCCCAGGATGTCCAACTGGCTATGTATGTACACAAAAGGCTACTACATTAGAAGGACTTCAATCTCAAGCCGTATTTACCATTGCAAAGATCAAAGCTACTCTCATACGCAATCTCCAATTTGGCAGTAACGGTCAAGATGTAAAGTTCTTGCAGCAATTCCTGAATTCAAAAGGTTATACGATTGCTACTTCTGGTCCGGGTTCTCCTGGCAAGGAGACGACCTCATTTGGTTCTTTAACCAAGAAGGCTCTTATGAAGTACCAGAAAGACAGTGGTCTACCATCAACAGGATTCTTTGGATCTATGACGAGAGGGGTAGTAGGAAGGTAAAGCTTGAAGTTACGAGAAATTTCTGATTTCGTATGTTTCAACATAATTTTTTTTGCTTGGGAACTTCTCAAGAATATTTCGTTTGATATAATTGTGCAAATGAAAACTGAAATTATTCACCAACTTCATAAAAGTTTCGATGAGTACGCCCAAAAAACAGAGGATGGACTTGAATTTTGGTTTGCTAGGGATTTACAGGTTTTGTTGGGGTACGATGAGTGGCGGAATTTTCTCAAGGTTATAGATAAGGCAAAAACGGCTTGTACTAACAGCAAAGTTTCAGTCGGCGATCAATTTGTTGGTGTCAACAAGATGATAGTTGCCGGTAAGGGCGCAGAACGTGAGATTGAAGACATTTCACTTACTCGTTACGCATGTTATCTCGTAGCCCAAAATGGAGACCCAAATAAAGGACCAGTGGCCTTTGCTATGGCATATTTTGCTATACAGACTCGTAAGCAGGAGTTGATAGAGAAAAGAATAAATGAGCTGGAACGGTTGATGTTCAGGGAAAAGCTGTCAAATTCCGAGAAGCTATTATCAGGATTGATGTACGAGCGTGGTGTTGATGGTGCCGGTTTTGCACGAATACGAAGTAAAGGTGACCAAGCATTGTTTGGTGGCAACACCACATTGAATATGAAGCAGAAGCTTGGTGTGCCGGTCTCGCGTGCCTTGGCTGATTTTTTGCCTGCTATTACTATAAAGGCTAAGGATTTTGCAAATGAGATAACGAGCTTTACTTTGAAGCGTGAAGCTAACCTAAGAGGTGAAGCAGTGATAACTCATGAACATATAAAAAATAACAAAAATGTTCGAGATCTTCTGGGTAAAAGCGGTATAAAACCGGAGGCTTTGCCAGCGGCGGAGGATTTGAAGAAATTAAGAAGGAGGATAAAGTCGGAAGACAGAAAGATGGTTTTGAGTAGATAGTTCGCGGACAGTAGCCTGAAGTTACGAGAAACCAGAACGAAAGATCTCGTGGTCCGATTTACAACTCCTTTTCCTCACCGCTCTTCAGGTCCTTGATTTTAAGTTTGCCAGTTTTGACTTCTTCGTCGCCGATGCAAATGACTAGAGGTATACTGCATTTGTCTGCATTACTGATCTGATCACTGAGCTTCTTTCCAGATATATTGACGGTGACTTTCGTCCCTTTTGATCGTAATGATTGAGCCACATCCAGTGCGTATGATGTATTCTGTGTGCCAAGTATGCAGATAGCTATATTGGCTGGCGCTTTCACTGCTGGCAGTGTTCCATAGGTTTCCATAATGTCACGAGCGATCACATCACCAGAGCCAAATCCGACAGCTGATACCTTGTCATTGCCGAATAGTGCCAATAGGTCATCATATCTACCACCACCAAAAACGGCACGACGATTTGCGGGATTGAGGTCGAATACTTCGAATACGATCCCAGTATAATAGTCAAATCCGCGCATCAGAGTTTGGTCAAAACGTGTATTGGTTATACCTAGCTTTTCTAGGCCAGCGATGACTTCGCGAATCTCCTTGAGGCCGAGATGTTCCTCTTTTGTCTGCGGGAGTCTCGAGGTGAATTCCTCAAAATTCTGTGAATTGAGAAGTGTCAAAAATTTCTGAGTATTTTCTCCGAGTAATTCCTTTGCACCGAGCTCGAATGTCTCGGGCTTCATCTTGTCTTTCTTGTCGATCAGTTTAGAGACTTTCTGTGCGGTTGACTCATCTAGTGAGAATACGTCGCGTGTTACATAGTTCATCAGTTTCCGGTTGTTTACACGTATCTCGAAGTCGGTATCTTTGAGGCCATAAGCACGCATAATATCGTAAGCCATATTGATAGTCTCAATCTCTGCGTTTATCGAATCAACGCCGAATATGTCCACATTGAGCTGCCAATGTTCACGGACGCGGCCTCTCTGTGGTTGTTCATAACGGAAAAGGTTTGGAATCGAGTACCAGCGTAACGGAAAGGCGAGTTCGCGTTTCTTTGCTGCGACCATACGAGCTACAGTTGGTGTCATCTCTGGACGCAATGTCACTTCACGATCTCCACGATCTGTGAATGTGTAAGTCTGTTCGTTTACTATCTCTTCGCCTGATTTTGCACGATAAAGTTCGGCCGGCTCCAATACAGAAGCACCGTATTCTTCGTAACCATATTTCTCGCAGACATTTCTCCATACGCCGAAAATAGCCTTTTCGATCGCCATATCCTGCGGAAAGAAGTCTCGGACGCCTTTATAAGCCTCAGTATTCAGTTTTTTTGCTTTATCTGCCATGGGGATATTGTAGCAGGAATGGATTAATATTTAAAGTAAAAACCCGCCGAAGCGAGTCTTTACTAAGTCTGCGAGTTTTCCTTTCTCAGCGTTCCGCAGCTTCTACCTCATCAATTGGTTATCATTATAGTTGAAAACAAGAGTTCGTCAAGTTCGATATTTGGTGGCCCTGGCGGGAGTCGAACCCGCAGACTTTTATTGATGAGGTAAAAGCCAAGACCGTCTCACGGGGCCACGCGAAGGCAAGATGCCTGCGCAATGAGACAGTACCAGAGAATAGATAAAATCCTGATAAAATTTTGATAAAGAAATGATAAAGAAGTAATAAAGGATTAAGACAAATTTCTATGCTAATATCTCCTTATGTCCCAAATCATCCATAAGAATATAGGTGAGACGCCACTTGAAGCATTGGAAAAATTTAGATTATCTAAAATGCAAAGTGGTGAACTATGCGTAGATGGCAAATCTTTGACTGATACGAAATATTCTTGGAAAGATGTACCGCTAACATACGCCGGGCGCCTTGATCCCATGGCAGAAGGTCAACTTATGATATTGATAGGAGATGAATGTAAAGAGAAGGAAAAGTTCTTGAACCTGAATAAAGAATACGAAGTCGAAGTCTTGTTCGGTATTAAAACTGATACTTTCGACGCTTTAGGTATTGTAGAGGTCAGACCTCTACACGATACAGAGATAAGACTTAGTCAGATTGGGAATATAATGAATCAGGAATATTTGAATGGATATACTGGGAAGTTTGTTCAACAGTACCCACCGTATTCATCAAAAACCGTTGGTGGCAAACAGCTCCATGAATTGGCTAGAAGCGGTGCATTGCCGGAAGAGATGCCTACGAGGGAAGTAGAAATATATAGTATTGAAATGGTAGAGAACAAAATTGTGCCAATCGAGTCTGAAAAACTGTTGTCAATGATAGTCAGTAGAATTGGTCTAGTTAAGGGAGATTTTAGACAAGATCAAATAATACAAGCCTGGATCCGGCTATTGAAAAACTGCCAGACAGCATGGCCGTCAGTTAAGATCAGAGTTAGATGTTCAAGTGGCACCTATATGAGGTCGTTAGCTGATAGAATAGGTCAAGATCTCGGAGTCGCAGCTATAGCACTATCGATCAATAGGACGAAGATAGGAAGGGTGTTTCCAAGCTATTGAACCATTACGAGCAGGTTGACATATTCTGCAGCTGATGTAGTCTGTTTGCAGAGAAAGGAAATAGTATTTATGAATGACAATAGAATATATCTGGTGGAATTGGCCAAGATGCTGGTTCAACTCGAAACTCTGGGAGTACCAGAAGAATTGAGAACCAAGCTCGAGATGACGATGGGCAGACTGTACGGCTGCAATTTCAATGAAGTCAGGGCGCTGGACTTGCTCTGCCGACTCATGCCTGCCATACATGATCTCTCCTCGAAATGGGATGAGAGCATGATAGGGGAATCGGGCTCGAAAACACTTACAGACGTGCACAGGTTGTATCAGGAAATGCGCAAATTTCTGAACGGTATGGTTTCGGAACCGGACGGACTCACTATCCATCCGCATCCCAAACAGGAACAATAGCTTCGTCCATAAGGCATAATGTCCACAAGTGTGGCTTCAATCACTGGCGTCGAATATAGATTCGGCGCCGCTTTTTATAGACTTTATAGATCCTTCCTTCTAGCTCGTGCTCGATCTAGTTCTGTGAGGAATTTCTTGCGTAATCGTATATTTTTCGGGGTGATCTCTAGGTATTCATCATCGCGCATGAGTTCTAGTCCACGTTCAATACTCAATATAAATGGTGGCACGAGTGTGAGAGCTTCATCTTTTCCAGAAGAACGCATATTTGATAGCTGCTTTCCTTTACATGGGTTAACTTCTAGATCGTCACCTTTTGATGTATCACCGATAACCATACCCTCGTAAATATCCATAGCAGGAATGATGAATAGTCTTCCGCGGTCTTGCAGATTCCATAGTGAAAAGCCAAAAGATTTACCAGAAACCATAGAAGTCATCGAACCTGTTTCGCGCTTTTCTATAACTCCAACATGATCTTTGAAGCCTGTAACGCGACTAGACATGATACCTTCACCCTTCGTATCTATAGTGAATGTATTACGATATCCCAGAAGTCCTCTTGTTGGCATTTCGAAAACTATGCGAACCTGATTGCCGTGTGCTGTCATGTTGGACATGATCGCTTTACGCTTACCTAGTGTCTCTATGATGATACCAGAATATTCCTGTGGAGCGTCAATGATAACCTCTTCGAACGGTTCGAAGGTTTTTGTGATATTACCAGCTTCGTCCTTCTCCTCCTTGATGATTACTTTTGGTTGAGAAACCTGAAGTTCGAATCCTTCACGTCGCATATTTTCTAGTAATATACCGATATGGAGTTCACCGCGACCATAGACTGTATAATATTCGTTTGATGAAAAATCAACTTTCAATCCGACGTTAGTCTCCAGTTCGCGCTCTAGTCTCTCACGGATCTGTCTGCCCGTAACGAATGTTCCTTCCTTGCCCGCAAATGGTGAATTGTTAACCAGAAATTGTAGAGAGATTGTTGGTTCATCAACTTTGATAGCTGGTAAGGGCTCCGTATTGACATTATCAGTGATGGTCTCACCGATGAATATCTCCGGCACTCCAGCAACGGTGACGATGTCACCAGCTTCTGCTTGTGCTACTTCTAGACGTTTCTTTCCTTCGAATGTAAATAGTTTGGTCACTTTGCCGGTAAATGATTTTCCGCTAACGTCTTTTATCCAAATGTTCTGACCGTCCTTGATCGCTCCAGAATATATTCGACATACTGCCAAGCGACCTAGGAAATTGTCATAGCCGAGGTTGAATACCTGTGCAGTTAATGCTGCAGGTAAGATCATAGTGCTTCCGGGAACGCTGTCGGCGCTTGCTAGCGCCGCAGCTCCTTCTCGCTCGCCTTCGCTCACTCCGAAAGTCCCTACAGCATCTTTAATCTTACCTGCTCTATTAGCTGCTGGCACATATTCGAGAATAGTATCGAGAAGTGGAGTGAGATCCTTGGAGTCATCTGTAAGAGATTTTTTCGCAACACCAGTTCGACCAATAGCATAGATAGTTGGGAAGTCGATCTGAGAATCGTGTGCACCGAGTTCCATGAAAAGTTCCAATACTTCATCATGAACGCGTGCTGGGTTCGCTGCTGGCTTATCGATCTTGTTGATAACTACGATAGGTCGGAGTCCTAGCTCGAGAGATTTTTTCAATACGAATCGTGTTTGAGGCATTGGGCCTTCCTGAGCATCAACTACGAGTAATACCGCATCAATAGCGCGTAGAACACGTTCGACTTCTGATCCGAAGTCAGCATGTCCCGGAGTGTCTACTATATTGATCTTGGTACCTTTGTAGTTAACTGAAGTATTTTTTGCATATATCGTAATACCACGCTCTTGTTCTAGGGCGTTGGAATCCATCGTACCTTCGTCACCGTGACCGCATTGGGTCATTATGGCGTCTGTGAGGGTGGTTTTGCCGTGGTCGACGTGCGCTATTATAGCTATATTGCGGATTTCCATAAGGATTAAATAATTAAAATAGAGCCGCTGGCTCGTTCCTATAAGTAAAGCATGAAAAGATGATAGAAGTCAAGGATAGTTAATGTAGAGGTCAGACCTCTGCAGAGGTCAGACCTATGCAAAAAAAGCGGGTGGCAATTGCCGCCCGCTTGGATAAATTATTCTGTATTTGTATTTATGGAGGGTATGACGGCCCTCCGTTATTCCGCCTCCTGATTTGGTGGATTGGGGTTGTGCCGGATCTTCATATTGGCGAGTACCAATGCCAGGGTATTCAGTCGAGTGACCGACGAACACTTGCCTTGGCAACGCACTGATTGTCCTACAGCATTGGATCCGACTTGCCACCGTATGCACGGTGGAGTTGTTTTGATCGAGGGTGTTATAGCAGTTTTTGCCACTATTTTCCTTTTGTTTGCTTAGTTTATCCGAGCTCGTTCCCTCAGCACATTTATCCGAAAGAACAGCAGACTATATGTTACCACGTATGCTGGATCTGTCAAAGTCGACCTAAATCTCTTACCGATTTGAGATCGAAGCTATTTGTTGGGGAAAATCTTGAGACTTTCTTTATCAATTCTTTATCAAAATTTTATCAGGATTTTATCTGTCATTTGATATTGTGTCTGCATGAATAATGAATCAAATATAAATATTAATAAACAGGGGCAAAATGCAGTACTTGATTTTCCTCAAAATCCGCAAACAGCAGTAGAAGCGATCGATAAGGTTTTGGCCTTTGCTGCGTACATGAGGACCTCGGATATTCATTGTGATCCTAGGAAAGATGACATGATCGTGAGGTTTCGTGTAGATGGTCGAATAGGCGAAGTTGGTACGATCAATATACGCTTACATGAGGAAGTTATAGCTAGACTGAAGATCCTTTCAGGAGCTAGGACCGATATTCATGCAATGCCACAGGATGGAAGATGGAGGACGAACATAAATGGTGAAGAGTATAATCTTCGTATATCGTTTATGCCTACATATCATGGAGAGAATGCTGTGATTAGGTTGTTGCCATCAAAGACGAATGTAGATACATCTTTTGCAAAATTGGGATTCACTCCAGATCATGTGCGGCTGATAGACAAAGCGATGAAGAATACTCATGGACTCATCCTAGTCACTGGTCCTACCGGTTCTGGTAAGACTACAACGCTTCATACATGTCTGTCATTGAAAGTGCGTGAGCCATTATCTATCGTGACATTAGAGGATCCAGTTGAATATGAGATTCCTGGAGTGCGTCAAGTTCACATAAGGCATAGTCATGGTGTGACATTCGGAAGTGGTCTGCGCTCAGCTCTTCGTCAAGATCCTGACGTCATCATGGTTGGTGAGATTCGTGACAATGAAACGGCGAAAGTTGCGGTTCATACAGCATTAACTGGTCACTTGGTTCTTTCGACACTGCATACCAATTCAGCTCTAGAAGCAGTAACGAGACTTGTCGATATGGGTGTAGATCATTATTTATTGGCGTCGACTCTCCGTCTCATAGTCGCGCAACGTCTTGTCCGTACGATGTGTCATGAATGTTTTGCGGAGGGTTGTGATAGGTGCAAATTTTCTGGATACTTCGGTCGATCAGTTATAGCTGAAGTCTGTGAGATTGACTCTGTAATGCGCGATCTCATATCTGCGAAAACTTCTTCATCTTCTCTGCAAAATGTTGCTAGGTTCAATGGGTTTTGCCCGATTATAGAGGATGGAATGGAGAAAGTAGAATGGGGTATCACAACTAGAGAAGAAGTAGTGGGCGTATTAAATATATGATGAAAAGACACGTAAAATGGAAAGTGCGTGATGTGTGTATTTTATTGGAAAGAATAGAACTATACTTATCATCTGGTTTGGCTATTGATATGGCACTTCGACTTTGTGTGGATGGGGTAAGTACGAAGCACAAGCCATCTGTGAGAAATCTGATAGCTCATATAGAGTCAGGGGCTCTATTTTCTTCTGGCTTGGTCTACATGACCAGGTTGTCAGGCACTCTCGCCAGTATCATCGCTAATGGTGAGAAAACTGGTAATCTTTCATCCTCCATAGCCATGGTCCGTGATATTCTGGAAAAGCAAGAAGAACTAATGAAGAAATGCTTTGGAGCGATGGTCTACCCTGGAGTTATCGGGATATTTTCAATCGTTTTTGTTATCGCACTTATGCGCGGTGTGATGCCACAGATCGTTCCTATGTTGAAAGGATTGCATACAGAACTTCCATTGATAAGTAGGATTATGATATTTTGTTCAGATGTAGTATTGCGTTACGGTCTATATATCGCCCTAATTATTATAATATTTGCGTTTGTATCTATTTGGCTTTACAGAAGTTCGACTCTGTTTAGAAGGCTCGTCCAATCCTCTGTATCTAAAACACCACTGATTGGCGTAGTAGTTCGAAATTATAATGTAGTAATATTCCTACGTTCATTTGGGTCACTCATAGACGGAGGGCAATCTATAGCGAAAGCCTTCAGTGATGCTGTGAATTCTATCGGTTATGTGCCTATACGTCGACTACTCGAACCAAAGATACCTATCGTCTCTAGAGGGTCACCATTGAATATAGCCTTGTCGATCCTACCAACTCCTCAGTATATCGTCGCTCTTACAGCAGCAGGGGAATCATCTGGAACATTGGGGCTCTCTATACTTCGAGCAGCGAATATTCTCGACAGGGAGATCGAGCATTCCTTGAAAAAGCTAACGGCCCTCATAGAACCGATAATGATGATCGCTATGGGAGTTGTTGTCGGAGCGATAGCATTATCAATCTTGATGCCAATATATGATCTATCAAAGACATTACAGCATTAGAGGAGTGATACTCGTTGATATTTTACTCGCATTATCAGTGTGTCTGATTTTTGTTATATCATTGTCTGAATCGTCGGCATATTCCAGGGATATATTTTTCAAAGCTAGAGAGCGAACTCTATTACTCGATCATTATGATGAAATTGTGAATTCTAGCTCTACGTTTCAGAGTACGACTACCGATGGCCTCATAGCAGAGGTCGGTAAGATTCCTTATGGTAATCACCTTGATGAGATAGATACTTTCATAAGTACTATCCCTAGTTCGAGTACTAGTTCTGGCTTAAGTCTGCCTATGATCAAGTTTACTTCTATCTCTGCACGTTCACCATTGATTGATCCGGTATCAGATCAGCCAGTCTGTGCTGTCGATTTTGGTGATAGTACAGTTGTGGGGTCATATGAGTGGTACAAACATAGAGATGAATACTCCACTCGTAGTATCGCTAGTTCTTCAGAAATTATCATAAATATTGTTACCTATACGCTGCCAATAAATCCATCGATACCATTGACTGATGTTCAGGTTAGGAATGATGTCGTATATGTATCTGCCGACTCAAATGTCTCACTTGATCCAGATATATTCATCTTTAGAATTCGACAAAACGCCGGGGTAGACCTGCTTTCATATTTGAATACTGGTCCAGGTCTATCTTCATTGTCTGTGGCAGGTAAGTATATATATGGCGCGGCACCTTCTACGGTAGGCCAATTACACGTCATGATGCAGAGCCCCAGTCATGGATTGTCACTGGTCAAGAGATTCCAATTACCATTACCTTATGCAACTGCAACACCAGCACTCGGTAGTACAGTATCATTCGCGAATGACCTCATATATATAGGTACAGAAAAATGGCTTGGTGATGAATTGTTGTCGATAGATGTTCATGATCCAGAGTCACCGAGAGAGGTAGCTGGCTACGAGATCGGTAGCAAGGTCAATGATATATACATACTAGATAATATCGCTTACGTATCTACTGCGAATGAAAAACAGTTACAGATCTTCAATACTTCCAATATGGGAATGTTCGAATCATTATCATCTTTCAGTCCAAGTGGTTGGCAGAGGCAAGAAGGGAAGATCACCACACTATTCGAAAATGCTCTGTCTTTTGGTCGTACATCTGGTGGTTACAATACAGTGACTGAGCATGAATTGCTTCAATTCGCAGCGAGTACGTCCGGCACCACCATTGGTTCGTATACATTACCCAGTTATCAGTCGCTAGATATGCCTGGTGGGGTATATGGAATCTTGAGAGATAGGCAGAGCATCTATGTGATCACGAGACAGATCGGCAGCGAGTTTCAGATATATAGTAATGAATTGAATGCTAGTACTTCTATGAAATATTCACTACCTTCATCTCCGCAAGCGATGACATGTTATCTAGACAAAATATATGTGTTGTCTCATACGAAACCGGAATTATATGAAATTTCAATTAATAGAAAAATTCCATGACGATAAATCAGAAGTCAGGCGGCGTCACATTGATCGAGGTGATGTTGTATATTTCATTGCTGTCTCTGCTCATGAGTGGTTTTCTCATATTTGCATCGGAAACAAATTATCAAAATATCAAGTTAAGTCGAGAAATTTACGATGCATATCATTAGTCAAAATCGTGGTTTTATCGCTATGATCTCTACAATGATCGTTGCTAGCGGTCTACTTGTATTTTCGTTGTCGACGCTAACATCTGCAGTCATGTATTTGGATATGGTTAATAGAAGAGAAATACGGACACAGGTCGAACTCAACCTGTCATCCTGTATGAATATAGCAGATCTTATGATCGGCGCTGACTATTTCTTGTCCGGTACGATGACTATCAGTGAACTTGGTTGTACACTACATTTCTCAAACGATTTTGCAGGGCATGTATCGGTCGGTGCTATAGCGGAATTGCTGGGTGTCATAGTAAAAGTTAATGAATAGTTGCGTATATATTTCTTTATCAAAATTTTATCAAATCTTGATTGAAAATTTATCAGGATTTTATCCCGCTTATTGTAAGATCATGATGTTCGTTATGTTTCGTTAGTAGTTCGACTAGTAGTGTTCCGTTTTTATTAAAATAATAGTAATAATATATGCACAAAAACAAAGGTTTTACTCTGATCGAAATTCTAGTGGTTATCGGTATCATAGCGATTCTAGCAACTATAGTATTGGTAGCGGTGAATCCTGCTCGACAGTTCAAATTGGCTAGAGATTCTCAGCGCACGAGTAATGTGAATGCGATACTGAATGCCGTGCATCAAAACATGGCTGAGCATCGAGGTGTCTTTGTCTGCGATGGTGTGGTGAAAGCAATACCAAATGTATGGACTGAGGTTAAGGGTAGCGGAGATCATGCGGATGCTGGAGATCTGGCATATTGTCTGGTACCGAATTACATATCTTCATTGCCATTTGATCCGTCGATAACAACAGCAGGTTTCGTAAGTGTTGACGACTACGATACTGGGTATTGGATCTATCTAGACGGCAACGGTCGTATTACAGCTAGTTCAACAGGGGAATTGACGCCAAGTATTTATGCGACTAGGTGATGTGATATGGGAGAAACATGATCGGAGTAAGCAAAGAAAAAACACCCTCAGTTAAGAGAGTGTTTTTTCTAGTAAAAGCGTGATTTATACGCGTGTTACATTCTTTGCACTTGGGCCCTTTTGGCCATCTACTACCTCGAAATTCACTGTATCGCCCTCTTTGAGGTCGTTAAATGATACTCCTGATAGGTCGTTTGAGTGGAAAAAGAGGTCTTTTGTTTCTCCCTCGCGAGAGATAAAACCGAACCCTTTTGGCATCAAAGTCTTGATTGTTCCTGTCATTTGATTGATTTAATTGATCTAATATAAAGAAATTCGACTAGTTCCTTGTAAAACAAGCATAGCATACTATGTGGAAATGTCCTAATTTTCTGCGAATTTCATTTTATTTAAATAATTTTCTTGCGGTTGTTAATCGGTAATATTCCACTATTTTGTTTATTTAGCAACATCCGTAGTGTTATCTTTCGGCTTTGTATTCTTTTCAATCTGCTCTAGCAAGTCTGTAATTCTATTTATCTTCCAGTACCATGTAACAAGCTCTCTGATAATCATGAAAAAGATGAATGCAAAAAATAAATAAAGTAATATGCTTGCCCCTGAAAACGATGGAAAAAATGATGATATGTTCATATTATTTTTGTTAGTCTATCAATTCTAATAAAAGAAATCAATGTACATGTTCATTTTATGGGGTACAGATCACTGGTGACCCACATTATACAGGATTGGAAACAGGTTGTTGAAAACATCAGGGCATGGCATGATATAATCCACACCAATGGATAAACCAAAGGAATCAAATATCGCCTTCATAGACGGCCAAAATCTCCATCTTGGTACTATTCAAGATGGTTGGAAAGTTGATCTGAAGAAACTCAGGGTATATCTCAAGGATAAATACCATATAGCTGAAGCTTACTATTTTCTAGGGTATGTATCCGAAGCAGAACAGGATTTGTATAACAATCTGCAAAAATCTGGTTTTATTGTCTTATTCAAGGAACATAATCCTGTGCTCAAAAGTACGAAGAAAGGTAATGTTGATACCGATATCGTCTTTGAAATAATGAAAAATCTAATTGAAAATAAAGATTTCGATAAAGTAGTTATCGTATCTGGAGACGGAGATTATAAAAAGGTGGTGGACTATTTGATCAAGAAAGGTCGGTTCATGAAGATACTTTTCCCAAATAGAGATTTTGCTTCATCTCTGTACAAACATTTCGGAGCTGAATTTTTTGACTATTTATACAACATCAAAACCTACATAGAATGGCACAAAAAAGAAAAGGGCTCCTAAGGCACTAACACCTTTCGGATCCCTCTTCGTGTGGATACAATAAGAGTATTACATATTTACCAGCATTTTGCAAGCGAAAAAATCTCATTGACGACAAGATCAAGAAGCACCTGAGCTTAATGTACGAGAAATATGACAAAGAATTCAAGATGGATGCAGCCCTAGAATACTGCTTCGACTTCGTGAGAAATACAGCCAGCACATGGGTAAAGCTCGCCAAGAAGCCGGAAGATCGCCTATGTTTCCAAAAAATGGTTATATCCGAAAATGTGCAGTTTTCTGGAAATAAATTTGGAAACGCGAAACTAACGCCAATCTACAACCTATATCAGCAATTCTTGCTCGATAAATCCCAATTGGTGACCCTACCGGGAGTCGAACCCGGCTTACTTGCTTGAAAAGCAAATGTCCTAACCGATAGACGATAGGGCCATGATTAATAAGTTGTCTTTGTACTAACTACACCATACTACTATCTTTTTGAGTTTTTGGCAAAAAATGTTATTGTTGTTAATGTTCACTATTGGAGAGGTGACAGAGTGGTCGAATGTACCGCTTTCGAAAAGCGGCAAGGGCGTAAGCTCTTCGGGAGTTCGAATCTCCCCCTCTCCGCATCAAATCGGAATTCAAATTTCCGCAAAAAATATGGTCGGCACGAAGTGCCGTCTGTTCCGAATTCCCCCCAAAAAATCCTAATTCTGCAAGGATTCGCCACGCTCCGCGTGGCTCAAAAAGTACGGTTCGATCCTTAATTTGAAAGTTCGAACCGACTTTTTTGAATTCCCGAAAAATCTTTTCGGGAATTCCCTCGTTTGCCAATTCCATATTGTTTATACTGGATTTTATGAATCTATCAGCAAGTTCGAACCGATTATGAGATTTTTTCTCAAAAGCTGATAATTTCTCTTTGAGAAGCTGTTTTTGGCACATCAACTTGTTTTTGGAATCACGATATTCGTCTAACGAAAGTGCGTTTTCAAGATATGCGTTCATCAGCTTCTCAATTTTGGAATCTAAAAGAGAAATTTCATTTTTTGTTTTTTGAGAAAAAATCTCACTCGATTGGACTTCCAATTGCCGATCTTTCTCATTTTCGGCAATCATCCAATTTGCCCAATCGAGTGGCAAAGAAACTTTTTGTAATTCCGTTCTGATTTGAGAAGTGATGATTTTTTCACGAACATATTTTTGCAAACAAGGATTTTTCCGTTTGGTACAGCGGAGATAGTTATGACCCTTTTGTGTTTCGGTAGTAATGAAACAACCACATTCTCCGCAACGGAAAAATCCTCTGTAAATATATTCTTTCAGTCCTTTACCTTTCGGCTTGGATTTTCTCATCATCACTTCTTGAACGGAATCAAAAAGTTTCTTTGTGATAATAGGTTCGTGCTTTCCCTCAAAAATCTCTCCGTTATACCTCATTAGCCCCGTATAGATAGGATTTTTGAGGATTTGCTGATAATTCGACACCGCAAGTTCCTTTCCACTTTTTCGTTTCAATCCAAGTTCATTAAACTTGTCGCGAAGTTGTCGCAAAGTGAAAGACCCAGACGAATATGCCTCAAATGTCTTTTTAATCAATTTTGCGTTTTCAATATCTGGAACAATACCTTTGCCTTTTACATTCACATATCCAAGCGGAGACATTTGAGGCCATATTCCGTCTTTCACTTTGTTGCGATGACCTCGTTTTATATTTTCGCTCAAATTATCCACATAATACTTGGATTGCGAAAAAGCGATTGAAAGCATGAACTTGCCTTGCGGTGTCGGATCAAACCAAAAAGTTGGAAATTTCATTTCTGAAATTACACCAGTATCAACGAGGTAGATTATTTTTCCTCCATCTACCGAGTTTCTCGCAAGTCTATCGGGGTGCCACGCCAAAATACCAGAGGCCTCGCCATTTTCCATTCTCAACATCATCTCGTTAAACACAGGCCGACCTGGTATTTTGGCGGTCTGTTTCTCGACAAAGACATCAACCACTTCCAGCTGTTCTTTCAACGCTAAATCTTTCAATTCCGCTAGTTGGTCGGAAATACTGCGGACTTGTCTGTCTTTGTCGTCCGTAGACTTGCGAGTATAAATGAAAAACTTTTTGGTTTGATTATTCATAATTGTATTGGCAAACGAGGAGCCACGCGGAGCGTGGCGAATCCTTTCAGAATCAGGATTTTTTGGGGGGAATTCGGAACAGACGGCACTTCGTGCCGACCATATTTTTTGCGGAAATTTGAATTCCGATTTGATGCGGTGTTTGTTGGACAAAGTTCGAAACTATTTCGAGCAAAATCCAAACAATTAAAACTAATAAAATGGACTCGGCAGGGCGAAACAATCTGTCTGGGGTTTCGGATTCGCCCTGCCTCGGCTGATTTCCCGCCCGCAGGAGGGGTCTGGGGAGGAATGCGGGCGGGTTTCGGACTGGGGGTTTTCGGAAAATTCGCCGATGAATTTCGTATTTCGCTTTGCGAAATGCACCGCCAATAAATTTGTTTGATTATTTTCATTATATTTGGTAGTATAACAATAAGGGTAATAACCTTATATACTATAATACTACCAAAACTTTATCTATATGACAAGTGGAAAAACAATCAGCGAAAATATCAAGAAAGCACGGGCTAAACTTGGCTTAACCCAAGACGATTTAGCCAAGAAGGCGGATATAAAATATACAACGCTTATGAAGGTCGAAAGCGGTGCAGTGAATAAGCCAAGCGTCCAAACTATGGATAAAATCGCCAAGGCGTTGGGTGTTTCAATTGAGGATTTGATAAAATGATTACCGTTGCAAAAAGTGTCGGGGGGGGGTAAAATATAAGTAAGGTCATAGTCAAAAATAATTAACTAATTTTAAGGATAAAAAAATATGAAAATAGC
>Ga0194063_10000120_pt1 | contig 53586 bp, 31 predicted proteins | sample SepL3720m_MetaG_FD_155459 | JGI IMG/M metagenome (GOLD analysis project Ga0194063, IMG submission 155459) | Anoxic zone freshwater microbial communities from boreal shield lake in IISD Experimental Lakes Area, Ontario, Canada - Sep2016-L373-20m | ecosystem: Environmental > Aquatic > Freshwater... | reverse complement strand
ATTTCACCATTTCACCATTTCACCATTTCACCATTTCACCATTTCACCATTTCACCATTTCACCATTTCACCATTTCACCATTTCACCATTTCACCATTTAAATAGCTCCCATGACTCAAAAAATACTCATCCTCGGCGCAGGGCTGGTAGCCAGGCCGATCGTAAACCATCTCCTTTCTAAGGGCTATTCCGTAACAGTAGCCTCCAACACACCCGATCGTGCTGCCTTGATGATAGCTGGTAACGCGGCTGGCAAATCAGTGATGTGGGAAGCGACAGATGAACCCGCACTGGATTCACTGATAGCAGGACATGATCTTACTGTAAGCCTTCTTCCGTATACTTTTCATGTGATGGTGGCCCGTCATTGCATCGCCCATAAAAAGAATATGGTCACTACTTCTTATATTAAGCCCGAAATGAGGGAACTGGACGGGAAAGCCAGGGAAGCAGGGATTATTATCCTGAACGAGATCGGGCTCGATCCCGGTATAGATCATATGTCGGCCATGCGCATTATTGACCATATCCATTCCAAAGAAGGGGCTGTGCTAGAGTTTTACAGCATTTGCGGAGCACTGCCTGCTCCTGAATCGGCCGATAATCCTTTTAAGTACAAGTTTTCGTGGAGCCCGAAAGGAGTTGTGATGGCCGGGAACAATGATGCACTCTATCTTCGGCATGGTAAAACAGTGAATGTACCTACGGCTGAACTTTTCAAAGATCCGTTCACGGTGAATTATCCTGACGTAGGACTGCTTGAGGTTTACGCCAACCGCGACTCTCTTGCTTACAGGGATATTTACGGAATTCCCGAAGCACAGACAGTATACCGCGGCACCTTTCGTTACAAGGGATGGTGCGAGGCCCTGCATGTCATCAAACAGCTTGGCCTGATATCATACGAGAAACAGGATATGACAGGCATGAGCTATGCTGAAATGGTAAGGAGGCAGTTACTGAAAATGAATAAAAGAATAATCGAATACTCGAATAACGAATTAGAAATTACGAATGAGGATTCACGATTCGCGAATGACGATTTACAATTTAAGAATGAAACAGATCGGCTAAAGCAGGAGATTGCCTTCACCCTCGGAATTCCGGTTAATTCTCATGCCCTTGATGCCTTGGAATGGCTGGGTTTGTTTGATGATAAGCCGATGAACCGAACCACCGAAAGCACCTTTGATGTGGTGTCGGATCTTATGATATCGAAGATGGGACTGGGTGATCATGAGAGGGATATGGTAGTACTGCAGCATACTTTCCTCGCCGGCTATTCCGACGGTCACAGGGAAGTGATCCGCTCACGTATGCTCGATTTCGGTTCACCATCAACCGATACTTCCATAGCAAGAACTGTTGCCCTTCCTGCCGCAATCGCCGTGGAAATGATAATGAAAGGGGAAATAAAAGAAAAAGGTGTGCATATCCCTGTCATCAGGGGCATATATGAGCCTGTTTTGAATGAACTTGAGACCCTGGGAATAAAAATGACCGAAGAATACGGCCTTCCTGTTTCTGAAAATATCTGACATCTGATATCTGCCATCTGCCATCTGAAAAAAACGTACTATGGGAAAACTGATAGCAATCGTATTACTGGTCATCGTCATTTATGCCGTACTGACGATGCGCAAAAAACCAGGCACTTCATCTGGCAACAAGTCAAACCCCGGAGATGGTACAAGAGCGAACACGCCTCCGCCAAACCCGGGGCCTTTCGCATCCGCTTCTTCGGGTGGATACAGCAAATGGGTTGGCGGAGGGCTCGGCTGGGTTTTTGGCGGGCCGATAGGAGGGATACTCGGTTTTGCCCTGGGCTCCATGTTCGAAGGAATGAACAAAGGGTCGAATTCCTACCAGGGTACACCCCGGGGTGATTTTGCAATGAGCCTGCTGGTGTTATCAGCTGCGGTTATGAAAGCCGATGCCAAGGTGGTTAAATCGGAACTCGATTATGTACGGGGTTTCTTCATCCGCCAGTTCGGCGAAGAAGAAGGCTCAAGACTGGTGTCGATGCTCAGAGAAATCCTCAAGCAGGACATCCGCGTGCAGGACGTAAGTGCACAGGTAGGTCAATACATGGATTACTCCACGAAACTTACTTTGCTTCATTTTCTTTTCGGCATTGCAGCGGCCGACGGTGAATTTCACCCCGATGAGGTTTCGATGATTGGAACCATTGCCGGGTACATGGGCATAAGTAATCAGGATTTTGAATCGGTAAAAGCCATGTTCGTCAAGAGTCCAAACTGGGCCTACACGGTACTTGAAATTACACCTGACGCGAGTGACGATGAGCTGAAGAAAGCCTACCGTGAAATGGCCAAGAAACACCATCCCGATATGGTGGCTCAACTTGGCGACGACATCAAACGCTCGGCCACCGAGAAATTCCAGAAAATAAGTGCCGCATACGAAGAGATAAAAAAACAAAGGGGCATGGTCTGATGCCAAATAGATTTGCCAGGCTATTTTATCACGGCAAGTTCCTCGAACGAAAGGTCAAGCAGTTCGTAATTTTTCCATCCGTTGAAATCATAATGCCACCATTCGCTGGCATAGACCGTAAAACCGTGCTTTGTCATGATCGAAAGCAGGATCTGCCTGTTTTGTTTCGCCTTTTCGGGGATCTGCTCATAGGCTGAACCGGCCTTGGGCGTGAAATCATCAAAGGGCGTAGGCATTTGAAGTTCTTTTCCCGTTTTAATATCGACCAGGCTCACATCCACCGCGCATCCGCGGTTATGTCTTGAACCTGTAACGGGTGATGCCACATATGCGGTGTCGTGTATGATATCCCAGAACATCAGCGTTGCAGCATAGGGTCGGTAGGCATCAAAGACTTTCAGGCCAAGCCCCTGTTTCGATAGTTCTCTCTGAACATCTGCAAGCGCCCGGGCCACTTTCAGGCGTGCAAAGGCCCTGGCCGAGGTATACACCTGTTTATGTGTAAAATTATTTGTGGTGGCATACCTTATATCCATCACGATACCCGGTACTGCTGTCTTCAGGTCGAGTAAGCGTTTAAGACTGTCTCCGTGAATCAGCGCCGAATAGGCCTGTTCGCTGGAAATAATGTTCAGATTGTAAGGATTTTTCCTGCTTTCCTGGGCTTTTAGGCTGGCGGAGGTAATCAGGATTATGATCAGGGCAGTAAAACGGATGTTTTTCATGATGTGTTTTTGTTTTTCCTATCTTCGTGAGCGAGGATTGATTATTTTCCAAAGTTCTGAAAAACCAACGATACACGACTTATGAGTGAACTATTATTTTCTCCTTCCAGACTCGGCCCTCTTACCCTGAGAAACCGCTCAATACGTTCGGCCGCTTTTGAGGGTATGTGTCCCGGGCACCTGGTCTCTGATGATCTTCTGAATTATCACAGGTCCGTTGCCGAAGGAGGCATCGGAATGACCACGGTGGCCTATGCGGCGGTTTCGCAAAGCGGGCTATCGTTCGACCACCAGCTATGGCTGAGAAAGGAAGCTGTTCCAGGGCTTAAGGAACTTACCGATGCAGTTCACAAAGAAGGAGCAGCAGCAGGCATTCAGATCGGACACTGCGGACAAATGGCAAAGATTTCGGTGAGCGGCGGATGTCTTTCCCCCTCTGGCAGGTTTAACCTCTACGGCCCTACCTGGCCCAGGACTATGAAAGAGTCTGATATCAGAGAGGTTGTGGCTGATTTCGGGCGGGCGGTACATCTGGCTCGCGAAAGCGGTTTCGACGCTGTGGAAGTGCATGCCGGTCACGGCTATCTGATCAGCCAGTTCCTTTCTGAATATACCAACAAGCGGAAGGATGACTACGGGGGAAATTTTTCAAACCGAAGCCGCTTTATGCGTGAAGTCATTTCGGAAGTGATGGAAGCCGCGGGTAATGATATAGCGGTTGTGGTTAAGATGAACCTGCGCGATGGTTTCAGGGGAGGCATGGAGCTTGAAGAATCTGTTGAAGTGGCAAAAGTCCTTGAGAAATCGGGTGTTCATGCACTCGTTCTGAGTGGAGGATTTGTAAGCAAAGCCCCCATGTACGTGATGCGGGGCAGGATGCCGTTAAAAGTGATGGCCTGCTATATGCATGAGAAATGGATGAGACCCGCAGTACGCTGGTTTGGCGATATGCTGATGAAACCGGAGCCTTTTTCAGAGGCCTATTTTCTTGAAGATGCAAGGAAAATAAAAGATGCCGTGAAGCTGCCACTGGTATACGTCGGAGGCATGGTTTCAAAAGCCGGGATTGAGAAGGTCCTGGGCGAGGGGTTTGAATTCGTTCAAATCGCCCGCGCACTGATCCACGACCCGGCCTTTATAAACAAAATAAAAACCGGAGAACTTTCGGTCTCCGGCTGTAATCATTCGAATTATTGCATCGCGGTGATGTATTCTGGTAAGATGGCCTGCTACCAGAATGAAAAAGAACGTTCCGCACCCTGGATCAAATACCTTGAAAGCGAAACCTGATCATTGGGCCTTCAGGGTTTTATGAACCTTTCATTACCTTCATCTCCGAAGCTGGTCACTGGGTCTTCACGATCTTCCGGATCATCCCGGTATTGTCCTTTAGTAACCTGATGAAATAAACACCTTCACGAAGTGAGCTGGCATCAATCGAAACCGGACTTCCTGAAATGTTTATCGGTCCCAGGACTTTTTTTCCGCATATATCATAAACTGTGACTTCTTCTGCGGATGTCTTTAGGGATTCTGAACTGATGTTTATTTCAGATCTCACAGGATTCGGATAAATTACAAGGTTTTCTGCTACCTGATCGTTCAGGCCAAGGGTTGAACCTGCCTGGGTAAGCGTAACAGTCTGCGTTGGCGCACCTGAAGCGGTTACCGAAATTGTGGCCACTCTTTCCTGGGTTGAAGTGTTCTCGGCGTAGCTTAATGAGATGATCCCATTCCCGTTTCCGGAAGGAGTACATGAACACCAGGCAGTGCTACAGCTTGCATTCCAGATGGTGTTCGAACTTACTGAAAAAGTAGTACTTCCGGAAGCCGCGCTAACATCCTGATTAGCCGGAGTAACAGCAAGTGTAGCAACCGGATTGGATGCGGTAAAATCACCAACCATCCCCATCGCTGCATGCAGAGTGCAAACATAATTGAAGGTACCAGCTACCGTCACTTTATATGAAAATGAGGGGCTTCCTGAATTTATAAGCCGATCCCAGATGGCAGCGCCCACGGGGATGCTCGAAGAAGTCGTGGTATGTGATCCGGCTACCCAGACCCATTTTACTGTATCCCCAACCGTTACATTCAGGCTGGAGGGGTTGAAAAAAAAATTGCCTACCAGAACCTGATGAATGGTTGAGTGAGCTTTCTGATGAATTAACAGAGCGGCTATAATGAAAAAGGCTGTGATTGTATATGTTTTGGCTTTCATAACGAGATGTTTTATAAATAAAAGATGAAAATTAATTTAGACTAATTAAACGCAAAGATACAATAAAAAGAAGTCCTTGTCAAGAATAATTATAAATAAGTTAACCCGGGCCTGATTATTTATCGTCATAATATGTATTTTTGGGAATCTCTAATCCGCCATCATATGAAAATAATGAATAGAGCAATCGTGTTTTCTTTGCTGATGATTTTGCACCTTAGTCTGGGATTGGCGCAGGAAGCACCGAAGCAGGACAAAGAAACTGACCCCCTGGTGCTTGCCAGGCTGGAGCAGTGGAAGAATCTGAAATTTGGGTTGCTGATGCATTGGGGGACTTATTCCCAGTGGGGGATCGTCGAATCCTGGTCGCTCTGCAGCGAGGATGAGCCCTGGTGTACCCGCGGTATGAAGAGTTATGTTGATTACTGCAAAGCCTATGTTCAACTGAAGAATACGTTCAACCCTGTGAAGTTCGACCCGGATAAATGGGCTGTTGCGGCTAAATATGCAGGGATGAAATATGTCGTTTTCACAACCAAGCATCACGACGGTTTCTGCATGTTCGATACAAAACAAACTGATTACAAGATCACCGCGAAGGATTGTCCGTTTAGCGCCAACCCCAGGAACAATGTGGCAAAGGAGATATTTGATGCATTCAGGAAGCAGGGTTTCTGGACCGGTGCATATTTTTCAAAACCCGACTGGCATTCAAACGATTACTGGGCCGAAGAATGGGCCACCCCAAACAGGAATGTGAATTACAGTATAAAAAAATATCCTGAACGCTGGACGAGATTCTGTGATTTTACCTATAACCAGATCAATGAGCTTACCACCCAATATGGGAAGATGGATATTTTATGGCTTGATGGCGGATGGGTAAGTGTTCAAAACGGACAGGATATCAATATGCCAAAGATCGCTGAAATGGCGAGGAAGAACCAGCCTGGCATCATCGTGGTTGACCGCGCTGTTGGGGGGAGATATGAGAATTACCGCACCCCCGAGCAGGAGATACCCGATACCCCGCCTGATTATCTGTGGGAAACCTGCATGACCATGGCTGGTTCATGGTCTTATGTTCCGGGTGACATTTATAAGCCTGCAAATAAAATTATTCATATGCTGGCGGATGTGGTTTGTAAAGGAGGAAACTATCTTCTGAACATCGGGCCATCGCCCGAAGGAACCCTGGCCGACACGGCTTACGCCCGGCTGCGGGAGATCGGCGACTGGATGAAGATCAACGGGGAATCGATTTATAATTCGCGGCCCGCCCATCCGCCAAAATATAAAAACATCTGCTTTACTTCAGGTCCGGATGGATCAATCTATTGCATTTATCTTGCTGCAGCGGATGAGAAAACCATGCCCGAAAGCCTTTTTATCGGCGGGTTTCAGCCCTCAAAGAAATCATCGGTCTCACTTCTTGGAAAAACAGGGAATTTAAAGTGGAAACAGGAAGGAGAAGGTTTCAGAATTTTTATTTCACATGCTGATCAGGTCAACCCGCCATGCCGGCATGCGTGGGTCTTTAGAATGACTGAATGTAAAAAATCAATCAGTCCATCAGTCCATCAGTCATGAAACCTCCAGCTTACTCCAAACTTAAACGAAGCATCCTGGTTCGGATAATGGGGTGATGCCCAATAAGACCTGCCTTCGAAAAAGGAGCCAAAGTTGGTATATGTAACGAAGAATCGGGCCCTCTGTATTTTTATATTGATAAACACGTCCATGTACAAATAGTTCCCGATCTGCTTCTGATCCTGGAGATAGTATGACCTGAGCGCCGGCATGTATGCATCGGAATAATATTGAGTATTGTAGTAGAGGTTAAAACCGGGTTGCAGAAGGGCGGCGCCTTTAAACAGAGGTTGAGAATAATATATACTCATATTTCCCATGAAGACAGGCAGTTTCAGTACGGTAGTCCCCTGTATGGTCTGGTACGAAAGCTGGGTCTTTATCTTGAACCTCCATAGATTCACATCGGTATTAAAGTATACATATATATATGCAAATTCATTTTTAAACTGTTTCGGATGTGCGGCCGAATCAAGGTAGACAAAATTTGTAATACGGTTTAACGTAAATCCGGTGTTTAAAAATTTGAAAGTGTAGTCGAAACCTCCCGAGATCAGACCCTGTTTGTTGAAGTTGTTGTTCCAGATGAAATTATTGCTGACAAAATGGTTATAGTACCATCCGGGTTGCTGATAGCTGTAAATACCTGAAAGGGCGATAGTCCCTGCGTTTTTATTCTGTTTTCCCAGGATCGTGCTGAGATTGATTTTCAGGCTTAAGTCCCCCTCATTGTAGTCCCCCAGCACATAGTCACCATGGGCTTCAAGAAGCATGGATGAAAAAGGCTGAAAATACAAGGCAAATCTGGGAATATACTGAATGAAATACCGGTGCAGGAAAAGGAGGCTGCTATCCTTGTATGAAAGGTGTATATACTGCTGCCGTATCCCGGCTTCCAGCTGGAGTAGTCTGAGTTTTTTGTCTTTATTGAATGTGGGGTTTGACCAGGTTATTTCGTTCGAGATTCTGTCGATGGTTATTGAATCTCTTGTGCTGAAAAGATCAATGTAAACATCTTCATAAAAACCTGTATCCGGGGCTGGATCCAGGTAATTCTGGACCTGCCTGTTGAAGCTAAACGCATACGACAAACGACCGAGTTCGGGATGGTAGCTGTTCAGGAAGGCGGTATCTTTTTCATCCCGGGCATGTCGCGACAAGTTGAAATAATGTTTGGTGTAGAAACCTGATTCTTTCATCCTGTTCTCGGCGCTCTGTAGTCTTACTGGGATAGTCTGACGGTTCTTTTCAATATTCTGTTCAAAGAGGCTGTCGGATGTGATTCCCCCGTTTTCGAAATTCCGAAGGCGGTTAAAGATGAAGTTCGCGATGAAGCCGTAGCGTTTATCTTTTGTGAAATATTGTAAGGTAAAAACGAAATTGACATCGTTCGTTCGTTGCCTTACGTAGGCGCCCGGGGCATTCATAACACGCAGATCAAAACCCAGGTTCAGACTTTTATAAAGGTTTCTGCTGAAAATGGCATGAAACGTATTTTCTTTTTTCGGGCCCTGGAAGTATGAGACTTCAGTAAAGGTTTTAAAAATTTTATAATATTTTATGCTGTCGTTCAGGAACATGTATAAGTCGAAGGTATGAATGCCAAAGTCCCAGCCGCTGGCTTTGATAAGAGGGTAGGGGGTGAGGTTACGGTAAATGGAGCCTGTGTTTCCCAGGTTGGCCGAAAACCTGTCTTTTTTATACAGGGGGTCGTAATTCTGGAAGCCGGCAATAGCAGTATCATAGGCATGAGTGTTGAGCTGGCTTATCTTTTCAAAGTCGTTGTAAAAGAAGGATACCACTGTGGAATCCCTCCCGACTTTCGGTTTTTTCATTTTCTTCGGAGTGGCCGTGGTGTCGGTGCCTGAAGCAAATGCAGCAGTGAAGCAAGTAATCAGCAGTATGAACAGCAGTAAGATCGAACGGAGTCTGAATGGCATCGGGTGATCCTGATTTCGGACTGCTAAGGTAAGAAATGTATGGGAATCACCGGGGGTCAGTAATCTGAAGCCGATCCGGTTGCCTCACTATTTTATCTGGGTGAAGCTGAGGTTGTTCAGCACTCCGCTGTTTCTGAGCATAAGATTAAAGCTGCATGCACCGCAATAGCCATGATCGGCATCGTGTGTATGTTCCCCTTCGGCGAAACAGGAGGGTAGGGGCATGTTTGACGAACCAGGTAATAAATTGCTGCCCGGTTGGTTCATTCCAAGGGTGTTATGCCTGGTTATGGGGAAAAGCCGTCCTTCAAAAACAGTTCCCCAGATCCGGATATCCTTTAGTTTTAGATGTTCCACTTCATAGGGGTCCTGTTCGAGAATGGTAAAGTTGGCAATTTTCCCGGGAGCGATACTTCCCAGTTCATTTTCTTTTTGCCAGGAATAAGCAGATTCGATAGTAATGGCTCTTAAGGCATCATCAACGCCAATGCGCTGATCGGGATCGGCTACTTTGCCTGATGGAGTTATACGGTTGACAGCACACCAGGCAAAGAACAGGGGGTCTGAAGGAGCCATCGGAAGGTCTGAATGGAATGAAAGAGGGATATGGTGTTTAATGACTGAAGCCGATCGTACCATCGAATTAGCCCTGGCGGGTCCGAGTCCGAATTTGCTGTATTTATCGGCGAATCCCACAGTATAGTATGCGTTGGCGCTCACGATGGCTCCAAGCCGTGCAATCCTTGCAACCTGGTCATCGGTGGAATTGGCAAAGTGAACGATCACGCTGCGGTGGTTTGCCCTGGGGTTTTCAGCCATTCGTTTTTCAAGGATCCCGAGCAGGACTTCGAGCCCTTCGTCGCCATTCACATGGATGTGGATCTGGTAGCCTGCATCCCAGTATGCTTTGGTTCGGATCTCAAGGTTTTCGGGGGTGATCATCCATTCGCCGTGATGGGAGGGATCGGGTTTACCTTCGGCATCCAGGTAGGGATCCTTCATTCTCATGAGTTGTGAGATGATGGCTCCGTCGACAAAAAGTTTGATCTGCTTTGGTAAAAAAGAAACTTTTCCGGTGCTGTTAGCGCTGACGATTTTTTCTCCGTCGGCAATTGCGTCAGCGGGAGAAACACCTTTGTCGACATACCCCCTGCCGTCAACGATAAAGTAGCTGTAAAACGGAACATTATCGGCTCCCAGAACTTTCTGATAAAGTTTCAGAATCTCGGGAGTGATCAGCGCTCCGGGCTCGTTGATGGCAGTCACTCCCTTGGAATGCAGGTATTCTATCATCTGGTTCAGTCCGAAAACGAAACGCTCAGGAGTGATAAACACTTTGGCCAGTGGGCCGATAATCAGGTCAGTGCCAGTTTCCCACCAGTGACCCTCGGCCAGGTTTACCATTGTGCTGGCATCTCCTTTTCCCTGCATCATCTGTTCGGTGATTCCGAGCGCATTGATTGCGGCTGAGTTTAAATAAAACTCATGGCAGGAGCGCTGCCAGACCATAATAGGCCGAGTGGAACTGATAGAATCGAGGATATGGCGGTTCAGTTTCCCATGCCACAGATTATGGTATCCCCATGAAAAGAGCCATTCGTTTTTAGCCTTCATCGCAGAATCAGCGGCTTTGAGCCTCGACAGGTATTCTTTGGGGCTTGAGGCGGCCTTGAAGGTTCTTGTGGGCAATACCCAGTCTTCATTTGCGATGACTTCAGTGGAAAGTGTGAGAGCTCCCAGCAGGGGATGAAGATGCTGATCAATTAAGCCTGGCATCATGATTTTACCGGCAAATGTTTCATCCACAGTATATTTCGAATCGCCTAAGGCAGTTTTGACCTGTTTCAGGGAGCCTGCTGCGACAATATGTTTACCCATTACTGCAACGGCTGTTGCTTCAGGGTTATCACGTTCCATGGTAATGATTTTCTTAGCAGTAAAGATTGTGATTTGAGGAGCCTGAGCAGTTGACAGCCCCTTTGAAATGATCTGATTTGCCTCGCCCTGGGCATAAATGATGGTTGGTACCATTACAGTCAGCAGAATTGCCAGGCTTAAAAACGGATTACAGAATGTTATTCTTTTCATGGATGGACTTTTTACAAAAATACGAAACATCACAAGGTGATCAAAGAGGGGGCAAAAAAAAATCCCGGCCTTAAGGACCAGGATTTAGAAAAGATCGGCAACGACATACTCTCCCACTTGATGTAGCAGTACCATCTGCGCAAGTGGGCTTAACGATTCTGTTCGGAAAGGGAAGAAGTGATCACCACTGCAATAGTCACCGTAATATCTTGAATATTTTATGACATATATTAGAAAGAAAATACACAGTTTGACTTAAGTATAACACGTAGAAGAAAGCTAACGGGTAATTAGTACTACTCGGCTGTGACATTACTGCCTTTAGACCTGTAGCCTATCAACGTCGTAATCTACAACGACCCTTAAAGGAAGCCTAATCTTGGTCTGAGTTTCGCACTTAGATGCTTTCAGCGCTTATCTCATCCGGACATAGCTACTCTGCGATGCAGTTGGCACTACAACAGATGCACTAGCGGTCTGTCCAACTCGGTCCTCTCGTACTAGAGTCAGGTGACCTCAAGCTTCCAACGCCCATAACAGATAGGGACCGAACTGTCTCGCGACGTTCTGAACCCAGCTCACGTGCCACTTTAATCGGCGAACAGCCGAACCCTTGGGACCTTCTTCAGCCCCAGGATGTGACGAGCCGACATCGAGGTGCCAAACCACCGCGTCGATATGAGCTCTTGGCGGTGATCAGCCTGTTATCCCCGGAGTACCTTTTATCCTTTGAGCGATGGCCCTTCCATTCGGAACCACCGGATCACTATATCCCAGTTTCCTGCCTGCTCGACTTGTCGGTCTCACAGTCAAGCGCCCTTATGCTATTGCACTCTACGCATGGTTACCAAGCATGCTGAGGGCACCTTTGAAAGCCTCCGTTACGCTTTTGGAGGCGACCACCCCAGTCAAACTACCCACCATGCACTGTCTCCCGTTAGGGATTAGGCTCCAGATAAACAAAGGCTGGTATTTCAACGTTGACTCGACGACTCCTAGCGAAGCCGCGTCACAGTCTCCCAGCTATCCTACACATTGTTTAACCAAAGTCAATGCAAAGTTATAGTGAAGGTTCACGGGGTCTTTCCGTCCCGTTACGGGTACCCGGCATCTTCACCGGGACTACAATTTCACCGAGCTCACAGCTGAGACAGCGCCCAGATCGTTACACCATTCGTGCAGGTCGGAACTTACCCGACAAGGAATTTCGCTACCTTAGGACCGTTATAGTTACGGCCGCCGTTTACTGGGGCTTCAATTCAAAGCTTCGCATTGCTGCTAACCTCTCCTCTTAACCTTCCAGCACCGGGCAGGTGTCAGGCCATATACGTCATCTTTAAATTTAGCATAGCCATGTGTTTTTGATAAACAGTCGCCTGGGCCATTTCTCTGCGGCCACGATTGCTCGTGGCGTCCTTTATCCCGAAGTTACAGGACTAATTTGCCTAGTTCCTTAGCTGTGGATCACTCGAGCACCTTTGGATTCTCTCCTCGACCACCTGTGTCGGTTTCCGGTACGGATAGCTACTACCTGAAGCTTAGAGGTTTTTCTTGGAAGTCTGATTACAGTCATTATCCGATTGTCCGAAGACTCACGGTACTATCAGGTTTCAGCACATTTGGTGGATTTGCCTGCCAAACGTATACCTACACCCTTCAACGTACTATTCCGTCAGTACGCAGACCTTTCACTCCTTCGTCACCCCATCGCAGTAATAGCCAGTATAGGATTATTAACCTATTATCCATCGGTATCTCCTTTCGGATTAACCTTAGGGCCCGACTAACCCTGATCTGATTAACATTGATCAGGAAACCTTGGTCTTTCGGTGTGCGGGTTTTTCACCCGCATTATCGTTACTTATGCCTACATTTGCTTTTCCAGAAGCTCCAGCATATCTTACGATACACCTTCGCTGCCGCTGGAATGCTCCCCTACGACCCAATTTACATTAGGTCCATAGCTTCGGTATCATGCTTAATGCCCGATTATCATCCACGCCCAATCGCTCGACTAGTGAGCTGTTACGCACTCTTTAAATGAATGGCTGCTTCCAAGCCAACATCCTAGCTGTCAAAGCAATCGGACTTCGTTAGATCAACTTAGCATGAATTTGGGGACCTTAGCTGATGGTCTGGGTTATTTCCCTCTCGGCACAGGACATTAGCACCCTATGCCTCACTCCCGGATATATGTCATAGTATTCGGAGTTTGTCAGGATTTGGTAGGCGGTGAAGCCCCCTAGTCCTATCAGTAGCTCTACCTCTATGACACTCACTCCGAGGCTGCCCCTAAAGGCATTTCGGGGAGTACGAGCTATCTCTCAGTTTGATTAGCCTTTCACCCCTACCCACAGCTCATCCAAACGCTTTTCAACGCATACTAGTTCGGTCCTCCAGTCCCTGTTACGGGACCTTCAACCTGGCCATGGGTAGATCACAAAGTTTCGCGTCTACCCCCACTAACTGAACGCCCTATTCAGACTTGCTTTCGCTTCGGCTCCTCGCGTTAACGCGATTAACCTTGCTAGTGAGGAGTAACTCGTAGGCTCATTATGCAAAAGGCACGCCGTCACCCCCAAAGGGGCTCCGACCGGTTGTAAGCGCATGGTTTCAGGTTCTATTTCACTCTTCTATTCGAAGTACTTTTCACCTTTCCTTCACAGTACTGGTTCACTATCGGTCTCTCAGTAGTATTTAGCCTTACCGGATGGTGCCGGCTGGTTCTCGCAGGATTTCTCCGGTCCCGCGATACTCAGGATACAGCTAGGTATTAGTTTCATTTCGTGTACGGGACTATCACCCCCTATGGTAAAACTTTCCAGAATTCTTCCACTACAAAACTAAAGTCCACGTTGCTGTCCTACAACCCCAGGTTTGCCGTAACAATCCTGGTTTGGGCTTTTCCCCGTTCGCTCGCCACTACTTGGGGAATCACTATTGTTTTCTCTTCCTCCGGGTACTTAGATGTTTCAGTTCTCCGGGTTAGCCCCCTTGCGGGTCTTATATCTTCAATATAAGGGGTTGCCCCATTCGGAAATCTCCGGATCGAAGGTAGTTTGCACCTCCCCGAAGCTTATCGCAGCTTACCACGTCCTTCATCGCCTCTGAGAGCCAAGGCATTCGCCATACGCTCTTAATTACTTTCTTTCTACTCTTAATAAAATTAGGATACAGTGTTAATCTTAAGACTAACATTGTGTATTTTCTTTCAATATGTCAAAGAACAGTTGAGATTGTTGAAACTCAGTGTTGAAGGGTATTCGGCATACACGCTTCAGCATTACTGTGTTCCATCTCAGAGTGGAGAATAAGGGAGTCGAACCCTTGACCCCTAGCTTGCAAAGCTAGTGCTCTGGCCAGCTGAGCTAATTCCCCAAAACGATTCTGTAGTCCCGGGCAGAGTTGAACTGCCGACCCCTACATTATCAGTGTAGTGCTCTAACCAACTGAGCTACGGGACTATGTGAATTACGAATATTGAATATCGAATGTTGAATATCGAATATCGTTAATCCTTTTGCTCGGTTATGCACCAGCCTGAGCTCGATTTGGGAAGAAGTAAGAGAGAGTAGCAAACATCATCCTGGCAGTTCAACCAGGAAATAGAAAACCTTCTCTAGAAAGGAGGTATTCCAGCCGCACCTTCCGGTACGGCTACCTTGTTACGACTTAGCCCCAGTCACTGGTTTTACCCTAGGGCGCTCCTTGCGGTCACGCACTTTAGGTCCCCCCAGCTCCCATGGCTTGACGGGCGGTGTGTACAAGGCCCGGGAACGTATTCACCGTATCATTGCTGATATACGATTACTAGCGAATCCAACTTCACGAAGTCGAGTTGCAGACTTCGATCCGAACTGAGACCGGTTTTTGAGATTGGCATCCTGTCACCAGGTAGCGACCCTCTGTACCGGCCATTGTAGCACGTGTGTAGCCCTGGACGTAAGGGCCGTGCTGATTTGACGTCATCCCCGCCTTCCTCACTACTTGCGTAGGCAGTTTCACTAGAGTCCCCAGCATGACCTGATGGCAACTAATGATAGGGGTTGCGCTCGTTATGGGACTTAACCCGACACCTCACGGCACGAGCTGACGACAACCATGCAGCACCTCGCAAAATGTCCCGAAGGAAGATCCGATTTCTCGGACTGCCATCTTGCGTTCTAGCCCAGGTAAGGTTCCTCGCGTATCATCGAATTAAACCACATGCTCCTCCGCTTGTGCGGGCCCCCGTCAATTCCTTTGAGTTTCAACCTTGCGGCCGTACTCCCCAGGTGGATTACTTAATGCTTTCGCTTAGACGCTGACAGTGTATCGCCAACATCGAGTAATCATCGTTTACGGCGTGGACTACCAGGGTATCTAATCCTGTTTGATCCCCACGCTTTCGTGCCTGAGCGTCAGTTACAACTTAGTGAGCTGCCTTCGCGATCGGTGTTCTGTGTCATATCTAAGCATTTCACCGCTACATGACACATTCCGCCCACTTCAAATGTACTCAAGAACGATAGTATCAATGGCAGTTCTACAGTTAAGCTGTAGGATTTCACCACTGACTTATCATTCCGCCTACGCACCCTTTAAACCCAATGAATCCGGATAACGCTCGCATCCTCCGTATTACCGCGGCTGCTGGCACGGAGTTAGCCGATGCTTATTCTTACGGTACCATCAACCCCGGTACACGACCGAGGGTTTTTTCCCGTACAAAAGAAGTTTACAACCCATAGGGCCGTCATCCTTCACGCGGCATGGCTGGTTCAGACTTGCGTCCATTGACCAATATTCCTTACTGCTGCCTCCCGTAGGAGTCTGGTCCGTGTCTCAGTACCAGTGTGGGGGTGAATCCTCTCAGAACCCCTAGACATCGTCGCCTTGGTGAGCCGTTACCTCACCAACTAGCTAATGTCGCGCATGCTCATCCAAAACCGCCGGAGCTTTAATTATAAAATGATGCCACTTCATAATTTTATGGGGTATTAATCCCGATTTCTCGGGGCTATCCCCCAGTTAAGGGTAGATTGCATACGTGTTACGCACCCGTGCGCCACTCGTCAGCATCCATTGCTGGACCTGTTACCGTTCGACTTGCATGTATTAGGCCTGCCGCTAGCGTTAATCCTGAGCCAGGATCAAACTCTCCATTGTATAAGGAAAATTTAATGCCTCAGGTTAACTATTACCAAAAAAATTGATTTATTATTTACTTGGGATATTTGCTACTTTCTTACTTCAAACTTTCAAAGAACTTTTCAATTTCTAAACCCCTTCCGGGTACATCGTTCAGAATTGGACTGCAAAAGTACAACTTATTTTATTACATCCAAACTTTTTTTTCATTATTTGATAAAAAAGTTTTTCACTTTCTTAAAACCCATGTTATTCCTGGGTTTTTGTTGTATTTGTTACAGCCTTGATAAAAGAACGTCGAAATCGGAGTGCAAAATTACAACATTATTTCATACAAAAAAGAAAAATCGAACTTTTTTTAATTTATTTCTTTATACCAATTTTGAATAAAGAAAGTACAATTGCTCCTGCTATTCACGTTTGTATTGTACCTTTGTACCGTCATCAGTGGATAATCACACATTGAACCAAACTATTATAACATCATTTCACCGAACATACTCTATGAGAAAAACAGTTTTCTTACTTTCAGTAATCACTATCTTGTTTCTTTTCCCGGGCAGCATCATGGCCCAGGACTCCCTTAATATATTCCACCCTACACGCCCGCCAGCGCCAAAGAATAACTTCTGGAGAAGATTTGTTGTTGGCGGAAATCTTGGTTTCCAGTTCGGAAGTGTTACTGGTATCACGCTTTCACCCGAGGTACGTGTGAGGGCCTTTGACCAGCTGTATGTTGGCTTAGGCTTTACTTATCAGTATTTCCTTTACAGGGATTACTATTATGATGTAATAAACAATCAGACGATCGATTTTTCTTCAAATGTTTATGGCGGAAGGTTTTATCTGAGATATTATCTGCGTAGTATTTTCAATAGCTGGCTCGGCAACCTGTTTGGTCATGCAGAATATGAATATATGTCGTATATGCAGCCATTTCATTCCGATCCTTTCGGGCCCATCCTCGATCCGTATAACAATCGTCTTGCCCCAGGCAGGACCACGGTTTCCTATAATAGTGTACTCGTTGGTGCAGGCTATTCACAGCCTATAGGCGGCAGGGTGTTCATGGATATCCTCATCCTGTTCAACCTCAACGATACTTATTATTCGCCCTATTCGAATCCGGTGTTCCGCCTGGGAGTGGGGGTGGGGTTGTAAATGGTGAAATGGTGAAATGGTGAAATGGTGAGATGGTGAAATGGTGAAATGGTGAAATGGTGAAATGGTGAAATTATAAGGAGTGAGGTGTTTTGCAAAGATGCGAACGATTTCACCATTTCACCATTTAAAAGGACATCATTCCCCCTATATAATCGAAAATAAACCCTGTCATCTCCAAAATCAGGCTTATTTCAGGGACTTTGCGGTAAGGGACTTTATCTCCTGAACCTGCAGCAGACACAAGCTTTTCGGAATAATTCAGTATCCCTGCCATACCTGTATAGTTGATGGTTCCCGGTTTGTCGAAAGGGGTGTGGTAATCCTGGTGAAGCCCGGTAGTGAGATAGAGAACAGGTATGCCTTTCCTGTAAAAGGACTCCTGGTCGGAAAAGGGCAGTGAGGGGGCAATCTTCTTCAGGTGAAAACCGGGGTGTTTTACTTCCCTGTAAAGCTTCTTCCAGAGAGGGGAACTCCCCGCGGCCTCTGCAGTTACCTGCAATCCTTCACATCCCAGTCTGCCGATCATATCGAAGTTTACCATGAAATTCACTGAATCCCTGAACGACGGCCTCATGTCCCTGACAAAGAATTCCGATCCGTACAATCCTTTTTCCTCGGCAGAGAAGAAAATTACAAGGTAGTTGTTCTTCTTATCCATGTGCGCTGAATAATATCTTGCAAGCTCCAGTATTCCTGCAGTTCCGCTTGCGTTGTCATCGGCCCCAACACAATAAGCCCCGTTGTACTTCCGGTCTGTGCTTTTACCCACATGATCATAATGAGCGCCCAGTATGATGGTCCCTGGGGCCCGGTTGTCGATATAAGCGGTTATATTATGATAAGTCTGAGTGCTCCTGTTTATATAAACTGCCATGGTTACCGGGTCAGACTTGTGTTCCCGGATAAAGTCAGCGACCTCCTGTGTAACATATACCACAGGTATCGTGAGTGTGTCGTTCAGGGAAAAATCAAACAGGCTTTTCCCGTAAAGACCGGGCTTATTGTAGAAAATAATGCCGGCGGCTCCCCTTTTAACTGCATTTGCCATCCTGAATGCAGGGCTGAGGTCATTCCTCAAAGATTTATCGCCTGAGAGTTTGGCCGGTGCACCAAGATTGATCAGTACAATCTTCCCGCCAGGATCCATTATGTCTTTATAATCGTCAATCCCAGCCCCAGGTATAACCAGCCCAAACCCTGCATCCACACATAATGAAGTCAGCGAATCTCCGGCTGAGTATGTACACAGACCGAAATCATATCTCCAGTTGAACGATTTACCGGAAATCCTCAGATGAGGAGTTTTTCCAAACTTCATATACCCATGGGTGAAGGGCTGGAGATAGCCCCCCCCCTGCCAGGGAGGAATCCCTGCTTCCTTCAGCCTGCTGATGAGGTAAGTATAGGCCTTTTTTTCGCCGGGCATGCCTGCTTCCCGGCCTTCAAGGGAGTCGGAAGCCAGGACATAAATATCGTGACGGATACGCTCCCGAACAGAGGAATCAGAGAAGCTGAATTGGGCAAAAGCCTGAAGGCAAGGGATACACGCCAGTAAAAACAAGTAGAAGAAGCGCATAGAGTGTGTGTTAATGGATGGGGATGCGGGATGCAGGATGCGGGATGCAGGATGCGGGATGCAGGATGCAGGATGCGGGATGCGGGATATCCTGCATCTTGCATCTCAGATCTCTTTCAGTACTTCCAGTGTCAGATCCCAGAATTTCTTCACCGAAGGGATATGAAGCCTTTCATCGGGAGAATGGGCTCCTTTAATGGTAGGACCAAATGAGATCATATCCATTCCCGGATAAATCGCGCCAATCAGTCCGCATTCAAGGCCGGCATGTATAGCGAGTACTTCAGGCTTGTTCCCGAAGAGTTTTTTGTAAGAATTCACGGTAAGCTTGAGAATCTCAGAACCTGGATCAGGTTTCCATCCCGGATATCCTGTTGAATGTTCAACATGTGCTCCAACAAGGCTGAAAACACTGGCCACCATATCTCCGGCATCTTTTTTAGATGATTCAACAGAACTACGCTGGCTTGTCGTGATGAAGACCATCCCGTCTTTTTCTTTTACGGAAGCCAGGTTTGTTGAGGTTTCCACGAAATCGGGAATCTCCCGCGACATGGCCAGCACCCCGTGGGGACAGGCATACACGGCATTCAACACAGACGTCTGCAAGGTTTTTGTCCATACTGCAGAAGGTGCGGATGTGATGGAAACGTCAAATTTAAGTTCCCGTTCGGTCACATGAAGTTCTCCAACCAGGTCATTTTGGAAAGCTTCTGCTGCTATTTCAAATAAATTGGCTTTGGCAGGGGGCAGCAATACCACTGCAAAACCTTCTCTGGCAAGGGCATTCCGGAGGTTACCGGCATCATATGAAGCGATGCGGATTCCGAAATCTCTATCTGCATTCCAGAGAAAACGGTTCAGCAGTTTGGTCGCATTGCCGAGACCTTTGTTAATGTCATCGCCCGAGTGGCCACCTTTCAGGCCGGTTATGCTTACCTTGTACGCCGGCCATCCTGAAGGGCCTTCTTCAGTGGTCAGTGGCAGGCTGGCTACAGTGTCTTTTCCGCCGGCACAGCCTATAAACACCTGTCCTTCATCTTCCGAATCGAGGTTGATCAGCACACGGCCCCGCAGAAGATCAGCTTTAAGACCGAACGCTCCGGTAAGCCCCGTTTCCTCATCAATCGTGAACAAGGCTTCAACAGGCCCATGGGCAATATTGTTTGCCTCGAGTATCGCCAGCTGAGCAGCGATCCCTATCCCGTCATCGGCCCCAAGTGTGGTCCCGCTCGCCTTCACCCATTCACCGTCAACGCGGGGAACGATAGGATCATGATCAAAATCATGCACTGTATCGGAGTTCTTTTCACAAACCATATCAAGATGCGACTGAAGGATCACCGTTTTATGGTTTTCATAGCCCGGAGAGGCATTTTTGCGTATCAGTATGTTCCCGCATTGATCTTTTATACAGACAAGCTTTTGCTGTTCAGCGAAAGCGACAAGCCAGGAAGTTATTTTTTCTTCTTTCTTTGAAGGGCGCGGTACTTTGCAGATCTCCGAGAAATAAAACCACAGCCTTTCGGGTTTGAGCTGTTCGGGTGAGTTTTCCATTGTAAATATTTTATATACCTGCAAATGTATAATTTTTTTACTTTTACTTTCGCAAAGAATTTGTCGGCAGCAGCTGAAAACGATTCATCAGACTATCGCTACATGGAGAATGAAAAGAAACAAACTGAAGGAGCAAGATCCGGTATGAGGCTGCTCAGCAAAGGAGGCCTTGCGATTCGCTACACCCGCTTCTTTATTCTGGCATTTCTGCTTGTTTTCAGCATCGCTTTTTATTACACATTTGTATATACCCGCGCCATTCTTGACGCGGATGCAGTGCAGAGGGCTTCGGATATTACCGACCTCACTATTTCGAGGATCAGCAATGTGATTAAGCCTGTTGAGCAGGTTCCATACACCCTTGCCTCGGCTCTGGAGAACGACAAACCCGATTACCGCATGATCCTTGATCTGGCCAGGGAATTTGTTCTTGACGACACGGTTGTGTTTGGAAGCGCCATCGCGTTTGAGCCCTATATGTATAGCAAAAAGCTATACAGGTATTGCCCTTATGCTTTTGAAACCCGCAACGCAATCATCGGGAAAGACCTTTCCTCTCCTGAATATGATTATTTTACCAAGGACTGGTACCGTATTCCGAAGATGCTTCAAAAGGCAGTATGGTCCGAACCGTATTATGACAAGGGAGGAGGAGACACACTGATGTGTACTTATTCTGTCCCTTTTTACCGGTGGATTGACCATAATCGTGTTTTTGCCGGTGTGATCACGATGGATATCTCACTCCACACTTTCCAGAATATTCTGAAATCGGCAAGGGTATCCCAGACAGGATTCAGTTACCTGATGTCGCGACAGGGAAAGCTGATCACATCGATTAGAGAAAAATATCTGAACTCGGATATCCGCAAACTGATTCTCCGGAAACAGGGCCGGGCCACCGATTCGGTTATTGACAGGATGCTCAGGGGAGAAAGGATGTTCGTTAAAATTACCGATCTGGAACTTGTAAAAGTACCAAGCCTGATCTATTCGGCCCCGGTACCCCATACCAACTGGATCTTTGCTATCACTTTTCCTACAAGGGAACTTTACGGCGGAATGTATGATTTCTTTTGGAAACTGACTATCATTTTCCTTGTCAGCCTGTTTGCCATGACGATCATTACCATCCTGATAACAGGAAAATTCACAAGACCTATCAGCCGGCTTGTGGAAGCTACCCGCCGCATAGGGCAGGGGGATTTCGGGACGGTTATGCCTATTTACCGTTCAAAGGATGAGATTTCCCAGTTAACCTTTGCCTTTTCGCAGATGAAGGAAGAACTTGTGCATTACATCAGTAACCTGCAGGAGGCCACGGCCGCGCGAGAGAAAATAGAAGGTGAGCTGAGTGTGGCGCATGACATTCAGATGGGCCTTCTTCCGAAGACCTTTCCGGTAAGGGACGATTGGGATCTGGCAGCCCTTCTGGATCCGGCCCGTGCCGTGGGTGGAGACCTGTACGATTTTTATTTTCTGGATGACGACCATCTCTTTATTGCCATCGGTGATGTTTCGGGAAAAGGAGTTCCGGCCTCTCTCTTTATGGTTAGCGCCCGCACCTTATTCCGTTCAAGAATTTCCTTGCGTGAGCCACTGAACCAGAGTGTTTACGAGATCAACAAAGAAATTTGCAGGGAGAATCCCAATCAGATGTTCGTGACTTTTATCGCAGGTATTGTAGACCTGAAAAACGGGAGTATGACGTATTGCAATGCCGGACATAATCCGCCTTTCCTCGTGAGGCCTTCAGGCAAAATTGAGAAAATGAAAGAAGTCCATGGGATTCCGCTGGGGATTTTTGAGCATACCACGTATTCCTCTGCTACTATTTTATTTTCACCCGGGGATGCATTCTTATTGTATACCGATGGAGTGACGGAGGCTTTAAACAGTGCCGGAGATTTTTATGGGGAGGAGCCCATGCTTGATATTGTGGCACAGAATCATGACCTTTGCCCGGCAGAACTCATAAGGCGGCTTGAAAGCGATGTAATAGATTTCATGAAAGGGGTTGATCAGGCCGACGATATAACCCTGCTGATTTTAAAGTCAAAACAGGTCCCTGCACAGGATACTAAAGCTACGGAAGTGAAGCAGATCCGTTTACAAAACCAGCTGGGAGAGCTGAATCGATTGGTTGCCACTCTTGAACAGGTCGCCGAAGATTGGGAAATTCCGCCCAAGGCATGCATGGAGCTAAACCTGATTCTGGAAGAACTTTTTACCAATGTAGTATTCTACGCCTTTGACGATGGGCGTGATCACGAGATTGTGGTCACGTTTAAACGCATCGCTCCCGGAACTGTTGAGATTATTCTTGAAGATGACGGAAAGGAATTCAACTTGCTTGAGAAAGACACCAGCGATGCGGTTAACCAAACTATCGACGAGCGTAAGATCGGGGGACTTGGCATTCATTTTGTAAAGCAGCTGGTGAATGAAATCCGCTATGAGCGCACGGATGGAAAAAATATCGTACATTTAATCCGCAATTATTAACACAAAAATAAATTTATGGAACTGATTGAGAAGAATACGGAGAAGTGCATCATTATTGGCATTAAAGGAAGGTTAGATACCATCAATTACAGCATTTTGGAGAAACGGCTTATGGAACTCCTTGATCAGAATGTAACAAAGATCATGGTTAATTGTTCGCAGATGGATTATGTAAGCAGCTCGGGACTGAGGATACTGCTGATGGCCCTGAAAAGAATAACTATGGTCAAGGGTAAATTCGTGCTTTGCAGTTTGCAGGAGAACATCCGCGAAATATTTGAAATATCAGGTTTCACTTCAATATTCGAGATTTATCCCAATGAGGAAGATGCCCTCAACGCTTTTTGATGGCTTATTATATCCATTTTAAAGATCCGAACTCAGAGGAAATGGTGCGTTATCTTTCCTCTGTGCCCACTTGCCCGGGAACGTGTTTTTTTATGGATATCAACCGTTCTACCGATATGAAATACCTTGGCGGGCTGACCGACTGGGGTAGAAAACTCAATAACACCTTTAATTTCCTGTCGCTGCTGAATGATTTTCCCGAAAACATCGTAAAAGGGATAGGCGATGAGATTATGCTATTCATTCCGGATGATGTTCTGAAGTCAAAGCCGGCCATCAATTCATACTATTTACTACTTGAGGAGATTTATGCCACCTTATATAATATAAGGCATTACCCCGTGGAGGATACTTTCCTGGATTGTAAAGTGGCCATACATTACTGTACCGAGGTCTACAACATCACATATTTTGAAGGAGCTAACGATTATTACGGTTCCGACGTCGATCTTACCGCGCGCCTGATGACCAAGGGTATTGAAAGCCGCATAGTGCTAAGCGAGAAGTTTCTGATGAAAGTGCATGCCGATCTGGCGGCCCTGGGTCTTCCGGATAATTCGGGATGTCTCGGGCGGTTGTCGGGAAGTTTTCTTGAGAATTTCAAAGGTGTGCCGGTAAGTACGATGTACAGGGTGATAGATGTGGAATGAAAATTAAATGGTGAAATGGTGAAATGGTGAGATGGTGAAATGGTGAAATGGTGAAATGGTGAAATGGTGAAATGGTGAAATGGTGAAATGGTGAAATGGTGAAATGGTGAAATGAATGTTACTATATACATACTTCTCGTCGCAACGGTAATCGCGAGTGGTTCGCTGGTATTTCTGATTCATCGCGATGACCAGAAGCTGCTTAAGCTAATGCTGGCATTTTCGGGTGCCTTCCTTATCGGGATATGTTTCATGATTCTCGCGCCGGAAGTTTTTTCGAAGCAAGCTCCTTTGGCAGGCTTGTTTGTTTTGACAGGATTCCTTATTCAGCTTGCTCTTGAGCTGATTACCGACGGAGCCGAGCACGGTCACAATCACGTACATAAAGAAGGGGAGAAGGTTGCGCCATGGCTGCTTCTAACGGGTTTGTGCATTCACGCCTTCCTCGAAGGAATGCCATTGGTAAGCCATTTTGCAAAAGACGTTCAGCATTCGCTGGTGTTGGGTATCCTTATTCATAATATCCCGATTTCCTTAACTCTGATGGGGCTTTTCATGCATTATGGGCTTAAACCTGGTAAGGCTTTCGCTTTTCTGGGGATTTTCGCTTTGATGACTCCGCTGGGCTCTCTGGCAGGGTTGGCGATTGAAAGCAATATCAGCGCATCACTTGATGTCTTTTTTACTTATATTATGGCGGTGGTGATAGGAGTTTTTCTTCATGTTTCAACTTCAATCCTGTTTGAAGCGGAAGAGCATCATAAGTACAACTTCCAGAAATTCCTTACCGTCTGCCTGGGTATACTTGTTGCATTCGGAGTTTCATTGCTTCACGTCTAACCCCATCCGCAGTCAATCGAAAAGAAATCGTAAATCGTAATTCGTACATCGTACATCGTACATCGTACATTTTTTTATATCTTTGCACCCGGTTTAACAAACCAAATGCCCAGGTGGTGAAATTGGTAGACACGCTACTTTGAGGGGGTAGTGTCCTTAGGATGTGCAAGTTCGAGTCTTGTTCTGGGCACCATGTAAAAAAAACCCTGTAGGTTAATGACTTACGGGGTTTTCTTTTTATCGGGATTCGTGCAGGGATACCCTCGTTCAGGCAGGGTCTATAATAAATCAGGAAGAGAATGAAGCCACCCGGAAGGGTGGTGGGATACTGAACTTTTTTTAGGTCTTCCAGAGTTTACAGTAATTAATAATCAACGAAAACAGCTTGTCAATTATAATGGGTTTGGAGATATAATTATTGCATCCAGCCTCGATTGCCTTTTCCCTGTCGCCGGTTAATCCAAAAGCCGTTTGGGCTATAATAATCACATCTTTGTTAAATTGCCGGATTTGACGTGTGGCTTCATACCCATCCAAATCTGGCAATTTAATATCCATAAGAACCAGATCAATGTCAGAGTTTATACGGCAGTCCTCGACCGCTTTTACACCTGATGACGATGTTAAAATTTCCTTGCAATGTTTTGCGAGCACCTTAGACAGAAAGGCCAATGAGGGTCCGTAATCTTCAACAATCAAAATTTTCAGGTTTTTAAACTGATCATACTTCCCGGTTACCGTTGAATCGTCCTTATCAGCAAGATCCTTTTTGTTTGCCGGGTTGTAAGGAAGAGTGAAATAAAAAATTGAACCTTTCCCATGTTCACTTTCCAACCACATTTTTCCTCCCAGCAATTCTATATAGGCCTTTGAGATAGACAATCCCAATCCAGCACCTTCAGTAAATTTGCCTGTTAAATCATTACCCTGCCTGAACCGCTCAAAAATAAGTTCTTTATACTGCTCAGACACTCCGCTACCAGTATCTTTTACGAAAAATTCAAGTGTTTTGCCTTTTTTCTCATATCCAAATTCTATTGAACCTTCGCTGGTATATTGAATTGCATTTTTAACAAGATTTGACAGGGCGGAATAGAGTTTCTCCCGGTCTGTTTTTATGACAGCTTCATTTTTCGGTAACGCATTCTTATAGAATATCTGAATTCCCTTGAGTGAAGCCTCATTTTTGTAAAAACTGTAAAGGAACTCTATATTCTCATTGACATCCGTATCTGTAATGTAAACTTCCATTTGCCGGGATTCAATTTTCGAAATATCGACAATATTGTGGATGATATTGAGCATTCGTTCGCCACCCTTCTCGATGAGTTTGATATACTCCTGCTGTTCCTCATCTGAAAGGTGCGGTTCTTTCAACAGATTTGAAAAACCAAGAATTGCGTTCATCGGTGTACGTATTTCGTGGCTCATATTAGCAAGAAATGCTGATTTCAGACGGTCGCTTTCTTCGGCTTTTTCTTTGGCTCTGATCAATTCACTCTCAACCTGCTTCTGTTCGGTTATATCCCGAGTAGTACCGTGTAATATAATTGGATGACCATCAGCATCAAATTCTAATTTGCCTAATACGTGCATCCAGCGAGTAATCTTGTCATTATAGCGAACAATACGAAATTCGATATTGCCAGGCTGCATATTGCCGATTACTTCATTCATTAGATGGTTGACGGTCATTTCACGGTCTTCCGGATATATTAAGGCCGCCCATCCGCTAATGCTGTGATCATATTTTTCATCAATCCCGAATATCTCATTCAATATATCAGACGTTCTAAAGATTCCTCTAAGTATATCAAGATCAAAAGTTCCCAGTCCCGCTATTTTCTGCGACTCCTTCAGAGTCTTTTCGCTGAACAGTAGCTTCTCTTCCACCTGTTTGCGTTCGGTAATGTCCTGATGGAAAGCTGAAAAGAATTTCTGACCGCCAATGTTGATAATGCTTACCGTGTCGCTGAAAGTAATGATGTGCCCATCTTTATGATAATGCCTGACCTCAAAACGTACTACTTCACCTGCATAAATGCGATGCATGACCTCAGCACGGCCTTCAAACGCATTTTCTCCGAGCACATCCAGAGCTCTAATGTCCATGTTCTTAAGTTCGCTCACAGTGTAACCGTGCATCATGGCAAAGGACTGGTTTACTTCTGCTATTTTTCCGTCCATCGTCAACAAAATGAGACCTTCATTCGCCTGGTCGAAAAGGTTGCGATAGAGTTGTTCGTTCACCTTCAGTTTTTTCTCAGCCAGCTTGCTATCGGTGATGTCGATTGCTGATGATTGGTAAGCTATTATTCTTCCAGACTTATCTTTGACTACGGTTGCAAGTCCATGAGCAATAAATGTGGAGTCGTCCTTTTTCCTGGCTATGTAATCTCCTTCCCACTCTCCGGTATTATTGAGAGTAGTTAAAATGGTCATTGCTGCATCAGGGTCTTTAATGAAAAAAGTTATTGGCTTACCGAGGACCTCATTCTTGCCCGGATAACCCCAGACCCGGAGGAATGAATCGTTAGCCTCAGTTATGATACCGTTTATATCAGCTATACTTTTAGCGGCAATGGAAACGTCAAACACGTAATTTTTAAGACGGAGCTTTTCTTCGGCCTGCTTGCGCTCGGTGATATCCTGAGCCGTACCACGCATGCCATTAATCCGCCCTTTCTCATCGTATACCATCTCAGAGTGAGACCGAATCCATTTCGCGTCCCGACCTTCTTCGTCCTTAAGCTGTAGTTCTATATCATACGGCTCACTCGTCTTCATTGAGCATGCAACTGCTTCAGCAAGCTTCCTGCGTCTTCAGGCACTAGTAAATCCATTTGGGCGGCAAGGGTAGGAGTAAAACTTTGCGGGTCACGGTTGACAATACGGTACATCTCTTTGGACCAATACAATTTTTCAGGCGCGGACGGATTGCTGGCTATGACTATCCAGTTCCCAATCTTTGCCATCCTTTCGGCATTATCCAGCCCAGACTCGCTCTCCTGAAGTGCCACTTCTGCCTTTTTGCGGTAAGTGTTATCAGATAATGAAGTAACCCTCACAGTTCTTCCTTTATAATACATCATCTTTCCCCTCAAAATGCATGGGAAAGTCGCCCGTCTTTTTTTAAAGCCATTGCTTCATAAGGGTCTTCATGACCTTTAAGCATATTCTGCATCACCATTTCCCTGTCCTGGGGAGCTATCCATTCTGTACCGTATCTGCCAATCGCTTCTTCTGACGTATAGCCAAACATTTTTTCAGCAGTTTGATTTTGCTCAATGCAAACACCTTTTTCAGAAATGAAAATAGATTCAAATGCCGCTTCGGATAATCCCCGGTATTTTTCCCTGCTCTCCTCAAGTTCGGCTTCACTCTTCCTGAGTTCGGTAGTGTCGCGTAAGATCCCTGTCAAAAGACCACTTTGCTTGCTTATAGTCGCATCTACCTCTATTATTCTGTTCTTGTGTTCGATCTGGAATGCCTGATTTTTTTTCCCCCGGGTAAGGTTTCTTAGGTAGGGGAGGGCGGCGTTTCTGCTTTTCGGAGATAAATAATCCTGTGCCAGTTTCAGCAGGTTTTTCCCAATTATTTCATCCTTTGGCAGATCCATGATTTGCTCAAAGGATTTATTTATGGAAAGCACATGGCCGGTACTTGTAGTACGGATAATTCCTTCGGAGATTGTCTGGAAAATATCAGAATAATGCAGCTCCCTTTCCCTTATCGCATCTTCTGACCGCTTACGTTCGGTAATATCGGCAAGGGTTACAAGGCATTGTTCCCCATCTTCAGTCACAACTCCGTCAAGGTGAACATATAATGGCAACTTGCCATTGATAATGAGGGAAACTTCACAGGTTTCTTTGGTTTTGCTTCTAAAAAGATTTTCAAGAAAGCTATTAAAATCCGGTTTCGAGTCATTGGAAACAAAAAAGCCAAACCGGCTGCTTTTCAAATGCGAGCGTTCTTTGCCAAGTATTTGGGAGCCGGTGAGATTTAAATTGTAAATCTCACCTTCCCTTGAAAGGATAAAATAGCCCGTTGGTGCATAATCATAAGGATCAATTGCATCCTGAGCGGCAGATTGTGCCCGCAATAGCTCTTCATGCTGTATTTCAATCTCAATCTGATGTACTTCCAGTTCGTGAATATATTTCAGTAATTCGGGATCCTGGGAGTTGACGGGGAGATTATCCGGCAGAACCTTAAATCTTTTTTTTAGTTCCTCTTCGGCCTTTTGACGTATGCTCCCGGATTCAGGTTTATTATTTGTCATAGAAATTTTTGATTGGCATGAGGAAGGTCTTTAATTAGAACCATTAATCAGTAAACAATACAACAAATATATAACATAAATTATAAAATAATTCTCCAAAGAAAAAAAAATATATATATAAATGAAAAGAAAATGAGATGATAAGATAAGGTTTCAATTTGAAAACTGACAAAAATATATAATGGCATACCATTAACTTTAACATAACAAAAATAAAAAAAAATGGCCTTTTTCATTCGGTTCATTACGGGGTTAATCTGACGGGTAGGCATATGACCTTCTCAAACTGTAAAAAAAAAGTTTTGCACCGTCTCAAACGGTGTGATATGGTCAACGGTTATGCACCTTACAAAATCTAGCGAAATACTTGGAACGGGCCGAAATCAGCTTACTTCATCGTGCTGCTTGGTCTGATATATGTTCTCCCAGTGCGGTTTGCGGTTGAGCTGATCCATTTTTCAATGATATTCCAATTTTCATGGTTTGAACTGGCAAAATTAAGGTTAACTTGGGGTAAATTTCTTCACGGACTTTACTGGCCCAGACATCACAGTTGGGTCAATTCCACGAAATAACAATATAAAGATACATGAAATTCAGAAATTTTGTATTAATTTTGCACCACCTGAATCGTAAGTAAAGATTTATGTTTCTTACGTGAAATTGCCCGGATGGCGGAATTGGTAGACGCGCTAGTTTCAGGGACTAGTGTCCTCAGGATGTGCAGGTTCGAGTCCTGTTCCGGGCACCAACAGAATGATGAAAGCCGATAATTATCAACTACTTACCGGCTTTTTGCTTTTCAGGAAGAGAGGTAGATACAGAGGTCAGTTCAATCTCACTCATCGTAGGTCAATTGATCCTTGGAAATCAGCTGTGAGATATCATCTTTGCTTTAATATACGATGTAATTGAATTGCTTACGTAGTATGCAGGGATTAAGCCATATCCCTAACGGAATTATTAACATATATTTATGTTTTTTTCTCTTCAGAAGGAAGCGGCATAGCTTACTTCAGCGTAACAAAAGGTGATAATGAAAAAGAACGATATCAATGCGGACGTTGAAATCCTGCGCCAAAAGGCCGAAGAACTGCTGAAAAAGAAATCAGAAGCCGAAATTCTGGAGCTTATTGAGGAACTTGCTTATCAAAACGAAGAGAAAACAAAACGGGCAGATGTGTTAAGTGTTGCGGTTGCCTGTTCGCTTAAACTCACCGACGAACTGGAAGAACACCAGGTCGAGCTGAAAACACTCAATGAAGAACTCATTGCATCTCAATCCGTTGCGGTCAGTGCTGCCGAAAAATATTTCGAACTGTACAATTTTGCGCCAACAGGGTATTTAACGCTTTCAAACCATGGGAAAATCGATGAAATAAACCTGTCCGCAGCAAAAATACTTGGCAAAGAACGCTTGTTATTGCAAGGTGCAAAGTTTGGATTTTTTGTTTCCAATGATACGAAACCCGTTTTCAATCATTTTTTTGAGAAAATAATTGCTGACAAAGCAGAAGAATCATGTGAAGTAACGCTGTCAGGAACTGGCAGTTCACTCATTTATGTTCACCTTACCGCCATCATGAATAAAAATGGTGAACAATGCTTTTTAACAATGCTTGATATAACCGCTGATCGGCTACAACAAGAAAAACTAAAACAAAGCGAGCAACGTTACCAGGCTTTGGTTGAGTGGTCGCCTTATGCTGCCCTTGTTCACCGCGACATGAAAATAGTATATGTCAATCCGGCAGCGGTTAAATTATTTGGGGCAACATCTGAACAGGATCTTATGGGGACTCCGGTCATGCGCTGGCTTCATCCCGATTATCATCAGATCGTTCAGGAGCGCATACGAAGAGCGGTTGAAGAAGGCCTTGCAGCGCCCATGATTGAGTCAAAATATTTTAAATGCAACGGAACGGTAATGGATCTGGAAGTACAGGGTATGCCCATTATCTACGATGGATTGCCCGCGATACTTGCCACCTTTATCGATGTTACCGAACGCAGGCGGTCTGAGCATCAGCTCGGAGAGCGCTTGAAAGAGATCCAGACCCTTTACTTTTTAAGCCAGTTATCAGAAAGAAACGATTTATCCCTGGATTCTTTGTGCCAGGAATTAATTGATATTCTCCCAAATGGCTTGCAATATCCTAAAATTGCCTGTTCCAGGATGGTCATTGACGGTGTTGAGTTCTGTTCTGTCAACTTTGAAGATTTCCCATGGAAACTCACTGCTCCTTTACTGGTAAACCATCTAGTTAAAGGATGGATAGAGGTTGCTTATCTCAGGGAGATGCCCCGGGAGGACGAAGGGCCATTTCTGAAGTGGGAAAGGGATTTGATTAATGACGTTGCCCAGAGGCTGGGAAAAATCATAGAACAAAAAAAAGCAGAAGAAGAAAGAGCCCGGCAATCTGCCCTGATCGACTCGTTGCTTGACTCCATCCCCGATATCATCTTTTTCAAAGACATGGAGGGTGTTTACCTGGGCTGTAACACGCCTTTTGCCAAATTTGCCGGCAAACCAATAAATGAAATTGTCGGCAAAACAGACTATGACCTATTCGATAAAGAGGTCGCCGATTTTTTCAGGCATCATGACAATGAAATGCTGATACAGAAACTGTCACGGCATAATGAAGAATGGGTTACCTATCCCGATGGCAGAAAGATTCTGCTCGATACGGTTAAAACACCTTATTGGGCAGGCGATGGCTCGCTGATTGGTATTCTTGGAATCAGCCGGGACATATCCGAAAAGAAAAAGGCGGAAAAAGAGCTGATTCAACTTTCAGCCCGCCTCACCCTGGCCACCCAGGCCGGGGGTGTTGGGGTATGGGACTATGATTTGGTAAACAATATTCTTTTATGGGACGATCATATGTTTGCCCTCTACGGAATTAAAAAAGAGGATTTCAGCGGTGTCTATGAGGCCTGGCAGGCAGGTCTTCATCCCGATGATGCTGAGCGGGGTGACGCGGAGATTCAAATGGCAATACGCGGTGAGAAAGGGTTTGATACGGAGTTCCGTTTGGTTTGGCCCGATGGATCAATTCATGCGATCAGGGCATTGGCAACTGTTCATCACGACAATTCCGGAAACCCGGTCAGCATGATCGGGACAAATTGGGATATTACAACACAGAAGAGCACGGAATTGAAAATCAAAATTCAAAATGAAGAACTTCAAAAGATTAATTCAGAAAAGGACAAATTCTTCTCCATTTTAGCCCACGACCTGCGAAGCCCGGTGAGTAGTTTCATTCAGACACTCGAAATGTTAACAGCCAAAAGAATCATTGATGAAAGCATGCGACATGAATACCTTGAAGGGCTCAAGAAAATTTCAGTAATCACCATGAACCTGCTGGATAACCTGCTCAACTGGTCGCGCTGTCAAACTAATACAATGGTCATAAACCCGGTAAATTTCATGATCAATCATCTGATCAAGGATACCGCCGCGCTGTTCATTACGACCGCAGGGCATAAATCGATTAACCTGATCATCCAACTGCCGGAAGAGCTCCATGTATTTGCCGATAAGGATGCAATAAGCATCGTGATCCGTAATCTGATATCGAATGCAGTTAAGTTTACAAAACCCGGAGGGGCAATTACCGTGTCGGCATATAGCAAGGGAGACCAGGTGGTGGTTGAGGTAGCCGACACAGGTATTGGCATGAGCCGGGAGGTCCTCGGAAATATTTTACAACCGGATTGCTTCTATTCATCGTATGGCACAATGAATGAAAAAGGATGCGGTATAGGCTTGCATCTATGCAGGGAGTTTGTTGAAAAAAATGGCGGAGAAATTCAGATACAGAGCACTCCGGGTACCGGGAGTTTACTGTCATTTAACATTCAACGGGGGATAGCTGGCCTTGAACCCGTTTTATTATCCCGCGACGAATTAAGCATTGAACATGGCTCTCTTTCAGGCAAACGAATTCTGGTGGTTGACGACGAGCTTTTTAATCAGCACTACATCCAAATGCTTTTCCTGGATTGGGAAGTTGAAGGAGTGTTTGCTGATAACGGGAGTCAGGCGGTTGAACAGCTGAAGGTACAAACCTTTGACCTGGTACTGATGGATATTGAAATGCCCGTAATGGATGGATTTTCGGCGATGGAAATAATCCGCGGTTCACTGGGTTTTACCCTGCCGGTCATCGCCATCTCGGCATTAACCGGTCCGGATTTTGAGAAGAAGGTATGGGAGTCAGGGATGAATGATATCCTGATAAAACCCATCAACCCAGGATACCTGTTTGCCGGGCTGATGAAAGCTTTTGGGATAATCCCTTCGGCAACACCCGAAAAAAAGGGCATAGCCAATGAGCGCAAACCCTCCGTACGATCAGCCAGACTAGGGAAACTTAAGGAAATCTTTGGAGAGGATCCGGTTAAACTCAGCTTTATGATTGGTAAGTTTTTTGAATCAACGCCAGGTAGTTATAACAACATACTGGAAGGCTTTGCTAAAAAGGATCTGTTGATGGTGAGGCGAGCCTCACACAAAATCAAGTCACCCATTGATCTTTTCGCCAACCGGAAAATGATTGATACGATCATAAGCATCAACCTTCTGTCGGCTGATGAAGCTAATTATAAGAAACTTGCACCTTATATACGCAGCTTCAGGAAACAATATGCGAAATTGTGTCTGGAATTAAAGGAAGAGTTAAGTAAACTACAATAAGATTAATGCGACGATTTTTTTAATATTCTTACACGATGATAAAGGCAATAATACTTGAAGATGAATCTGTAAGCACTGAGGTGTTGAAAAAAGTAATAGCTGATTTTTGCCCCGAAATCAAAGTCGTGGCTGAGTATGCCAGCGGGAATGAGGCCCTGGCAAACATGGTAAACCAGGAGTTTGATTTATTGTTCCTGGATATTGACCTGGGAGATATGACGGCCTTTGAGTTTTTGAATGTGTTGCCCGAACACGAATATCCCATCATTTTTACGACCTCTTCCGAAGAATATGCCCTTAATGCCTTTAAGGCCAATGCCATTGATTACCTGCTGAAACCCGTCAATGCCAAGGAATTGCGCCTGGCCGTGAACAAGGCTATGGAAAGAATGAGGTATGGTAACACACGTCAGGAACAAAGGAATTTTACCGTTCAGAGAAATGACCGCCTGATGGTATTTGACAGAAATTACTGGTTTATCGATTATAAAGATATCCTTTTCCTGCAATCGGATGGGAGCTATACTCAGATCCATTATTATGACAAGCAGGGAATCCTCAGGGTTCACATGGAAAGCAAACTGCTGAAGCATTTCGAGGATTCCATCCAATGGGCCGGGTTTATCCGTATCCACAAGTCCTACATTATCAACCGGAAATATATTACAGGGATCAATGTAAAACCGGTACAGGTGGTCCTGGCAACCGGTGAGATGCTTGACATTTCCAGGGACCGGAAAAGAGAGGTCATTAAACTCCTCTCAGCATAGGGGTTTACCTTCCTGCGCTCCTCAGCTTCTTTCAATTTCGTTTTAGTCCGGACATAGCTTCCCTTGCAGATTATTCCTGTATCCGACCTTTTATTATCAAATAGCACCCTTTATAAAGTGGTATGTTAATTGACTGATATTCAGGTATTATTATACCATTTTATTGATTCTGTCCATTACCTTTGCAGTCTTCGCCAGATACGTTAAACATACTAATGTGTCTGCTGGAATTCTTCATTTTGGCCTGCACATTTTGGCCTGCACTTCTATCTAACTGGTATACCTATGCATGATCTTGCTCTTCCAGCCCTGAAAGCCGGGGCAAACGATTTCCTGGCGAAGCCCTATTCCTCCGCCGAAATGTCCAGAGTGATAATAAAAAACCTGGCTAACACCATTAAAGCAAATGTATTTATTTAAACATCAGATAATTCAGCTTATGAAAACTCAATTTTTACCCTCCCTTAAATCCGGCTTCTTTGCAAAAAGCCTGGGCGTTTTAGTAGTATTGTTGCTTTCGGCAACGAACATGAATGCTGCAAATGTCACGAGTCTTACAACAGGTAACTGGAGTGCAACTGCATGGCCCAACACTACAAGAACCGCCACAATTACAACTTCTACGGCAAATGCCACAGTTACTGGTACCGGAACACTATTCACAACGGAAATAAGTGTTGGAAATATCATTAAAACGACCGGGAATGTTGCAATTGGAACAGTATTGTCTGTTACTAACAACACTACATTAGTTTTAACAACAAACGCTGCTACAACAAATACTGGAATAACTTACAATTCCCAGGGAGTTGGTTCGGTAGATGCAATAACCTTGGCAAGTGGAGCAGTTTTGACGGTAGATGGAAGCTACTCTTGTGCTTCTTTGATTTTTGGAACCACCGGCACCAGTACTTTGACGATAAGTTCCACCAATTCACTTAGCATAACAGGGCTGCTCAGTATGCCAAGACCTGGTACTTTAAATACTTTTGCAGTAGGAGCAGGAACGTTGACAACCGGAAGCCTGACTCTTGGGGGGACGAGCAGCGGGCGCAATACGGTTGTAACTGTTTCAACAGGAACTGTAAACGTTTCAGGCACATTCACAGGTGCCGGCACTGCTAACCCTGGAGGATCGGTATTCACATTTACCGGAGCCGGAACATTGAATGTTGGAGGCGCGACCACTAACGCCATACCGCAAACCACAACTTTATGGACATTCACACCCTCCACGGGCACTGTTAATTTCAATGGTGCGGCGCAAACTCTTGGATTAAACACATTCAACAATCTTACGCTTTCAGGCAGTGGAGCAAAAACTTTTCCTTTGGGTGCAACTACTGTTAATGGAACACTATCAATAGAAAACGGAACCAATGTAAATACGTTTACCGGTACGCTCACCTATGGGGCAAGCGCAACGTTACAATACAATTCAGGAGCTTCTGTCAGAACCGTTTCAACAGAATGGCCTGCAACCTTTGCCGGAACCGGTGGAGTTATTGTTGAAGGCACTGGGACGATAACCACGAATGGGGCAAAAGCTTTAACTGCGCCTGCTCCTCTGAATATTAATGCAGGCGCTACATTAGCGACCGGTGCAACCAACACATTTACACTCACCGTGGGAGGCACAACAACAGTTGATGGTACATTAACATTAGCTAATACAGGCGCTAAAACCTTTACGGGAGATGCTACTGTAGGTGGCGTTTGGAATGAAACCGGAGTTGCCGCGATCAATTATGCCGGGAACCTTACGGTAAATACAGGTGCAACTTTCACAGCCAGTGCCACAGGAGCACATACGTTTACAGGTACTGCCAGAACCATTGGAGGAACCCTGGGTACAATCAGTATTCCCAGTATTTCGATTAGTGTTTCTGTTACCAATAATCTAACAACAGCCCCAGGTTTAAATATCAGTACTACTTTTGCTGGTGCCGGCGGTACTTTAACCCAGGGGAGCAATGCTATTCTTACCTATGGAGGTACTACTGTGGTACCTGCATTAACAGCAACAGTCGCTGGCAATACGTTCATATACAATGCCTTAGCTGTTCAAACCGTTAAACCAACATCTTATTCCAACCTGACCCTTTCGGGATCAAGTCTGAAAACTACCACAGGAGTAACCGTGAACGGCATCCTTTCGATGGAAGGAACGGCAACAACATCTGCACTTCCAACCTATGGAACATCAGCTATCCTGCAATATAAAGGTTCATCTCAACAAGCAACAGGTCTGGAGTTTCCAGCTAGTTCGCCATTATTTAGCGGAGTGAAAATAGAAAATGCCAATGGTACAGGTGTTACATTAAATGCAGTCAAAAATATAGGTGCAAAATCATTTACAATTGGAAGCAGTGCAACAGGAAGTATTTTCAACGATGGCGGTTTCCAGATCACCGGCACCGGAACACTGACTCTTAGTTCGGGCACATTCAAACTTGGCGCCGCCGCTGCAGCCACAACGTTCCCGGCTTTTGCAACCAGCGATATTGCCGCCGGCACCACCGTTGAGTATGCGGCAACAGCCACGCAAACTATCAAAGGGATCAGCTACAGCAACCTTACCATCAGCGGCACGGGAGCCAACTCAAAAACTGCAGATGCCGATATCACGGTCGATGGCATTCTTAACCTCAGCAGTTCAAACGCTTCCACCACCCAGGGCTGCCTCAGCATGAGCACCTTTACCCTGAATATGGGCACCGCTGCTACCACCACCGGCACCGGCGATGTAACCGGGGATCGTGAAACGAACTAATCCTTCCTTTATCAATGGTACCGAATACAGTTTTGGAAATCAATTTACGACGGTGACTTTTCTCGGAATCGGGACAAAACCTACCTGGTTAAGTTGCACAATTGCTATTGGTACAGCGCCAACCTGGAAATCAGACGCTATAAACCGTGTTTATTCTTTTGCGCAAAATGGTACCGGCACGGACCAGGTGATTACCAACTTACACTTTCTGACTACTGAATTACAATCAAATGCAGGAGCAAACCTTGTTTTTTGGGATCATAGTAGCGGAGGTACAGCTGAGGAGCATGGAAAAACAAATTATATCACAAATATTTCGGTTGGTTTGTCGGGTTTGACATTAGAATATCTGGCGCCCACACTTACTAAAGAATGGACATTGTCAAATTCAGTAGCAACCAAAAACACCTGGTTAGGTGCTGACGGAACTAATCCGACAAAATGGGATGTGACTGCTAACTGGTCTGGAGGAATTCCTGCATCAAGTGCCGATGTATTAATACCTGGAAGTTTAACTTATTATCCAGTCTTAACCCTGGCTGTTGAAGTAAAATCCCTCGAAATAGCTTTAAACGCAACTTTTACAACCGGTTCAAACACTTTGACCATCAACGGCTACACAGGAGCCTTCACAAACAACGGAACATTTACCGGAACCGGGGGAACAGTTGTTTTCTCAAACGGTACCATCACAAATATAGCAACCATGGGAGGAACGGGTACGAATACCTTCAACAATCTAACGGTTAACGCCAACACTTATTTGCAACCTGCAAGCGGCTTTTACCTGAAAATCGCCGGAGCAGTTTCTCCAGGTACCGGCAGCATCATTGATTTAAAAGCTACGACCAACACCGTTGAATATAATGGTTCGGGCCAAAACATTATTAATCTTCAGGGTCCGTCGTCGAATGTGGGGTATTCAAACCTGGTCAACAACAGCTCAGGTACAACGACGCTTCCGGCCACGCTCAATGTGATGCATGATTTTACGTTGACCGCCGGAACTGCTGCGGCAACAGCTGCCTCAACCATCGCTATTCTGGGAAATGTAACGCTCACTTCAGGCACATTCACCGGCTCCTCTGCAGCCATCGGCGTGGGAGGCAACTGGACCAATAACGGCGCGACTTTCACACCAGGTACCAGCATGGTTACATTTATCAGTACAACAGCATCCCAGGCCATCCAGGGAACAGCTACCAGCCAGACTTTCAACAATATTACCATCAATAAAACAGGACAGACTTTAATCCTTGGCAGCAGTACAACAACTTTAGCTGTGAAGGATATTACGATCACTGCCGGTACATTTGACTCGGGTACGACTACCACCATCAACCTGAGTGGCAACTGGAGCAATGCAGGAAGTTTCACTGCCGATGGAGGAACGGTTGCCTTTACAGGCTCCGTCGCCCAAACCATCAGTGGAACTGCTGCAACAGCCTTTCATAACCTGACCATTAATAATACCGCTGCAGTTGGAGAAGGAAACAGCCGGGTTTCCATCACCAATGATTTAATCACTGTGAATTGGGTATTGTATCTTCAAAGCTCCAATGCATCCTCCACACAGGGTACACTGCATACAGGTACTTATATTTTAAATATGGGCCAGAATGCCACCACCACCGGAACAGGCGATGTAACCGGTTTTGTAAAACGCACTCATACGTTTTCAAATAGTGTCGATTACAGTTTTGGAAGTGCATACACCACCATTAATTTTGTATCGGGTTCAAGTAAACCCACATCCCTCACCTGCAACATAGCCATCGGGACTGTGGCTCCCTGGAGTGATGGATCGTGGACCGGTGGTTTACCATTAGGTAAAGTGAAAAGGGTGTATGGTTTTGCCCAGACAGGCTCCGGTACTGATCTGCTCACATTAAACCTGAGATACCTTACATCTGAATTGGATGCAACCGATAATGATGAAAGTAAACTGGTAATGTGGCACAAAAGTTCGGTGGCAACCTATACCACTCCGCACGAGCACGGAAAATCAAATCAAAATTTTACCAACCATTGGATCGGGTTTGGATCTATAGTTGCAAATCTGCTGGCTCCGACTACTTCTACGGATAACTCAGTCTGGACGATGGCCTACTCACTTTCTACAAAGAACACCTGGACACATGGTGGTGGTACAACAGCTTGGAACCTCGGTACAAACTGGTCTAAAGGACATTATCCGGGGCAAACAGGTTACACGGACGATGATGTGCTGATACCTGGCGAATTTGATGTTGCTCATTACCCTGTTCTTAGTGCTGATGTTCAATTTAAATCGATTGAAATTAATGGCATAGGGGCCTTAGGTGGTATCCCATCTGTTACAGCCGACAGCTATACAATTACCGTGACCGGCACAACAGGTGCATGGATCAACAATGGATCTTTTGTCCCTGGCACCGGAACAGTGCTTTTCATGTCAGGAACCACTTCAGCCGCATCGACAATTGCCGGGACAACAGATTTTAACAACCTTCAGGTGGGAGCTATCACGGAATTAGAACCTGCATTAAACAGCATTCTGAATATTTCAGGAAGTTTTACTGCTGACGGATCAAGCCTCCTTGACTTTGTTGCTCAGAACAATACTGTCAATTATACCGGAACCGGTAGCCGCACAATCATTAATCCTGCGGGAGAAGATGGCGCCTTGGGTTACTACAATTTAACATTCAGCAATACAGTTGGCACAATAACAATTCCGGCAGCGCTCACAATTTCCGGCGATTTTACAAACAACGGAATAATTGATGCATTAACTAATTCAAGTACCTTGACAATGATTCATGGAATGGATATGGATGGACATACCATTGGCGGAACTGGTTCCACAGTTTTTAATAACCTAACGATTAATAATATCGTGGGTGTTACCGGTACTGCAGATTTTACCATTAATGGTATCCTGGACCTGCAAAGCGCTGATATCAATCCTGACCCGTTTACCTATGATACGCCACAAAAGGGTGCGCTGGACATGGCAGCCACTAAAAAACTTTCCATGGGCAGCAGCGCCACCACCACCGGAACAGGCGATGTTACCGGTATTGTACGCAGGGCACATACATTTGTTGCAGGAACTACTTACACTTTTAATCACCAGTTCACGACCATGATTCTTTCTGCTGGCGGTACTCTCCCAACTGCCATGGAAAATAAGCTTAAAATCGGAACAGCCCCATCATGGAAACCATCAGCCGTAAAACGAATTGATGACTGGATTCGCGAAGGAGGGGCAACCGGTTGCTATTTAACAATAGCCTCGCATTACCTCGACAGCGAGCTGCAGGGAAATGATGAAAACAAAATTGTAAGATGGAAATATGTTTCAACTGCCAGTCCGACTGTTGCAGAAGTGGGTCGTTCTGCCTACAGTACATCAGATAATTGGGTAGCGAATTCGAATATTGATGTTGTCACTAAAATAAATACAGCTTATGGATGGGAGCGATCCTATGCAAACTCAGAGGCAGCAACACTTACATGGAATGGTTCGTCAAATACAGATTTCAGTAATCAGAATAACTGGACTCCCTCTGGAACACCTGGATTATCTTCAAATATCGTCATCCCGGATGCTTCACTAACAAATAATGACCCTACTTTATCTGCTGACATAACGATAAACTCACTTTCAATCGAAAATGCCGGTGTTTTAAATTCAGGCATTTATACGCTTACAATTAACGGAACTACAGGAGCCTGGAATAACCAGGGAACGTTCGATGCCGGCACAGGTACTGTCGTGTTTACAGGCAATGGCGCCGATCTGGGAGGAACAAACGATTTTAATAATCTGACCATTGCTGCGAGTGCGAGATTAGCTACCCAGGCAGGGGCAGTGATTGGTATTGGCGGAGCGGTTACCATCAATGGAGCCGCAGGTACAAGAGGAATCTGGAGTACCGTATCGAGTGGCGAAACAACGGTAAATTATAATGGAGGAAGTCAGACAGTTGTGATACCTGATGCTTCAACCCGCCGGTATTACAACCTGATTTTAAGCGGCAGCGGTGCCAAAACAATGCCCGTCTCGGCATTGACGCTGCTCAAGAACCTGACTATCTCTGGAACGGCGGCAGTAACAGGCGGGGCAGCGGTTGCGGTTGCCGGTATGCTTACCATTGAAACTGGTAGCAGTTTTTCCACAGGGGCATTTACCCATTCGGTAGGCGGCGATATTTTTTGTGATGGCACGCTGACCTCATCAGGAGGTACTGTTGTCTGCAACGGAAGCGCCGCCCAGTTTATCAAGGGGACAGGAACGGCCACCTTTAATAATCTTACCATCGACAACAGTGTTAAGGTAACCCTTACCAATTCGGCAACAACAACCGTAGCCGGAACCCTCCTAATCAACAGCGGAAGGCTCATTGAGGTGGCTGCAGGGAAGTGCCTTACCGTAAGCGGAACCCTTACAAACAGTGCAGGCATCACAGGCCTCGTGATCCTGAGCGACGCAAGCGGAACAGGATCGCTCATCAACAGCACGGCGGAGGTGAGCGCTACGGTGCAGCGGTATATGAACAACGCCGATTGGACAAACTGGAAGGATGGATGGCATTTTCTGAGCTCACCGGTAGCCTCACAAGCCATCAGCCCCAATTTCACAACCGATCCATACGATTTCTATTGCTGGTACGAACCTTCAAACCTCTGGGTGAATTATAAAAATACCGGCACGGAGCCAACCTGGAATACAGCCAACGGCTCTACCAATTTCACAGTGGGCAAGGGTTATATGGCTGCCTATGAAGTCGAGGGACCCAAATCTTTTTCAGGAACCCTAAATGTAGCAGATGTGCCTGTTACCGGGCTTACCATCACCGGCTTAACGCAGGTCAACAGAAGCTGGCATCTGCTTGGCAACCCCTTTGCCAGCGCCCTTACCTGGGATGCAACCGACGTCTGGGGCTTAACAAATATTGCCGGAACTGCCAAGATATGGAATGAGGCGATTCAAAGCTATTCCGACCTTACTTCCTTACCATCGTCATCAGTCATACCTGCAACGAACGGATTTATGGTCCAGGTTTCTACAGGGACAGGGAGCCTGACCATCCCGGCATCAAAACGGGTGCATTCCGCCCAGGGTTTTTATAAAAGTGCAGTCCCCTGTGTGAAGCTAGTCGCAAGGAATACAGCCTATGGAAATGCGCAGGAAAGCAATATCTTTTTTCAGCCCGAGGCCACCTCAGGCTTTGACCTGATGTACGACGGGGAGTTCCTTGCCGGGTATGCCCCTTTGTTTTATTCGGTGGCGGGGGATGTGAACCTGTCGACCAATGCCCTCCCCGAGGCAGGAGGTACCGTCCAGATTCCCTTCAACTTCATTAAAAACGAAGGAACAGCCTTTACCATCGAGGCAAAAACAATCTCCGGCATCTACGGGGAGGTCCTGTTAAACGACCTGAAAACCGGCACGGCACAGGATCTCACACAGAACCCGGTTTACACCTTCACGTCGGCTTCGGGAGATAACGCCTCCCGCTTCCTGGTCACCTTCAGCCATGTGGGAATTGGTGAGGCTGTTGCAAAAAATTCCATCACCATCTATTCCTCGGGCAACAGTATCTATGTGACAGACAAAACCGGACAAAACCAGGGAGTGGTGTTGGTATACAACCTGATGGGACAGCTCCTGAAGCAGCAGGCTTTAACCGGCAATGGTGTTTCGCAAATCAGCCTCAGCGTCACCACCGGCTACTATCTCGTTAAGGTAGTTACCCCACAGCAGACACGCTCCGCTAAAATTTTCATTCAATAACAGGTAACCATAGAAAAATATTTATAAAACCACCGGATATGAAAACCATCCTGAAATCACTTGCCGCAGTATTATTAATCACCGGAGCACTCCTTCTGTCCAATCACGCAATTGCCGACCCTCCCCCACCACCACCTCCTCCGGGAGATCACGGGTCAGGCGGCAACCAACCTCCAGTCGGCGCCCCCATCGATGGCGGCCTTGGTATTCTTTTGGCCATGGGTGCGGCCTATGGCGCAAAGAAATTTTACAAGGCCAGGAAAGACAAAAACAAGGAGGAAGAGCCTGCTGTGGAGATTTGAAATGAAAAATTTCAATAATCCGCGACGATGAATACTATCGTGGACACGCCGATGGTTATGACCACCTCGGGCCGGAGTAAAGTGACCACCCTTATTTATTGATTGTTAAAAGGGTAAGGCGGTCAGTCAAGATCGGCGGAGACTGGTCAGATGATCCGTTTTGTCTGGTAATCCGAATGCCGGTTGAAATTAGAATTGCATCAGATATACCACCAGGTTTGCAGAATCAGCAAGTCCCAGTTTTGTTCTAAGTCTTGAGCGGGAAACCCTGATGCTGGTCTCCTCCTGGTGAATGGAGGCAGCGATCTCCTTTGAACTCATATTTAACCGCAAAAGAGTACACAGCCTGATTTCTGCCGGTGTCATGTCGGGGTGCTTTGTGAGAAACTGTTTGTAAAAAGTGGGGTTTAATTCGCGGTAATTCTCTTCATAGCGATTCCATGCTTCATTTAAAAGCTGTACCGACACATTGCCAATGATTTCGTTCACGGGGATTTCAACTGCCGGGAAATTTGCTTTCAGCGTTGATAGCTTTTTGGATATTTGCTGATGCAATTCAGTGAGCCTGCTCAATTGGAGCAAGGCAGCTGAAAGTTCGTTGTTTTTGTACTCGATGGCCAGTTTATAATATGTTACAAACGATAAAATCGCCTTGACACGTGCCAGCAGTTCAATCCTTTTTCAACTTTTCAAGCGCAACAATTCCATTCATCACAGGCATATGCCAGTCCATCAGCACCAAATCAGGCTGATGAACCAGCGCCCGCTCCACTGCGATTTCTCCATTCTGTGCAAGCATTACCTCATACCCCTCATCTAACAAAATATCGTGCATGATGGTAATAAAGAACACTCACTAAAATTAGGAGATGTAAAAAATCTTCCTTGTCAGGTTGAAAATAATGTTTTCTATTAGAAAACTATTGCCTACCTTTGTTTCATGTTTAATATCATTACCCGCAAAACATTGTTGGATTACTGCAAAAAATATCCAATGGCAGCGCTGGCATTGCAAGAGTGGTATCATGAGTTGGTTCAATATGACTTTAAAAACTTTAATGAGCTGAAATCAGTTTATGGTCACGCCAGTCTTGTTGCCGACGACAGGGTGGTCTTTAATATCATGGGGAATCATTACAGGTTGGTTATCCGGATTGTTTTTCAATATAAGGTTATCCAAATAAAATGGTTTGGTACACATGCAGAATATGATAAAATTGATGTAAAAAGCACAATTTTCAAAAAGAAGAAATTATGAACCTGAAAGTCATAGGATCGAAAAAAGAATATCAAACATGCCTTGACTGGGTAGATGAAATGTTTGATAAAAAAGTAGCTCCCAAAACGCCGGATGGAGAAAAATTGCAGGTTGCACTATTGTTAATTAAGCAATATGAAGATCAGCATTATCCTGTTCCAAAACCGGATCCCATCGATGCCATAAAGGGTAAAATGGTAGATTTAGGCCTAAAGAACAAGGATTTTGTTGGGAAAGCAGGTTCAAAGGGATATGTATCTGCCATCCTTAATAAACGAAAACCATTAACCCTTGAGTTAGCCAGATTCTTTCACAATGAATTAGGAATTCCGGCTGATATTTTATTGTCTTAGGAAATAACAACCTACCCGATCCCTTTCTGCTTTAGCAGTTCTTTTATCTTCGGCATCATATCCCGCGCAGCATTCACGCCCGCATCATACATCGGCTGATTATATTTATCGCTAAGGAAGGGCATTCCCTTCAGGTCGGGGGTTATGATGAGGTCGGCCTGGTTCATCCTTTCCTGACATAACAGGTGCATGGTCATGTGTGCAACGCGTTTGGAAACTTCTTTCCGGTTTTTGATCACTGGTACCGTATCGAAATCATTCATCACATTAACAGCGATCACGAGAGAGGCACCGTATTCGCGGGCAACATCGGCTGCCAAGGCCACAAAGGGGATCTTTGTATCCTCAATGTTTTTGACGGATGTATGATTTAATATAAAATCCTGAAGTTTCTTTCCTGAAACATAACCCAACTTTGAGTAAGTCAGTGAGAAATTGAATATATCTTTTGACTTTGTTTCGTTAATGAGCGGAAAAAGGCTGTCGGCGTGGGGATTGTCAGCATAGAGCGCCCCGATCAGGCTGCCGGCGCTGGTTCCGACGATCAGGTCGATCGGAATTTTCTCCTCTTCGAATACCTTCAGTACACCAAGGTGGGCAATTCCCCTGAATGCGCCGCCTCCCAATACAATAGCCACACGGGGAGGATGCTGCATTTTCCGGGAAGGGGGCATGGCTGTGGGATCCGTAATGACCATAAACTTTTCGGAGCATCCGGTTAACAGCAGGATGAGCAAAAAACATTGAATAAAGCAAAGAGTAACTTTCATTTTGGGTTGTATTATTTCGTTTTGAACCGAATTGGAAATTTCACAAACCAACACGGAAAACAGGCAAGTTACGACTCTTCTTACCACAAATAGCATTAGTCCAAATCCCGCTAATCAATTTTTTCTTTAAATTTGATTGACACTAACTTTCTTCGATTGGAAACACGCCGACATCAGCGCAAACTCATAATTAATGACTATGAACATCATGGCTCTGGTCATTTTTATACTGCAGTACAGCGAAAATTGAAGTTCAAACTGTTTTCCAGTATGCATGAGGGTCAATGCTCTCAGTAAGTACCAATTATCATTTTAGCGTAATTGGGCGTGGTTGTTGCTGATCAAAATATGTTTCGCCCCATCATCCGTAATTTAGTCTCCAACGCCGTGAAGTTTACTTCAAAGGCCGGAATAATTACTATTGCCGCAAAACCAAATTCAGATAAGTCTGTTGAAATCTCTATTAAGGATACAGGTATTGGGATAAACCGGGAAATGATTGATAATCTTTTCAAATTAGACGTAAATACGAGCCGCAGGGGCACTGAAGACGAGCCCAGCACGGGATTGGGATTGATTCTCTGCAAGGAGTTCGTAGAAAAGCCTGGTGGCAAGCTTTGGATAGAAAGCGAGGAAGGTAAGTGTAGCACGTTTTATTTTACTGTACCGAAGGTAAATGAGAAAGAGGCAAAAAAAACGTGGTTAACAGCTTGAAATAATCAATCGAAATAAATTATCAATGGGTGTATATGAATGCTGGCTGACGGTATCCCGTGTTATTCAAATACCAATCGGGATATAAAGCGCCTGAGCTTTCTGCCCAATCATTAAATTTTAAATAAGCCGTGTTGATGGCAGCCGTTTCGATGGGATAACTGAACTTCCCGTTAATGTTCAATGCCCAGGGTAGATTGTTAACCGTTTTGTAATAGCGCCCCTGTGCAACGATACTATTGTCATCCGCAGTTCCAAAATCGGAGCCGTTGACTTTATCGGTAGGCGGCTGATCGGGAAGATGCACTTCCCTGTTACGGTTCCCGTTCACAATAATAAAGGAGTTGAACGGAGGAGTGCCGGACTGGCTTACAGTAAGCGGAGTGGACAGGGAGATGACAAGATTCAGGGTGTCGGGTGTGACATAATGTGCGCCCAATGTTGTATTTGTACCAACGCCCTGGCCAGGCATTGGCAAATGATCGAATGCATCGTCAAACACCGGGATTACTGCTTTTGATTGCCCTGCCTCTGTATTATTAGAGGATAAGGTGATATAACCGTGATGTAAACTGCTTCCTGTTACAGTCTGGACCTTATCTGGTGTAAATGGCAGCTGGAAAGCAAAACCGTTATGAAGACCGGCACCTGAAGCTTCAGGAATAATTTTAGCATCCACTTCAACTACCAGGTTTTGTGCGTTGGTGATCTGGTTAAAACGATAGGAAACCACTACATCATTGAAATCATAATCTCCTTTTCCCGGCCAGAGATCTTCAAAAGCAAGGGAGCTGTACCCTGTTTTCGAGGGTGTGAAATTGTTAAATGCCCTGGTGGGATCATTGGGATAATCATCAGAAACATCAGGCACCCCGTCATGATCAGAGTCGATCACGGTGGTGGCAAGCAGAGGCATGTTTGTAGTGTTGATATTTTGTATTGACGGATTTATGGTTATGTAGAAGACGTTATCATTACAATCCTGATCCGATCCCTGGTATTTACCCTGATCCTCCAGTGTAAAAAGGATTTGCTGCCGTGAAGGGTCTTTAAACAATAACAGATGCTTCAGCATCAGAGGGTCGGTTGTATTAAAAGCAGGAATAGAATACCAAACATCACTTGCTGGTCCAACATAAACAGAAAGACCATTCCAACCATGAGGAACGTGGGCAAAGCCGATTGATTTACCTGCAGGAAACTTCCCGAGATATATCTTGTTGCCAGGGTTCAACCCGCCACCGCTGCCGGTATTGCTCACGTTTGGAAAGATGACGTGAATGGTGTCGATAGCCGATGATGACGAAGGGGGCTGATTGGTATTAAATGTAAAATAACCAAGAGCGTCCATCCAGCCAGCGCCTTCAGTTATATAAGTGATGTAAACTTCGCTCTGAGTGAGTATATCAATATTGTTTGGAGGGGTGCCACTGAACCATTCCGGATGAGCAGCAACTTCGTTTTTATATTCGGGAAGAGCCGTATTGATATCATGCATTAATTGCTGGTCAACAGGATCATTTACCGGCATCAGGTTGTTTGGGACACCCTGGGAATTATAACCACTCATATATACCCATTTAGTGGAATTCGGACTTTTGATTGCCCCTCCGTCTCCGAAAGGCCCTGATTTAACATGCGCTGGCGACTTTCCTCCGAACTGTCCTGTAACGTTGTTGGCAGTGATAGGAAATTCCATCTGGCGGATCAGGCCAAGGAAGTTATTGAATATGGTTACTTTATTCATTGAGGTTGGCAGGGATGCTATTGAATTCCATATCCCATTTGTACCGGTGATACCGCTTACAAGATAAATACCTCCTGAATCGGGATTGGCAGTGTAAAGAGTAAACCTAACACCTTCAATAGGGTTATCAATATTATCTTTAGCCGTTATGGAAATGTTGACATCATGCGTGGTTGCCCAGCTGAAATTTGATGAAATGACCAGCTGATCAAGAGTCTTTCCGCTTGAGGAACCCGAATTTGTTTCCTGTTTGCGGCATCCGCTTAAAACAACGATAACAGCCAAAAAGCAAATGATCGGGGCATTCGACCAATATCTGCTTATGCAACGGAAAAAAGTTTTCATCTGTGATTTTTATTCAAAGGTAAGACGATTTTAAGCTACAAAAAGTCCTAATAAGTAGTTGTAGGCAGAATATTGGTAAATGATTATAAAAAGACCTTATTGTATAGTTCTGACAAGCACTTGAGTTGATTATCATTTCCACCTTGCCTCCAAAATTCTATAAGGAAACCGGCTTATTAGTTGTTGTGCATTTGCACAGCCACTTTTGTGAATTTTAACACCCTGGGTAACGCTGACAAATGCAAAAATTAAATTCCCCGGTGCAGGATTACAGCAACTGGCAAACTGATAATGCAATGATTTGATTCCGGGATCGATGATTACAAAGTCTTCCTTTCCGGCTTTGATTCTTGAGATATTCTCGGGGAAGGAAGTTTCCACTGGTGCAGCAGCAGGTAGTTTTATCGGTTCAGGTTCATGATAAGGCTCTATTTTCAGAGCTTGTTTCACGCGGAGTAGATTCTGTGGACTTTTTACAATCTCAATCCAGTTTCTATTGGGTTTCTGAGTTTTTGATGTTAGAATTTTAACAGTGGTTCCATTCACAGGCGTGTATTTGATCGGGACCATTTTACTATTAATAATGGCCCCGGTACAGTTTGAGCCTGTTACAGGATTGATCTCATAGGCAAGATCGAGAATAGTATAACCCCGCTTTAGTTTTTTCAGATCACCATCGGGAGTGAAAACAAAAATATCATCTGAGTAGAGCTCCTTCTTTTTCTCGCTGATCAAATTCTCAAGTGACCCCCTTGCAGGTTGTTCAAGCATCTCCCTGATTTTACTGAACAGATCGGTCATGTCAGACTCAGTATCTGCATTTTTGTATTTCCAGTGTGCGGCATATCCTTCTTCAGCCACACGATGCATTCGCCTGGTTCGTATCTGAACCTCTACCCATTTTCCTCCAGGCCCGATTACTGTAGTATGAAGTGATTCATACCCATTTGGTTTAGGGGATGATATCCAGTCTCTCAAACGGCGGGGATTAGGTGAATAAATATCCGTTGTCAATGAATAAATTTTCCAGCAATCAGCTGCTTCATTTTCAATGGTTTTATTTAAAATGACACGTATGGCAAAAAGATCATATACTTTTTCAAATTCAACTTTCTGCATGATCATTTTCCTGTAAATCGAAGGGATCGATTTTACACGGCTTTTAATTTCGCAATCAAATCCGTTTTCTAACAGTCTCTCGGCGATAGGAATTATGAAATGGGATGTATACTGATCACGGTCTGTTTTTGATTCCCATAATTTCTCTTCAATCTGTCTATATGTTTTGGGATATATATAACGCATGAGCCGGTCTTCCAACTCGTTTTTAATCCGGTAAAGACCAAGTCGATGAGCAATTGGCAGGTAAAGCGTCCTGGTTTCTCCGATTACAAGTTTTTGTTTTTCAATTGAATAATCCGTAACGTGCCTTGTATCATAAAGGCGCATAGCAAGTCTGATTAGCAATATCCTTACATCATCGTTCAGGGTAACCAGCAATCCGATAAAATTTTCCTTGTTGGTTATGTATTTGCTCGTATCAAGGTGCTCAAGCTTATGAATCCCCTCAATAAGGGTTCTTACCGGTTTCCCGAATTCATTTTCTATTGCCTGGGAAGTAAGACTTCTGTTATCAAAAACATTTTTAAGAATGCAGCAAAGAACCGATTCAAGACCCAGGTTCATCTCAAAGAGGATGATCTCTGAAGTCTCCAGTACCATTTGTGCATATTCCGGCTCTTCGCTTTGAGAGAAGGTGTTCAACATCATGCCGAATGCCTTTCTCAGGAGATATTTCGTACCGCCAGACTCCCAATACCCGAGTAAATTCTCAAACGAAAATCCGCCGGAATCAATGGTAGAAAAATCATAACTCATAAACTGTATGGCATTAGATTTTTGAAAGAAGGTAAACGTTGGATTATAAAGTATATTTCCTGTCATTTATATCCTTAATAACATCTTTATGAATCTCTGCGATGAGCATAATATTTGTATAAATGCTCCGGACCTTATTGGCAGGCATATAAGAATTTACCACACTGTCGCTGTAAAACCCGGTAGAGTATTTAGGAAGGTTGGTCAGGTAGGGATCCAGCCATAAACAGAGGCCATGATATTTGCAAGCAGGGCCTCGGGGTAGCTCTTATATTCCTCCCAGCTTGCACTCTTCCAGCCCGAAGGAGCAAGTTTTTTCATGATCTGGGTAGCATGGTTGAACGATAAAATGGGTGCGTTGATCTTCCCTGAAAATTTAAAAGGATACACAAGAAGTCCGCTCAGGGAGATCTTTTTCCCCTGGTTGTCGGTCGAACTATAAGTCACCACTTCATTGGCGATGAGATAGGGTGAGCCCACAGTTTTATCAAAGGCGTTGGGATATTGATTCTTTTCAGGCAAACTGAAGATCGCTCAGGTTTTTGTATAATCCGTCGGTAAGCTGTAGCAGTTGCTCATGGGTGCCTTGTTCTACTATTCGGCCTTCCTGCATCACCAGGATATGGTCAGCCTGGCGGATGGTTGAAAGCCTGTGGGCGATGACAATCGATGTGCGGCTTTTCATAAGCTTTTCAAGTGCATCCTGCACCAGTCGTTCCGATTCCGAATCAAGCGATGATGTTGCTTCATCGAGGATCAGGATCCTGGGATCTTTCAGCACTGCCCGGGCAATGGCAATGCGTTGACGCTGTCCGCCCGAAAGCTGTGTTCCGCGCTCACCAACCAGGGTGTCGAGTCCATCGGAGAACTGGCTTATGAACTCCCAGGCATTGGCCTGTCTTGCAGCTTCCTCGATCATCTCAGCAGTGGCACCAGGCCTGCCGTAGGCTATATTTTCGCGTATCGTTCCACCGAACAGGAAAATATCCTGGGGTACAATGGCCATCTGGCTACGAAGCACAGAAAGAGGTATATCGCGGTTGTCTTTTTCGTCGAAGAGAATCATTCCGGAAACCGGGTCATAAAGCCTCATGAGAAGAGATACGAAGGTCGATTTTCCTGCCCCGCTTGGTCCCACAAGCGCGATCAGGCTGCCAGGCCTGATGTTGATGCTTATATCTGAAAGCACCTGCATCCCGGTGCGTGAAGGGTAGGCAAAACTAACATTTTCATACCGGATATTTCCTCTGAGCACCTCATCCGCAGTTAATTCTGAAATTTCCTGCACTTCTTCCAGCGGTTCATTAAAGATCTCCATTAAATCCTCGGTTGCCCCGATAAATTTCTGTACCCGGGAAAAAACATCCGCCATACCTCCTATAGTACCGCCAATGAATACCGTATAGATCACGAACGAGAACAGTTCGCCGGTAGCGAGTTCGCCGGCCGACAGCAACTGTGATCCTCTCCAGATCACGGCTACCATGGTGCCAAAAAGCCCGATAATTGTAAAGGACGAAAAAGCCCCTCTTAGCTTGCCGTTTTTAATTCCGGTATTTGCAATATCGATGGTTTTGGACTTATACCTCCCCATCTCAAAGAATTCGTTCGTAAATGTCTTTACGCTTTGTATTCCCTGCAGGGTCTCCTCCACGATGGTGTTTGAATCGGCAACCTGGCTCTGAGCCTGTTTGCTGAGGTTGCGGATATACCGTCCGAAAAACACCACGAGCAGCATGATTACGGGCAGGATGGCAAGCATGAACAGGGTCAGCTTATACGAAGTCACCATGAGCAGACTCACACCTCCGATAATGATGATAAGCTGTCGGAGAAATTCGGCCAGGGTGCTTGTGAGGGCATCCTGCAGCAGAGTGATGTCTGAAGAAATGCGGCTGTTGAGTTCGCCTACCCTGCGATGAAGAAAAAATTTCATTGGCAGGCGGATGATGTGGTTGAAAGCGCTCTGGCGGAGGTCGGCAAGTGTTTTCTCCGTAACATTTGTAAAAAGATAGATCCTGCAGTAGGCAAACACAGATTGTAAAACCAGCACCACCAAAAGGATAAGGGCGATGCGGTTGATCTCCTGCGCCAGTTTCCCCTGGTTCCCAAGGTCGACAAGCTGCCCGAGAAGTTTCGGGAATACCAGGCTGGCACTGCTTGAACCCAGCAGGAACAGCAGGCCCAGGGCATACTCGTATTTATAAGGTTTAATATACCGGTAAAGACTGAACAGCTTTTTCAAACCCGGCATTAGAACGTTAAGCCCATTTCCCACTCTCTTCCTTTCTGAGCAAAGGTTTTTGATGTGTTTGCAGAACTTGTTGATGGAAGGACTACCATATCTTTTTTTAAAAGCCGGTTCATTAATCTTTGATAGTATGTTGCAGCATTTTGACCATTAAAAATTAATTTCCTGATGTTTGGATATTTTGAAAACAAATCGTCAAAGTCATTTAACTTTTCCATATGTATGCTGGAATCCAGGCTGTTAAACCTGTTGGCATGCTTTAGAACATCCCATAATCCAAGTTTGTTTTTAAGGATTAATTCACATTTTTTATCGTAGGAAATTATTGCCTGGCCATTATTATATAAACTGAAAATAATTCGCCAAAACTGATTTTGGGGATTAGCATAATACTCCCCTGTGCGAAGTGAAGTATCGCTTGGCAAAGTGCCCAGAATCAGAATTCTGGTCTGTTCATCAATAACCGGGAGAAAGCCTTCTTTCTTGTGTGTCATATGTTTAAATACTATGTGTGTCGGTCAAAGGCATCCAAAGCTCCTTGTGCAGTGCGTTCGGATTCGGACCTGTTTTCGGAGCTTTTCAACATTTTTTTTTATTCCCCAAACCCATGCTTCTTGAGTTTTTCAAGCAACTCCTTCTTACTTACAGGTTTTGACATGAAGTCGTCGCAGCCTGCATCGAGGGCTTTCTTTTTATCTCTGCTCAGTGCATACGCTGTGACAGCGATGACCGGAAGGTCTTTTCTGAATGATTTGATCTGCCGTGTGGCCTCCAGCCCATCCATCACCGGCATCTTCACGTCCATAAGCACGATTGATATCTCCGGATGCAGACGGCACATTTCAACGGCCACTTGTC